>Ga0272443_10001208_pt1 | contig 39756 bp, 39 predicted proteins | sample SSMAcet12_FD_193581 | JGI IMG/M metagenome (GOLD analysis project Ga0272443, IMG submission 193581) | Marine sediment archaeal communities from Little Sippewissett salt marsh, Falmouth, MA, United States - SSM-Acet-12 | ecosystem: Environmental > Aquatic > Marine > Wetlands > Sediment ...
CGATCGGAGGACCCGTATCCGACTACCCTGGGGCCTCCTACAGTGCCATTATTTATGGGCGGGGTCCACTCTTCATCGAGGCGCTCGCCCGGGAGATGGGGCAGGCAACGTTCGACGAGTTCATCCGCACGTACAGCGAACTCAATCGATGGGGAACGGCTTATCCGGACGAACTGCAGATGATCGCAGAGGACGTTTGCGCTTGTGATCTCAGCGCTCTCTTTGCAGAATGGGTCGAATAAGCCACCACAGGAAACGTCTGACGCGGGCGGCGAGCATGCCGCTCGCGGTTCACACGTTCGATCCCGGGTTCAGCCGCACGGTCGGCTCACCCGGAAAGCTGGAGTACGATTGGTGTATGGTTCGCGAGCACAAGGAGCCCAACGAGATGATACCCGCGAATCGTCCATCCCGGCCCATGACATATGTTTTCAACTGAATCAACCTTCACTACCCTGATCATCCTTCTCTACGCTGCTGCGGTTTATAAGGGGCTACGATGTTAACGCGACTTCGCAAGACCTACCGTTCATTTCCTCAAACCTTCTGGATTGTAGTTGGGGCGTCCTTCATCGATGGTGTAGGCGGGACGCTCATCTTTCCGTTTTTTGCCCTCTACATCACACAGAAGTTCAGCGTCGGCATGACCCAGGCCGGTGTGTTGCTTGGTCTCTTCTCCTTCTTTGGCCTCGTTGGCAATATGATCGGCGGCGGCCTGGCGGACAAATTCGGCCGGCGCGGCATGGTGCTTTTCGGGCTGGTCTTCAGCGCACTAAGCAGCGTGAGCATGGGTCTTGTTAACGAGCTGAACGTCTTCTATGGTCTGGCGGTCATTGTGGGCTTGCTCTCCAATATCGCTGGTCCGGCCCATCAAGCCATGGTTGCCGACATTCTCCCGGAGGAGAAGCGGGCGGAAGGGTTCGGCATTTTACGGGTAGCCGGCAACCTCGCCTGGATTATCGGCCCCATGATCGGCGGCTTCGTCGCCGCCTACTCCTACCTGGCCCTCTTCGTCACGGACGCCGTCACGAGCTCTATCACGGCTTTCATCTTCTACCTGAAGGTACCCGAGACCAAACCCGCCGAGAAAGAGGAGCAGGTCAGCGAAAGCCTCACGGAGACGTTCGCAGGCTACTGGAAAGTGGTCAAGGACCGCGGCTACATCGCATTCCTTCTGGTTTCCATGCTCATGCTCATCGTGTATCAGCAGATGTACAACACCCTTTCTGTGTACTTGCGGGACGTGCATGGAGTCCCGGAGCAGGGGTTCGGCTTCATGCTCAGCCTTGACGCTGGTCTCGTTGTTCTGCTTCAATTCTGGGTCACCCGCAGAATCAAACCCCACTCACCGATGTTGATGATGGCCCTGGGGACAGCCTTCTACCTTGTTGGTTTCACCATGTACGGCTTCGTCGCAAGCTACGGGTTGTTCATCGTCGCCATCATCCTCATCACCTTCGGGGAAATGATTGTGGTACCTGTGGGTCAGGTGCTGGCCGCAAAGTTTGCACCGGAGGACATGCGCGGCAGGTACATGGCCTTTTTCGGCCTTTCATGGACCATCCCCTCCACAATTGGCCCATGGGCTGCCGGGCTGATCATGGATAACTACAATCCGAACTGGGTATGGTACGCCTGCGGGATCATCTCCGCCGTAGCCATCATGGGTTTCCTGGTGCTCGACGCAAGCACAAAGACACGCTTTGCCCAAACACCTCAACCACAGCCAGCGAAGGTTGACATCTAATCCTGCTGGGGATAGAACGAAAAAAGCGGCCGGCGAATTGCCGGCCGCTCTGTTTTCCGTTCCCGTACGCCTGATGCCTCAGTTTTCCAGAAACACGACATCTGCAGGCATGCCAGGCTTCAACATCTGGTCTTCATTCTCCAGTTCGATGAAAACGGCATACACGGTCGTCTGTCGACCTTCCACCGTCTGCACATTGCGCGGTGTGAATTCAGCCTCATCAGCAATGCGGACCACCTCACCCTCGAAAACATCACCCGGGAAGGAATCCACACTGACATCGACGTCCTGTCCCAGCTGGATGCGGCCATACTGGTTTTCGGGAATATAGACCGTCAGACGGACCGCCTCCAGATCAGCGATGGTGAACAAGGTCGCGCCGGGGGAAGCCAGTTCGCCCTCCGCGACGCTGCTTGCCATCACCGTACCGCTGATGGGCGAGTGAAGTGTCATCTTATCCTGTTGGACGGCAAGCAGCTCCAGCGCGGCATGGGCCTGTGCCACGCCGGCTTCGGCCTGACCGACAGCCGATTCGGCCGCGCCGACAGCCGCCGCCGCCGCCTGAACCTGAAGCGATTCCTCGCCCGTTTGCAGCTGGCTTCGCTCATCCAGGGCATAGTCCAAACGTGCCCGTGCGACGGCTGCGGCTGCCCGCGCTTCCGTCACCTCATCCGCAGCCGCAGTGCTGAGCATACGGTCGTAATCCTGCTGTGCGGCTTCCAGTTCAGCCTCCGCAGCCTCAAATGCTTCCCGCGCCACATCCTCCAACGCGTCACGGTCACGAGCGGAACGCGCCTGATCCAACGTCGCTTCTGCAACCCGGTAGGCGATGCGTGCGGCCGCGAGGCGTTCCTCAGCCTCAAGGAAGTCATCGCTGCTGGCATCGGCCAGAACCTCTTCCAGGTCCTCCATGGCAATGCCAAGGGCATGCTCCGCTGCTTCGATCTCACCTTCCACCGCGTCCAACTGCTCGTCTTTGTCGAAATACCAGTTTGGCAGATCGAATGCTGAGGGAATGGGAAGCAGCCATTCCGACTGCCGCAACTGTGATTCCTGCAATCGAGCACCTTGCACCGCCAGCGCTAGCTGCGCTTCCGCACTCTCCATCTGAGCCAGCGCTGCCTCAAGCCCGCGCTCCGCCACTGCAATAGCCGCCTCCGCCTGTACATACTGGGCGTTGATCAACGCCTCATCCATGCGCAGCAGCACATCACCGGCTTCAACCACCTGGCCTTCCTCAACCAGCACCTCAAGGACGGTCCCCCCCATTTCTGCAGCAACCTGCACCATGTCAGCTGAAATGGTCCCCGATGCGGTGATGGCGCCATCCTCATGAGCTTCTCCGGTGCCGCAGGCGCTGAGCGCCATCGCGAGCAATAACCCAACCAGGACAATGATTCGCGTTCGATGTTTCATCTTTCAGCCTCCAAACCCTGTCTCCTGCATCGCTCAGATGCGTTTGCGGAAGACAGCCACACTTGCGAGAAAATAGACCACACTCAACACGATCAGCGATCGGATGGATGGCCACAGAAAGTCAAACCCGATGCCTTTCAACATGACGCCGCGCACAATCTCCAGGTAATGCGTGACAGGCAGGGCCTCACCGATCCAGTAGGTAATCCAGGGCATACCCTCTCTGGAAAACATCAATCCGGAGAGGATGATAGCGGGCACAATCACGATCCCAACCGCAAGATACATCGCCTGCATCTGGGTTTGGGAAATATTGGAAATCAGCACACCCATTCCCAGTGAGCCCAGGATGAAGACCATCGTGAGCAGGATGAGCAGCCAGATGTTGCCGACGATGGGGATGTTGAACAGCAGCACTGCAACCAGCAGGGTGCCGATGGTGTTGATGAGCCCCACCAGGAGGTAGGGGATCATCTTCCCAAGCATGAGCTCCCAGGACTTGATCGGGGTGACGATGAGCTGCTCCATGGTGCCTTGCTCCCGTTCGCGCACGATCCCCATGGCGGTAAGGAGCAGCGCCATCACCTGCAGCAAGATGGCCATCAATCCGGGAATCATATACATCTCCATCTTGGCATCCGGATTGTAGAGCATGCGCAGGTGCGTACGAATGGGCATTTCGAGCTCGCCGGAGCCGAATACGCGGCTGAGCTGTGCCTGGAAGATATCCTGAACCGCCATCTGCCCGATGGTATCGAGAGTCAGCTGTGCGGTCTGCGCAATCGACGGATCCGCGGCGTTGACGTACAGCTGCACTTCTGTCGGCTCGCCCGTCGCCAGGCTGCGGCCGAAATCCTCTGGAATGAGCATGCCCGTTTGCACCTCATCCTGGTCGATCAACGTGAGGATTTCCTCCTCGTTCATCACCACATGTGTAACTTCAAAATTGTCGCTGGCCGTGAAATACTCAATGTAGCGACGACTTTCATCCGTGCGGGAAAGGTCGGCTACAGCCATGGGGGCATCGGTCGTCTCGCCCGAAACGCCATAACCAAGCAGGACCAGCAGCATCGCCGGGAGAATGACGATGAGGAACAACGTGCGCGGGTCACGCAGAATGTGAATGAACTCTTTGCGAATGATGGTTCTCAATCGTTCCATGCAGTCATCCTCGATCTCAACTGGCGGGGTCCGCCGTCTCTTTGTTTTGTTCTTCAACCATGGCAAGAAACACATCTTCCAGGGACGGCATGATCACCTGGGCACCTTCCACATCCATTCCAGCCTCCCGGAGCCGCTTCAAGACCCCACCGGAGTGCATCTCATGTTCAACCGTCACGTGCAGACGCACACCATGCACGGCCGCTGCCAGTACACCGGGCACATCGGCCAGCAGCTGTGTCGCGTCCGACGGCCGGTCGCATTCCACTTCCAGCAATGTGCCGGTCAGTCCATCTTTAAGGCTGTCCGGGCTGCTTACCGACACCAGTCGACCCTGGTACATGAGTCCAACAGTGTTGCAATAATCGGCCTCATCCATGTAGTGTGTGGTGGCCAGGATGCTCACGCCACGTCCTGCCAGTTCGTAGATGAGATCCCAGAATTCGCGGCGGGAAACCGGGTCCACCCCGGCCGTCGCTTCATCCAGAAACAGCATGGGGGGCTCATGCGCGATGGCACAGGCCAGTGCCAGTCGCTGCCGCCAGGCGCCAGAGAGGTTGCGGGTAAGTGTCTTCTCATGTCCTTTAAGGCCGGCCATCTCGAGCAGTTCCTGCACGCGTTTTTTTCGCAGACCATTCTCGACACTGTAAATGGATGCGTAGAAATGGAGGTTCTCATAGGGTGTGAGGTCGTTATACAGTGCAAATCGCTGGGACATGTAGCCAATACGTCGTTTGATGTCCTCCGCTTGTTTGCGGACATCAAACCCCATCACAGCGGCCTGTCCTTCGGTCGGCGAGAGAATGCCGCAGAGCATGCGGATGGTCGTGGTCTTCCCAGCACCGTTGGGCCCCAGCAAACCAAATATCTCACCGCGCGGGATGTAGAAATTAACCCGATCCACTGCGGTGAAATCGCCAAAACGGCGCGTGAGGTCATGCGTCTCCAGCGCAGTGTGATCACTCATGCGGGGTCGGCCTGACCTTCCACCATGTGCACAAAGACATCCTCCATCCCGGGCCGCGTCGCTCGCAGCAGCTTGACGGTCAACCCTCCGGCGCGGAAGGCGCGCCGCAGCGATCGGATGACCTTGCGCGGATCGGTCACCGCCAGCCGCAGCCGGTCCCCCACCGGGCGCCAGCTCTGAATTCCCTCGGTCTCGCGCACAACCTGACGCATCGCTTTGCGCGGCTTCGCCTTCACCTCCACGATGTCGTAGGGCACATTGGCAATCAACGACTGGGGGGTTCCTGTCGTCAGCAGCCGTCCCTGGTAGAGCATCCCCACCCGCGTACAACGCTCCGCCTCGTCCATATAGGGAGTGCTCACCACGATCGTGACTCCCTCCTGGGTAACCTTCGAAAGGATCTGCCACAGTTCACGGCGTGAAACCGGGTCCACCCCGGTGGATGGCTCATCCAGCAGGAGTACCTCGGGTTCGTGCATGAGAGCGCAGGCCAGCGCGAGCTTTTTCTTCATACCACCGGAGAGGTTCACGCTGCGCCGGCTCTGGAAAGGTGTGAGGCGCGTGAAGGCGAGCATTTCAGGAATGCGTTCTTTGCGCCGTTCCACGGATACGCCTTGCACATCGGCGAAGAAATGCAGGTTTTCCAGCACGGAAAGGTCGGGGTAAAGGCTGAAGTTCTGGGGCATGTAGCCGATGAAACTGCGCGCACGATCCGCTTGTCGTCGCACATCGTAGCCGTTCACGGTTGCCTCACCTGAGGTTTGAGACATCACCGTGGAGAGAATGCGCAGGGTGGTCGTTTTGCCGGCGCCATCAGGCCCTACAAGGGCGTACATTTCGCCCTGGGGAACCGTGAGATTCAGCTCATACAGCGCTTTGCGGCCATTCTGGCCAGGGAAGTGCTTGGCTAATCTGCGTGCTTCTATGGCGTAGGTCATAGGGATGGTCCTTCGTCCACCAGTCGTCCTGGGCTGTGCTGATGCCCACAGCACTCTGATCTTAATCGCGGGCACCATGCAGGACTAGATGAAGGCAAACATGACCCGGCATGACGCGCGTCATAAGCCGACATGATGCGCGTCACAATCCGCCTGGCAGGGCATGATTGCACCATGGATGTCGTGATAGGATACGGTCATGATGGACAAGCGTATCGAGCCCGGATTGACGTCTATTTTCCGGTTGATTTCAGGACTGGAGGTCATCGCCTTCCTGATTGTAGCGGCGTCCATCCAGTTTCTGGGACGGAGCGATCCAGGCCAACCGCTCAACCACTATTTCATCAATCTATTTGCTTCCATGTTTCTGTTCGCCTACCTGTCCATCCCCTGGCTTATGCAGCGCCTCAAGCAGGCCTACCTCCCCCTGGCGATCGCTGTGGCAACCGCTGCCCCCATCCTGAGCAATCGCATCTTCCTCCAGCTGCAGATCGCGCGCTACCCCAACATACTCGTAACCAATGCCTGGGAGCTCATCCCTCTGCTCTTCGTGCCGCTGGTCATCACGGCCTGGCAATATGACTTCTCATCCGTCATGCTGTTCAGCGTGGCAACCGGCGTGTTCGACTTCATCCTCACAACGGCATTGGCAGGCAGCCTTGATCTTGCGCTGGTGACCATTCTTGGCATCATCTTCATCCGTTCTGTTTCGCTGCTGGCCGCCGGGTTCATGGTCACGCAGATTATGGCCACCCAACGCCGTCAGCGGCGTTCGCTTTCCCAGGCCAACATAAAACTGGGGGAATATGCCAGCACACTCGAGGCCCTCGCCATCAGCCGCGAACGAAATCGGCTTGCTCGCGAGCTACACGACACCGTTGCCCACGCACTGAGCGGGCTGGCTGTCCAGCTCGAAGCGATCAACACCGTGCTTCCCGGGGATCGGGAGGAGCTGCACGGTATGCTTGACCAGGCTCTAAGGACCACACGCAACGGCCTCACCGAAACCCGCAGAGCCCTTCACGACCTGCGCTCCAAGCAACTCGAAGACCTCGGGCTGGCGCTTGCCCTCCGCAACCTGGGCCGATCCGCAGCCGAGCGCGCCAATTTCCAGATCACGATGGCGATACCGACCCTCCTTCCCGATCTACCACCTCAAACGGAACAGGTGATTTACCGCATCGCACAGGAGTCCCTGGAAAACATCGTGCGCCACGCTCGTGCGGAACATGTCGAGTTCCGCGTGGTGGACAAGGCTGGTTCGTTTTCCCTGTCGATCTGCGATAATGGTGTGGGCTTCCTGACCAGGTCCATCTCCGACGACACCCTCGGGCTCAAAGGCATGCGCGAGCGTGCGGCGTCGATCGACGGCATCCTGGAGGTGAAAAGTTCCCTCGAATCGGGAACCATCATCCGCTTCAAGCTGGAGCACTGACATGATCCGTGTGTTGATTTGCGATGATCAGGACATCGTGTGTGAAGGGCTCGCGACCATCCTCTCCGGTGAGGAGGATATCGAAGTGGTCGGCACGGTCTACAATGGCGCCGAAGCGCTGGAAGCGATCCCCTCTCTGAAACCCGACATCGTGCTCATGGATCTGAAGATGCCGGTGATGAACGGCATTCTCGCCACACAGAACATCACTCGACGGCACAGCGACATCCGTGTGCTCGTCCTGACGACGTATGAAGATGATGAGTGGCTTTTCGACGCCATCCGCAGTGGCGCATCAGGTTACCTGCTGAAAGACACCCCGCGTGTGGATCTGATCGAGGCGATTCGCGGCACGGTTGCAGGCGATTCCTTCGTTGATCCCACCATCACGGGGAAACTGCTCGCCACCATTGCACGTACCCCCCGTCAGGATCCCATTCCCACCACCATCCAGCTCAGCGGACGGGAAACCGAGGTCCTGACTCTGATCGCTCGCGGGTATTCCAATGCGGAGATTGCCGAGACGCTGTTCCTCTCGGAAGGCACCATCCGCAACTATGTCAGTGGCGTTCTGCAAAAATTGGGGGTTTCTGATCGCACGCAGGCCGTCATCACTGCGCTACGATATGGGCTGGTTGATCTGGGCGAACCCTGAAAGGACCGCGTGAGCCTATCGCCCTTCCCCACTCCCACTGTGTCCGACCTCTCCCAGCTGCCCCGATTCCCCCTGATCCATTTTGACTTTTCCTCAGGCTGTTCTATAATAGCGGTGTGACTACTTACACACTGTAAATAAGGTGATCGTCACTTGACTTGAACTGGTTCTGGGGATACAGTGATCGGGCGCGAGAAATCGTCAAGAGTATGCTTGTTGTTCACGTGGATAGCTGTTGCTGCATTCGACGACAAACAACCTGAATAGCAAGGCTGGCATGGTGTCTGTTTGGGGATTGTGGTTTACTCCTGGTTCAAAAAAAAGCATCGTAGCTGGGGTTTTCATGAATCGCCCCACAGATCTTGGAGAGCGTTTCTTCCACGATCGCTAGCGTGGATTCAGATGTACCTATCTGAATCGACTCAAGCGATGGTCTAGAACGTGCGACTGAGGAGGTGAAGGGAAAACGAGCTTTAGAACCAAATAACCCGGAAACTGAATCAGCACACTCCCCTTTCAACCTCTGAGGAGGAGAATCGATGTCACCGATCTTAACGGCAATTTTGCTTGCAATCTTTGCCTATCTGTGTGTGATCGACATCCTCGGCCCCACCCTGTTCCTGGGCTTCCGCCCATTGATTGCAGGGTTCGGCGCCGGGCTGATTGTCGGTGACCTCCAGACCGGTATGCTCATCGGCGGCACCCTCGAGCTCATGGCTCTTGGTGTGTATACGTACGGTGGTGCAACGGTTCCGGACTACACAGTAGGCGCAATCCTGGGGACATACTTCGGTCAGGGCGGCAACTTCGAGCTTGGTCTTACATTGGCCATCCCGGCGGCGCTGCTCCTCACCCAGGTAGACATCCTCAACCGCTTCTTGAACTTCGTCTTTGTACACCGAGCCGATGCGTATGCTGAAGCTGGCAATGACAAACGCTTTGACTCCATGATGGTGTGGGAAAGCCACATTATCTGGGGTTTGAGCCGCGCCATTCCCGTCTTCCTGGCCGTCGCGTTTGGCGAGGGCGCCGTGCAGGGTGTGTCCACGTTCTTTGAGGCCAACCCCTGGTTCAACCAGGGTATGGCTGTCACGGGCGGCTTGCTTCCGGCACTTGGCTTCGCCATGCTGTTGAAGTTCCTTCCCGTTGAAAAGTACCCGGCCTTCCTGCTGGCGGGTTTCGTGATGTTCGCCTACCTGAACATGCCGCTGGTCGGCATTGCTCTGGCGGCCGTCGCCATCGCCCTCGTGTATCAGCAGCTGAAGTACAAGGAGGCGTGAGATGGCTGAGAAAAAACTTGAACGCTCTGTTCTGATGAAAGCCTTCTGGCGCCATGTGTTCACCAACCAGTGGGGTTGGAACTACGAGCGTATGCAGTCCGTTGCATACTGCTACTCCATCCTTCCCATCTTGAAGGTGACGCATCCGGATCCGGAAGACTTCAAGGAAGCTTTCCTGACCAACCTGAACTTCTTCAACACCAACCCGGTTGTGGGCATGCCCCTCATCCTGGGCGCGCACGCAGCGCTAGAAGAAGCAGGCGCCGCCCTGTCCAGCACCGAGGGCCTCAAAGTCGGCCTGATGGGACCCCTGGCAGGAATTGGCGACACGCTCGTGTGGGCGTTGTACAACAGCATCATCTTCAGCATCGGCTCGGTCATGGCCCTCGACGGCAATGCCTTCGGCCCGATCCTGGTGATCCTGCTGGTCCTCGTCCCCTATCTCGCTGCACGCTACTGGCAGTTCTTCTGGGCCTATAACCAGGGCACAGAACTCATTGCCTCGCTTGGCAGCGGCATGATCGAACGCATCACGGAGGCAGCCACCATCGTCGGTCTCATCGTCGTTGGCGGCTTCGCACCCTCCATCGTCTCGCTGTCTACACCCCTTGCGTGGAGCAGGGATGTGGACGTTGCCGGAGAAATGGTCACCCAGACCGTCGCCGTACAGGCGAACCTGGACGCCATTCTTCCCTTCATGCTCCCGGTCCTCGTTACCTGGTTGTCCTACTACCTTCTGAAGAAGGGCTGGACGCCGATTCGCGTCATCCTCGTGCTCATCGTCATCGGGTTCCTTGGCGGCGCGCTCGGGATCTTCGGCTAAACCAGTACCAGGGCGTGACCATCGCTTGGATTTCACCAAGGTAAGGGGAGACCAATGAGCCCCTTACCTTGGTTTTTTCACACCCACTTTGTACTCGAAAAGGAAGTGCCTGCATGATCCATAAAGCGTACCTTGAAAACATTCACGATCTCTTGACCAAGCTCGAAGACCGGGAAGACGCCATCAAGCAAGCCGGTGAGCTCATCGGCAGCGTCCTCACAGAGGGCAAAGCGTGCTACGTCTTCGGAAGCGGCCATTCCCAACTTCTCGCCCGTGAGATTACCGGTCGCGCCGGCGGCCTCTATCCCGTTTTTCACCTCCCCGATCCGATCTGGGGTATGGCGGAGCAGCTTGAGGGCTATGGGGCCATTCTGTTTGAGCGCTACCCTGTTAAAGCAGGGGAGGTCATCATCATCATCTCCAATTCCGGCCGCAATCCCGAACCGATTGAATTCGCCCTGGAAGCGAAGAAGCGCGGGTTGAACGTGATCGCCCTCACGTCGCTTGAGCACTCCTCCAGCTCGACCTCACGCCATTCCAGCGGAAAGCGGCTCTATGAAGTGGCTGACATCATCCTCGACACCGGCACACCAAAAGGGGATGCGATGATGGAATTTGACGGCCTCGACGTCAAGGCTGGCGCCGCCTCCACCATCCTGGGTTCAGCCATGTTGAACTGCGTGATGCTTGAAGCCGTGCAGATTATGTTGGATGCGGGAAAAACACCGCCTGTCTACCTCAGCTTCAACGTGGACGGCTCGGAGGAACACAACGCCAAGCTTGCGGAGGACTATAAGGAATTCGCCTGGGCACCCTATTATTTCTTCTAAGCTGCACCCATCATTAACACTACGAATGACCGCATTCCGGCATCCTGGCCGGTTGAAGGAGGTATCCGTTGGTAGGAATCACCGTTATCACCCACGGCAAGATGGCAAAGGGGTTGGTCGACGCCGTACAGATGATCGTCGGTCCTCAAGATCAGCTCGCCACCGTCGGCCTCTTCGAAGAAGAGGCTGTGGAAGACCTTATGGGGAAGATTGAAACCGCACTCGGGGACGTCAATAAAGGCGACGGAGCACTCCTGCTCGTCGATCTCCCCGGTGCCAGTCCGTTCAACGCAAGCGCCAGGCTCGCCATGGCCAACGATGAAGTCGATGTGGTCACCGGTGTGAACCTTCCCATGCTGGCTGAACTCCTGGTCCTGCGGGAGGGAAAAAGCCTCGAGGAGTTGGTTGCATTCGCCAAAGACTCAGGTATAAAAGGGATCAAATCCCTTGCCGACATCTTGAACCGTAGCTGAGGGTCAGCTTGGCATCCCAAGGAGGTCTTGATGACAGTCGTACACGTTCGTATGGATAACCGCTTGATCCACGGTCAGATCCTGGTCTCATGGAACGCAGAATACAAAATTGATCACATCATTGTCACCAATGATGAAGTCGCAGCCGACCCGATGCAGGTCACGCTTCTCAAGGCTGTCGCACCGGCAGGTCGAAAAGTTTCCGTTCTCAGCATCGAGGATACAGTCGAGTACTGCAACAGTCCCGATGGCCAATCTGACTCCATTTTCATCATCGCGAAGTGGCCGGAAGATGGCGTGGGACTCGTGCGAGCAGGGCTTGAACTGCCCGTGATTAATCTCGGAAACCAGGCCTTCTCCCGGGGCGCCGAGAAACTTTCCAACACCGTCTATCTGAAGGAAGAAGGTGTGAAAGCGCTCAAATACGCCCACGAGAACGGCATCAAAATAACCTGCCGGATGATGCCGGCCGATGCGGAGAAAGAGTTCTGGCCGACGATTGAAAAAGCATTTCCGGATTGGGTTTAGGTAGCTAGCAGTTCCAGGCAGCGACACAGACAACTACATACCTCAGGCCGCCTGCGAAACTGGCGTGCTACCTGTGACGGTCGCCATCTCCGGACATGAATGACGTCCGAATGGCGATTTGTCACGCCCCTCGCAGGGACCATCTCGGGAAAGGAAAACTCATGCTTGAAATCATTGCAGAAACCGTGGAAGACGCCCGCGCTGCAAAAGCCGGGGGCGCCACCCAGCTCGACCTGAAATCCGACTTCATGCAGGACGGACTCTCACCAACAACCGGCATGATCGAACGCATCTGTGAGCGCGTTGACATCGACGTCATCGCCATGATCCGCCCTCATACGCGTTCCTTCTCGTGCTCCGAAGATGACATCGCCGTGATGTGCACCGATATCCGCCTGGGCCGTGAGCGAGGCGCATCCGGCTTCCTGCTCGGCGCCATCACCCCGGACGGGCGCATCGATATGGACGCGGTGCAACGCTTCCAGGACGCTGCGCGTGACCTTCCGCTTAACTTTCACCTGGTGTGGCAGGCTACTTCCGACGCGCAGCAAGCCCTGGAGGACCTCATCACCGCCGGTGTCTACAGCGTGCGCATCACCGGCGGTTTCGCCCTTGGCAACAAGGCCATTGATCATGTCGACCAGATCAGGGCGTTCCAGGAGCAGGCGGCCGGTCGCATTGAACTCTTCCTCGCAGGTGGGGTCAGTGCGGAGAACATTAAGACGCTCGTGAAAGAAACCGGCGTCCTCAACGCCCATTCGGGATCCCCCGTGCGGGAACCCGCTGACCGTTCCGGCATCGTTTCTGAAACGAAGGTGCGTGCACTGCGCACGGCGCTCGATCAAGCCGTTGCGGCGATGAACTGAACGAGAAACCGGCGCTCTGCAGGAGGATGGAAACAATGAAGGACACAATGGTTGCCTATATCCAGGAGCTGGAAGCGTTGATGGATTCTGTCATGGAGCATGAATTGGACGCGCTGGATCAAGCTTCAGAACTGGTTGCGAACTGCGTGGAGACGAACGGCATCGTATACACCTTCGGGACCGGTCACAGCCACGTCATCGCCGAAGATGTCGCCTTCCGGGCAGGTGGTCTCGTGCCGGTGGATGCGATCCTCGAAGAGAGCCTCACCGGAAACAGCAAAGTGTTCCAGAGCATGTACATGGAGCGGGTGGAAGGGATGGCCGAGGTCATTCTGGATTACTATGACCCCGCGCCAAACGATGTCCTCATCATCATCTCCAATTCCGGTCGCAATGCCTCGCCGATCGAAATGGCCCTCGGCGCCAAGCAACGTGGTCTCAACGTCATCGCCATCACGTCCCTTCGTTATTCCAAGGGAACCACGTCGCGCCATTCCAGCGGAAAGAAGCTATATGACATCGCCGATGTTGTCATCGACAACCATACCCCGCTCGGGGACTGCATCCTGTCACACCCTGGGATTCCACAGCCGTTTGGGCCCGCTTCGGGCGTTCTGGACATGGTGCTTCTCCACACACTCATCGTGGGCTCCATCAACCGCATGGCGGAAGAAGGTAAGAACCCCCCGGTGTTCATGAGCGGCAACCTCGATGGCAGCGACGACATCAACCTACCCCTGTTGGAACAATACCGGGGCCGGATCAAGATCTGGTAAGCGCTTTATCAGCGGTCGGGATCCAGGGATGCCGACCAGGGATGTGCATATGACCACAAAAGCAATGACCTATATTCAGGAACTCTCCGGATTGATGGACGCCATCGTCGAGCGCGAGATGGATTCGATCCATCGCGCGGCAGGTCTGGTGGCTGCAGCCGTCACGTCGGATGGCATCGTCTATACGTTTGGAACCGGGCATAGCCATGTCATCGCCGAGGACGTCGCTTATCGCGCTGGTGGCCTAGTCCCAGTAGATGCCATTCTCGAGGACAGTCTCACCGGAAACCATAAAGTATTCCAGAGCGAACGCATGGAACGGGTCGAGGGCATGGCGGAGGTCATCCTCAATTACTACGATCCCGGGCCGCAGGACGTGATGATCATCATCTCCAATTCCGGACGCAACGCAGCTCCGATCGAAATGGCCGAAGGCGCCCGTGCGCGCGGCCTTAAGGTAATCGCCATCACCTCCCTGAAGCACTCGAAAGGCACGACCTCCCGCCACTCAAGCGGAAAGAAGCTCTTTGAGGTCGCTGACATCGTGATTGATAATCAGGCTCCACGCGGCGACTGCATCCTCACCCATCCCAGCATGAAACAACCTTTCGGACCCGCTTCCGGCGTGATGGGCATGGTCATCTTGCAATCCATCATCGTGGAGGCGATTGAGTCGATCGCTGAGACCGGGGAACAGCCACCCGTATTCATGAGTGGCAATATCGACGGCAGCGAGGATTTCAACAAGCCGCTCATGGAGAAATACTGGGGCCGCATCAAAATCTGGTAGGGAACTATGACGAACTTTTTTCAGGCGAGCGTTGTAACCTTTGACATCACCCCACCCGTTGGCAGCTCAATGGAGGGCTATTCAGCCCGCGAGGACGTCAGCCAGGGCGTACATGACCCGCTGCAGGGCCAGGTCCTGCTGTTGAAAGCCGCCGAGGGAGAGGCGCTGGTGATCGCACTCGACCTGCTGGGTGTCCCGCTTTCCTTCACGCATGAAATCCGAAGCGCCATTCATGACCTGACGGGCATCCCCCGGTCAACGATCCTGGTGGCTTGCTCACACACCCACTCCGGGCCTGCTGGCATCCTCACCGATGTCCCCGGTCTGCGCACAGAAGCGGATCCGGCGCTCCAGGCCATCCTGCGGCGCAAGATTGCCGGTGCCGCAGCCGAGGCTCAACGTTCGCTGCAACCCGCACGGATGGGAGTCGGCAGTGGCAACCTTACCGGGGTTGGAGCGAACCGCAACAACCCCCTTGAAGGTCCACAGGATCGGGAGGTGCTGGTGTTGCGGGTGGATGGGGACAACGGTGAACCCCTTGCCGTCCTGATGAACTATGGCTGCCACCCGACCATCCTCGGGCATGAAAACTTGCTCTTCAGTGCGGACTTTCCCGGCGCAGCCCGGCGCGCATTGAACGGCATCTACCCGCAAACAGCCTTCTTGTTCATCAATGGCGCTTCCGGGGATATCAGCACCCGCTTTACCCGGCGCAGTCAGGACTTCAGCGAAGTAGAGCGTAGCGGCCGCATCCTGGCCGGCGAAGTGCTACGTGTGATGCAGATGATCGACGCGGCAGCTGTGGAGACAATCGCTGCCGACATCCAACCGATCACCCTGCCCTTCCGCACCCTCCCAGATGAAGCGATCGCTAAGAGGATGATCGAGGAGCGCGAGCAGGAGTTGAAAGCGCTTAAAGCGGCAGGCGCACCGCATGGCGAGATACGCAAAGCCTTCACCCGGCTGCAGGGAGCACAAGGGCAAGCCATGATGCGTCCAGCACTCGCCGGACGGGCGTCCGTCGAGACAGAAATCCAGGTGCTTGCGCTCGATGACACAGCCATCCTCAGTATGCCCGGCGAACCGTTTACACGCATCGTCCTGGATATTAAACAGAAGAGCCCCTTCTCCCACACCGCTGTTGCAAGTTATGCCAATGATGAAGCGGGGTACTTCCCTGATGCCGCTTCCTTCGAAGCCGGCACCTACGAAGCCCTCATCAGTCCTTATCAAGACACGATTGCAGCCGATTTGACCAAGCACGCTCTCTCGCTGCTGGAAAGGGTGCACCATGCTGAGCTTTGATCAGAATCAGATCATCCGCCTCCTCGGTCTAGGGTTCATCCTCGCAGGCCTCGTTGCGCGCATCGGCACATGGAAGAAGTGGTACTGGAAGACACCCAAAGCCGTCTATGGCTACATCCCGCTGGGCCTTTTATTCATTCTGTTTTCCTTCAACGATCTTGCCGGGACACGCTTGAACAGCAGGTACTACCTGTACCTGGTTGGTTTCGGCATCCTGGGGATTTGTGTGGTCTGGTTTTCCCAACGGCCGATGCCCTTCTTGAAGCCAAAATGGGTGCGCTGGGTCGAAGCCCATCCTAAACGCATCCGCAATCTCATGGCGCAGCAAGTGGAAGACGAGGAGGAATGGGAACACCATCTCGAAAGTCAGGATGCTGTGGACGCGTGGGCAAAGTCGTTGAAAGGAAAACCACCGCGCCCCAAACGAAAACGGTAGTGCAAAGGAGCTTCGACGGTGACAGGTCTTGGGTCGATTTCGCCGCTGCAGGTTGTTTGTGACTTCGACGGTACGATTACGGACAGCAACGTTATGGATTTCATCGCCATCCGTTTCGCGTCCTGCGGTCTGACATACTCCCAGGCATGGGACCGGGGCGAGATATCCACACGGGAAGAGTTTGAGTTGACATTTGGCTGCATCAACGCCAGTCTCGCGGAAATGAGCGTGGCGCTTCAAGAGGTGCCCTACGACGAGAATCTTCCTGCGCTTGTTCAATCTTGCCGAACGCAGGGCTATACCTTCTCCATCCTCAGTGACGGCCTGCGCTGGTACATAGAAGCCGTCCTCGCCAACGCCGGTGTTCACGATGTGCGCATCTACGCCAATGAGGTGCGAGAGGTGGAGAACGGATTCGCCTTTGAGTACCCCTGGTACAGCGATGAAACACCGCAACTGGCAATGTGTAAACCGGATGTGATGCGGGACATTCGAAAGCAAGAAAAGAAGGTGATCTATATCGGCGACGGCCCGAGCGATTTCGCCGCCGTACATCTGGCGGATATGGTCTTTGCGAAACCTCTGCTTGCTGACTATTGTCGCGAGCAAGGCCTTCTCTACCAGCCGTTTAAAACGTTTGACGACATTCTTAAGAACTGGCCGTGGTTGGACATTTAATACAAAAAAGAACCACCGGCCTTACCAGCCGGTGGCAAGCCCCTTCGGGGGAATATATCAAGACTTTCTGGATTTGCGTTTTCTGTACTCCGCCTTTGACTTTTGCAGGTTTTGCAGGATCAAGCGGGATGGCAAGCGAGCGAGGATGCCCAGCAGAAACGTACCTGCCCACAACGCAACGGCTGCAAGCACAGCCTGCCAGATAGCAAATCCTTGCCGGAAGAGAACATAGGCAAAAAGGAGATAGCCTGGATACGTCAGCCAGACCAGAAAGCTGAGTGGTTTATAGATGGCTGGGCTAAAGGTAAACTGCGCAATGCTTTCGAACAGGATCAGTGTCGCGACAAAACCCACGATGCCCACGCGCCAGCCAAACAAGGCCGTCAGCACGACCGTCACCACCACGGTTAGATCGTGAGGGAGTGCCAGCCAGCCAATGCGCTGCACTTCGAGTTCGCGGGCTTCCTGCACCTGTTTTACAACATCATCGATTTGCTGGGAGGTCAGGCTTGGATAGGAAACGCTTAAAGCATCCCTGTCCTCACGAGAAAGGGTTAATAAACGTTTCAGGTCCCAATCATAGATCTCACTGGCAAGTTTGCGGCCAAGGTTGAGCTGTTTTTTCGACATACGCTTCCCTGCTATCTCATTGTGTCCCGGCCGCATCACAATGTGCAGACCCGGGCGCATATCATTATGGCCCTGGTAGGGCATTCTAGGCAAGATGTCATCCCGCCTTCCTGGGAGCGAGGACTATCCTGAAGGCGTTGAACCCGGAAATCGACAAGCGGGTGAACGCACGCCTGACTTGACTTAAGAAAGGAACCAGCATGGCAACCATACTCGATTACGCAACCATCATCACACCCACTGCTGTATTAGAACGCTGCGCGGTCGTCGTCTCCGAAGAAGGCCGCATTAGCTACGTCGGCCCGATGGAAGAAGCGCCACGCGTGGAAGGCCTGCGCCTGGATATGCGCGGCAAGGTCATCATCCCCGGCTTCATCAACATCCATGTTCACGGCGGCAACGGTATCACCTTTGGCAATATGGATGCCCTGGCAGAGGAACTTGAGACGTACTCCGCCTGGGCGGCGAAAAACGGTGTCACCGGTTTTCTAACGTCGATCACAGCCGCAACACCGCAGGAATTGACGGACATGATTGCAGCCTATGTGCCCATCATGGAGAAAGGCGTCAGCGGCGCGGAAGCGCTTGGCATCCATCTCGAAGGTCCTTTCATGAATGTGGAAAAGAAAGGCGCCCAGAATCCAGACTGGATCCGCAACCCGGATCTGGAAGAAGCGCAGGGCTATCTGGATGCAGGAAGAGGATGGATCTATCAAATGACCATGGCGCCGGAGCTTCCCAACGCAAAGGATGTGGCCGCATTGTATCGGAAAGCAGGCGTGGTGAACGCGGTCGCACACAGTACGGCCGATTACGACGCAGCCCGGGAAGCCTTCTTGGGCGACTGGACTCACGTTACCCACACCTATAACGCACAAACCGGTCTGCACCACCGTAAGCCGGGATTGGTCGGCGCGCTCATGAGTATGGATGAGATCACCGCCGAGCTCATCGCTGATAAAATCCATGTCCATCCCGGTGCGATGAAAGTCCTCATACGGGCCGTGGGAACGGATCGTGTGGTGCTCATCACGGACGCCATGGAAGCCGCCGGTCTTCCTGAAGGAACCTACAGCCTCCTGGGACATGAGGTCACCGTGAAAGAAGGCTCAGCCCGCCTCGCCGATGGCACTCTTGCCGGAAGCGCGGCTCTGATGAATGAGTGTGTCCGCAATGTACACAAAGATGTGGAGGTCAGCCTGGCAAATGCCGTCAAGATGGCCACGCTGAACCCCGCCCGGGCGATGGGTTTCTCCAATCGCCTTGGCAGCATCGCCGTCGGAAAGGATGCCAGCCTGGCGGTCATTGATGAGGAGGTGAATGTGTACCTCACGATGGTCAAGGGGGAAATCGTTCATAACCAACTCTAAATCGAAGCAGCGTCCGCTGCGCTGCGGGCGTGATCCATTACGGTCACCCCGCAGCGCCATCGACGGACACCGACGGAAGGATGAACCCATGCAGATCCGCACATGCAATCCCGAAGCCGATGTCGTGCAGGCGCGCCGCATCTGGAGCCAAATCGGCTGGACCCGCAGTCCAGATGACCGCTCACGCGATCTCTTCATGCTTGCTGCACGCGGCATGGTGGCCGAGCTGGACGGGCAGATAGAATGTTTCGTGACCACGATCCCTGGTTCACTGCGCTACCTTAACCAGGATCTTGCCCTTACCGCTGTCACCGATGTTGCCACCAGCTACACCGCCCGAAAACAGGGGCTGGCCAGCCGCCTCACCGCCCTGCAGCTTCTTGCCGACATGGAACAAGGCGCCCAGGTGGCCGGGCTGCGCATGTTTGAGCAGGGTTTTTATGACCACATGGGCTTCGGCGCGGGACCGTATGAGCACTTTGTGCGCTTCGACCCCGCCGCCCTCAAGCTCGAGCAACGCGCCGATCCCCCGCTTGAACTCACCGTGGATGACTGGGAATCTGCACACCACAATCGGCTCCTCCGTCTGCGATCACACGGAAGCGCCGTTCTCGACCCGCCCGAACTCACCCAGGCAAACATGCTGCATGACGCATACGCCTTCGGTCTGGGCTACCGCCAACCGGACAGTGATATCCTCACCCACCACATGTGGATCGCCATTCAAGACGCCCGCCACGGCCCCTACCGTGTGCGCTGGATGGCATACCAGACCTTCGAGCAGTTTCTCGAATTGCTTGCACTCTTGCGCAATCTCGGTGATCAGGTTCACCTGGTCGAGATGGTCGAGCCACCCGGCATCCAGCTGCAGGACCTGCTCGGAATGCCAATCAAGCTCGGGCGCACCAGCCACGGTTCGGCTTTTGAATACAGCATCGATGCGCGCGCCTACTGGCAGGTCCGCATCCTCACCTTATCAGCGTGTATTCATGCGATGCACCTGCCTCTGGCTGATCTCGACTTCATCCTGGATCTGAGCGACCCCATCAGCCGCTACCTCGAGGAAACGTCGCCCATTAACCTCTCTGGTCGCTACCAGGTCCACCTCGGCCCGGAGTCGGCCATCGGCGAGGTAAAGAACGAGTCGCTGCCTGTGCTGTCCGCAACCGTGGGCGCGTTCTCGCGCTTGTGGCTGGGGGTTCGCACGGCCACGTCGCTTTCCGTCACAGACCGTCTCACCGCACCAGGTGATCTGCTCGATCGGCTGGACGCCGCACTCCTGCTCCCTGAGCCGAAATACGATTGGGATTTCTAAGTGGAAGGAAGAGACTTGATGACCACTGCGACACCCGGAATAGACAACTACCTGAACGGTATCCAGCAAATACAGACCAAGATCGTTGAAACGCAGCGGGAAGAGTTAGCCGCCGTTTCCCAGGCAATGGCAGACACCATACAGCGCGGTGAGCGCATCTTCCTTTTTGGCACCGGTCACTCAGGCCTCGTGCTGGAGGAAGCGTTCACCCGCGCAGGCGGCATCGCTGCCGCCGTACCCATGTTCTCCAGCGTCCTGATGCTGCATGAAAACACGGATTACGCCATGCGCCTGGAACGAACCTCGGGCATGGCTCAACCACTCTTGATGCAGTACAAACCTCAAGCCGGTGAAATGCTCTTCGTCATCTCCAACAGTGGCGTCAATCAGATGCCGGTGGAGATGGCATTGGAAGCGAAGAAACTCGGTCTCACCGTCGTCACGATCTGTGCACACACCTACGCCGCCATGGCTCCGCTTTCAACCATCGGGAAGCGGCTGTATGAGCTCGGTGATTTCAACCTCGACAACGGAGGTATTCCAGGCGATGCGCTGGTGTCCCTGCCAGACCGTCCCTGGCGTGTGGCGCCCAGCTCATCCGTCGTCGTCATCTTCCTTTGGAACAGCCTCATCACGGAGGCATCCTATCGACTCATCGAGATGGGTGAAGAACCACCTGTCCTCATCAGCGGAAACTACATCAAGACGGTCGAAGGTGCTTCCGAACATAACCGCACAATGATCGCACGCTGGGGAGCCGGCAACCCCCATCTCCCCCTGCTTTACCAGCAACCGCCCCTCGATAACAGCGGGGCATAGGAGGTCGTATGTCCATCACACTCAATAGCACCACCATCTTCACCCCCGATCGTGAGCTATCCCGCGCGGCGCTTGTCGTGGGTGACGATGGCCGCATTGCCTATCTCGGCCCCATGGACGACGCGCCACGCTCCGCAGGCACCACGCTCGACTTGCGCGGCCGCATTGTCATTCCCGGCATGGTCGACATCCACGTCCACGGCGGGAACGGTGTTGACCTCGGCGTCACCCCCATCCCTTCCAAATCCCTGCGCGACGAGCTGCACCAATACTCGCGCTGGGTCGCCGAGGGCGGGGTCACGGGCTTCCTCGCCGGGATCGGTATGAAGGACCCTGAGGCAACCATCGATCGCCTTAACGCGTACGTCGACATCTTCGAAGAGGGTCTTCCCGGTGCTGAAGGACTGGGCATCTACATGGAAGGTCCCTTCATGAACCCCGAACAGAAAGGCGCCATCCCTGCAGCTTGGTTGCGCGATCCAGATATGGATGAAGCCAGGGCTTATCTGGAAGCCGGCCAGGGTTGGATTCGCCAGATTTCCATCGCACCTGAACTACCCCACGCCCAAGAAGTCGCTGCGCTCTTCCGCCGGGCAGGCGTCGTTGTTGCGCTGGGCCATTCCTCCAGCACCTATGAGCAGGCACGCGATGCGCTTAAGGGAAGCTGGACCAACATCACCCACACCTTCAATAAAATGGGTACCCTCCACCACCGCAATCCCGGGATCGTGGGCGCAATTCTGGACTCGGAGGACATCAGCACAGAGCTCATCTGCGATACCATCCACATCCATCCTGCTGTGATGCGCATTTTGCTGCGCTGTGTAGGCCCGGATCGGATCGTACTCATCACCGACGCGACCCTGCTCGCAGGCCTCCCCGATGGCGAGTATGACTGGGAAGGGCGCAAGGTCACCGTGAAGGATGGCTGGGCGCGCATCCCTGCGGGAAACCTCGCCGGCAGCACCGTCACCATGAACACCTGCATTCGCAACATGAATCAGGCTGTCGGCGCAACGCTACGTCAGGCCGTTCAGATGGCCACGCTTAACCCCGCACGTGCCATGGGATTTGGCAACGAACTCGGTTTGCTCCGTCCCGGCCGCCGTGCCAATCTGGCTGTGATTGATGAGGATGTGAATGTCCACATGACCATGGTCGATGGGAAGATCATCTACCAGGCCTGAGACCAGCCTCCCCCGAAAAAAAACAGCCCCCTGCCAGGGGGCTGTCTTCGTTCCGTGAGACGTCATCAAGCGAGAGGCAGGTCGATCCGTGCGCCATCCCGCTCTGCGGACGTATACCCTGCTTCAAGCACTTCCTGAACGGCGACTGCGGCTTTAAAATCGAGCTTGGACGGTTTTCCTTCCAGGATGTTCCACAGGAAATCATAGATGCCGGCAAGGTGGCAGTCGGACATCACACCCTGCGTGTACTTGCCGCTCGGCCAGATGGCACCTATAGGCCGTTCGCCTTGGGGTGACACGTCGAGTGCGCCTTTCGACCAACGGCCGGTTTTCACCTTGAAGAAACGCACGTGATTGGGATCCGAACCCTGGTAGACGAGGGAACCCTTGCTCCCATACAGCTCGAAAGACGTCACCTGCGGTGCCCCGGAAGCCATGCGGGCGGCTTCCAGTACGCCGGTGGCACCGCCAGCCATGTGGAGCGTGCAAAGCGTCCAATCGTCCACATCCACCGTCTCGAAGGTCTTCGCGCCGCCGGGTGCAGCACGTTTCTCGATGAAGGTCCGCGTCTCTGCGCGAACCGCAGCGACATCGCCCAGCATGTACCGCGCCAGGTCGATCAAATGCGCTCCCAGATCCGCAAAGGCACCGCCGCCGGACTGTTTCTTTCGCAAGCGCCAGGACATGGGCCGGGCAGGATTGACGTAGCTGCCATGCAGCAGCTGGCCGCGGAAGTGGAACACCTCTCCGATCTCACCCGCTTCCACAAGTGCTTTCATCTGCCGGATCGCTGGCACGTAACGCAGGACAAAGGCAACGTGTGTTAGCACACCTGCTTTCTCGGCCATTGCCGCCATGGCGCGCGCCTCCTCCAGGTCCATGGCCAGCGGTTTCTCACAGTACACGTGCGCACCGTGCTCAAACGCGTCCCTGGCCTGCTCAAGGTGCAGGAAATTCGGGGAGCAAATATCGACGACATCATACTCGCGCGCGTAGAAGGCGCTCGGGTCCGTCGTTCGCACCTCGAACCCAAGGCGGTCCATCAACGCGTTCTCGGTCGTCAGTTTGGAGCGCAGCACACCGGCGAGGTTAGCCGTGACCACTGGTTCTTTGAAACAAAGAGGAATGAGTTCATAGGCGTTGGCATGAATCTGGCCGATGTACCCCAGTCCAATGAGTCCGATATTGAGAGTCTCCATCATCCTTCCCTCCCTTTCCTCGACATGCAGCGCGGCATGTCGGGGGATTATCCCACGATACCTGTATCGTACACGATCTCGCCGCGCACCATCGTCAGGGCGACCCCGGCGTCCGCGTCCAACACCACGATACTGGCATCCATACCTGTTTCGAGTCGCCCCAGCCGGTCATCAAGACCCAGGAGGCGCGCCGGGTTGGTACTGGCCATCCTCACAGCATCTTGCATGGACGTCCCCAACAAGCTGCACGCGTTTGCCACGCAGCGGTTCATGTCAATCGTACTGCCAGCCAGATTCCCGGCCGGGATGCGCGCCACACCGTCGGTGACGATAATATGGAGATCGCCGAAGTCATGCTCCCCATCAGGAAGACCCGCCATCGTGGCATCAGAAATGAGGATCACACGATCGGTGCCGAGACGCTCCAGGACCAGCTGCATCGCAGCAGGATGGGCGTGAATCCCGTCCGGGATGAGCTCCACATAGCCATCGGTGGAATGAAGAACGGCGCCAACGACGCCGGGCTCCCGGTGATGCAGGCCGCTCATCGCATTGTACATATGGGTAACGTTGCTCCACCGTCCGGCAAGCGCTTTCGCAGCGCACTCATAGCTGGCGTTGCTGTGTCCCAACGCCACGACGACCCCCGCTTCAACACACTGTCTGGCGACTTCCTCGGCTCCGGGGAGCTCCGGCGCCATGGTCATCTGCCTGATCCATCCATCCCCCGCTTCAAGCATCTCCGCCATCTCCTGCGTGGATGGTGTGCGCAGCCAGTGCGCCGGGAAGGTCGCTCTTTTTTCAAGGCTCAGGAAGGGACCTTCCAGATGCAAGCCAAGCGGTTCAGCGCCGCTCACACCGCGCTCAAACAGAGGCGGGTATGCGCGACAGGCTCGCATGTAACCGGCGTGGTCGGCAAACGCGACCGAGGTCAGAAAGCCCGTCACACCCCTGGATGCAGCGTAGCGAGAATACTTCTCCAGCACCTCGTCATCGGCATCAAAGGCGATGAAGCTGTTCCCCTCTGCGCCATGAACGTGGATGTCGATCAAACCGGGGCTGACAGTACGCTTATCGAGATCGAACGTGGCGCCCAGCGCCGCCGGTGCGCCGTCTGCAGCACCGGCATACACGATCTGCTGGTCCTCAACAACCAGCACCCCGTCTGGTATTTCGCGATCCGGCGTTAATAGTCTGGCGTTGACAAAACTTGTTGGCATGGCTATTCTCCTGGCACTTAGTTACACAACGCAACTATGTGGCCTCCCTATCTTACACGCATTCAGAAAGGGAGACAATTCTATTGGAAAGATAAGCCAAAAACCAGAAGCCGCAAGCCCCAGATCGTTGCGCGTTCTGTGTTATCATCGGATTTTGTGGTGAGAAGGTAACCAGCAGGAAGAGAGGGATCGTTGTGAGCGTTTCGGGTGTTTTGTTTGACCTTGATGGGGTCCTCATCCGCAGCGAAGAACTTGCGCTGCAGGCATGGAATGAATTCCTGGCAGAGAGCGGCAACGCCTTGAGCGAGGAGCAGTATACCCGCATGATCGGCGAAGCCGACACATCCAGTTTCATCCTCACGTTTTTCAACCTAGACATGACCAGCGCTGACATCAAGCAGGACCACAGAAAACGCGTCATGCGCCTGCTCGAGACTGACCTGGAACCGATGCCAGGCGCGTTTGAGATCGTGGAAGAATTGAAAGCGCGCGGCTTTCCGCTCGCCATCGCTTCCAACAGTTTGCAAAAGTACGTGGAAAAAGCCCTTGAAGTAAGCGGCTTGCGCCCCTATTTCCAGGCGGTGGTTGCACGCGATCTGGTCGATCATCCCAAGCCGGCCCCGGATGTCTATCAGCACGCCGCCCGGCTGATCGGGCTCGATTCCGCCGACTGTCTGTCTATTGAAGATTCCCCCATCGGCATGCAGGCCGCTCTGGCGGCAAAGACACGCTGTGTCGTCGTCCCACACGAAAGCCTGCGCGAGCGCGACTTCACCGGAGCCTATGCCCGCTACGAAACCCTGCCCGACCTTCAAGCCGACCTTGGCTCCCTTCTGTCTTGATTTCAGCATACAGACGCATCCAATCGGCATCCCATCCATCTAGATGGGATGCCGCCTTTTGGTTGTAGCTCCCCGTCCTAGGTGGTTTCTCAACCTCCAATGGCTTTTTCACTATCGCTCATCTACAATGGTCTCTACGAGCCGACTTGAGATCGAGGAGCCCCGTGATGAGCCGTCTCACTGAAGCCCTGGCACACATTAATCCTGGCGATATCGACGATTGGTCAGCCATCGACGCGTTGCTGACCTCACTCCAACGCTTGCCTTCGCCGACCCAACCGGATTGGGAGAGCTTCCGTTCACGCGCAGCCAGTGGAATTGCCTTCCTCACCTTTGACTTCGGCATCGACGGCGTCTCGATCGAGATTTCCAAGTATGCGAAAGCCCTGGAAGGCCTCTACCCGGATCAGGCCGACTCCCTCATCCACGTCATCGGCGGGGACTTCTACCCCCAGGCTGACTCCGTCCTTCAGCCCCATTGGACCCGCTTCCGCATCGCAGGGATCAACGGCTGGTCCAAATGGGACAATGGACAATGGTTCTCTCATCTGTACTACGAGGACATGCCGGCCGGCAGCCCGCGATCGCGCGAGCTTGCACAGGAAATGCTCAAGCAGGCACTGCACATTGCCGGTGAACTGGGCGCCTACATCGAAGCCAACGACATCGCCCTGCTCATCCCCGTCAACATCCACTCCAATCCCGGCAACCTGGCACTCGCCCTGGCCAGCGTGATGGTCACTGAAATCCTTGACCTGATCGTCATCAACTCCAATCACGACTTCTACTGGGAAGGTGGAAAACCCGCCAGCGAACGCACTCCGGACGAAGCACCCGGTGTGCGTGATCATTTCTTCCGCAACGTCGACAATGCGCCATTCTTTAACCTGCTGCAGAGGCTGTACCCCTGGCGAAGCCCCCACTGGCTGCAGGTCAACATCAACCGGCTGCAGTCCAACCGCCTCATGAGTTCATTCGGTTTCGCTCCAGCAGATGTGCATGAGCTCTCGACCAGCATCAGTGATAGGTTCCTTGAGCCCTACACCCGGGACGATGTCCGGCACGCACGGCTGCGCATGGCGCACATCCTTTCCGACGGAAAAGGTGTCCTGCGGACCACCGCGCTCGCATCCCACCTCAGAGACCTCACGACCTGGATGCAGGATCAACGGCCCTGTGTGCTCGGGATCGAGGACGGCCTGCAGGTCGATCCGACATCCACCCAGCTGCTCTACCTCCTGCAGCCCACGCGCGTGATCGCCCGCAAACGCATTGAAAAGGACGTCCATCTCATCCACGCCCTGCTGGAGCATGCCCCCTTTAAAACCGCCTTTGAGGAGAACGATGCCTTGCAGCTCGTGCTCCATATCACCGGTCCCACACCGATCGAGCATCAAGCCGATCTGGAAACGGTGCTGCATGCGTACAGGGACATGCTTGAAAGTCTGCCTCGAACCACAGCCGAGCGCGTGATGATCGCCTTCTCGGTGGGGAATGAGTATCATCCCAGTTTCAAACAGAAAGGCTTTGAACCACTGTCCATTGAGAGCATCTATCGCATGGCGTCGGCGGTGGTTTTCCCCAGCCAAACCGAGGGTCGCGGCCTACCAATTGTGGAAGCCAGCGCCAGCCGCGTCCCCCTCATCTGCAGCCGCTATGAACCCGGGGAAGTCTTCGCCGGCGTCGTCGGGGAAGGCCTTCCCGACGAGCAGCAGATTCAGTACACCTTGTTCCCCGAGGGCGACTTCTCCAAGGCTTTCCTCGATGAGGTAAGCCAGCTTCTGCTCAAGCCGGAAAATGCACAGGAGCAGCTGGATCATAATTTCCAGGCCGTGCGCTTGCGCTACCGCACGCAGGCCATGTCACAGGCTTTCGAAGACCTGCTGCGATCGCTGTGGAAGAAGGCAGGCACTTAACCGCAGGCAACAACGACGGAGAGGAGCTGAGGATGCACATTGGATTCATTGAGGACACACACCTACATGGCGGGACTCAGATATGGGTGACGGAAGCGGTGCATGCCTTCATCCGTCGCGGCCAGGAAGTGACCCTGCTCGCCCCCACTGGCAGCTGGGTGGTTAAGCAGTGCGAGGGCACCGGTGCCCGCATCCGCACCTACGATTGGGATGACGTCGTCCACGAAAAACCCGCTGATCAAGCCATCTGGACCGAAGCCCTCGCCCCCTGCGATGTCGCAGTGTGCACGGTTCACCCCCCCCGGCAGGGATTCCACTGCTCCGTTTTCGCCGGGAAGTGCATCAAGGAAGGTGGACTCAACACGCATCTCATCCCCAAGACGGGGACCATCGTTCCCGAGTACAAACGCGAGTTCTATCTCCCGCAACCGGACATCAACTCCTCCGTCATCGCCATCGCGGATTTCACCCGAGACTACCTGCTCGAAGCCTACAACCTTCCGGCGGAGCGAGTCCATCTGGTCTATCAGGGCACGGACCTCGAGGCTTTCCATTCCACCCCGGAGGGTCGCGAGGAAGGGCTCAAACGTTACCCGCTGCCTGAAAACGCCGCGCCTGTCCTCGGATGTGTGGGATCCTTCGAACCGCGCAAAGGTCAGTCCGTGCTCTTTGACGCGGTTGCTACGCTTGCAGCCGGTCCGCTGCCCGATGTGCATCTCATCCTCGTCGGCGATGGCCCCGATGAAGCCATGTTACGGGAGAAAATCGAGGAGATGCAGATGAGGGAACACATCACGATCTTCCCCTTCACCCGTGAACCTATTTACATCTTCGAGCGCATTGACATCACTGTACTTTCCAGCCTGTACAAGGAAGGGCTTCCCAACGTGCTACTGGAATCACTGGCGATGAATGTGCCCGCTGTATCCACCGACCTGGGTGGTGTTAAGGAAGCCATTATCGATGGACAAACCGGCTTTGTCGTTGAGCCGGGAGATCCTGACCAGCTGGCAGACGCCATCCAGCGTCTCTGGGGCGATCAGGATGCCTACCGGCGCATGAAACAGGAGATCCGCGCCTTCGTCGAGGAACGTTTCGACAAGAACGCTCAGTTTGATCGCTTTCTCGAGCATTTTCAGTCTTTGCTGTAACCCCGCTTGGACGACAGAAACCCTCTGGCGGGTATCGCCAGAGGGTTTCTTTTTTCATTACCCAGACGCCAAAGAGGCACCGGTCTGCCCTACAAGGCTGGCTACAGGTGACTCGTCTGGACGTCCTCGATAAAGGTGCGGATGGCCGGTATCGCTGTCAGTCGTGCCTGGAAAAAGTTGTTCACCAGGTTAATGACCTCAGATCGTGCCGTCTCCACCTGCGCCGTCCACTGCTCTTGCGGCGCTTCCCGGCCGAGGACATCGCGCAATTGAAGCAGCGTGCTCACCAGCTCCTCTTCCTCCACACCTTCAAGCGCCTTGATCACGGTGAGGATGAGTTTGTCGGCCTGGTCTGTCAGCGCTTCCCTGGGGATGGATCCCGGCCGCTGAACGACATCATCGATGGTCCGCAGGAGCGACCATACCTGATAGAGCGCTGTCGCCGGTTCATCAAACAATTCCCGCACGTACGCCGCTTCCTCGTACTGCCCGGTGAGACGGAAGATGTTGTACATACGCTTGGCCGCTTTGCCATAATTCAACTGCTTGGTGAGATACTTTTCGACTTCCTTGCGCAGGGCACTGACATAGTCATCCAAGGCATCCGCGGAAACGTGCTTCACCAGCTTGGAAAAGAGCGGTATGGCTTCCGCCTCAAGATATACCTCCTGGAAGTAGGGATCCAGATACCCATCCAGGGGTGTGATCGTTCCATCGGGCGCCTCCCATGTGGCATCGAGCATATTGGAGGCATTTGCAAGGAGTTTGCGGATGGGGTCCAGCACCACCCAATCCAGTTTGCACCAACCTGGCTGGTCGCCGACCTCCTCCCAGGTGAGCGTTCTGGCATGGCCGTCCCTGTCCCTGACATCGATGGTTCCGGTTTCCAACGCCTCCTGATTCCAGGAGATGGGGCTGCCTGCAATCAGCACTTTCCCCTCACGTTCCACATCAAACGGGTAGGAGCCAAACTTGACCTCAATCAACTGGTAGGTGGGACCCGCTCGCGTTTCAAGGGCCTTCTCGCGGATGACCTCGCCCAGAATGCGACAGGCATCTTCCCGTGTCTCTGCCTTGACGTTGACGCGCTCAAAGAAATCGGCATCGCCGGGATAGGTCTGTATTTTGGATTGCGCAGCGGAACCCGACAGGGCAAGCGCCGTTTCAACCTGTCCCTCCCGGTCTGGGATTTCCACCAGCGCGCCGAGGGAGCGGAAGTGAGCAAGTTCCTCGGGGCTGAAATCGAGCATGGTGACCCGATGACCAAACACACCCGTGCGCGAGTCGAAGGTGACATCACCGCCGGACTTGGCAGCGCTGACGGCCGTCAACCACTGCAGCGCCTCTTCTTCGTCCAGTTCTACACCTAGCCGCTTTGCTGATTCCAGGATGTTCTTCACATCACTGGTCGGGGTTCCCTCATCGCTACTCATCTCATCCTCCTTCGTGCCTCACTTCATGTGGCTGATAACTGTATACGCTCCATCAACGCCATGAAAATCTCAGCCTGATCCTGCGCATCACGCAGTGCATTATGCTCCAATTGCAGCGGTTCTCCCAATGCAGCCGAAACGTTGGACATCCCCGTTTCAGGCCAGCCTTTCCCCAGCACGCCCATGGCCAAGGCTTTCATGTCGAGAGCGCTATGCCCAAACGGGTTTTTCCCAAGGTAGCGGTGGAAATAATCTTGCACAAACATCCAATCGAAAGGGGCATTAAAGGCAACAAATATCGGGCGGCCATTCACACTGGTATCCAGCCAACATGCAAAATCTCGCAGTGCATCTGCCGGCGGGGTCCCCGTCTTCTCCAGCTCCTGAAGGGAAAAGCCCGAAATGGCGAGGGCACCGGGGTCAATGTCTTGTCGATCTGGCTTAAGTTCCACATAGAACTGTTGTTGGATGTCAGCTGCGCGACAGGCACCGATCGACAACAGCGCATAGCGGCCCGGATACGGCCCTGCGGTTTCTACGTCTACCGAAATGCAGTCTTGGATCCAACGGTTCATGCTCACTCCTGCAATAAGGGCTCGCGTTCAGCGGCCCATTATCGCATCGCATACCCAGGTGGTCAAACGATGCGTTCGCATTTGTATTGGTGTCTGCTCAGACGGGCAGCCTCGCTCCTCAATGGCGTGGTTAACAACAGCGCCCCGGGGGATGAACCCCGGGGCAAGTTCTATGCTCCCTCTAGCACTACATCGTTTCGTCTGGATGAATGGACATCGCCGTGAGACCACTGATCATTTTCGGGTAGAAATCGGTGGACTTCTGAGGCATCATCTCACTTGCCAGCGCACAGGCACGCACCTGCTCCATGCGTGTGGGGTTGAGGACAAACATGAAGTTTGCTTCGCCGCGGACGACTTTCTCATAGCCCATATCGGGGTCACGTAAATAATCCACGTTCTCCTTGGCTGCGATGCTCTCCTTGGTAAGTCCCATCACGCCTTCCAGAAGCAGGTTGTGCAGGATGCTGACATCCAGGGTGCGGCTGGCCTCATGGTCCGGCGCAAAGCGTTCCATGACACCCTCATCGCGCAGGGTGAGAACATGGTACTGGCCATCGTAAAAGCCAATGCGGGGATGCGTGGTTGTAGCCCCGGCGAGCGAAGCCTCCATGGCTTCTCGATCCTTGACCGCGTCCACATCGAAATAGGCTTTCGCGTCCTTGATCACGTCCCGGCTCGACTTCGTCTCATAGGAATGCATCAAACGATGCGTGGGCAAGATGACCAGACCTGGATCAGACATGCTCACCATCACCGCCATGCGGTAATTGAAGGCGGCATTGGCGGGTGCATCCGGATACTTTTCCCGCATCTCATCCCGGATGGTCAACGCCGTTTCATAGCGGTGATGGCCATCCGCAATGATGAGATTTCTCTTGGGTTCCATCTCTTTCTGGACCGCCTGGATGACCGCTGGGTCGGTCACCACGTAGAAATACTGCTCGATTTCGTGCTCAAACAGCTCCTGGGCAACGAGAGGCTCCAGATCAGCCACAGCATCATCAAGAATGCCGTTAACCTTGTTATCCTCATCGGGGTACAACATGAAGATCGATCCAAAATAGGTTTCGATGGTGGAGGTGAGCTTGTGGCGGTCAACCTTCGGACCGGAGAGCGTGCGCTCATGCGGGAGGATGACGCCTTCATCGAAACGGCTCAGTTCGAAGGCGCAGAAGAAACCCTTACGGGTATAGGGTGAGCCATCCGGCAATGTGAAGCGTTGATGGAGCACATAGATTGCCGGCTGCTCCTCAACCTGCATCACGCCATCTTGCAGCCAGGATTGCAGCGTGTCTCGGGCCCGGGTATACACATTGTTGTCGTCGTTGTCATCCGGAAACGCCTTGCCCTTGATCACTTTTACGACGGTGTATTCGCTTTGCTCGTAGTACTTTTCCTGCAGGCCATAGCGGACACGGTCATAGGGTTGGCTGACCACGGATGAGAGCTCACCGATCTTTTCAAGGTTGTAGCGTAACCCTCGGAAAGGTCGTACTGTAGCCATACGTCAGTTCTCCTTAAAGTAGGTAATCATCTTCTCGGCGACTTCAGCACCCACGCGGCCGGTAGCCTCCCGGGTTCCAGCACCGACATGTGGGGAGCCGAGAACCTCATCCAGCTCAAAGAGTCGATGCCCGTTGCAGGGTTCCTCCGCATACACATCCAGCGCTGCACCGGCAACCTTGCCAGCTTTGATCGCGTCATAGAGCGCGTCCTCATCGATGACCCCGCCACGAGCGCAGTTGACAATGCGGACATCGTCCTTCATGGCCTTGAAAGCCCCGGCATCGATGATGTGATGCGTTTCCTCCGTGTGCGGGAGGTGCATGGAAATATAGTCCGCGCGCGAGAACAAATCGGCCAACTCCACGAGTTCGCCCATGGACCACTCCTCCACATAGGGATCGTAGGCGATAACGTTCATCCCCAGCGCAGCTGCGCGCACAGCAACAGCTGTACCGATGCGTCCGACTCCTACAAGGCCAAGTGTTTTTGCGGCAATCTCGGTGCCCTTGAACTTTTTCTTCTCCCACAGCCCGTCCCGCATCGAAGCTGTCATTTGCGGAAGGCGGCGGGCCAAGGCAAACAAGTAACCCACCGTCAGTTCTGCAACCGATTGCGTACTGGCTGCGGGCGTGTTAAGGACGGCAATCCCTTTCGAGCGAGCATAGTCCACATCGATATTGTCCAGGCCGACGCCGCCGCGGACGATGACCTTCAGGTTTGTCGCCTGATCAATCAACGGCTCCCGTACTTTGGTGCGGCTGCGCACCACCATGCCATGGTACGCCGGAATGGCCTCCATGAGCGCATCGGGTGTGATGTCGTCCCGGATGTCGACAGAATGCCCTGCAGCACGGATGGCTTCAATCGCATCCGGCGCGGTCGGGTCACAAATCAGAATCTTCACGTCTTGCCTCCTGGTTGCTGCGCAAGACCGGGCTGTGTCGAGCACAGCCCAGTCCGAGGATTTGATCCTAGAGTTCGAGGATGTCTTCAATCAACCCGGTGACCCACTTAACATCATCAACGGTAAGATCGCCCATATGGGCGATGCGGAAACATTTTTCCTTCAAGTCCCCATAGCCATTGGAGATGGTCGCGCCACGCTCGCCGAGCTGCTTGTTGAGATCGGCGACGCTGATGCCACGTGTGTTCTCGATATTGGTGACCGTCTTGGAAAGATAGTTCTCGTCACCGAACAAGGCGAAGTGTTTTCGAGCCCAATCCTGGACGACGTCCGCCATGGCTTCATGCCTCGCCCAGCGGGCGTCCAGGCCTTCCTTGAGCATATCGTCCAGCTGTACGTCCAACGCCTGGATGAGGCTGATCGCCGGCGTTGCAGGTGTCTGATGCTTGTCGTATTTCTTATCCATGACGTCCCAGGCGAAATAGTAGCCTCGCCCAGGAATAGTCTTGCCGCGTTCGCGAGCCCGATCGCTGACCGCAGCGACCGTCAACCCTGCCGGCAAAGCAAAGCATTTCTGTACACCAGCCAGACATACGTCCAGATCCCAGGCGTCAAACTCTATCTTGGCGCCTGCCATCCCGCTGACCGCGTCCACCAGGATCAGCACCTCAGGGTACTTCTCGCGGATCATGCTCGCGATCTCGGGGATGGGGTTCATGATGCCGGTGGAGGTCTCATTCAGCACGAGCGTAACGGCGTCGTACTCACCCGAGGCAAGCGCTTCATCGATCAAGTCAGGTGTTGTCGCCTGCCCCATGGGGACTTCGACCTTGTCGCACGCGATGCCGTTTGCAACCGTGATTTGATGCCAGCGTTTGGAGAATGCGCCGCAAATGGTATTGAGGATTTTTTTCTGAGAAGCCTGACGGATGGTGCCTTCCATGACGCCAGTCGAAGATGCCGCGAACAGGTAGACATGCTGATCCGTGTAAAGCACCTTCTTGAGCTTGGTCGTCACGCGCTCCTGTAAATCGGAATACTCCTGCATGCGGTGGCCGATCATGGGCGCTGCCTGTGCCTGCAGGACGCTATCACGAACGTGTGTTGGACCAGGGATGAATAGCTTTTTATACATGGAGACTCTCCTGTGCAGTTTCGCGAGTGATTGCGGGTTTTCTCCGTTGACGAGAGCAGAAGCCGCCGTCAGCGTTGACTCCCAGCAGACCTACAATGTCCTTCCTATGATACACAAGCTGACTTCGGGTTGGAATCAGTTCTACCAATATTATGACCATTGTCCAGCGAAAACATGACCAACGCATATCACCAGTACACAAATTGTCAGACAACTTTAATCGACTGAATAGTACACTACCTTGGCCTCGTTTCCAAGCCTTTCTCCATCCTTGCAGTACTCAGTCAAGGCGATCAAAAATACGACGGGGCGGGAGCTGGGCCAGCAGCATCGCGCCCAACATTAAGAGCGCACCTGTCATGGCCCGGGATGTCAACCGTTCCCCAAGCAACAGCCACCCTCCTACTGCTGCGAAGACAGCTTCGAGGCTCATGATCACAGCGGCGGGGGTGGGGTCCGCGTCCCGCTGACCGAGCACCTGGAAAGAATAGGCAACTCCAACTGAGAGCACGCCGGCGTAAAGCAGGGGGACGGCAGCCTGCAGCAGGCCGGAAAAGGGAGCCGCCTCCAGAAGAAGCGCGCTGCCTGTACTCAACAGTGCGCAGATGATAAATTGAGCCAGTGCGAGATGCAGCGGTGCGACCTCGCGCGACAACCATCCCACGAGCTGAACATGCACAGCCCAAAGAACCGCACCCAGGAAGACCAGGACGTCACCGCGCTGCACGTTCAGCCCACCGGTCACCGTCAACAGATACAGCCCTGTCCCGGCGGCGACCACGCTCAATCCCTGCAGCCATCGCGGCGGTCGCCCGCGCAGCGCATCCATCAACGGGACCAGCACCACATACAATCCGGTGATGAACCCCGCCTTCCCAGCAGTCGTCGTTTCCAGCCCCTGCTGCTGGAGCGTTACTGCTAGAAACAGTACAACCCCGGTGAGCAGGACGCCTGTCCGATTGCTTGTTAGGAGGGCAGCCTGCTCGGGAGCGTCACGACGTGCACTCCCGATGCGGGCAAATGGTGCCAGGACAAGCGCGCCCAGCGCGAAGCGAACCGCATTGATTGAGAACGAACCCACGAACGCCACTGCCGCCCGCTGCGCGACAAACGCGAAGCCCCAGATAGCTGCTGTCAGCAGAAGCAGCAGATTAGCTCGAACGGTCTTTGGAACCATGGGCATCAAACCATCTCTTAAGCAGATGCCTAAATCCTACTCGAAAAGCGTCCACCTGACACCACCACAACAACACTCCAATGAACGACCCTCAGCAGAAAAGAAAAAGCGCACCGCATGGGTGCGCTTCCTGTCTCGAATATCATCCGTGTCTAATAATGAACCGCACGCGGCAAGACCTTCGCTTGTTTGATCCAGTCGTTCACCTGTGCTTCTGTTGGCAAACGGCGTACGAGTTCTTTTGTGGCATTCACCTCAACCATCTTGGCGTACAGGTTGGCGCTGACACGCTTCGAGAGTTCAACAACGGTGTCCACACCCGCCTCTTCCAGCAGATCAGAATACTCTTCCCCCACACCCTTGATGCGGTAGAGGTCAGCATGGTTGACCCATTCCAGAATGAGTTTTTCAGAGATGCTGGTGTCCTCTGCAAGGTCTTTTCGACCTTGCTTGGTTGCGCCGCGCTTGAGCAGCGCGCCGGTCGTGCGAACACCAACACCCTTCAGCTTCTTTGCATAATCCGGGCCGATGCCCTCGATATCAATAATACTTGCCATGTCTCTTCTCCTTCTTCCATCGTTAACGACACTCGGATCGATTCCAGGACCGGCTGATCGCCAATCTCAACCAGTCAGCTCGGAAGTGCAGTGGGGGCATCGTGTCGCTTCAAGGTGCACTTCCGATCGGCAGTATGGGCAGGTCTTTCCACTTGGAGCTTGCTCCGCTTCCTCTTCCTCCACGCTGAGACGGTTGATCGCACGGACAAGGAAGAAAATCGATGCCGCGACAATCAAGAAACTGACCAGCGTGTTGACAAACAAACCATAGTTCAGCGTCACCGCACCCAGTTCCTGGGCTTCAGCCAGTGACGCATAGGGACCAACAGGTTCGCCCTGTTTCAAGATCAGATAGAGATTGGAAAAATCGACGCGCCCCAGGACAAGACCGATGGGCGGCATGATGATGTCGTTGACAAGCGAGGATACGATCGAACCAAACGCTCCGCCGATGATCACACCCACGGCGAGATCAAGCACATTTCCACGCATCATAAACGTCTTAAACTCTTTCCACATTGCACGCTCTCCTACACAAGGATCAATGCCCCGCCCTCGCTTAGAAGCCTTTCAGCACGTTGCCCAATAAAAGCAGGACAAAACCAGCTGTAACCAGCCAGAAAGCATACGGACCGACGATGGGTAGTGAGAAAAGTTTCCCCGCAACCCCGATGATGCCAAGCGCGAGGGAAAGGTAAAACACATTCTTTGTCGGTGGATTCAAACGCATGGCAATCTCCTCTTTCAATTTTGTAATGGGATGGTTTGGGCTATTCGTTCGACACGATCCGTACTATTTCGCAAGCAGCGATGGCAATGCGGCCAGCAACCCCTTGGCAACGAGTGAAGCTGATTCCTGGCGGTGGGATGACTCGCCAACCGTGCTGCTGCTGAGCAGCGCCTGCACGCCGGCCGAAAGGGGATCATCGCCTTCGTTCTTGGCTTGAAGGAAGGCCATACCGCCGCGCAGCAGCATGCCGGCAACATCGCCCGCATCGATGCCGTCATCGTCGGCCGCACCCTGGCCGGTGAGCGCGCCTAGAATGCCCTCAAGGGGGCTGTCCGCGTCCTCATCGCCCTTGGCCAACTGCCCTACGAGGCTGGTGAGCGCGTCCGCAGTACTGGACTGGGGCTCGGGTTTCTGGCTGCCCATCAGCGCCGTGACGAGGGATATGGCATCCTCGGCATCCAGCTTGCGCCGTCCTTTGAACTCTTCCGCCGCGCGCGTGAACCCTTCTGCGTAGGTTTTTGCACTGCCGCTGGGTAGTTCTGCGACTTGCTTGGCAGCTTTCGCCAGGGATGAGCTGAGAGAGCTATCTTTGCTGGCTTTCAACGCCCCCGTGGCAGCTTCGAAAATACTGACCATGTTGTCGCCATGATCATGGTTGTAGTCATCCATCTCATTGAGCTTGCCCTGATTTGCGGCTAGCACCTGTGCGACCGTGCCGAACACCTTGGCAAGATCAATCTGATTCGATCCAGTGGCCATTGTCTTCTCTTCTCCTGGGAGGTACGAGTTTGTGTGGTATTCCCCCGAAATATGTATGATGCTTGTTTCACCATCTTCAGATCACCGCATTGGTGACCATTTAGGTTGTACCACAAATCGATCAGGCATGTCATTGAATTGGATCAAATACTCCCTGAGGGTGACATCTACTCACCCGCAGCACGAAAACCAACGCAGTGAACATTGAGTTTCTCGTCTTTCTTTGCTAGGATGGGACGCGAGAACTGGAGAATGGACAGCTATCCCGGGTCCCTTCCTCCCACCCGCTCACCTTCCGCTCTGAGAGGATGCTATGCGCCGACATCGATCAGTTCTCCTCCCTATCTTTCTGCTTCTGAGTTCATGCTCCTCCTTACCGGCTGATATGGACGCAACCCCGGCTTCCAGCACGAACATCAGCATGGTAGAGGAAACCCGCGCAGCGCCATCAGCGACGACTCGAGCGAGTGCAACACCCGAACCCACCGCGACCATTACGCGGACACCAACTGTAACCGCCAATCCGGAAGATCTCGACGACGTACGGGGTTGCTACGAAGTGGCTGCCGAGCTGATGGTAGACGCCAACACCGCCGTCTGGCTGGGCAGGAAGCATTGGGGCAGCAACCCGACGGCGGCTGGCCTGCAGGAAATTTATCGCTTTCTCGCCAGCCGTGAGAGCCGACACAACCGCCTGGCAAACGGCGAAGACACTCGCGTCCTGAGCGCGTTTTGCATGGAAAACGGCGCATTCCGATTCTTCCTGAGTCTTACCCAAGAAATCCAGAGTGTGAACTATGGTGGAGGCATCTCCCGCATAGAAATCGGGGAGGACATCGACACAGGACTCATCGAGCGCTGGGCGGGGCATTTCCGCTATCTGCTCACTCACGAATTCGGTTTGTCATCCGAGGCAATTGACGTCTTTGAAGCCCCACTTTGGGACGAAGCACAGCGCCTCTGGAGCACACCCCGCCTCCGGGTATCCATACCCGACCCGCCTGCATCCGTCACACCCACGGAGGAGCCTGGGGGGGAACGACATACTGTGGGCAGTGGTCGCTCCTTCTACCTCCGTGAGGGACCGGATTACACCTACCCGGCTTTTGACGTTCTCATCGACGACGGCTGGATTGAGATGACGGGTCAATATGGCCGCTGCCGCTGGCTCAGGGTAACGTCCGGAGCACTCTCCGGCTGGATCTCCAATCGGGACGGCATCGTCCTTGATCGCGATGCGTGCAGCCTTCCTTATGGCACATTTCGTCCCTTCACCGGCACCTTCTTCCACGACGGCCGCCTGCTCGTCACCGGTTTTCAGGAAGGGCCGGGTGAGCTTATTCTTGAGAACAACGCGAGCGACGATGCCATCACCGTCCTTACTCGTGAAGATGGAGAAACCTACATTTCCTTCTACGTGCGCGGGGGCGAAAGCTATACGCTGCGGGAAATCCCCGATGGGAATTACACACTCTACGTTTCAACAGGCCGGGAATGGAACCAGGGCAACGGCATGTTCACCGCTCAAGCTGTGTTCTTCCAGTTCGACGATCCTCTTCATTATGCCTCGAGTGGGGTACGCTGGACCGTTGAGCTACAGGCCGTTGAAGAGGGTAACGCGCGGACCACATCCATCTCTGCCGCTGACTTCCCCCAGTAGTAAACTGGCATCCTGGAGAACATCGGCCCCTTCTTCTCGAAGGGGCCGTATCGATTAACCGGCGTAGGCCTCGATCCCGTATACTGCCAGAACCTCGCCGTAATACACCCGATGGTAGTCCTGCTGGGGATAGCGTTTCTCGATCCAGGCATGGAGGAATTGGGACGGTTCAAGATCATCCCAATAAGTTTTTGAGCACTCCAGGATCAATTCGGCTTCAGCGAAGGAGGGCGCGGCAATGTGATGGCTCGCTACCGGGGTAAGCCCAGCCTGGGCAATCTTATCGCTGTCGCGTCCTGACGTCGTTCCCAGCAACTGCAGTGCCTCACGCCGTTCGCGCGGGAAAGCTGCAAGGGTAAAGGTATCGAAGCGTTCCATATAGGTATAGGTATAGCGCTGTGGCCGAACCACCACATGCACAAACGGGCGGCTCCACATCACGCCGATCCCGCCCCAACCCACCGTCATTGTGTTGAAATCCCCGCTTTCAAAATCCCCGGCTGTAAGCAGAAACCACTGTTCATCCCAACTCTGGAAGGGCTTGATCTGCAGGCGGTTCAGGTC
>Ga0272443_10001209_pt1 | contig 39751 bp, 34 predicted proteins | sample SSMAcet12_FD_193581 | JGI IMG/M metagenome (GOLD analysis project Ga0272443, IMG submission 193581) | Marine sediment archaeal communities from Little Sippewissett salt marsh, Falmouth, MA, United States - SSM-Acet-12 | ecosystem: Environmental > Aquatic > Marine > Wetlands > Sediment ...
ATCCTGCCTCAGACCATGGGTCCCCTGAGCCTGCGTTTAACGTTCGCTTATGCCTCATCCCCGCAGCCTCACTATTTGGATGCATCGTATTCCCACACAAAATGGAAGAGAACCCAACTTTTCAACTTTCCAACTCTTCAACTCTTCAACTTTTCAACTTTTCAACTTTTCAACTTTCCAACTTTATACTGTGCTACCATGGTTCAGTATGGGCAAGTGGAACAAGGGGCACGTCTATCGCGACCGAATTGCGGCCGCGGATGCCGGCGTCAGCCTAATAAATTTCTATTCGCGGCGCTACGCCCATTCCACGGAGGGGGAATGGCGGGAACGCATCCGCGTGGGGCGCGTACGGGTCAACGGCGCTATCGCCCCTCCCGAAACCAGGTTGCGGAATGGAGACCTTCTGGAATGGCGGCGCCCGCCCTGGCAGGAGCCGGATGCACCGGATGCATTCGAAGTCATCACCCTGGAGGATAGCTTCCTGATCGTCGGCAAACCCTCCGGCCTGCCGGTGCTGCCCGGTGCCGGTTTCATGGAGAACACCCTGCTATGGCGGGTACGTGATCAATTCGGGGCGGCCTGCATTCCAGTGCACCGCCTGGGACGCTGGACCTCCGGGGCCGTCTTGTTCGCCCGAACAGGGCCGGCCGCGCGGTACCTGGGCCGGGCCATGCAGGCGCAACGATTTGTCAAGATCTACCTGGCCCTGGCCGCGGGCACGGACATACCCAACTCGTTCCAGGTAAACATTCCCATCGGTCCGGTCGCCTACTCACCACTGGGAACCCTGCACGCCGCATCGGCACAGGGGCGGCCGGCGCATAGCCGCGTGGAAGTCCTGTGCCGCTTTCCTGAACGCAATTCCAGCCTGGTGCAGGTAACCATCACGACGGGACGGCCGCACCAGATCCGCATCCACCTGGCGGCTGCGGGTTATCCGCTGACGGGTGACCCCCTCTACGGACCCGGCGGGCGTCCCCGGGACCTGGGTGCCTTGCCGGGGGATAAAGGGTATTGCCTGCATGCCTGGAAGTTGGGATTCCCCCACCCGGCGGTGGGCCGGGATGTGCTGGCGGAATGTCCGCCTCCGGAGTGGGCAAAGCAGGCAGCGGCGGATCCCCGTGCCTGCCCGCGTCGGGAGCCTACCTGAATCAGTTGAAACATTCGCGAGTGCAGGCGTTGACAAGGCAAGGGAGTGGAAAGTTCACTCCCCCCTGTTTCAGCGGTGTGATTTGACGGCGAAGGCCACTTTTACGGTGGAGCGGTATTCGCTGATGCGGTCGCCGGAAACCTTGGCGGTCTGGGCGGTTACCTCAACGCCCACGATTCCGGATACCGTTTCCGCGGCTTCGCGTACGGCATTGGCCGCGGCCTCTTCCCAGCTCTCTTTGGATGCGCCGATGAGTTCAATAACCTTTATGGTTCCCATTCTTCCCTCCTTGAAACTGCTAATTATAGGTTGGGTGCAGATGGCGGGAATGTCAACAGCGCGTGCCCTTTTCCTTCCTTGGCCGGGTATGCTATAATTCCTTCTTCCCAGCGCCACCCGAAACGTCGGGACGGCGGGGTTTGCGGGAAGATTATACAGACGGTTCAATGAGATACCATACCATCATCATCGGCTTGTTGTTGTTGCTGCCAGTCACGGGATTGTCCCTGAATGTAAGTGTGCGTTCCTTTGATTACCAGGACCATACCCGACTGGTATTTGAGGGCGACCGCAGTTTCGCCTACAGCGTAGCCGCACTTGAGAAGGGCTTCGAACTGCGTCTGCAGGAAGCGGCTCGAACCGACCGTGAGGACATTCAATTGGCGGGAGATCGTTGCGTGCAAAAAGTGCAACCCGTGCCCCGGCATGACGGTACGGTCTACCGGGTTGAAACCCGCACCCCGGTACGTTTTCAACGCCAATTCGTTTTGGAGAACCCCTTCCGGGTGGTATTCGACCTGGCAGCCGATGAACAGTCGCCTCCAGCCGTACCTTCACCTCCCCAGGAGGAGACGGAATCGTCTCCCCCTTCCGCCGGTTTCATGCGCATCAACACGGTGTGCATTGATCCGGGTCACGGCGGGACTGACTTGGGCGCCAAGGGATCCACGTCAGACCTGGTGGAAAAAGACATCACCCTGAAGGTGGGATTGAAGTTGAAACGGTTGATCGAGTCGAGGCTTGGCCTGCGGGTGGTGATGACCCGCGAAACCGACGCCGAAGTTTCACTCGACTCCCGGGCCGCCATGGCCAACAACCAAAAAGCCCAGGTCTTTGTGTCCATACACGTCAATTCTTCTTATCGTCGCGGCGCCCGGGGGACGGAAACCTATTACGTCAGCCTGGAAGCCACGGACCAGGAGGCCAGTGAGCTGGCCCGAAAGGAGAACGCCGCCGTGGGCGGCAACGCCTTTGATCCCGCGGCCGCGGATGATCTGCGCCTGATCCTGTGGAACATGGCACAAACGGAGTACATCAAGGAGTCCTCCAAACTGGCCACCTACATCCAGAACCAGCTCAACGACGTAATGAACACGCGCAACCGGGGTGTCAAACAGGCGCCGTTCCGGGTGCTCATGCGCGCGGCCATGCCCGCTGTGCTGGTGGAAATCGCGTTCCTCTCCAATCCCGGAGAGGAGGAGTTACTTTCCCGGGACGGTTTCCTCGCCCGCGTGGCCGGCGGGATCTACACGGGAATCGCTCAGTTTATCACCTACCATAACCAGCGCTATAAATGAACAAGAAACTTCTCTACTCATTGGTTGCCCTGGCGGTGGTTTTCTTTGTGGTGGCCCTGGTGATTTTCCTTTCCGGCTCAGGGGCTGAAAAAGCCCCGGCGGGAACGACCGTGCCGGGAGCGCAGAGAGAAGCCGTGCAGGCCGATACGGTGGACCTGAAACTCTTTTTCATGGACCAAAGCGATTGGCGATTGGTGCCCCTGACCATGCGGATTCCCCGCCCTGCAGTACGCACGCAATTGTACCGGGAATTCCTGCGCCTCCTGTTGCAGCCCCGTGAAGGCAGCCGGGCCCCGCTACCGGAGGGAACATCCCTGCGCGCCCTTTACTACCTGGAGGCGGACCATATCCTGGTGGTGGATTTCAACCAGTCGCTGGTGACGGGTTTCCCCGCCGGCAGCCGGTCGGAAATGGAGTTTATCCGCTTTATCGTCAACAACATCTGCTATAACTTCCGCGAAATCCATTCCGTGCGTTTCATGGTAGGGGGGAACGAGGTCAAAACCCTCAGCGGACATATCGATTTGTCGCGGCCTTTCCGCCCCAATTTCGCTTATCTCAAGAAGGATGAATAGAAAACCCATCGGTGTGTTCGACTCGGGAATCGGCGGCCTTACGGTGTATCGCGCCCTCAAGCTACGGATGCCCAGGGAACGGGTGATCTACCTTGGAGATACGGCACGACTGCCTTACGGTTCGAAATCCAAAGCGACCATTATCCGTTTCTCCGAGGAGAACGCCAACTTCCTGTTGGGCCACCAGGTCAAAATGATTGTTGTGGCCTGCAATTCCTCTTCATCCTACGCCATGCCCAGCCTGCAGGCAAAACTCGACGTACCGGTCATCGGTGTAATCGAACCCGGGGCCGAGGCCGCGGCTGTCGCCAGCAGTGAGCGGGTGGGAGTAATCGGTACCTCCGCGACCATCATGTCCGGTGCCTACGAGGCCGCCATTCGCCGGCGCAACCCCAAACTGAATATCATCTCCAGGGATTGTCCTCTTTTTGTTCCCCTGGTGGAGGAAGGCTGGCGGGATCACCCGGTAACGCGCCTGGTCGTAGAGGAGTACCTGTTGCCATTGCGCGAACAGGGCATTGACAGCCTGGTGCTTGGCTGTACCCACTACCCGGTACTCAGTGACGTGATCGGGCAGGTAATGGGGGAAGGGGTACAACTCATCGATTCCGGTGTCACCACCGCGGCTCAGGTGAAAGCGATCCTGGAACGCCTGGGGTGGCTGAACGAAATGGATCCGGACGGTGAAGACGCATTCTTTGTGACTGATTTTCCCGAGCGTTTCCAGCGTGTGGGGGAGATCTTTCTAAACCATGAAATTCCACGTGTAGCTGTAGCCGGCGACTGATTCGGCCGGGAATCACGAAGGAGGCAATCCGAATGTTGGCATTGATTGAGAAGATTTTGTTTGTTTGTTTGACGGTTGCGGCCATCTTCCTGGCCTTGCGGGAGTTCCGGCGCAAAGCGTTGTTGATCAAGCGGGGACGCCCGAGTGAGCGGAGCGACCGCCCCATATATCGTTTCTGGTATGCCCTGCGCCGGGTTGTGCTGCAGCTCTGCGCGTATGAGAACCGTCCGGTGGTGGGCTTTTTCCATTCCATGATCTTTTGGGGATTCCTGGTATTCCTCCTGGTCACCCTCAACCACGTTGTGGAAGGTTTCTTTGCGGATTTCACGCTGCTTGGCCAGGGCTTGTTCCGCACGGTGGTGCTTTTCGGGGCCAATGTGTTCGTGGTCATGATACTGGCGGCAACGGTGTTCTTTATCGTGCGCCGCTACGTGTTCCGCCCGTCCACATTGGATATCCCGTCGGTGGAGTCCGCGGTAATCCTGGCGTTCATCTCCACACTCATGGTGAGTTTCGTGTTTTACGAGGCCTTCAAGCTCTTTGGCCCCGAAGGCGCGGCAGGCGGGAATTTTCTGGCTGTTTGGATCAAGGGCCATTGGTTGCCCGCCGAGATCTCCGCCAGCACCCAGGCGGTATGGTTGCGGATTCTCTGGTGGTTGCACATCCTGGTGGTCATGGCTTTCGGCGTGTTGATCCCTTACTCGAAGCATCTCCACCTGGTGGCCGGTCCGGTGAACCTGTTTTTCAAGAACCACGGAGTGCGCGCGGATATTCCCGTGGTGGACCTGGAAGAGCAGGAACACTTCGGCACGCCGAAAGTCGTGGACCTGACGCAAAAAGATCTTCTGGACCTGTTCGCCTGCGCCGAATGCGGGCGTTGCGATGACGTTTGCCCCGCTTTGCGTACGGGCAAGACGCTTTCTCCCAAGACGTTGCTGCACCAGATGCAGCTTCACCTGCTGGAAAGTGCATCAAAATCCCGGGAGGAGATGCAGACCCTGCTGGGAGAAGTCGTTTCCGAAGCGGAAGTATGGGCCTGCACCACCTGCGGTGCCTGCATGGAAGTCTGCCCCATGTTCAACGAACACATCCCCAAGATCACCGGCATGCGCCAATACGGGGTCATGATGGAATCGCGGTTTCCCGATGAACTGCAAACCCTTTTCCGCGGCCTGGAAAATCAGGGGAATCCCTGGGGAATCAACGCCCAGGAACGGTCCAAGTGGGCCGAAGACCTGGACGTGCCCCGAATCGCGGACAAGACAGAAACCGATGTGCTGTTGTGGGTGGGTTGTGAAGGCGCTTACGACAACCACGTGCAAAAGCACACCCGCATGCTCGTGGAGGTAATGCGGAAAGCCGGAGTGGATTTCGCTGTTCTCGGGGACGAGGAAAAATGCTGCGGCGATCCGGCGCGCCGGGCGGGTCATGAATACCTCTACCAGATGCTGGCCATGGAGAACATCGAGACCCTGGGTCGTTACAAGTTCAAGCGCATCGTGACCATGTGCCCCCACGGTGTTCACGTGTTGCGCCATGAATACCCCCGCATGGGCGGAGAGTTCACGGTTCTGCACTACACCGAGTTGCTTGACGAGCTGGTCCAGAACGGTTCCCTGCGGTTGCGTTCGGCGGCTTCGCCGGGCAAGGTCACCTTCCACGATCCCTGCTACCTGGGCCGCTACCAGGGTGAGTACGACGCACCCCGCCGCCTGCTGAAGGCGGCCGCCGGCCGCTCCGGCGTGGTGGAGATGGAGCAAAGCCGTTCAACCTCCTTCTGCTGCGGTGCCGGCGGCGGCGGCATGTGGAAAGAAGAAGAGGGCGAAGACCGCATGAGTCACGCCCGTTTGCGGGATGCCCGCGCCTGTGGCGCCGGAACCCTGGTGACGGCTTGTCCCTATTGCGCCGTTATGTTCAAGGACGCCATCGAGGAAACCGAGTCAGCGGGAATCCAGACCCGGGACCTGATTCACTTCATCCACGAGAACATGGCTTAATACCGGAATCGCGTTTATGTGTTTGGGAGGTGGGAACCCCCCCGGGCAGGACTTCTCCTCCCCGGGGGAGCGGCTGCCTAATAGACCCTGAAATCCAGCCAGCCGGAGGAGTATGTAGTCCCCGCGGCGGGGTCACTGCAATAGACGCCGACCTTGTAGAATCCCGGAGTCAATCCCGGGGGAACCTGAACCACCAAGGTGGTGCTGGTCCAACGCTTCACGATCAACTTGTTCATGCCGCCTTTGTTGATGCAGGGGATTTTAGTTCCCTGACTGCTTCCCCAAAGGCCATACATGCGGAACTCGCTCCCGACCCTGCCCCGGGTGGAAGAGAGGCGGTCCAGCCGTATTCCGCAGGGTTGACCGCTTTCCGGTTCATCCGCTTCCTGCTGGCAATTCAGGCGGCGGGTCAGGTGGTTGTTGCTTTCATTGCTTTCCGTCACGGCGTTGTTGTTGTCCACCACCACCTTGATTGATTGGACACCCGGGGTGAGGTTGAGGTTGGCGGCGCCGGGGAACCAGATCCAGGAAACCGTGCCACCGGGTGATTTCAGGTTGCCCCCGGGATCCACGGCCCCCAGGCGGATGCCTCCCCAGGGATCACTGAAACGGTACATCTGAATCCCTACGCCGTTGGACATGTCGTAACCGGCCGGCGGGACCCCGCCTGCGCCCACGTTGGCGATGGTGACCTTCATCTTGCAGTCCTGAACCAGGGAGATGTCCTTGACTACCAGATCGGGCAGTCGCGGTGATTGCTCAGCCGTCGGAAAACCTTTGAAACGCAGGGTGACATAGAAGTGGAAGTTGTTGTCTTCCCGGGATTCCGCCACGTCGTTGTCCGCATCGATCTTGATCTCCAGGCGTCCGTCCTGGGGCCCCAGGTAGGCCTGGGTATGGATGGGCATGATCTGTTTGGGTTTGAGGTAGAGCTTGGTTTGTTTGCTGACCATGTCGCCCCTGAAGTAGATCTTGTTTTTAAAGGGGCCGCCGGGATAGCCGGCGTACTCGCGGCAGCTGTAGTAAATTTCGAAAGCCGGTTTGCCGTTGCTGATCAGGGTGGCGTCCGCGGGGGTAAGGGTGATGCTTTGTCCCCATTTGACTTGGCGCTTGTTTTTGCCGATCTTCATGAAGCCGTACATGCCCAGGTCGGGCTTGGCCGTCGCAGGTTGTTCCGTCTCAGCGCCGCTGGTGTCAAAAGAGAATCCCCACCAGGGGCTCCAGTCGCTTTTGGCTTTGCCGCGCACGGCGCGGACGCGCCAACGCCCCTGGTTGTCGCCTACAAAGACAAATTCGTAGTAGCTGCGGTTGATGCCGTTGGCGGTTTTCCAGGGCGCTCCGTTCTGGGAGTCCCATTGGCCGACGGTGCGGCAATGCAGGCAGTCGACTTCCACATCGTACTTGGCCTGGGGCACGGGCTTCCAGCGCAGCCGTACCTTCCGGGGATAATGGGTCATTTTCGCCCCATCGCGGGGGGAAATCTGCACGGGCACTGGTACGGTCAACCGCTGCAACGAGGGGGTCACCAGGGAAGGCGTTTGAAGCAACTGGAGTTTTTTGCCGATCTTGATCCGGCAAAAAGCCACGTTGTTGCGCTCGTTGCTTTCCTTGACTTCATCACCCGGATCGATCACCGCTGCCAGGTAGTAGATTCCCGGGGGCGTGTCCGCGGGGATGCGGTTGTTGCCGTTCATGGTCACGTTCCGGCTGGAAGCGGCGGCCAGGTCGAACTCGTGTTCACGGCCACCCTGCAGCAGGCAGTCTTCCGTGTAGTTCGCCGAGTAAGCCGCGTACGCGACGGGTACGTTGGTATCCGAGGACAGCACGATGTCAACGGCGAAACGTGCGGCCGCTACCTGGCCGTTGTTCATTACAATGACCCTGATGGATTTGCCCAACTCCTCTCCCGGTGTCGCCGATCCCGGGCATTTGATCTCGGCCGTCAGGTCGGCGGCGGCCTGGGCGCCGATCATGGCTGTAGCCAGGAAAAGCCCCAAGGCCATTAATGCAAATCTCTCTTTGTTTCTGGACATGTGGAACCTCCTTGTCCTAAATCTCTCTCCAAATAATAAATTCGACTGCCGTGGCAACCATCTCAAAAAAACATTTCTTTTGGCAGATTGCGGTGGTCGCAACGGCTGTGCGATAATGGTTCCTCATGAACCTTGACTGGCGAAAGTTCTTGTGGTGGATTGTTCCGGCAACGGGCCTGGCCGGACTGGCCCTGAATGCGCAGTTGGTTTCCTGGACCGCACTCTCGGCCGTGGTGCTTGGGCTCGTCGTCACGGCGTTGTGGCACCCCCGGCGCAACACCCCCGCGGCATTCCAGGCGGCATCCCTGGGCTGGTTGATCTGGCCCGCGCGCCTGACCTATTGGGACGCCGTGGAGTTCTCCCAGCGGGTGAGCCTGGTGGCATGGGCGATGGCGCTGGCCCTGATGCTGGGGGTGTTGATTCAAAGTGGAGCGCTGCGGCGTGCTCGACTGGGTTTCCAGCGCCTGCCCCTGCGCCGGCGCATGGTGTGGCTTTTTGCCGGGGCTTGGTTGCTGCTGGCCGCCGGAGCGGCGGGAGTCACCCTGGGGGGGATACCCATGCTTGGCGATGAGCCCCATTACCTGGTGATCGCCCAGTCCATTGTACAGGACGGGGACGTCAACGTGGCCAACCAATACGCCCAGCGCCAGTACCGGCGTTTTCTTCCCCGAGCGGACATGGGGATTCACGGGTTCTTCGGTTGGCGGGACGCCCGCTTCGAAGCCCGTAGTTTCCGTACCGACCTGCCCCCGCCGGAGGGGCAGTTTATCTATTCCATCCACCTGCCCGGAGTCGCCCTGGCCCTGGTTCCCATGGTGATGGTGCCTTTGCCGCCGCCATGGTGGTATTTCCTGTTGAGGGTGTGGCTGGCCCTGTTCGGGGCGGGTATTGTGGTCATGACATACCTTTTCGCCCTGCGCTTTTCGCAACGCCGCCGTTTCGCCCTGGAAGCCGCATTGGTGGCGTTGTTTACCCCGCCGCTGTTTTTTCACGCCATCCATGCCTATCCGGAGGCCCAGGTCCTGCTTTTCCTGATGATGGCCCTTTATCTGCTGTTATACGGTCGCAACCGTTCCCGGGCGGTGCTGACCGCGGGTTGCTTGTTGGGGTTGCTGTTTTTCCTGGGCGTCAAGTACGTGGTGTTTATCTGGGGGTTCGTCGCGGGTTTTAGCGTTGTCTTTCTCAGGCGCCGCCAAGCCGGGTCACTATGGCGCTTGTGGCTGTTTCCGCTTATGGGACAGCTTCTTTTCCTGGGATACCTGTTCCATGCCTATGGAAATTTCTCACCCATGTCGGTGTACATGAACTACACCCAGAAGCGTCATTTTACTGAAGTGGTTTTTAACGGCATTCCCAACCAGATCCGGGTAGACACCTTGCTGGATTACTTTTTGGATCAACGTGACGGTCTGCTGCCCTACGCCCCGGTTTTCTTTTTGGCTTTCCCGGGATTGTGGCTTGCCCTCCGCAAATGGCGGCGTTATCGCGGGCACCTGCTGCTGGCGTTGCCGGCGGCGATGTTCGTTTTCAACTACGCTTTTCTGACGCACCGGGGGGGGCAATGCCCCCAGGCCCGGCCGTTGATTCCGGTTCTATGGGCGCTCATGCTGTTTGTCTGGGTTTACCTGAGGGAGGGGCCCAATCAGTGGTTGCGCCGCGCCTGGCGCTGGCTGCCCGTATACGCCGCGGGCGTCACCGTGTTCCAGTTGTTGTACCCCTGGACCCTTTACCAGCCCACCACCCACAACGTGCCCATTCGGGCCGGATTGATGTTCCAGATATTGAGCCCCCTGGGGATTCACCTGGATGAGTGGCTGCCTTCTTTCGCCAAAATGCCGGGCAATTGGAGCTGGTGGCCAAACCCCGCCTGGCTGATCATTCTGCTGGGAGTAGGGGTGGCGGCTCTGCGTCCGTGGCGGATTCGCAAGCGCATCTCCCGAATCGTCGCCGCAACGGCCGCCGGGCTGGCACTGATCCTGGGCGTGATTCTGCCCCGGGTGCCGGATTCCAATCCCACGCTGGTAACCGGCCAAGGGATGATGTTGCATCGCTTGATGGGGGCCGCCCGCCATCCCCGCCGGGTGGATCAACGGGTGTTCAACCTGAAGTCCGGGGAAAACTACTCGTTTACCCTGGCCACAGCCTTGCCCGCCGGGGCGCTGGAAGTCATCTGGAGCGGGGACGGGGCGCCGCCATTCAAATTGAAAAGTTTCGATGACGATGTGACCGGCGGTACGGCCAAGGGCTGGCGTTTGCGGCGACCTGCTTTCCGGCGTCACCGGGGCCGGTATTTCTATCGTTTGCACCTGATCGCCAAAAAGGTGCCGAACGCGGCGGACGGCGCTTTGGAAATCCGGCCCCTGCGGCGGTGAAAAGGCCGCCTTCACAAACTGGGGTTAGGGCTTTTGCGGCGGTGTGCCTTTATTGCCTTCCACTTCTCGGATCATGGCGCGGATGCGTTTGGTGGTGAAATCGTCCTGAGCCATGCCGAGGGCTTGATCCAACAGGTCCATGGCCTTGTCATCCTGACCGAGGCGATGGTGAACCCGGGCCACGTTGAGCAGGATGTTCACATCTTCTTCGGTTAAGAAGGAGAGCGCCTTGTTGTAGTGGTAAAGGGCTTCTTTCAGTTTTCCCTGTTTTTCCAGGATAATCCCCCGCAGGTTGTGCAGGGGGGCGAAACTGCGGTTCTCCGCGATGCCCTTGTCCACGTAACGCAGGGCGTTGTCATAGGCATCTCGCTTTATCTCCAGCATGGCCAGGTTGACGTAGGCGTTTTCCGGGGTGCGGTATTTCTCGGCGGTGGCGGCTTTTAAGAGGTTCTGACGGGCAAGGGCGTACTGGCCGGTTTCGGTGTAGACGAGGCCAAGGGAGTTGTACGCGTCCCAGTAGTCGGGTGCCATGGCGATTAGGGTTTTAAAGTGTTTGATGGCGGCCGGGAAATTCCGCATGTACGTGTAGACCACTCCCATCGAGTAGTGGGCGGCCTTGGAGTTGGGCTTCTTTCTCAGGGCCTCCTGGATTTTATCGTGGGCCAGGTCTAGCTTTCCCTGGTTCAGGTAAAACACCCCTTCGTTGAGGATGTACTCAGCGGAGCCGGGTTTGAGCTGCCCCGGCAGGGATGGTCCGCGTTTGGCGCAGGCTGCGAGCAGCGGCAGGATAGCGATCAGGATAAACGCTTTTTTCATCGTTCCCCCTTGATGGATTGCACTTTATAGGACGTGATGGGTGAGGAGATTCCCTGGAGTTTGAATTCACCCATTTTCAGGAATCTAAACTGTTTTCGCAAACGGGTGTACACGGCGTTTGAAACCACGACCTCGTTCGGTCCCGCCACGGCGGATTCCAGCCGGGAAGCGATATTCACCGTGGTGCCCAGGACCGTATAATCGTAACGTTTCGGAGAACCGAAATCTCCGGAGATCAAGCGCCCGGTGTGAATGCCGATGCGAACCTGGATGGGATCTTGCGCTGAGAAATCCCGGTTGATCCCGTCCAATTGGTTGATCATCTCCATGGCGGCCCCAACCGCCAGACGCGGGTGGTCATCCACGGGCAACGGGGCTCCGAATACCGCCATTATGCCGTCGCCGATGTATTTGTCCAATGTGCCGTTATGCTGAAAGATGATTTCCGTCATGGCGGTAAAGAAGTTGTTCAACAAGAGCCCGACTTCAACGGGGTTCATGCTTTCAGCCCGGGGCGTGAATCCCACCATGTCCATGAACAATACGGTGGCTTCGGTCTCCCGGTACGCCATGATTTCCCGGGTTCCTGATTGCTGGTCCTGCATGATCCGCGATACCACCGCCGGTGAGTGGTAACGCTCCAAGCGGCTGCGCAGTTTCATCTCAAGGTCCAGGCGCTGTTGGCTTTGAATGCTTTCAATGGTAAGCCCGGTGAAATTTGCGATGGCGGAAAGGACTTCCAGATCGCGTTGGGTGAACAACTGGGTCAACTGGGTGGTGTCCACGTAAATCAAACCGTAAATTGAGCGCTTGGTCCAGATGGGGATGGATACGGCGGAGACGATTCCATACAGGATTACACTCTCGGCCTTCTCGAAGCGTTTGTCGTCCTTGGTGTTGGACGACAGGATGGCCACCTTTTCTTCCATGGCCTTCATGGCGATGGTTTGAGATATGGTCACGGTCTCGACGGGATTGCCGTCAGCGTCGCGGCTGAATTGCAGGTCCAACTCACCGCGCTCGTCATCGTGAAAGAAAACGAACAGTCGCTGGGGTTTGAGGATGCTGAAGATCGCACGGCCCACCTGCTCGAAACAATCGGGGAGGCTGGACGCGGCGATTAGGCGGCGTCCCAATTCTGTCAGTTCGGCCAGATGACCCAGCTCGCGTTTCAAGTTGTCTTCTTCGCGGACTTTAAAGGTTTCGCTTAGCGGCAGGACCATGGAGATTTTCTGGTCCACGTCATCTTGGTATCGCCTCGGGGTTGATTCCACCAGGTAACGCATACGTGCCCGGCCGATGGTGATCTCATCACCCGGCTTGAGGAGTTTGCGCCGGATCCGCCGCCCGTTGACAAAGGTACCGTTTGTGCTGTTGGCGTCGTGAATTTCCCAGCCCTTACGCAGGCGCACCAGGCGGCAGTGCATGCGGGATACGGTGGTTTCTTCCAGGCAGATGTCCATGCCTTTCAACTTGCCGACCCGGACTTCATCGCCCTCCAGCGCAAAAATCTTGGAGTTGCCGTTGATAAAATAGCGCAGTTTGTGAATCACTCCGGCTTCAACCTCCGTTGCATGAGTTCCTGCAGGGCCAGGCGGGGTTCCTTTTCCTCGAACAACACCTGGAATACCTTCTCGGTGATGGGCATTTCGATGCCCAGCCGGGTGGCCAAAGTATGGGCGGCACGGGTGGTCTCCACGCCCTCGGCGATCATGACCATTTCGGACTGGATCTCCTTTAAACTGCGACCCGAAGCCACCTGGACACCGAGCTGAAAGTTGCGCGACAGGGGGCCGAAACAGGTCAGCATGAGGTCTCCGATGCCGGCCAGGCCCCAGAAAGTCTCCTTGCGTCCACCCATGCGCCGTCCCAGGCGTGATATCTCCACGGTGGCGCGGGTGATGAGGGAGGCGGTCGTGTTGTAGCCGTAACCGGTGCCGTGGATGATTCCCGAGGCGATGGCCATGACGTTTTTCATGGCGGCGGCCACCTCGATGCCGGGCAGGTCGGTGTTGCGGTAAATGCGCAATTCCGGCGAGGAGAAGGTTTTCTGAATTTTTTCCACCAAGGTGTCGATATAGGACACAGCCACCACAGCTGTGGGGTGACGTTGGGCCAATTCTCTTGCGAAAGAGGGTCCGGAAATGGTTACCCATTGACTGATGACCCGGTCGCCCAATACATCCCGGGCCATTTGTGAGAGGGTCATCAGGGACGAAGCTTCAAAACCCTTGCTGAGGTTGACGATCACCTGTTCGCCCAATACGGGTCGCAGCCGTTCAAATACAGCGCGGGAAAACTTTGACGGTACGGCGTGAACCAACAGGTCCGCGGCCGCGGCCGCTTTTTCCAAATCGTCCACGGCTTCAATGTTGGGCGACAGCGAGATTTCGGGAAGGAAAGCCATGTTGCGTTTATCTTCCCGGATGGACCGGCGCACCTCTTCCTCACGAACCCAGATGCGTACGGGGCCCAGCGTTCTGCCCAGGTAGTCGGCGAAGGCGGTGCCCCAGGAACCGCCGCCGATGACCAGGATATTAGTCATGCGGAAACTTCCCCAATTGAAACCTGCGTTCCTCGCCCTGGGTGATGGCGATGATGTTGCGGCGGTGGCGCAGGGCGATCAACATTCCCAGCAGAAAGACGATCATGGAAATCTGTGGAACCCGGGTGAACAGGTGGGTAAAGAACACCAAGCCGACTCCTGTCAAGGATGCGGCGGACACCAGCCGGGTGGTGAGTAGAACGGTGAAGAAACCCGCCAGAAAAAGGCCGGCGGCCAGGGGATGAAATACCGCGAATGCTCCAAGAAAAGTTGCAATTCCCTTGCCGCCGCGGAATTTAAGGAAGGGCGAGTACATATGTCCCAGAATAGCGGCTGAAGCCGCCGCCAATACCAGGTAAGGGTTGTTGAAATGGTGCAGTCCATACCAGACGGGGAGGGCGCCTTTGAGCACGTCCAGCACCAGAGTGGCGGCTCCGCCTGCGGGACCCAGGGTGCGCAGTACATTGGTGGCGCCGATATTGCCGCTGCCTTCGTCCCGGATATCCCGCCGGGTAACCAAAAAGCACAGGATGTAACCGAAGGGGACGGAGCCCAGAAGCAGCGAGGATCCCAGGTAAGTCCATTCATGCGCAGTCAAGGGACACCTCCTCCAATGCGGAATAGCGGGGACCCTCCGGCAGAAGCCGGCTTTGAAAAACAGTGACGGTGTTCACCTGGAAAGTGGTGATGCGACGGGGCGCGGTCATCAACTTCTGCTCCAAGTCCGCGGTGTTCCGCAGGCGACGGTTGCGCGCCAGGGTGATGTGGGCATGGAATGGCCGGGTCTCCCTGGGAATACCGGCTTCGACCAAGCGCTCCTGCACCCAGTCGAAAAGTCGCTTGAGTTGGCTGGATTCGGCTAATCCGGCCCAGATGACCCTCAGCCCCGAACGCCCCGGGAATCCACCCATCCCATGGACCTGCACGGAAAAGGGGGCCATTGGCGGGGGGGTCTTCTTTAGGCGGTCGCAGACAAGTTTTGCTGCGCTGTCGGCCATTTCGCCGAGAAAGCGCAAAGTGAGATGCAGGTTCTGCGCGGGGATCCAATTCAGTCCGGGAAACTCGCGGCGCAGGGGTGCGGCTTGCGTATCCAGCCGCTCAAGGGAGTCTTCGTCGGGCTTTATCCCGATAAACACGCGCATGGAGAGATTATATGACATTCCCCCGGGGGAGTAAAGCGGGCTATCCCCGCACTCAGTAGTCCACGTGCAGAAGGGTCAGGCCGCGGGCCGGGGCGGTCCGGCCCGCTTGCCGCCGGTCGCGGGCGGCGAAAATGGCCGGGATGTCCGCGGCGTTGATTTTGCCTCTGCCCACGTCGATCAGGGTTCCCGCGATGTTGCGCACCATGTAGCGCAGGAATGCGGGTCCGGTGACGGTCAGAATGAGGGTGTCGCGCCGCCTTTTCAGGCGAATGTGTTGAACGGTACGCACAGGGTTCTTTTTGGTTGTATCCGAGGTAAAGGATGTATAGTCTTTCTGCCCTTTGAAATGGCGCAGGGCCCGCTTCATGGCCCGAACGTCAAGGGGTTGGGGAATATGGGTAACCCAGCGGCAATCAAAAGGAGACAGGACGCGACCGCGAAAAATGCGGTATTCGTATGTTTTGCTGCGGGCTCCGAAACGCGCGTTGAATTTTACAGCCGCCCGTTCACAGGCGATGACTCGGATGGCCTCGGGCAGGAGGGCGTTCATGGCCAGCCTGAGCGAGTCGGGGCGTATGCGAACCGGTAGGTGAAAATTGGCCACCAAGCCCCGGGCATGTACCCCCGCATCGGTGCGACTGCTGCCGGTGACCACAATGCGTTTCTTGGCGATCACCTGCAGAACGCGCATGACTTCACCCTGGATGGTGGGAGTGTCCGGATTCTGGTACTGCCATCCCGAGTATCCGGTGCCGTCGAATTGCAGGGTGATGCGGTAGTTTTCAGGCTTCAAGGTGCTTGCGGATGTATTGGATGACCTGTTGGGGTGAATCCATGGGCAGGACGCCTGGAATTTGCCAGGTACCCAGTCCCAGCACGGGAATTCCGGCAATGTTGGCGTGCGCGATCTCGGACAGGGTGCCGTAGGCGCCGTCCACGGCCACCACGATATCCGCGTTGCCCACCACCAAGGCATTGCGCAGGTGGCCAAGACCCGTGGTCACCACGATGTCCACGAAGGGATTGGCTTCGGACCTGCTGGAACCTGGCAGGATACCCAGGACTGTTCCACCGGCGGATTTCGCACCCATGGATGCGGCTTCCATGACGCCGCCCCGGCCCCCGGTGACCAGGAGGTAACCGTGACGGGCGATCAGACGGCCCATCTCTTCGGCCGATGAAAGGGCCTCGGTGTCAGCGGAATGTCCGCCGATCACCGCTACGCGGGGAGCGGTGCGCAATTTGGATTGGCTGTGGGACATGCCGGTATTGCGGGTAGGGACGTTCATGGGAATGAGATGCCGAAAAGGAAAACAGTGGGGGTCAAACGGACTTGCGTACCCGGCCGGAGCGGATGCAGGACGTGCAGACCCGCATGCGCCGGGTCTTGCCGTCCACGTCCACGCGCACGGTCTGCAGGTTGGGCAGCCAGCGACGCTTGGTGAGTTTATGGGAGTGGCTTACGTTGTTGCCCGTAGTCGGGCGTTTTCCACAAATTTCACATACTTTGGACAATTCGGGTTCCTCCTGGTAATCAGACCGCAATTATACACCATCGGCGGTGTCATGACAAGCCACCCCCGCCTTTGGAGCCGAATTCTTCGGCTCCAAAGGCGGCACTGAAATCATTTGGTGACTTTGGGTAGAATGTCCTGCAACATATCCTTGTGCACGGTGAAGGTGAGCATCTTGAGCTTGATGTAGTCTTCCCGGAACATGTAGTAGCCGTCGAAGCGGCCCTTGCGGGCTGAACGGCCGGAATCCTTGATGAGGTACCAATTCCAGCCCCGGTGGCGGGTGTGCCCCACCATGTGGATGCCGTGGTCGTCCCCGGTGGTTCGGTTGTAAATGCGGAATTCCCGGGAGTCCTGGTTGATGTAGTTGGTGGGAATGTCGAAACTGGGTACAAAGGCAATGTCTTTCTCGCCACATTTTCCCGGCTCCGAAGTGTCCCCCCCGATATTTACACTGTAGCCGTCCTTCATGGCAAGGCGGATCACCTTGAGCCAGACATTCAAGGGCAGGTTCAGGTAGTCCTTGCTGTGCCACCAGTTGTCCGGAGCGCGAAATTCCTGAAAAGTATAAAAAGGATAGTAACTGGTGGACATGGTGGAAATGTAATCGTCCATGTTGAGCCCGGTGGTTTTAAGGAACTCCTGGGGGGTCATTTCATTGCCCTGCCAGGTGAAGCGTTCCGGCGGGGCACCCATGTGGCGGTTGAGGATCAAAGTGATGTGGCGGATGTTTTCCGTCTCATCCCAGAGGTCGTTCGCCTTGATGTACTCAAGGTAGGTGCCCAATTCCTTCATCATCGGCATGTGGTTGTGTTTGTCCCCTGCCTTTAATACCCCGGTATAGGCTTCGGCGGGAACCACACCGTGCTTTTTCCAAATGCGCTGGAAAGCGTTGGATTCTCCACCGCCGGCCACATACGAGTTGCCACGCTCGCGAATGTAGCGGCGACATTTGGCCAGGAGCTCCCAATAAGGTGTCCACATCTCTGACAGCTTGATTTTTTTGCCTGTAAGGCGGAAGATTTCGCTCTCGAAAAAAGAGGTGGTGCAGAAGCTCCAGCAGGTGGATGTCATGTACTGGGCCTGGGGGGGAAAATGGAAGATCTGTTTGAATACCTTGGGGGAAGCGGGGGGGTGCACGCCTGAAAAGTCGGATTTCATGTTGCGGCGAAGTTTGCGCTGCTCCTGTTTTTCCTGCTTGTGGCGTTGTTGGATCTTGCGGGTTTCTTCCTGTTGTTTCTTGATTAGCTCCATGAAGTCCTTGCGGATCTGTTCCAATACGGCGTCCGGTTTGGATTGCACGTAGCGGACCTTGTTGGGCTCATCCGGCGCGGACTGCAGGCTCACTCCCATAAAGAGGATTCCGGCCATTGCCAGTATTACCAAACGTCTCATGTTGACCTCCTGTTGGTTGATGGATACTTTTTCATTATAGCCTCGCGGCGATTGGGAAAGCAATCGTGGAGATGATTCAGCGCAAGTGCTGGTAAAGGAGCAGGAGAAGTTGCAGAACCCCGGCGGTGTACAGGCCCGCCAGGATGTCATCCAGCATGATACCCCATCCGCCCCGGATGTTCCTGTCCAGCCAGTTTATCGGGAAAGGCTTGAATATGTCAAAAACCCGGAACAAGAAGAAAGCAACGGCATAGGCGATCAACGTCGTCGGCGCCCACCAGAGGGCCACCATCTGGCCGGCCACCTCATCGATCACGATGGGTTGGGGATCTTTGCTGCCCAGCAGCTTCTCTGCCTTGGAGGCAGCGTAAACGCCAATGAAAAAAACCGGCAGGGTGGCTAAGGGCAGCCATAGGGGGGAGATAGGTGCAAGCAGCTTGGCGGCCACAAAGAGGACGGCCGCGGTGATCAAAGATGCATAGGATCCGGGAGCTATCGGGAGGTGTCCGATGTTGAAAAAAGTGGCGATGGTGAGCCAGGAGGATTTCATGTGGGTTCTCCTTGCAGGATGTTCTGGCGAAAAGAGGAAATACGGACCCGGACGGGAGCGGAAGTCATGGGGATATCGGCGTGGATTTCCGTAAGGCCGTCCACTTCGGGCGCCTGGGATGCAATACGACCCAATGTGGTGCCTCGTTCCCATGGCGAAGGTCCGCCGGGCAGGAACCACTGCGCCGTTTCCAGTATGCGCCGGTTGTAGGCCTCCAGGTTGGCATCTGAGATGTCCATCAACTCTTCCCGGCGGTTCTGGGCATCTTCCGGCGCGACCTGATTGTCCAGGTCAAAGGCCGGAGTGCCTTCCTCGGGGGAGAAAGCGAAAGCACCGATGCGTTCAATTCGGCTTTCCCGCGCAAATTCGCAGAGTTGCCGAAAAGCGTCTTCCGTTTCTCCGGGGAAGCCGGTAATGAAAGTGGAACGGATTACGGCTTCGGGAAAACTGCGGCGGATTGATGAGATGAGGCGGGCGAAAGATTCCGCGTCACCCCGGCGGTGCATGCGTCGCAGCAGGGTGGGAACTACGTGCTGGAAAGGCAAATCAAAATAGGGCAGGACTCCGGGGTGTGAAAACCCGGCAAGCACCTCTTCGGAAACCTCTTCGGGCATCAGGTAGAGAACACGGATCCAATCGAAACCCAAGGTGGATAGCGCTTGCAACAAGCCAGGCAACTGCGATGGCGGTGTCAGGTCACGGCCGAAGTGGGTGGAGTTCTGGGAAATGAGGACGAGTTCAGCCACGCCTCGTTCTCGCATGGCCGCGGCTTCCCGGACGACGGATTCGGCTTCCCGGGAACGGTAGGCGCCGCGGATGGCCGGGATGGCGCAGAAACTGCAGTTCATGTCACAGCCCTCGGAAATCTTTACGAATGCCGTGTTGGGGGGAGTAGTCAGGATGCGGGGATGGGTATGGTCATACAGAAAAGGCGCGGCGCCGCCGTAAACGGCCGGTGTGCCGGTTGCAATGGCCCGGGCCAATTCTTGGGGGTCGTTGACTCCCCAGAGCAGGTCCACATCGGGGAAGTTTTTTCTCAGGTCTGAAAGGTAGCGCTCTGAAAGGCAACCGGTAACGGCCACGTGGCGTACCTGGCCGCCGGCTTTTTTTTCCAGGGCCGAGAAAATTTCACCGATACTCTCCTCCTTGGCCGTTTGAATGAAACCACAGGTGTTGATGACGACCCAGTCGGCATCTTCGTAAGGAGAGACTATGTGCACGCCCATCCCGGCAAGCAAGCCGCCCAGAACTTCGGTATCCACGGTGTTTTTGAAACAGCCGAGGCTGACGAAAGCACATGTGGTTTCCGAGGGGGTCATGGTTGCGTCTTTCTCCTGTTAATGGAGGCTGGGGGTCAAAATGAATTGTATCATGATCCCGGACGGGGCGCAATTAAAGGGGAAAGCCGAAGAGAAAAGAGAGTTGGCAAGTTGAGAAGGAAATATGGCGGGGCAGGTTTCGCCCCGGTATACTTGCCTTTCGGCCGGTGAGGCGGTATAGTGACGACATGAAACGGGTGCAATTGGTCATCGGGGGCCATCCGGTCACCGTGGCATTTGACGCCGACAGCATCCACGTGTTCAACGCTTTCCCGGTTAAAGATCAACTGAAATTGCGGGGATATCGCTGGAACTCCCTGCAGAAGAGCTGGGATTTCCACGGCGATGACGTGAAAACTGAAATGGCACACTTGCAAGGCAATGGCGCACCGGCGCCGACTCAGAAGGTTCCGGAGACCATGCCGGAAGGCCTCCCGGAATCCGTTACCGTTTCTGAGTTGCGGGAGCGCATAGACGCTCTTTTGCGTTCCGCTCTGCCGTCCACCCTGTGGATCCGCGGCGTCGTGGCTTCCGAACCCAAAGCTTATCGATGGGCCACCTATTTCGACCTGCGGGATGAGGATGACAGCCTGGATATGGTTTTTTCCTGTGAAATGCGTCAGGGCGAACGGGAACGGATCGAACAGCGACTGTCCGCCACCGGCGTGGCCGCGGGATTGGAAAAGGAGCTGCCTGTTTTCCTGGAAGTCGAAGTGGGACTGTCCCGCAAGTACACCTTGAACTTGCGGCTGCGTGCCTTGGACATCCTGCCGGAGTTTACCCGGGAACGGCTGCGCAGTCAGCGGGACATCACGGTGGAACGCCTGCGGCGCGAGGGATTGCTGGATTTGCAGAAAGCCTTGCACCTGCCCATGTTGTTGCATCGGGTTGGCTTGGTGACATCGGCCCTGGGCACCTCGGTCCGGGACATCATGGCCGGGCTTACTCCGGTGACGAACCGCTATCATATCGGCTTCCTGGACACGCGTATGGAGGGCGGCGGCGCGGTGGAAGGTTTGATCTCAGCCCTGGATTTTTTGGAAAGCCGGTCATCCTGGACTCCCGATGCCGTGGTTATCGCCCGGGGGGGAGGCAGTGAGCAATCCCTGGGGGTGTTCAACGATTATCGCTTGTGCGCCCGGATCTGCCGTTGCCGGATCCCGGTGCTTACCGCCATCGGGCATGAGAAGGATGTTTCCGCGGCGGAGATTTGCTCCCATTTCACTCCGAAGCCTTCGACTCCCTCCGGCATGGGGCGCTTTCTGCGGGAGAGGTTCATGGACCTGCAAACCCGTCTCGGCGAGTCCGTGGCCCGGCTTGTTGAACGGTTTACCGCAGTGCACCGCCTGGAGGGCGAGCGAGTCAGATCAAATGCGCGGCAATTGCCCCGCCAGCTGCATCACCGCCTGCAATGGGTCGGATCCGCCTTGCGGGGCTGTATGGGGGATTTCTTGCGCCTGGGATTGCGGTTGACCCGTGAACAGGGGGGGCGCGTAAAGGAAATGCAGCGTTCCCTGCGGATGCGCTCAAGCACCACGCTGAGCAAAGAGTGGAAGCAGCTTGGAGCTGCGTCGGCAAGGATGGATTTTTTCCGCCGCCGTCGTCTTCAGGATGCCGCCGCCATGGAAGTGCTGCAGCTGCTCCGAGAAGGGAAAGCCGCGGCGCAGAGGAATTTAGCGGGAGCCGGACAAGATGTGGAGGCCAGGGAAAACCTGGCCAGAGCCAGCCATCCCGATCGAATCCTGGAAAGGGGCTTTACCTTGACCTTGGGGCCCGATGGCAAGGTGGTGCCCACGGCGCAGGCTTTTCGCGGCCTGTCATGGGCGCGGCTGCGCTTTTCAGACGGCACGGAACGCATTGAACGCAAGGAGGAATGATGGACAGCAGCGGGAAAAAGAAAGCGGATACTTATGAAAAGAATTTCGCCGTGCTGGAACGGATCACCGATTCTCTGAACAAGGATGAAATCGGTGTCGACGATCTGTTGGAAAAGACTCGGGAGGCCCTGGAAGCCGCCCGGCGTTGCATGGAAATTCTCAATCGTCAACGGGGGGAATTCCGCAAGCTCGAGGTTGAGTTCGCCAAATTGATCGATGATTCGGAAGCCGGGATGACCGGGGATGAACCCGGAGAACAAAATCAGCAAGAGGACGCGTAGAGAACCGGTGAAGTCCTCAGGGCTGCAACTGGATGTAGATCTGAGTGAAATACCAGCAATCGCTGGCTTTTTCGTAGGCCGCGCCCACACCGGTGAGCTGGTACTCACCCAAGATATTTTGTTGATGGTTGCCACTGTTGACCCAGGACTCCACAACGACCCAGGCCGGCGAGTCAAGGGCGCTGGTCATGCCGACGTTTTCCGCGGCGGTCATGAGGTCGAACTGGCCCGACAATGCGGATACCCGGCCGGAGAAACCTTCATGCCCGAAAGGCACCATGCCCTGGGCCATGTTCAAGCTGTGGTTGCGGGCCTGTTCCGCCACACGGTCGTCCCATTCCAGACCGCTGAGCCCCCGGGAAGTTCGGTAGGTGTTGACCTGCTGGAATACAATTTGTTCCTGGCTGTACAACGAAACGTCAGCGGTGTCGGCGGTTTGACAAGCCTGGAAAACAAGAAGTACCAGGAGGCTCAGAGCGACTCCGAAACAGCGCATAATGAAATGACGGTATCGCGACAAATGATGCATACCTTAATTATAACTATTTTGGGTCAATATGTCCAGCATTCGATGCAAAATTATCGAATAAAATTTATTTTTTTTGTCGATTCTTTTGCAAGTTCGCCGGCGCCGGCTTTGCACCCTCTTTCGGGGCATGAAATTACACCGGCCGCACATCCCGATTCAGCTTGCCAATTGCGTGACAGCCCTTCTTCGCGGGGAAGATGGCCCTCACGTCTTACACGCCCTTCATTGACTTTTCTACCGGGGAATGCTAATGAGGGGGAGGTGAAGGAAACCCCATGAATGCGATGGAGTCAACGTTATGAAGTGCCCCCGGTGTGGGCGTGATTGCTCCCAGGACAGTATGTTCTGCCAGTATTGCGGCCACCACATTCAGGGTGAGGATGAACTGGGCGGCACTTCGGCCATTCATGCCGGTGATATCAACTTCGGCATAGTACCGGGCAACTTGTTCGCCTCGCGTTATCGCATCATTGAAGAGATCGGCCGCGGAGGCATGGGGCGGATCTACAAAGCCGAAGATCTCGAGTTGGGTACCGTGGTGGCCCTCAAGGCAATCCGTCCGGAGTATCTGGACGATGATCGCATGATCCGGCGCTTCAAGAAAGAGATCCTCCTGGCACGGGAAGTATCCCACCCCAACGTGGTGCGCATCCACGATTTTGGTGAAGCCGAAGGGGTCAAGTTCATCACCATGCAGTATGTGGATGGCGAGAACCTGCGCGACCTTATTCGGGACAGCGGTCCGCTGGGGTTGGACGCAGTCATCAGCGTGGCCACCCAATTGCTGGAGGGCTTGGCCGCCGCGCATGAGCACAACATACTGCACCGTGACCTGAAACCCCCCAACATCATGGTCAATGAAAAAGGTGATGTGGTGATCACCGATTTCGGATTGGCCAAGTCGTTGATGGTCTCAGACGGCAGCCTGTCGGGTACTCTGATCGGTACTCCCCAGTACATTCCGCCGGAGCAATGGCGGGGGCAGTCTCTAACCGCCGCCGCGGACATCTACGCAGTGGGGGTCATCCTGTTTGAGATGCTGACCGGGCACTGCCCGTTCCAGGCGGATTCCGACGTGGGGTACCTGGAGATGCATATCCATCGGCGTCCCAAGTTCACCAAGGAAGAAGAATCCCGGATCCCGCTTTTCCTGCGCCGGCTGGTCATGCGCTGCCTGGAGAAGCGCCCAAAGGACCGGTATCCCGACGTGGAAACCCTGTTGAGCGACCTCAGGTTGGGCTGCTTTACCACCCGCCCCCTGAGATCCCGGGTTTCGGACTTTTTGCATGGGCGTTGGATGCGTATTGCCGCGGTTGCCGCAATCGCGGCGGCAGTCACGCTGGGAGTCGTGTATTGGTGGCAACCCGGGTCATTGGCAGGCGGGTCCGGGCCAACTCGCCAATCCCTGGCTGTGCTCAACTTTGAAAACGAAACCGGTGAGGAGGCCCTTGATCGCTGGCGCAGCGCCCTACCGGACCTGTTGATCACCGACCTGGCCCAATCGCGCTTCCTGCGCATGATTCCGGAGAACCGCATGGTGCAGGTGATGCAGCGCCTGAAGATTCCCCTTGAAGGTCCTTATGCCGCGGATAATCTGAAGCGCCTTGGTGAAAGCATTGGCGTAAACCATTTCATCACCGGAAGCTTCGCCCGGGCGGGCGATCGCTTCCGGGTCAATCTGCGTATTCTCGAGCCGAATTCCGGGGAAATTCTCTACACCGAGTCCGCCAGTGGGACCGGTGAGGGATGTTTTTTCCCCATGGTGGATGAACTGACGCGCAAGGTCAAGGTGCGTTTCGGCTTTTCGCCCCGGGACCTGCAGAGGGACATCGACCGGGAGATCGGCAAGATCACCACCACATCTCCGGAGGCCATGAAATTCTATATCATGGGGCAACAGCAGTTTCGCAAAGGCCGTTTTCCCCAGAGTCTAGATGCCTACCGCAACGCCATCCGCATGGATCCGGAATTCGCCCTGGCCTACCGCGCCGCCGCTGAAAGTTGCGGTTACATGGAGAATGAAGCGGATGAGAAGGAGTACATCCGCAAGGCTTTGACTTTGCTGAAGCGGGTGTCCCACCGGGAGCAGTTGATGATCCAGGGGTACGCGGCCAATGCCATCCACCGGGATTTCCGTCGTGCCGCGCAAACTTATGCCTCCCTGCTGAAAATCTACCCCGAAGACGACGAAGCCAACATATACATGGGCGCCATGCTGCGCAACCTGGGAGAATGGGAGGCCGCCCGCAAGCATTTCCTGCGTGTGCTGGAGAAGAGCCCGGATCACCAGTTGGCCCTGGTGAACCTGCTGTATATCAGCCGTGTCCAGGGAGACTACGGCCATGCCCTGCGCCTGTTGCATGAGCACGGTTCACAGAGTGGGGAACCGGCTTTCGTCAACTACTGGACCAGCGTGATCATGACCTGCCAGAACCGGCTCGAAGAGGCCCGCCTGGAGATCCGTGCGGCTTTAAAGGAAGACCCGGAAAACCCCTTGTACCACATCCAGATGGGCAACCTATGCCAACTCGTCGGTGACGGGGAGGATGCGGAGACCCGTTACCGGCGGCTTCTGGACCTGAGCGACCGTTGGGAGCGGGTAAGGGGTTTCTGCTGGCTGGCCCGGCTGCGATCGACCCAAGGACGCTTTAAAGATGCCCGAAACTTGTTGAACCAGGGCCTGAGTGCTTTGAACGATGCGGAGAAACGTCAAAGCGGAGCCCTAATCTCCATTCAATTGGTATTCCTGGAGCTCATGGCCGGAACCGACAGCCTGCCGCCGGATTCCCGGGAGTTTCTCCAGTCTGTCGAGGCGAAAGAGCGGGACTACTACACCCCCAGGCTTTTGATGTACCGCGGCTTGTATGCCCTGCAGGATGCTAAACTCGACCTGGCCCGGGCCGAGCTGGAACGGCTCCGGGCACTGCCAGAGAGTTTCTTCGGAACCACTCACCTGCGTTTCCGTTTCTACCTGGCCGCCCGCATTGCCGAGGCTGAAGGAGACATCCCCCAGGCGGTCAAGCATTTGGAGAGCGCGTTGTCCTACCTGGAGAATCAGGTCGGCCGCATGGACGATCATGCCTTCTTTTTCCACCATATGGCCCGCCTGTATCGCAAGGCCGGGTTGCGCCGCAAGGCCATTGAGTTTTCGCGGCGCATCGAGGAGCTGAATTTCGGGCGGTTGCGTTTCGGCCGCATCTTCGTGCTGTCCCGGTACCTCCTGGCCCGGGACTATCATGCCATTGGCTGGGAGGGCAAGGCCCTGGAGTGTTACCGCGATTTTCTGGGCCACTGTCGGCAGGGCGAATTTGCTGCCGAGTCGGTGCGGGATGCCCGCATCCAGGTGGAACTCCTCAGTCGCATGACGGCCGAATAATCGGGCGCAACAGCGCCTGGATGCGGCAGGCGGACACCGGGATCTCGCCGATAACCCCCGAACCGAAGGGGACCGGACACACTCCGCAGAGTTGCCGGTCCGGGCAATTCAGGCACAAGCCGTGTTCGCCCGAGTAAAACTCCGGGCGCAACCGCAGGTAAGCCGGGAGTTTGCCAAGGTATGTGTCGGGAAATCCGGCCATGAAAAGATCCAAGGCGCCGAAAGCGTAATGACGCCGTTGCACATGTGGACCGCCGAATTCAAAGTAGTCCACGAAGCGGTGGCAACCCCAGACCTCGCCGCGGGGAGATATGGCCAACCGGTCCTGGCCGGCCGTACATAGGAGAGGGGCTTTTCTCGGTTGGACAGGCAGGGACACCAGCGGCAGAGCCGGGCGGTGAGATCGGGTGGCGCTGCCTGAACCCAGGCCCGCAGCCAGTCGCAATTGTTCGGCCAGTTCATCAAGGGCGGGTTGGGTCCAGCAGGCTGATCGGTCCGGATTGACGTGCAAGGCGTTGATCCCGGCCGCATGGATTTCGCGCAGGGCGGGTTCCAGCAGGTGGACCGATTCCGGAGTGACCACCGTGTTGGATTCCAGCCGAATTCCCTGTCGGGATCTCAACAGGCGCATTGCTTGGGCCACCCGGTGGGGGGCGCCCCGCTGTCGTGGCTGGAGCGGACCGTCCCAGCTCAGAAGCACAACGAAGCGGTGTTGGTCCAGGAAGTCCGCAATCCGGGGAGTGATGAGACTGCCGTTGGTGGCCAGCGCAAAAGACACACCCTGACCTGCAAGGCGTTTCACCGCCCGCTCGATAAGGGGAAACGCCAGGATGGGTTCCCCCCCGGTGAAGTTCACCACGCAGCCGGGATTCAAATGCGGCGTGAAGAAATCCACTGCCTGGTCCAGAATGGCCGGCTGCATGTCGACCCCGTGGTGAGATTGGCGGCAATACGTGCAGGACAGGTTGCAGCGCCCAGTCAGGACTAGGGTTAAAACATCCAGATGCAAACCGGAGCAGGGCAATACGGAATCAGGCTGGGGTTATTGCTTGGGCAGCGCACCGGGGCATTTGTGGCCGCTCATCACCGTCTCCAACGGGCCGGCGAAATCCTGGAGGCGTTGCAGGGAATCCATGGCTGAATTGCGCAGGGACTGCAACTCAGACCAATTGACGGTCTGGTCGGACGCTTCCGGCACCGCATCGATGAACTTCATGATATGGCCCAGCAATGCCTGCAACTCGGGATCATTTCCTTTTTCCATTTATCCTCTCCTCCAAGGCGATAATTTGATTGCATTTTGCCAAAAAGAGAAAATGAAATCAACCCCGGGTACCGGGCCGGGATTCAGCTGTTGCAAAGGTGAAGGCGGTTGATTTCCCCACGGGTTTTCCGTATGATGGGAAACTGCTTTCTAGGAGGTTTGCATGATCCGCAAGATAGACCATATCGCCATCGCCGTTAAAGACCTGGACAGCGCCATCCCTCATTACCGCGACACTCTCGGGTTGACCTTCCTGGGTACGGAAGAGGTTCCTGATCAGAAGGTTAGGGTGGCCATGTTCGACGTCGACGGCGTGCACATCGAACTTCTCGAACCGCTCAGCCAGGAATCCCCAATATCGGCTTTCCTTGAGAAGAAGGGCGCCGGCATCCATCACATCGCCCTCGGGGTGACCGACATCGAGGAACAGATTGCGGGCATGCAGGAACAGGGTGTGCGAATGCTCGACACAGCACCCCGCCCCGGCGCTCACGGCACCCGGATCGCCTTTGCGCATCCCAAGAGCTTCGCTGGCGTTCTGGTGGAGTTCTGTCAAAAAGAGGATTAACCCCCGGCCGATGATCCGCGTCGCCCTGTTATGGCATATGCACCAGCCGGTGTACCGGCATCCTTATTCGGGGATGGCCGAGTTGCCCTGGGTGCGCCTGCACGGTATCAAGGAGTACAGCGGCATGGCGCGGGTTCTCAGGGAGTTCCCCGGCGTTTCCTCCACGGTCAACCTGGTGCCCAGCCTGTTGCAGCAGATTGAAGCGTACGCGGCTGGGGAGCATGATCGTTTCCAGGACGTCACGGAAAAACCGGCCGTGGAATTGACCGCCCGGGACCATGCGTTCATGGCGCGGCACTTTTTCTCAGCACATCCCACCCACATGATTCAGCCCTTTCCCCGCTATTTCGAGTTGTACAACCGGCGCCGCCAATTGGCCGCGGATCAAGGCGACACGGTGGATTGGCGGGATTTGCAGGTGTGGTCCACCCTGGCCTGGTTCGACGCCGACCAGGCGCAAGCGGATGATCGGGTGAGGGGATTGCGCGCAAAAGGCAGGAATTTTTCCGAACAGGACAAGGCTGAATTGGCGGAGGCCCAATTGGAGCACCTGGCCGCGGTGATCCCGGCTTGGGAGCGGCTGCAGGCGGACGGGATCATCGAGATTTCAACGTCACCGATGACCCATTCCATACTCCCCCTGCTGTTGAATCCGGGTCTGGGACGGGAAGCCAATCCGGGATTGCCCCATTACGACCTTGATTTCCACTGGCCTGAAGACGCCCGCCGCCACCTGGAATCCGCCCTGGATTTCATGCAGAAACGTTTCGGGCGTCGGCCCCGGGGGATCTGGCCCTCCGAAGGGAGCCTCAGCGAGGGCGTGCTGGACCTGCTGGAAGAATTGGGGATGGCCTGGACCGCCAGTGACGAAATCAACCTGGCGCGGTCATTGGATCCCCAAGGCCGTCCCGATTGGTTTGGGCGTCGCGAAGAAAATCTTTACCGGCCGTGGATCGCGGGGCAGCGAAACGTGCGCATTCTGTTTCGGGATCACGACTTGTCCGACCGCATCGGTTTTCGTTACCAGGGCATGGCGGCCGAAGATGCGGTCGCGGATTTCATGGCCCGGATCCGGGATATCGCCCGCTCGGCAGGTGATGCGGTGGTGGCGGTCATCCTGGATGGGGAGAATCCCTGGGAGCATTATCCGGACAACGGGCGTCCATTTCTGCGTGCATTGCTGGGGCGTTTGCAGGATGATCCCCAGGTTGAGACCGTGACATTTGAGAAAGCCGCGGACATGGATGCGGTGCGCCTGGACCGGCTGGCGCCGGGTTCGTGGATCAACGGCAACTTTGACATCTGGATCGGAGATGAGAGCGACCGCCGGGCCTGGAGACAATTGGCGGCGGCCCGTGATCGCCTGGAACGGACCAAGGACGGCTTGTCCGCAGAAAAAGTGGCGGAAGCGCGGCGTTGCCTGGACGTGGCCCAGGGAAGCGACTGGTTTTGGTGGTTCGGCCCGGAACACCATACCCGGGACCTCGACGTGTTCGACCGCCTGTTCCGCCTCAACCTGCAGAAAGTCTACGAACTGACGGCCGGCCAGATCCCGGGGGAGTTGTACCTTCCCATTTGCGCCGGCACGCAATCCCCCGCAGTCCAGGAACGCCCGCCACGCCGGCGCTTGATGCCGGTTTTGGACGGCGAGATCACTCACTTTTTTGAGTGGCGTGACGCCGGGCGACTGGACATCAACGCCGGGCGCGGCGCCATGGACTCCGGGGAATCCCTGGTGACCGCCTTGTATTACGGCTTCGACGATGAGCGCTTTTTCCTGCGGGTGGATACCGTGGACCGGGCGGAAGCCCATTTCCGGGGAGGAGGCGGGTTGCGTATGGGCGTGCGCCTTTCCGGACACCCGCTGCGGCGGCTGGACATTCCGCCGGCGCAACTGTGGGGCAAGGGCGCAACCGCCACAGTGGTTGAGTGCGGACTGAATCTTTCCGCCCTGGGCTTGCGGCGGGGAGACCGTTTCGAGTTCAACCTTGAGTGGCGCCTGGAGCAGCGGACCTTGCAACTCCTGCCCTTAAACGGTTTTTACGCGGTACGTGTGCCCATGCCCAGCGATTACGCCGCGAACTGGATCGTTTAGCCATCATCGGATGTGGACCAAGGCTAAGGGCCGGATGCCGCTTGATGCGGCCGTCGCCACTATCCTGAGACCCGAAAGGGGCGTTTTCATTCAGCCGGGCCTACATGCCCATAAGCGCATGTGGGCATGGCGTGACATGCGCCGACTTTCAGTTTTCCGCTTTTATCTTTTCACTGCCTTATGTCAGCCCGCCCGGAAGATGACGCTTTCCTTCCTGAACCAGCGGGTGCAGAATAGCAGGCTGAGAAAGGCGATGGCCATCAGGGACAGGAATACTTCCGCCAGCAACAGGGGTTTGATTCCCCCGGCAATGATTTCGCGGGTGGCCAGCGAGACGTTGAGGATCGGGATCAGCGCGGTGACGGCGGTCAACTTGAAACCCGGGAACAAACCGATAAACACCGGTACGATGACCAGGATGTTCATGGGGGTCATGATACTCTGGGCTTCCTTGAAGGTGTGGGCGAAGATGGAGATGGACAACAGGATGGCGGCAAAGAAGATGCACAGGGGGATCAGCAGGGAAAAGGTCATCAGAATGGATTTTATGTCGATGATCTTGATCAGGGCGGAAAGCAGATCTTCGGGGATGCCGCTGGTCTGCTGCAGCGCGATGTAGAGGCCCAGGATGGACATGCCGGCGGAAAACAGGCCGGTCAGAAAGACCACGCCGAATTTTCCCAACACGATTTCCATGCGCGTGGCCGGAGAGGCCAGCAGGGTTTCGATGGTGCCGCGCTCTTTCTCGCCGGCCGCCAGGTCGATGGCCGGATACATGGCGCCCACGAAACAGAAGATGACGAAGATATAGGGCAGCAGGCCGCCGATGGCCTCGCCGATCCGCTCCTTGGCCGTCACGATGTCGTGTTTGTCGATGGCCAGGACCTCGAACACCTGCCGATCCAATTCCATTTCATCCAGCCGCGCTGAAAGCAGGTTTTCCTTGAAGTCGTCCATGATTGCGCGGATGCGTCTGGCCGTCAGGTCTGTTTCCCGGGAAGATTTCAAATAGAAGCGTACGGTTCCCGGAGCCCGGGATGCCACCACTTCATCGAAGTTCTTGGCGAAAACCAGACCGAAGTCGATTCTCTCCTCACGGATGGCATCGGACATAGCCTTTTCAGGTATATCGGTGATCAGTTTTATTTTTTCATGTTTCTGCAATACATCCAGGAATCCCGCGGCGTTGTCGTTGCGGATAAGCGCCAGTTTGAGTTCCTTGACCTCCGCTTCCTTGCGTTGCTTCACCATGATGGTGGTGGATATGGACATGAGGATCGGGAATAGGAGCAGGGGAATGACGATCATCACCACCAGGGTGCGGCGGTCACGCAGGGTGTCTTTTAATTCCTTGCGGAAAATGATTGCCGTTTTTTTCATGTCAAGCCTCCTGAACCAGGCGGATGAATTCGTCTTCAATTGTACGGGACTGGCACTGGGCGCTGAAATCGGTGAACGATCCGTTGTACAGCAGCCGGCCCTTGTGGATAATGGCCAGGTCATCACTTAGCAGGCTGACCTCGCCCATGATGTGGGTGGAGAAAATCACTGTTTTGCCTTCTTCGCGGCAGCGCCGGATCAGTTCGATGATGGCCCTGGCGGTGATTACGTCCAAACCCGTGGTGGGTTCGTCAAAAACCACCACCTCTGGATCGTGGATCATCGTTCTGGCGATGGAAACCTTTTGGCGCATACCCGTGGAAAGCTTGGCGATGCGACGCCCGGCGAAGGGGTGGATGTCCAGCAGGTCGAAAAGGCGTTGGCGGTTCTTGATGAAAGCCTCGCGGCCGATACCGTTTAAATCGGCGTAGTACCGGATGATCTCGTCGGGGGTCAGGCGGCCGTACAGACCGGTGGTTCCGGTGAGGAATCCAATGCGTGCTCTTACCTTGCGGGGTTCCCGTTGGGTGTCCAATCCAGCCACCTTGATGGAGCCTTCCGTGGGTTTGAGCATGGTGGCGATCAGGCGCAACGTGGTGGTTTTCCCGGCACCATTGGGTCCCAGCAGGGTAAACACCCGGCCGGGACGGCAGGAGAAACTGATCTCCTTGACGGGCCAAATGTAGGGCGAGGCGCCGTCTACGCCCATTTCCCGCTTCTGCTTCTTGGTCAGGCGGAAACGTTTGCTGAGTTTGTCAACTTCGATCATGGGTTCAGACCTCCCTCAAGATTTGCATACGCATGTGGTGCAATAAAGTTTCCGGGGCAGGCGTTCGGCCCGGCCCCCGGGAGCGGGGGCCGGGCCGGAGGCTCAATCTCGGGCCGTTTTTCCGGTTACAAAGGTTTTCGGCAAGACGGTAATCCTTACCCGTTTTCGCAAGCGCCGCTGGAGGTCGACGAATACCAGGTCGTAGTCACCCAGAAAGCCGGGTCCGGGTTGCCAGTAGAAGATTCCGTGCTTGCCGTCCAGGGTGGATCCAATGGGCAGGGGGCGCAACTGGTCATTCACCTGCATGTACCCGGTGAACTGGACGGGCAAAGCATCCGGGGTTAATTCCAAACGAATAAGGCCCGTCTCGACCATTGGAACCATGAAAACATCGTCACCAGGTCGATTGAAAACGGTTTTCCCCCCATTCAAGTTGATGTTGCGATGCATTACCAGGGGAGACATATCGTCCGTTAAATCTCGCATAGAAGAGGTGGGAAAATGATTGTCGCGTTTCATGGCCGGAGTTGCAGTGGCTTGCGTGGAAGAGGAAGTGCTGCCGCCGGTGTTGAGGATGGAAAAGAACCGTGAACCAATACCGTCCTGGTTGCCGTTGTCGTCGACAACAAGCCAGGCAATTGTATGAACGCCGTTGGAAAAGGCGGTGGTATCCAAGATGAATCGTCCGGATGCACCTTCGCTGTTCATATATCCAGGGAAAATCCTGGCGATATCTTCGCGGTAGATGCCATACTCAGGATTGCCGATTGCAACGCCGTCCACGATTACGGAAATGGTGGAGCCATCCGAGGGGATCATGTTTGGCGTGGGCGTCAGGGCCCATCCAAAATTTTCGAAATTCGTACCGCTGGCCTCTCCTCCCTGTAGAGGAGTGGCAATAGATCCGAAAGGCTGGTTTGCGTTTTGGTTGTCACAATGAATCAGCTTGCTGCCCAGATCCTTGCTGTGGCCATCTTTGTCACGGGCAATGGCGCGGAGAATGAAGTCATCCGCCAGGCCCTGGTTGGGCAGTCCATAGGTCAAGAGCATGTATCCCCAGCCGGCGCGGTAGTTCAGGGGATGATTGGGATAAGCTGTTTCCACGTCTGGGCGTGCGCCTTCAACGAAAGTGGCATCGCCGATATAAACCAGATCCGATCCGACCTCGCGGTAGATTTTCACGGAAACCACTTCAACATCATCCAGGACCCAGCCGGAAACAGAGATGCTGTTGCGCACCGTGGAATCATTGATGGGAGTCGAGAAGGCCCCAAAAGGCGCGTTTGATGTGCCGGAACCGTACACCCTGAGGCTCACGTTGATGTTTCGCGGCGAATTGGCCGCATTACCGGCGTCAATGGTTACGGCCCCGTTGTAGGTGCCGGCCGCCAGTCCGGTGGGCGAGACGCTGATGGTGACCACGCCGGTTTCACTGCCCGAGGCGGGAGTGCAACTCAACCAGTTGCTGTCAGTGGATGTCGTCCACTCCAGGGTTCCACCGCCCGCGTTGGAAATGACGACGTCCTGAGACTGGGTTGTCTGACCGGCTTCGCTGCCGAAATTCAAGCTGTCCCTGTCTATGTCAAGCACGGGAATCGTACCGGCCAAGTAGACGGAAAAGACCCTGTCGCTGGTATCCATGGGATCGCCGTCGGAAGCGTCACTGACACGCACCAGGCATTCCGTAGACGCGAAGTCCGGCACTGTAACCTGGAATTCCCCGTCATTTTCCGTGGATTCCACTGCTTCGTACCAGTTCTGGCCGTTGTCATCGGACACTTCGATGCGTACGTTGGCGATGGAGTCGGAGGCAATCCAGGTAATGGTCGCCTCCGCGCCGGACTCGTACACTTCGCCGCCGTTCGGTGTCAACACCTTGATGGCGGCGCCGGGACCCGCGGCGGTTTTCACGTAGTAGACCGGACCCCAGTCCAACCATTTTTCTTCGGGGAATCCAACGCCGGCGTCAAACCACACGACGTGAACACTGCCGTTGTTGTCCGGCGCCACTACGGGGGAGTGAACGAATCCCTGATCCCGCGTCCACAATACCTCGGCATTGTCCATATGCCCATCGGTGTCTCCCCGGCGGATCATGAGGCGGCCCGCCAGGTATGTCAGAACGCCTTCGGTTGGCCCCTCGGGGCCTTGTTGAAAGACGGCGTAGACGTTGTCAAAGTAATCGGTGCGGATATCGACGTGGTTCTTGTAACGCGAATAGGTGTTGATGGCCCCCACGTCACTCCAGGAACCGCTGGCGGTGCGCCGCGTGTAGATCAGGTTGCCGTATCCGTAGAGACCGTGGACATTGCCGTTGCCGTCGTTGGCGATGGAGGGCCATTTGGCGCTGCCCGACCGGATTTGCACCGGAGTGGTCCAGGTGCCGTTGGAGTTGCGCTGGGAAGAGAAGACGCCGATGTTGTGCTGTTCCCAAATGGCGGCCACCTGCCCGTTGCGGGCGGTGATATCGGAGTGGTAGTTCAGGCGCCTGTAGCTGTCGAAACTGACCCGTTCCACGACCCAGCCGCCCACGGGGGTTTTCTGGGCGTGAAAGATCTCGGCGTCGTAGTTGACCGCCGTGGTTTTGTGTTTTGACCACACGGCATGCAGGGTGTCGTTGTCCGGATCGATGGCCAGGCGCGGCCACACATCGCGCTGGGACGGCGTCACTTCAACAAAGTCAGCGTCCGCACCGGTCCAGTTGTTCCAGCTGCCGTTGCTGAATTTGGCATAGCCAATGTCCCGGCCGCCACCAGACCCTTCCATCCATACCATATGGAAGTTGTTTTGAGAATCCGCGACCAGGTGGGGGTATTCCGGGTATGCCGGACCTGAGAACAATTGCTTGGCTCCCCAGTCGCCGTTGGTGCAAACCTTGTAATATATGTACTTGTACCCGCTATGACGCTCAATCCATACGGCCAGGATGGTGGCGCCGCCATTGGACGCGGCCACGCTGGGGTACTGGCAATAAGCGTAACTGGATAAAGTGACCGTTTCGGGCAGGGTTTGGGCCGTTGCAGTCAGGGTGAACAACATGAACAGGGTACACAACCAAACGGTGCCGGTATTCCGGCCGTGATTTCCTCTGGGTTTAGTCATCGTGCCATTGCCTCCGGTTTTGGCAGACACCCGGCGGGTTTTCGCAACGGGTATCTAAGTATACTAGCAAAGAACTTGCCATTTCAAGAAAAGTGCTGATTTATCAGGGGAAACGGTCCGAGAACATCGAGAATTGACGTGGATTGTCCTTTTTTCAGCAAATCGTTTGACAAAAAATGCATTATTTCGGCTTTAGCGGCCGGGTTCGTGATGGCAGCTGATTATCCTTCTCTTTGTCGGCTTTTTGTCGCATGCGTTTACTTTGGGGTCGGTTTCTGGTACAATAGCCGTGACGACTACGAATCGGTAAGAGAAAACAGGAGGAAATTGTGAGCATTACCACTGAGGAGAAACGGAAATTGATTGACCGTTTCCATCGCAACGAAGCGGACACCGGGTCTGCTGAAGTGCAGATCGCTGTTTTGACCACCCGTATCAAAAACCTGACCGAACACTTCAAGACCCATAAGAAAGACAACCACTCCCGTCGCGGACTGTTGTCCCTGGTTTCCCGCAGACGGAAGCTCCTGAAATACCTCAAGCGGAAGGATTTCGACCGCTACAGCCGGGTATTGAAGGATTTGAAATTGAGAAAGTAAGGCTTGATCGACACACCCCTAAAGATGCGGTTCGCCGCATCATTCCCAATCGGAGAAAAAAATGCAAAAAACCATACATATTGATTTAGACGGAAACACCCTGACCATTGAAACCCATCGTTGGGCAAAGCAATCCAACGGCTCGGCATTGTTGAGCTACCGGGACACCCGTATCATGGTGACCGCCAACATGAAGGATGAGGCCCGGGAAGGACAGGATTTCTTTCCACTGATGGTGGATTTCCGGGAAAACAACTACGCCGGCGGCAAGATCCCCGGCGGCTTTTTCAAGCGCGAGGGAAAACCTTCGGAGCGGGAAGTTCTGTTGAGTCGCCTGATCGACCGGCCGATCCGTCCCCTTTTCCCTGAAGGCTTTTTTAACGAAACCCAGGTGATCGCCATGCTGCTCAGCGCTGATTTCAGCGTGGACTACGACGCCATGGGCATTACCGGTGCCTCTGCGGCGCTGATGTCTTCAACCATTCCCTTTGACACTCCTGTGGCGGCCGTGAAGATCGGCCGCCGGGATGGACGATTCCACATCAATCCCGGCCGTGACGAGATCAACGAAAATGAATTCGAAATGGTCCTGCTGTTGGCGGGAACCGAAAACGATGTGGTCATGATGGAAGCCGAGGGCGACCAGTTCAGTGAGGATCTGCTCAAGCAGGGGCTCATTCTGGGCAAGGAAATTATTCAAAAACTCTGCGTGGCCCAGCGGGAATTGATCAATCCCGACAAAATGGTGGTGGAAGCGGATTCGCGCTACGAAGAGATTCTCGCTGAGTTGCGTAACTCCTGCGGCGCCCGCCTTCAGGAGGCCATCTTTATCCAGGACCGGGTAAAGCGGCGCGATGAAATCGCCGCCATCAAGGACGAAATTTACGCGGGCCTTGAAGATGATGAGGTGAAGCCCAAATACAAAAGGGCTTTCCATACCCTGGAACATGACCTCTTTCGGCAACGCCTGCTGGAAAAGCGTGCCCGTAACGACGGCCGCGCCCTGAACGAGGTGCGCAACCTTTCCGTTGAGCTGGGAGTATTGCCCCGGGCCCACGGTTCGGCCGTGTTCACCCGCGGCGAGACCCAGGCCTTGGCCACGGTCACCCTGGGATCAGAGGACGATGCGCAGCGCATCGACGATATCGCCACGTCAAGCAGTTCTTTCCGCCATTTCATGCTGCACTACAACTTCCCGCCGTTTTCCGTTGGTGAAGTCAGCTTCCTGCGGGGTGCCGGGCGTCGTGAAATCGGGCATGGCAACCTGGCTTGGAAGGGCATCTATCCCATGCTGCCCACAAACGAGGACTTTCCCTACACCATCCGCGTCGTGTCGGACATCCTGGAATCCAACGGTTCCAGCTCCATGGCCACTGTCTGCGCCACCTCGTTGGCGCTGATGCAGGCCGGAGTACCCATGAGAAACGCTGTGGCGGGTATTGCCATGGGCCTGGTTAAGGAAGGAGACGAGTACGCGGTACTCACGGACATCGCCGGTTTCGAAGACCATTTCGGCGACATGGATTTCAAGGTGGCGGGAACGGCCACCGGCATCAACGCCGTTCAGCTGGACATCAAGATCGACGGCCTGAGCGAGGAGATCATTGATGCCACGCTCAACCAGGCCCGGGATGCACGCCTGCATATCCTGGAGGTCATGAACAACGCCATTGACCATCCTTCCGAGGAATTGTCCGAGTACGCCCCGGTTATGATGACCATGCAAATCGATACGGATAAAATCCGCGACCTAATCGGTCCCGGCGGCAAGACCATCAAGGAACTGACCGCTACGTTCAGCGTGAAGATCAACGTGGATGATGACGGCAAGGTAACCATAGCCGCGCCCAACAACGAGATAGGGGCAAAGGTGGAGGAACGCATCAACTCGCTGACGGCATCTCCCGAGATCGGCATGGTGTATCCCGGCAAGATCACCCGCATAGAGGAGTACGGCATTTTTGTGGATATCCTCAACGGTGCGTCCGCACTGGTGCATATCTCCGAGATATCCCACCGCAGGATTCCCAGTATCCATGACATGAAATTCGAGATCGGCCAGGAAATCGAGGTCAAGGTGATCCATATCGACCGGGACGGCAGGGTCAAGGCCTCTATCCGCGAACTGCAGCCGGAGCCCGAGGACGGCGATCGCGAGGATGGCGGCAGCCGTCAGCCCCGGGAGCGGGACAACCGCGGCCGGGACAACCGGGCAAGGGATAACCGGGGACGTGATTCCCGAAGCCGGGACAACCGCAGTCGAGATTCCCGTGGCCGCGACAACCGCAGCCGCGATTCCCGCGGCCGTGACGACCGCAACCGCGATCGCAAAAACTGATGAGAGGGCGGGCGGGTTTCACCCTGGTCGAAATGATTGTGGTGGTGGTCATCATCGCCGTCTTGGCGGCGGTGGCCGTACCCGTGGCCCAAACATCCATCCAGCGCGGACGCGAAGTGGAGTTGCGGCGGAATCTCAGGCAATTGCGGAATGCCATCGATGCCTACCGGGATTTTGCCCGTGAGCACAAAGTCGAGATGGACGACGATCGCTATAACCTGCCGAAAAGCCTGCAAGACCTGGTTGAAGGCCTGGAGTATCGCGACAAGGAAGGGAAACGGCACATTGAACGCTTCCTGCGCCGCATTCCCGAGGATCCCATGAGCGGAGAGCGGGAATGGGGGCTGCGCTCTTTCCAGGATAAACCGGACGCCCGGCAATGGGGAGGCGAGAACATCTGGGACGTGTATTGCCTTTCAGAGAAAACCGCCCTTGACGGCACGGCTTACCGGGACTGGTAGTCCGTTGTTGACGTTACCAGCTGAACTCTGGTATAATCACAACGATGTCTCCGGGCTTTCTCCCTGCCTTACCGTCACGGGATGGTCCAGTTTCCCCTCTACGCCTCAGGCGATGGAAGGAGGACAGCAATGGAAGAACATAAAATTATAGACAGTAAATTCCGCTTGGTCATTCTGGCCGCCAAAAGGGCACGGCAGTTGCTGCGCGGCGGACGCAAGAAGATCGAAATGTCCGCAGAGAATCCCCTGACCATCGCCTTGGAAGAGATCAACCGGGGATTGATCAACTTCGAGATCACCGACGGCACTCCCAAGGAACCCGATTTGTCGATTTTCGGGGACTCCGAAGAAACGGATGAAGAAGCGGCTGTTGACCTTGAAGAAACGGATCTCGACGTGGACGACCCGGAAGCGGAGCCGGCTGAAGTTGAAGAGGAAGCTGAATCTGAAGGCGAAGAAGCAGCCGACGTGGAAACAGACGACAGCGCCAAAGCGGCCCCAAAGAAAAAAGCTGAGCCTCAACCCGCTGCGGAATGACCCTGGCGGTCCGCACCCCAAACTGGATCGGAGATTGCATCATGGTCCAGCCCGCGTTGCGGCTGCTGGAATCACGTTTTCCCGGAAACAAACTGGTCTTGGTGACCCGTGCGCATTTGGCGGGGCTGTTTGGGCCAGCGCTGGTCTCCAGTAAAGCGGCTCATCCCGTGATCTCCCTGCCGCCTGCCCGGGGATGGCGCGAAGTGGTGAACGGGGCGCGGCGCCTATCCGCTTCCGGCATTCGGCGGGGAGTGTTGTTCACCAACTCCATGGCTTCCGCACTCATGTTTCGCCTGGGTGGAGTTCGTCATCTAACCGGATACCGGCGGGATGCTCGCGGATTCCTGATGACCCGCGGGCTGGATTGGCCCGGAGTGGATGGTCATCAGGTGGATGCTTATGTGGACCTGGCTGCCGCGGAATTGGGAATTCCGTCACCCCGCAACCTCGCGCCGCGCATTGCCGTTCCGGAACCTTTGGCCAACGGGGTGTACCGGCGTTTGCTGGAATTGGGCGTCCGGGAGGGTGGACACTGGATCGGCATTTCTCCGTTTACGGCTTATGGCGCAGCCAAAGAGTGGCCGCAGGATCGTTTCAGGGAATTGGTCCGCCTCCTGGCCGCGGAAAACCCGGCGGTTTCAATCCTGTTGTTCGGAGGACCGGCGGATCGCCAGCGTTTGCAAAGCCTGGCCGCCGCGGCCCCTGATCAGGCGTTCAACTTGGCCTCCTGCCTCTCCCTGGCCCAAGCCGTGGCCGCCGTCTCGCAATGCCGGGTTTTTGTCAGCAATGATTCGGGCATG
>Ga0272443_10001210_pt1 | contig 39722 bp, 52 predicted proteins | sample SSMAcet12_FD_193581 | JGI IMG/M metagenome (GOLD analysis project Ga0272443, IMG submission 193581) | Marine sediment archaeal communities from Little Sippewissett salt marsh, Falmouth, MA, United States - SSM-Acet-12 | ecosystem: Environmental > Aquatic > Marine > Wetlands > Sediment ...
TCTACGATCTGGAGACTACCGGGATAAACCATAAGCAAAACTCCATACACCAATTAGCAGGACTAATAGAAATAGATGGGGAGATAGTAGAGGAGTTCGATATAAGAGCTAGACCCCATCCAAAAGCTAAAGTTTCCGAAAAAGCCTTAGAGGTAAGCGGTACTACTATGGAGCAATTAGAGAGCTACCAAAGCCAGAAAGAGGCGCATTTCGAGTTTACAGCTATGCTTAGGAGTTATGTAAACAGGTTCGATAAAAGAGACAAAGCTTTCTTAGTCGGGTATAACAATAGGCATTTTGACGATTTTTTCCTTAGAACTTTGTTTGAGATTAACGGAGATTCTTATTTCGGCGCTTATTTCTGGGTCCCTACTTTCGATACCATGATCTTAGCCGGGCAATTTTTAGAGTATTGTAGGCCGAAAATGAAGGATTTCAAATTGAAGACTGTAGCGGAGTATTTGGGTCTGGTCGAGAAAGACAGCGACAAATGGCACGATGCGCTATTCGATGTAAAGGTTACCAGAGAGATTTATAAGACAGTTACTAAACCTCTACACGTAGGAGGATTAATATAGAAAACAATATATTTTTTTAAAATTTTCTAAAAAATATTTTTATTTCTCGTAAATATTTATATCTTTACTCTCGTAATAAAGCAGCCGAGGAGAAAGCCCTCGGTATCGTTCTTTTATTTTTTGAGGTTTCGCTTTTTCTTTGGTTAGTAGACTTGATCGCCTTGAATTAGAAAAAGCGAGCTGAATTTTAGCAAGACTTCAGCTTTTTAGTTGAGGTTAAGGCCGCCGAAAATATTCTTTTTCATAGAGGATTGTATTGATTAATCGGCGGCCGATCTTAGGGGTTCGGGAACGAAAGAGCCGAAGTAAAGTAAAATAGATCATGCCCGTTCGCTCAATGGTCAGCCCCTAAGATTTTTAAGTAGTAGAAACGGGAAAACTATATAAAATGGATTTAACTAATTTAAACGAGAAGAGCCTCCGAGAAGGAGAGCGATTTCATTTTGATAACAGCGAACATTGCGACCGGATTCAATCCGATGATTTAAGAGGCGGTTTTTGTGATTTTAATAAGAGGTTTCAATTATTCAGTATTTTCTTTAATGGCGCTTGTATCCATACAAGTAGAACCTTTCGAGCTATGAAAGCCAGACTAACTAAGCTAACGGATAAATGGCATTTAGAAGAAATTACTGAGGAGGAGGCTTGCTGGTAATATGGGAAAATCAGAAACTTACTCTAATGCCGTCTGTTACAACTATTCGAAATTAACTACTCGGTATTTCAAACGAGGAGGCGCAGACGTGAAAGCCTACGTAGAGGGCCACTTAGTTACTGCTACAGGCATTGTTATTATCTACGGGCAAGGTTATATAGAGGGAAGTTTAAAGCTGGCCATTTTTAGAATGGTTAAAAGCGGTAAGGTTTACACCAAGACGATAAAGGGTAAGGCTTATACCGATATTGGGCTAGCTCGAAAAGCCGGAGAGTTCGCCGAAGAGCTTTATGGATTAAACACCAGAGATTTTAACAAGGCGATTAACAAGGTAAAAAGAAACGAATTCTAAGCGAATTAAAAACAGTATAGTTATGGGAAAAACTAAGATTAAAGATAAGAAAGTCTTCGATCGAAAAAAGGAAGACTTCTGCAACGTGTATAAGGAACTTATTATTAATTGGTATAGAGGTAGACTAAGTAAGAAGGCCGAAAAACTTCTAGTTAAAGAAGCTAGGCTCTTAATCGGATACCATACTAGAACGCAGCCTAGAGATATACTAAACTCGCTCTACAGCCAAATAAGAAAAACTTTATAATATGGGACCTTATTTAATCGTAATTATATTTTATTTCTACTCTTGTTTTTTCATTCTCACCTTCGAGCATGACGATATAGAAAACGGCCTCGAAAGGATGCTAGTAGCCCTTTTCGGAATGTTAGCTCCTGTTGCGGCGTTAATATACTTCCTACATAAAATAGGCTTGAAATTATACAACGCCTTAGCAGGCTATATAGAGCTTAGCTTCTTCATAAACTATTACCTTATTAGAGATCGTAAGCAGTATATCGTTAAAGGCGGTATACTGGAAGACGAGAAACATTTAAAATTTACTCACGCTTCTATAAAGAGGTATAGGTCCAGAAAATCGCTAAAGGCTATTATCAAAATGCACGTTTTAAAAAAAGTACTCGAAGAGAACGAATTAGAATTAATTGAGTGGCCGAAAGGCGGCTATATAATTTCCAACCGTAAAAAACAGAAAGCAGAATATAAAAGCTAAATAAATGGGAATACGTAAGCTATTAATATCTGGGCTAGTTTGTCTTTACAAAGGCCACTTTAGAAGGATTTACCTCTACCTTTTAGATAAGGATTTCAGAGAGGATATAAACTTTATAGCTGAAATCAAAAAGCAGAAGCTTAAGAAAATTAGAGCTAAGGTCCCTCTCTATGCTATAGAGCACTCCCATAGAGTAATATACCGTAACTGGGTTAGGACTCTGGTAGCTGAGTATTGCGACTCGTTAAATAACTACGATCTTATAGAGCTCTATGAGTACGCCCCAGGTAAATTCTTACCTCTTGACGGTAACCATAGATTAGCCGCTTTAAATATTACTCACTCGAAAGCCGACGACGTGGAAGTATTTCTCTGGGTGCTAGATACTCCTAAAGAAAAAGGCAATATAGTTATGAATAAAGAATCGCTAACGGTTAACCGCCAATTACTCCCAGACTTAAAAGATAAAGCACTTAAAAATTAGAGAGTATGGATAGTGTTAGACCTATAACTTTAACAGATACTGAAAAGTTAGAATGCCTTACATGGTGTCGAGATAAGCTAGCCGCCGGGGAGGAATACGGAGTATGCGGATTAATTAGAAGGTATATACGTAATAAATACGGCTCTTATCAAGCCTGTTGCTTCGGTATAGAGCATATTTTCCCCGAATGGCTCAGAAGAGAAAAGGAAAGATCGACTAACTCTAGAGCAGAACCGCATTGGTGGGAAACTTCTCCCTTCGACTTCGATAGTAGAATTAAAGCAATAGATAAGACAGCAGCCGAGATAACTAGAGTTAAAGAATTAGATGGAGCGGCAGGAAAAAACCAGACTTTTCTAGAGTTAGTGAAGCAAAGAGGCGTTTTAGTTAAGGCTTTAACTGAAAACAGAACCTCTAACGCAATGGAAGCTTTAAGAGCTGATAGGATAAAATCCGAGATCGAAAAACTCGATAAACTTATTTTAGAGCTGAACTTATTATTTTAGAATTAAAAAGCAAATGGAGCGTAGAGAATTACCAGAGATTGCACTAGATTTGAATGAGTCTAAAAAACTTGGCCGATTAGGCCAGGTTCAAATAAAAGCCGATAATCTTAAGAAAGGCGAAACTGTTCAAATAGTTAGCCCTTCTAAAAGATACCGAACTAAAAAAGCTATTGTCTTTAGAGAGTACGAGACGCTCGGAGGAGGCAAGATCGTAATTTTAAAAGCGAGTAGGTAGAATGGGTTTAAATGTACTTAGCACTTAAACTAGAGACAATGAGAATATACATAGCAAGCTCATGGAAAAAGCAATAGACTTCGTACCTGATAGAGTAAGATATTATCTCCTTGACTGGAAAGATAGAAACATGAAAGCGTTTAAAGAAATGACCGGAAAGGAATCATTAAGGGAATTGAACAGGAGGCAAATAAAGGATTTGTTTAATAAAGTAGCGTCAAGAGATTCACAAATACTAGATAGCTAACCAAAACCCAAGACAATGAGTAAAGCAGAGTACAGAATAGAAACCCTAAAAGCAAGTGAAGACAAAGCGTACTTGCCTGCTCAGATATTGGGAGGCAAAAAGATACTTTGGACTACTGAACCAATGAGTATATCTGAATGTAAGGCGTTTATAGATAGATTTTCTCAGCAGCGCTGGCAATGGATTTTATTAGGTATAAAGCGCTAACCAAAACCAAAGACAATGAGTAAAGCAGAAGAGCATTTAAAAAAGCCTGATTATCTTTTTTATAGCTCAACAATTGAGGGAAGGAGAGATTTTGTAAGAGCTGAAAGATATTACTATAAACAATTAAGCGAACAACTCCAAACCCAATTAAAAGAGCTAGCGAAAGAGACCCAATGCCAGCATAAGCGAAAAGTTTGGGTTAAACAAATTGCAGAAACTTATTGCCCTGAATGTCGAGAAATAATCTAACAAAGACCGGAGGTTATGAGTAAGCAAATGACAATAAAAGAAGCTTGGCAGATCGCCGATAATTGGCACAAAAGAGCGCGCAGGCTTTATTATTTGGCCGCTAAGGACGAGAATTACTCCGTAGAGCAGAGAAATAAAGCTGTAAACTTAGCTATGGAAATGCTACATAGATGCCGTGCTTTAGCTCGTAAGATAAAAGAGGCTGAATATGCAGCTTTAAAGTTCAATAAGGAATTCAAAACGGGAGGGCGTGTAGATGTTAGACAATACTAAGGCAGAGATTAGAGCGCGCGATATAGCTAAAGCGATCGTAAAAGATACTGGCGTTACTGCAGCTGCTCTCGATATGGTGTTAGGAGAATATATCGGCTCTGGAGCTACTAGAGTAGTCTATAGCTATGGTCCAGACCCTCGTTACGTTGTTAAGATACAGGACGACGAAACTAGCGGCTTTGATAATGTTATAGAATGGTCGATCTGGTCCTTAGTTGAGAATTACCAAGCGGAGGCCTATCGAGATATTACGCGCTGGTTCGCACCTTGTAAATGTATAAGCGATAACGGTAGAATGCTCATACAGCGAAAGACAAAGCCAATTAACTCTATGGCCGACTTGCCGGATAAAATACCTAACTTCTTTACCGATATAAAGCCGGAGAATTTCGGGCTTATAGGTAAGAATCTAGTTTGCCATGATTACGCCGACGTACTCTATAGGTTAGGATACCTTGGCTTTAATAAACGAATGAGAAGCGCTAAAAAAGCGTTTGCGGAATTTTATAAAAGTTAGAATATGGGAAAGAAATTATTAGAACTGTTCGCAGGGTCCAGAAGCATAGGAATAGAGGCCCAAAAGCAAGGCTTAGAAGTTTTTTCTATCGATTGGCAGCCGTTTAACGGTATAGACTTAGCTATAGATATAGAAGAACTAACGCCTAAACATATACCTTTTATCCCGGATGTAATCTGGGCCTCTCCAGATTGCACGACTTACAGCATAGCAGCCTGCAGCACTCACCGAACGAATAGCATAGAGCCCAAAACTGAATACGCTAAGAAATGCGATAGGACAAACCGGCATTTTATAGAGCTAATAAAATTTTATCTAAAGCTTAATCCGTCCTTACTTTTTTTTATAGAGAATCCTCGCGGAATGCTTCGTAAAATGCCTTTTATGCAAGATTTCGATAGGCATACTATTTGGTATTGTAAATACGGAGACTTAAGAGCTAAGCCTACGGATATCTGGACTAACTCTATCGAGTGGGTGCCTCGCCCCCAATGCAAAAACGGCAATAAAAACTGCCATCACCAGCCAGCCCCTAGAGGGTCTAGAACAGGCACCCAAGGAGTAAAAGGCTCCTACAACAGATCGAAAATACCGGAAGAACTCTGTAGAGAAATTATAGCTAGTTGTATTGAGTAAAAGTTAGAAACTATGAATAGAGATATCAAAACGATAGCCGTAGCAGGCGGAATAAGTAGCTTAAATGCTGAGCATCTAGCTATTTTAAAAGAACATAATATCGAGGTGCTGGACGCAGAGCAGCTTCCAACCGCTCCGACGACCTCCTTAGATGAGGTAGGCCGATCAGTAGCTTATTTAGATGCAGCCACTAAAGACGCCTCGATAGAGGCTCAGAAGTTAGCCGAACTGGTAGAACTCACCTATATAGATCGGCCCGGTAAGAATGGACTCCCAGCTAAAAAAGTCGTAGGGGAGCGCGTGGAGGTAAGAACCGATAAAAAGATAGGCCGTAACGAAATTTGTCCTTGTGGGAGCGGTATGAAGTATAAGAAATGCTGTATTAAATATTAGAAGACAATGAGTAAAGCGGAATGAATTTTAAACCGTGTTAACGTTTCGTTTTTGAGCGTTAGCACACAAACAATAGTACAATGCAGAAACTATTTAAAATTATCCCTCCTAAGATGCCAAACTTTGTGAGGTTTGAAAAAGAAGCACAACTAAAACAAGACGGGTTCAAAGTTGATGAAGGATTTGATATTAAGAACTTCACCCAAGACGAAGCCGAAGAGTTTGCAGAACTTATGAGAACTGAGTTTTTGAAACACTGGAACGAGCGTAGGCAAAATGAACGCTAACGTTGTTGATAAGGTGTCGTGGCCGACCTGAACCGAGCCACTAGTTAATATTAAACCGAAAAACTTAAATAAAGATGAACGATAATAAACAAACCAAAGGCCATGCACCCTTAGCAGGTGTTGTGCTTCCGTGCCCGTTTTGTGGGGGAAATGATTTAATATTTCACGAATCTAAATCATCTGATAAAACTATGACTTGGCATCATTTACATCACGGGCCGACAAAGGAATGCTCCGTTTCATTTATGCACAGCGACAAGGATAGACTTATTGAATTGTGGAATAGCAGGGCATGAAGCACAACGGTTTTGATATGAATCCGTTGCGATTTAAACACGAAATATCAATTAATTTAAAATACAATATTATGTTACAGAAATTATCTAAATACCTGATTACTAAGCAATGGTTTATATCTTTTGTTAGGCTTTCGTTGCCTGATGAAAAAGAACTGAATGCTCTTAGAAGCCAATACAGAGCTAGTGGCGGAGATGCAGGATGGATAAAAGACGCTTACAAGAAAGGGTTTATTGATGGGTGGAATAAGAAAAGAACCGATAGCCACTTGCGGAAACCGATATATAAACCAAAATGCAATGAAGCCTAACTCGTTGATATCGCAAGCAAAAGTTTGGATAACACTCCTATAGAGAAAAATAAATGGCTGGTAATTATTTAGACGGATACGCTAAGGAAATCTGCGGCCATTGCGGACTTAAGAGAACTGCAGAAGGTTACGACGGCTGTATAGGTGAGTTGAATACTGCTAAAGTTATGAATGCCTGCTGTGGCCACGGAGAAGACCGGACGGCGTACGTCCAATTTTGGAATGGTGAAAGGATAGCGGGCAAAATAGCTATAGAATATATTAAGAAGAATAAAAGGATATGAAAAAATTAGCTAAAAAGTACGGTTTTGTTTTTATAGTGCTTACCGTTACTCCTGCAGCTCTCTTCGTAAAATTAATAACTAAGGGGCTGCTTTTAGAGACCGCTATAATAAGCCTGCAAATACCTTTTATAGCCTTACAGGCTCTTAGTCTCTTTATTATAATCTACTACAGAAAGGAAGTTTTCGAATAAATGAATATACGGCCTTTAATACCAGGATGTAACTACCATACCAATTGGCAAGAGGATAAAGCTATGCGCTTTGTACTCGGTAAGGTCTCTCGATCTGGCTCCAGAGTTTTACTCTACACTAGAAGAACGCGGAATAGTTTCTGGGCCAATGCTTCCGATCTTATTTTCATAAGGACTAGATACAACCTTGAAAAAGGTAAGCGTCTAGCCAGGAGAGCTAAAGACGACTTTAAAATTTTAAAACGGGCTAAAAGCGCCTAAAAACACTTAAAAACGTAGTAATTAGTATAAATTCTTAATTTAAGCAAATGTTTATAATTTGGGTAATTATCTCGCTTATTAATAGCGGTAAAATCGACTGGGAAGTGAATAAATTGAACGTTTTAGACTCTTGGGCTATGCCTTTTCTAATAGACCTGCTTCTAATATTGATCTATTTAACTCTAAAGCAGCTCTAATATTTTATTTCCTCAATCTAAAAAATTAGGATTCTGAGGTCTTCCTAGTGTAAACAATGCTGTAAACAATAAAAATTCATTGTTTACACTCCAGAGGAAAATATCCGAAAAATTTCCGTAAAACTTCTATTCGTAAACAATAATAAACAATAAAAAACAATCATTGTTTACTCTGGATTGCTAGAGCCTAAAGGCTTATATGTAATTGTAAACAATAAAACAATAATATATTAAAATAGTAGTATAGTGATATTATATAGTATAATATGTAAAAAAATAGGATAAAAAAGCTATAAAACGCGTATATAAGTTAAAAAGCTCGTTTTTATTGTTTACGAGCTTAAAAAATAGCTAAATTCTCAATATTCACAGGCTATACAGACGTAAACAATAAAAAAAAGCATTGTTTACAGCGAAACCTCAAACCTTTACCAGTAGCGGCTTGTAGCGTAAACAATGATTGTTTACATATTATTTTTTAATTATCGGTTAAAATTTCTTTTTCTATACTTTTGTTAGAAACTTTTTAAGATGGGCAAACGAATAGAATTAGATAGAGACCAAGAGGATTACTGGGATAAAAGAAAACGAAGAGGGCGGCCTAAAGCCCTTAAGTCCCCAGATCATCTCTGGAGCTTAGCCTGCGATTATTTCAAAAGAAGAGATAAGCAGAAAATAGTAAAAAAGGAATTTATTCGGGGAGGAGAGAGAGCCGGAGAAGTTGTAGACTTGGAGCAAATGGTCCCTTATACTTGGCAGGGTTTTGAAGCGTATTTGCACGAACGTAAAATTATCGCGCACCTTAGAGACTACAGGGCTAACAAGGGAAATTACTACGACGATTACTCGGAAATTCTAATCGTGATAGGGCATATTATGTACGATCAGAAGTTTACTGGCGCCGCCTCTGGAGCCTTCAATGCTAACGTAATTATCCGCGATCTCGGCCTCTCAGAAAGAACAGAAATGTTAATACAACAAGAGCAGCCGCTTTTCGGAGATACCGACGAAGAAGAGAACGACTAATTCGATATATGGGCGCGCTAAAACATATAGTTGGCGAGATACCCGGCTTTAAGTATACTACGGCCATAGCCAAGCTTCGCAAGTTAACTAAGCGTTTTAGGATTGTCCCTGGAGGAACCTCAGCTGGCAAGACGTACGGTATACTCCCTATTTTAATCGACAGAGCGGCTAAAACTCCTAATTTAGAGATATCGGTCGTATCCGAATCTATTCCGCACTTACGTAAAGGGGCGCTTAAGGATTTCCTTAAGATTATGAAGGTAACCGGCCGCTATATTGACGCCAACTATAACCGGACCTTGTTAACCTATCAATTTTCTAACGGCTCCTACATTGAGTTTTTTAGCGCAGACCAAGAGGAGAAAGTTAGAGGACCTCGCCGTAATATCCTCTACGTTAATGAAGCCAACGCTATTAATTTCGATACTTTCCATAATCTCGCTATCCGTACCGATCTCGAGATATGGTTAGACTTTAACCCTTCTAGGGAGTTCTGGGCACACACGGAGTTAGCCGAATATAAAGAGCCGGATGCAGACTGGCTAACGCTTACTTACGAGGATAACGAAGCCCTTAGCCCGGCTATCGTAAAAGAGATTGAGAAGGCTAAAATTAAAGCCTTTATTAATCCGAATTTAGAGCCTTCTCAGCTTCTAGAGGAGAGGAATATTAAGAGCAATTACTGGGCTAACTGGTGGAAGGTTTATGGCCTTGGGCTAGTCGGCTCTCTAGAGGGTGTAATATTTAGTAATTGGACCACTATAAACGAGCTACCTAAAGCAGCTAGGTTACTAGGCTACGGTATGGATTTCGGCTGGAGTAACGACCCTAGCACCTTAGTAAGCGCTTGGGTTTATGAGGGTAAAGTAATCTGGAAGGAGCATTTTTACCAGTCAGGATTAAAGACTAGAGAGATAGCCGAGCTTATGAGAAAGGCAGGCGTAAGGAAAACGGACTTTGTAACGGCCGATAGATCGAACGGCCGATTAATTACTGAGTTAGAGGAGTTCGGCTTTAAAATACGGAAATCGGAGTCCGGACCTGGTAGCATAGAGCTAGGTATAGAAACTCTGCTAAAAGAGGAATTCTTAGTTACGGCCGATAGTGTTAACATGATTAACGAGCTTAGAAATTACTGCTACGAGAAGGATAAAACAGGTAAGACTCTAAACGAACCTATAGACGACTTTAACCACGCTATAGACCCTATGCGGTATTTAGCCTACTTCAAATTAAGCGCTCAGAAAAGCCGCAAGCGAGGAGTAAAAAGGAGAAATTAAAAAACTTTTCTATCTTTGAGAGTATGAGAAATCTTGTTCTTATACTGCTTCTATCTGTAGGCTTTAGTTTAAGCGCTACGAGTTCGGGGTCTTCGGTTACTCCGTTCGCAGATGAAAAAGCAGCTATTAGTATCGATTTTGACGTAGGGACCATAGAGACAGCCGCTGAGGTAGCGGCCGTATCTACCCAAGCGTTAGAAATCGGCACTTACAAGCTGCAAATCGAAAAGCCTCCTAGTTTAGAGGTTTTAAATAGTGGATTGAATCCGCAAACGATTAGAGCGGACCAGTTTAGTAAGACGCCAGCTAAGAACAATAAATGCTTTAGACGTGCTCGCGACGGATTGACAAAGGCATTATCTTAATATGCTAAACGAACGAATAAAAAAGCCCCCTAAGAGATTAGGAGGCTTTTTGTTTTATAAGGCTCAGGTCTACAAGCTATCTATATACTTCTTAGCCTTTTCGATTGAGTTCTCCGAACCGTCCGCGAAAATATCGCCTGCAATACATTTTACCAGCTTGAAGCCTTTGTATATTATAGCGCTATGGCTTTTAACATCCGTACGCTTCTCAATTCTAAAGCCTTTATAGTTTTCCGTCTTCATTTCCATTTTTTTAGAGTTTATAGGAGACCTCCGAAGAGGCTCCTTGTTAAGTTTTTATTGTTTAGAGTATATCAATTGTCCAGCGTCGTAAGCATCATTTACTAGGCTTGCGAACTTATCCGTATTTAAACACTTAAAAGTTATACGGTGAGCCAGTTCTACGTCGTCGCAGATTTGAAAGGATTTGTTTAATAGAGTCTCATAACCTACTAGCATTAAATCGGCCTTATCTCCAAAGCCTTCTTTTATCGCTTTTTTTACTGTATTACTCGCTACTAATATTACTTTTCCCATTTTTTTCGTTTTTTATTATAGATCAAATATACGCGTAATATTTTAAGCAAAGAAATTTTTTTCCGTTTTTTTATAAAAAAAGTTTTTATTTCTCGTTTTATCCGAAAATTTCGGGCTTTTTAGTTATTACATTTGGAGCCGACAAACCTAGAAAAACACTAAACTATTATAAAATTATGGGACTATTAGCAGAATGCCCACCGGCCGCAGAGATAGCCGACGTAGACGTAACAGGCTGCCAGGAGCAGCTAGGACAAATCCAAAAAGTAATATTCCAGAGAAAATTCTCTACGGGTTCTACTCGTAATAAGTTCGTTATCGGAAGCGACGACCCCGAGCTTTTAGCTAGCTGGACTTCTCTATTGTCAGCTTCGGACGGCACTAAAGTAGTACAGTCTCCTTTTATCTCCGGTCCTGCTACTGAACCAGGAGCGGCTAGAACTTACGGAGGAGGTAACGATACAATCGGAGGTATTGAGATCGTTATCGGTAGAGAGCCTACTACGTTTACGGCTAACATGATTAACGTAAGACAGAAGGCGGCCAAAGCGCTAAAACAGTATATGACTGAGACGCTGCAAGTCTACTTAGTAGATGAGCACGGGCAAGTAGCTGGACTTCACGGAGCCACCGACGACCCAGACTCGCCTACGGACTTTATGGGTATCCCTATCCGCGGATTCTTTATAGGAGATAAGAATTTTGGAGGACTAGAGGAGGTAGATATGAATACGATCTCCTGGGCATTCGAACCTAACTGGTCGGACAACCTCTATATTATTAAGCCTTCGGATTTTGACCCGCTCAACGATTTAGTTAGTCCTTAATTAGTTACTTTTAAGTTTTGAACTAAACCGATATAGCTATGTCCGAAAAGCAGAAAAAAAAGCCGTCTATGGTTAAGCTCGTAGTAAAACACGCAGCTAAACCAGACGGCAAAAAGCAAATTATCCAGAGCCGAGAGTTTAATCTAGCACACGCTGAGCGTTTACTAAGCAGAGAAAATAACGGCGGCTGGGAATTAGCCGAAGACTCTAATTTTAAATTCGACAAAAAGAATGGCCTTAGCCTCAAATCTGGTAAAACAGAGAGTTGAAGGGCCGGAGAAAAAACAGACAATAGCTAAAGCTGTAAACCACGAGGAGCGCCTCAAATTTCACGCTGAAAGCTACCTTTATCCGTCTGGAATCTCTAAGCCTCTAACTCAGTTTTTAGACTGGGTTAGAGAGCTACTCCCTAAAGACAAATTCTCTATTTTCGTTAGCCTCTTTAAGCTTCCCGTCCTTACGGTCGATTTAACGGAGACGATCTTTAACGAGCTGGAACGAGTTTTCGACGGCCGAAACGCTGCAGTTAATTACCAGTTCGAATCCCCGGACTTATTAGACGACTGGGAAGAGTACAGAACAGAGAAGCTAAAAGAGCCGTCCGTTTGGCGGGAAAAAGCTTGGGACCAGATAAAATCCGGCATTAATTCGGTTATCGTTATCGATCTACCTAGAGAGCAGCTGGATATGAGACCAGAGCCTTATTTTTACTTTCTAGATATTCGAAACGTTATAGACTATAGTTTTAGAAATGATCGCATCGAATGGATAATTTTCAAATGCCGAGAGGGCGAGATAACAGTTATCGACGACGAGCATTACCAAGTTTTTACCCTTGACGGAAACGGACAAGTAGCAGGTGAGGCCATATTAGAAGAGGCTCACGAACTCGGCTACTGCCCCGCGCAATTTCTTTGGTCCGATTCCTTGACAAAAGAAGAGCCAGACTTAAAGAAATCTCCTTTATCCGCTCAATTAAGTAATTTAGATTGGCTGCTCTTCTACTCGATCAGTAAGAGGCATTTAGACCTCTACGCCCCTTATCCTATATATTCGGCTTACGAGGCTGATTGCGATTTCCAAAATAACGAGACAGGAGACTACTGCGACGGCGGCTATTTAAGAGGCGACGACGATAATTATAAGGTCTTAAGAGACGGCGGAGTTATGCAATGTCCGGTATGCGCCGAGAAAAGACTAGCAGGAGTAGGAGCTTTTATCGAAGTGCCGGCCCCTCAGTCGAAAGAGGACCCAGACCTCCGAAACCCCGTTTCTATTACTCAGATCGATAAAGCAAGTTTAGAATATAACGTCGAAGAGGTTACTAGGCTAGGAGACCATATTTTTAACTCCGTAGTAGGGGTAGGCGGAGACGTTACAGCTAAGAAAGCCGTAAACGAAAAGCAAGTTATAGCTAACTACGAGAGCCGCTCTACGATTATAAACGCCTTAAAGCAGAATATCGAGAAAGCCAGGCGTTTTACAGCCGAAACTATCTGCCGTCTTCGATATGGTAACGAATTTAATTCGGCTAGTATCAATTTAGGTACAGAGTTCTATATCTATACTATAGACGACCTTTACGAGCAGTATAAAGCAGCGAAAGCCAACGGCTCCAGCGAGGCAGAACTAGACCAGATCAATAGCCAGATATTAGAGACTGAGTATAGGAATAATCCTAACCTAATGCAGCGTATGTTAGTGCTTAAACATTTGGAGCCTTACAGGCATTATACGCTAGAGGAGCTTATGAAAATGGGCGAAAAAAACTGGATAGACCCTCTACTACTACAGATAAAAATAAATTTTAATAGATTTGTAGATAAATTTGAACGTGAGAATATGAACGTAGTCGAGTTCGGCTCGCAAATAGAGTTCAATAAAAAGATCGAAAACATAACCAATACTTTTATAGACTATGTCAAACAGGAACAAAAACAACGGGGGCAACTCGACCAAGGAGAGTAACGCCGAAGAAAGCGCAGCTAAAGACTTCGCAGAAGAGGCTAAGCAGCCAGAAGAGGCTAAGCAGCCAGAAGAGGCTAAGCAGCCAGAAGAGGCTAAGCAGGATTTATCCGCTAAAAATGGGCCAGTAACTAAGAATTACAAAGTGCCTAAAGGCGAGGAAAAATTCGTCCACGTCGAAGTAGAAAAGAAGAAGTTTAACGCCGATACGGGCGAAAGACTCTCTAAGCCTTTCGTTCAAAAGTTCAATGTTAAGGAGTGGCCACAGGTTAAGAAAGACCTACCAGGTTTAGGCTATAACTCTGTACACGTCTTACACGAGCCTAAGTAAAGATTTACTGAGCCAGTTAACTTTTAGAGTTTTCTGGCTTTTTATATTTCCACTAATTCACTTTATTATTAACATAATTCAAGAGTAAAATTATGGCACTAGATGCAGAAACTCTAAAAGCTAACGAGTCCTTAAAAGAATTGAGCGACGACGTTATAAACACTATTACTACCTTGTCTAAAAACGACGAGGAGAAAGTTATTAATACTAAGATCGGAGAGCACCACGGCCTTATAGAGAAGGACGTAAAAGAGGTAACCGGTCTAGAGAAAAAAGAGGGGGAGAAATCGTACGAATATATGAAGCGAGCGCTTTCTGCCTATAAGGAAAAAGCGGCCTCCGCGGAGACTCTGCAGACTCAAATCAGCGATAAGGAGAGTAAGATCGCAGAATTAGAGAGAAAGATAGCCGAAGGAAGTACGGACGAAGCTCTTAAGACTCAGCTTTCGGACGCTCAGAGCGCCTTAACTCAGCTTAAGGAGCAGTATGACACGGATAAAGAGAACTGGAAAACTAAAGAGACTGAGTTCTCCGGTAAGCTAAGCCAGGTTAAAGTAGATAATGTATTTACCGCTGTAGAGGCTGGCCTAAAATTCAAATCTAGTTATCCTGAGAGCGTTCAGAAGACTTTACTATCCTCAACTAAAGGCCAGATACTAGGAAAGTATACTCCAGATTTTATCGACGACGGCCAAGGCGGTAAGGAAATGGTCTTTAGAGATAAGGATAACGAGATCGTAAGAAATAAGGCTAACGGCTTGAAGCCTTACACGGCCGAAGAGCTTATGCGAGAAAATTTAGGAGAGGTTCTCGACACAGGTAAAAACCAAAAAGGCTCTGGGAGCGAAGAGCCTGGCGGCGGAAACGAAGAAATTACGCTTACCGATCTGGCGGGAGTTAAGACTCAAAAAGATGCTAGCGATATTATCGTTAAGTATCTTATGGCCCAAGGCCTCTCCAGAGGTACTGCAGAATTCGCAGAAAAGCAGCGAAAAATCTGGGAGGATAATAAAATTAGTAGCCTCCCTATTAAATAACCAATATTTAGAAACTATGAAATATTTATTTTTAAAATCCTTTTTCTTTTTAGCTATTTGCTTTTTATCGGCCCCTTTGTTAGCGCAAGGGGAGACCTTAGAAGTTTTAGAAGTGGATAGTTTTTTCCAAACCTTTGCGGGTCTGGTAGCTACTATTCCTTTCTTAACAGAGTTCTTTAAAAAGCTTTTAGGTAAAACGGAAAGCTCTCCTAATTTAGCCGTCCAGATTTTCTCTTGGGTGGTCGGATTATTTCTGGCAATTATGGGTAAATTGCTAGGCTTGGGGTATCTGGCAGAATTAAGCTGGCTCTGGGTTATAGTTTACGGATTAGGAGCCGCCCTCGCTGCTAACGGGGTGGCCGATACTAAGATTATTGTGAAAATTTTCAAACTTTTCAAAAAATCGGCTTAAATTAGCAACCAATTAAAGAGCGCACGGGTAACGCTTAAGTTTTTAAGACTAAAAAATAGAAAAAGATGTCTTTAGTTAATACTAGAATCCAGAATGTTAGATCAAATTCTAACTTGGACAAAAACGAGCTGCGCCCGAGCCGCTACGGGGCTTTAGATTTGTTTATGATGCAATCTATGCAGCCAGGAGGTATCCTTACGGATGATCTCAAAAAAAGAGCAATGGCTTCGATAGGAAACACGCTGGAAACCCCAGTTATAGACTTCGACGCTGGTATTTCAATCGGTTCGACTAGGTCGGTTACGATTGCAGATAGCGAGAATACCTCCCAAATGTATTCGATAAGTTTTACGACTTATGCCTGGGGTTTTACAATTATCCCAGCTCTTTTTATGAATAATGAATTGAGCGTGCAGGAAGACTTCGAACGTAAGTTCTTGAAGTACCTGTATAAGTTTGCAGAGACTCTAGATAGCGCGGCTTTATCTGCTCTATCTACAAATAAGACGCAAGTCTTTAACGAGCTGCTTACTTATACTACTACGGCCAACGTAGTACAAGTTCCTTACGTAGATCGTGAGAATATTATCGGAGACCTTAATCCAATGATGGCCGCTAACGACCATTTCGGAGGCATTCACTTACTCGGTAACGGGGGAGTAGAGGCAGCTATCCGTAAAATGGCCGAGAAAGGGCTGTATAATGAGGTTAATAAAACTCTAGAGTATAGCGATAAAACTCTCCATTTCTCTAGCCGTTTGGCTAATGGAGGCGGAGAGCACGCTAATATGTACGGAGTACAATCTGGCTCTTTAGGCGTTCTGCAAAGAATGGAGAGAGAAAGTATCTTACAGACCTCTATGGCCGACGGTACGGAGTGGGATATCGATACGCTGCCGCTTATCAATTTCCCTGTAGGTACTTATTTCTACGAGAGTAAAGGAGATTTTAACGCTATCGCTGGAGCCGCTTCTGCGGATATGACGAGAGCGAAGAAAGAGCATTACGGCTTCGCTGTGGATGTAGCTTTCTTAACTCCTTACAATAGCGACCTTTCTACTATCGCTAATCCGATTATGAAAGCCGCAATCTTAGACCCAGTCTAATAGGTTATTAATTGAATAGTTGAGAAAGGGGAGAGGCAAAAAGCCCCTCCCTTTTTTCTTTAAAAACTCTTAGCGCAATGTACCGAGTAAGCGATTTAAAAAGCGGCTATAGCGGCCTTATAGGATGGAGGCAGAACCAGAAAACTAGCACCCTACAAATAGCTAATAGTTTAACGGCTAGCTCTAGCGGCCTTTACTTTCAAGATTTTCACCCTCTTCTAAATATCGAGATTTTAGAACAGTATGCCCCGGAGTTCGAGGAAGGGACCTACACGGCTTACGATTCTGGAACGGCCTACGCTGTAGGAGATAAAGCGAGCTATTCTAGCGTTAATTACCGCTGTATAAAAGCCGGCACAGGCAACCAGCCGGATACCTCAGCGGAGTACTGGGAGGTATATACTCCTTTCAGCGAATGGCTACAAGAGCAGACCGAGGCCTCTATAGCTAAAATGCTGCAAAACCTCTGGACTCAGAAAATAGCCGACAGGACCGCTAAAAACATTCTGGAACATAAGGCGCTATTCGATCGCCCAGGACGTTTAGCCGATACTATTGATAACGGTAATTATCTCGTAGGTTTCGAAATAACCCCTTTGAGGAGTGATAGCGTAACGCTTAAAATAGATAAGATCGGCGCACAGTTTGAAGGAGTGGAAGACCTTACCCTATATCTATTCCATTCTAGCCAGTTGGCGCCGGTCCAGACTATTATTTTAAACAGAGCGAAAGATAAAAGTTTAGAGTGGTTTACCCCTTCCGAGGAAATCTACCTCCCCTATTTATCGGAGGATACCGACGCGGGGGGTACTTGGTATCTCTGCTACGATCAGAGAGCTTTAGGCGAGACAGTTAAGGCTATAAAAAAGGATAGGGACTGGAGTAAAAGACCTTGCGGCTCTTGCAATAGTTCAGAAATGATAGCGCAAAAAACTTGGAGCCGATATTTAGAAATATACCCTTTCAAAAATGGTAACGATTTCGATAGCGGAGACCCAGAGCTATTCGATATATCCGATAATCTGTACGACCTACAGACTAATTACGGCCTCAATTTACAAATTACTTTAGAGTGCGACGCTACGGATACTCTAATAGAGCAGCGTCGATCTTTTCAAAATCTTTTAGGTCTGCAAGTGGCCGCCGATCTGCTTAGATATATGGCTTATAACCCCTCGAATAATATTAACCGTAAGACGCATAATACCAGCGTTCAACAAATATTATACGAGCTTGACGGAGATAGCCAAGGGCATAAAAAAAGCGGACTGAATTACGAGTTAGGTAAAGCTATGGAGGCGGCCTCCGTAGATTTAAACGGAATGAGTAGAGTCTGCTACAGTTGTAACCGTAAAGGGGTTAAGTATAGAACGATATGAAAGCGCTCTCTACAATGATAGAGCGGCTTAAAGAGGTAGAGGAAGAGATTACCCAAGCTATAAGGAAAACGCTAGAGGATAATAAAGCGATTATTCTCGATATGAATACCGAGGACCAGCTTTTCGATAGAGGGGTAACGAGAGAAGGAGTACCGATAGAGAGATACGCGCCTTATAGACCTTTTACGATATCGGTAAAAAGAGCGAAAGGGCAGCCGACCTCTAGAGTAACTCTAAGAGATAGCGGAGATTTTCACGAGTCGTTTTTCATTAATTTTGATAACGATAGTTTCGAGATCAAAGCCTCGGACGAGAAGACGGAAAAATTAAAGTTTCAATATGGGGCCGAAATTATGGGATTGACTAAAGAGAATATGCAGGATTTATCGGAGAACTATATTAAGCCTGTAGTTCGTGAAATACTTAGTAAGATATGAGCCTAGAATCGATACCTAAAATAAATAATCCGGAGTTTTTCGATAAGATTATCGTAGAGCTGCAGGATATACTCTCGTATAGGCTAGACTGGCTAACGCATTCACTCGGAAGGAGCCAGAAACTTACTAAGCTAAAAGACGGGAGAGAATACAATTACCCCGGCATACATATAGAAGGCTCTAGCTATGAAGACCTATTACCAGGGACTAACCTAGGTAATTACTCTTTTTTTCAACTGGAAGACCCCACAACTATAAAAGTATTTCCTAACTCTTCGACACAAGGAAGTACAAAGGCTTCTATTATTTTCTGGTTTAACATTGAGGAGGTGCTAGACCAGACAGGTTACAGGAATACGGAGGAAGTTAAGGCGGATATAATCGGCGTTTTAAGTAAGAATTTAAGACTTACAACGGGTAGGTTTACTTTGGAAAAAGTCTACGAGGAGCCTAGCAATATCTACAAAGGCCACAGCATAAAGCAAGTAGATAAACAGCACCTTATGCAGCCTTACGCTGGTTTTAGATTCGAAGGGACCCTTTTATACATAGATAACTATTGCGGCGATACTTCGGACCCGTTGACAGTTATCGGAGATACCGCTAGCCTAAGCATAAATACGCCTCTAAGCGTAGACGTGCTAGCTAATGACGACGGAGGAGGCTCTGAGCTAAGATTATTAGCGATATCTCAACCGTTGCAAGGCGCTACCGCAGAGATCGTAGACGGTGAGGTACTAATAACTCCAGAGACCGACTGGACAGGCGTATCTTACCTTACTTATCGAGTAACGAACGGCTATTTTACGGAGACTGGTATTTTAGCTTTTACTGTGGCCACCGCCGCCCCTTACGGTATTCAATACCAGAGCGCCCTATCTGGGTGGTCTGGCCAGAATGTTTCCTATAGAACCGGGGACGAAGGCTGGCTTTTAGCAAACGGCCATTTTGACGACTATATCCTACCAAATCCGGCCGTAATTCAAGTACTCGATATCGAAGCCGCCGACCCTTTCAGGACTCTAAAATACGATAATGTATTCGGGAATAAGAATCGATTTACGGACTTCGAAGGATTACAGAATTACCCTAAGTACTCGGCGTCAGATGTTAGGGACGTAGCAGTTGTTATCGACCACTTATACGGCTTTGCTCTTTTGACTCATATAGACGAGATTAGCATTTCTTACGGGATGAATTTTACCGAGGCTGTCGCTTACGGTGCTGGTACGTTTAGCGGTTATACTGGTTTTAACGTAATGCCGTTTAAAGAGTTAAACCGAATCGCCGACCAAGGAGGCGGCGTTCTTCAGTTATTCGATAGAGAGCCTTTTAACGTCAATTTCGGCGGCGGTGTTATCTTGTCCTCAACAGTTTATCTTTCAAATACTAATAATTCTTTAGGGATGGTAGGCGGCAACGGTAATACCTTCTCTTCAAGCGGCTTTGATATTGATCGCCTTTATTGGTGGTCTAAGAATATTCAACAAACATTACAGCCATGATATATAAAGCAAAAACAGAGCAAACGATTTTCGATATTCGAAATAAAAAGGGACTGATCTCCTCGAAATGGGAGGCTAGAATCAGCCCGAACGGGGTCCGATATCGTTGGGACGGTAGTAATATCGTTGAAGTCGATTTGGTCTTAAAAGAAGAGGGCGCAAAGTTTGAGCACGGCCGAACCTTGACACTAAATACAAACGGCGGCTCTTGGGACGAGCAGCGAGTAATTAGCGAAGTACTTAACGCTCTAGGGGAAAATTTTGAATTAGTTTAGAATGGTAACTTTTACAGCATATACTCTATTACAAGCGAGTTTTTCGGCTTTCTTAATACTATTCTTTAATGTTACTGGAAGTAGAAATTACCTAGTAAGTCGGTCAAAAGCCATAATTTCTAAAATTTTCGATTGTGATTTTTGCCTCTCTTTCTGGATAAATTTGATTGTCTCTATAGGGCAGATTGTTTTTAACGAGTTAGATATCCTTTATTTTCTAATGGCCGTAGCAGCTACGCCTATAACTAAAAAATTACTATGAGCATTGAGAAAATAGGAGGTTATAAGATAGAGTTTTTTGAATCTATAGAGGAGCTGCCCGCTAAGCGTTTCCATAAATTCAATAAATATTTATTGATCGATTCCGGTATTGGAGGAGATATTAACGACGTCAGCCAGCACCTATCGAAAATAGAAGCTTTCATAAATAAGGGTGAGAAAGAGAAGGCTCTAAAACAAGTGAAGAACTTAAGACAATGTTTTTACCAAGTTGCCGAGGAGCTGCACGTAGGGCACTTAAGCCTTATAATACTGATTAAAACTATAAACGGGAAGCCCTTAAACGATTTATCAGATGAAAACGTAAGAAGGCTATCGGATAAGCTTCTTAACGCTAAAAAGAGTTTTTTGGAAAAGCTGATCGATCGGCTTAAAAAAAAAATCGACGACGACCTAAAAGAGTATTTTCCAGAGCATAGCAGTAACGTTAGAGAGTTAGAATTTACCGGCCAGCTGAGGTCTAGAACCTTACTTTTACTAGACTCAATTATAAAAGGCCAGGATAATTCCGAGAAAATAAAGAAGGTAGAGCTAGGAATCCTTACTATGGTTAACCCTTTAAGCTTCCAAGGTAAAGGCAATGCTATAGTAAAACACGAAAAGCAATTCCAGGAAATGCTCGTTATTTTAAAAGATGGGATTAACTTCGAGGTTACGGATAATACTACAGTTCTCGAAATGTTTACCGCGTTAGAGAGGCTTAAGAAGAAATTTAAACCGCAAAAAGATGGCAGAAGACAACCCGCTAAAGTATAGCGATTTTATACAGCCAGACGCTAGTATTAACGATCTGATTAAACAGCTTGAAAAGCTACAGACCGTCTACGCCGATCTTTTCGAAAATGTTAAGAAGGAGGCCGAAGACGTCCGTAAGTCTATAGAGACTATGAGCGGAAGCCAAGAGCAGCACCGTAAGACAGTTAAGAAAGCTGCAGACGATGCGGACCGACTAGCTAAAGCGCAAGAGAAATTAACCGAAAGCCAGGGAGAAGTAGCGGAGGAGTTAGCCAGGCTTAGAGCTGAGCAGCAAAAACAGAATAACGTTAATAAGCTTACCGCAAAATTAAACGACGCGGCCGAAGGCTCCTATAATAAGCTTAGCGCCCAATACAGCCTTAACAAGTTGAAGCTAAACGCTCTTAGTAAAGAGCAAAGGGCTAATACCAAAGAAGGGCAGGAACTGGAAAAGCAAACCAAGGCTATTTACGAAGAAATGAAAGTCTTACAGGAGGCTACAGGAAAGCACACTTTAAGCGTAGGAGATTACGAAAAAGGCTGGAAAGGTTTAGGCGATCAATTAAGCAATGTACCTGGAGCGACTGGAGCCGCTGCAGGAGGAGTAAAAGGTTTAGGCGCCTCCTTGAAAGCTCTTCTAGCTAATCCGATTGTATTATTTATCGCTGCAATAGTAGGCGGCGTAACGGCTCTTTTTTCCATATTTAAAAAGACTAAAGCGGGGAGCGATCTCTTTGCTAAAAGCGCCGCAGCTCTGCAAGGTATATTGTCCGCTATAACAGGTATAGTAAGTAGACTTTATGAAGGACTACTGGCGGTATTCGAAGACCCTCAGGCCGCTATGGAAGGTTTCTGGGATGCTTTGAAAAAGAATATAGTTAATAGACTGCAGGGAGTAGCTAAATTGGTAAGCTCTGTTAGTGCGGCTTTTAATTCTCTCTGGAATAGAGATTTAGAAGGGGCAAAGAAAGCGGCGTTAGATGCTGGTAAGGCGTTTATCCAAATGAATACCGGACTAGATGAAGACCAGCAAAAAGCTTTCGCCGAAGCTGTTAGGCAAACAACGAAAGGAGTAAAAGATCAAGCTTTAGCTTTTTACGAACTTGAAGAGGCTAGATTAGCGACACAGAGGGCTAATAGGAAATTAGAGAAATCGATCGAGGATATAGTTACCGCGGAAGAACTTCAAAAAGCTATAGCGGACGACGTTACTAAGTCTTTTGCTGAGAGAGAAGCAGCTGCGGCTCTTGCTAACGAGAAGACCAGAGAGAGAGCCGAAATAGAGAAGCAAATAGCTAGCGATAATTTAGCGCTGCTTAATAGGGAGCTTGATCTAAGACAGGCTAACGGGGAGGACGTAGAGGAGCTTCTAGATAGTCAGCTAGAAGCCTATAAGACTCTTAAAGCCGCAGAGCGTGAGTATTTATTAACTGTTAGGGATAATGAGAAACGCCTAAGCGAATTAAAACAAGATCGATTAGAAAAAGATTTGGATATTCTTATAGATGGCTTTGACAATCAAAAAACCATTAACGAGAGATTAATCGCAGACGAAACTAAGACTTTCAGCGAACGTCAGCAATTACTAGATAAAACTAGAGAATTAGCAGACGATACTTTTAGTAAGCAAATCTCAACAATATCGCAATTTACGGACGCGCAAATAAACGCTAACGACTTATTGGCGGAAAGCGACGCAGTCGTTTTGAACCAGAAAATAAGATCGTTAGGGTTATCTGAAATTATAGAAGGCCGTCTTTTAGAGATTGTTAGGGAGAGGCGTATAGTTACCCAAGATTTAGCCGAAGCAGAGCAAGACCTCAACGCCTCTAGATTAGAGGCTAATCGTTTAGAGTACGATCTTAAGTTAAGAACCTACGACGAGGCTTACGATTTCCAAATGAGCGAAATAGAGCTAGTTAAAGATACAGAGCAGGAAAAGACTAGGTTAAGGCTCCAAGCTGAAAGAGAAAGACTGGAGAAAATACTAGCTTTAAATAAAACAGGTTTAAGGCAGCTCTCCGATGTTCAGCTCAATACTATGCGAAATACGCTGGATAAAATAGACAGCGAAATAGGGAAAATCGAACAAGACCAAAGTTTCGATATCTATAGAGCTGTCGGACTTAAATTAGACGATAGCCAGCGCCAATCTATAGCCCAAAGTACAGCCTTTACAGTTGGACAGCTTCAAAGTATATTAGCTTCTAATATAGCAATTACAGATCAAGCTATCCAGAAAAATAGCCAAGCTATAGCCTCGGCTCAAACAAGATTAGACGCGGAGCTAGAAAAACAGGAGCAAGGGCAAGTTAATAACGTGCAGGCGGCGCGCAGAGAGGTAGAGATAGCTAAACAAAAAGAAAGAGATTTACTTAAAGAGAAGCGCAAGGCTCAAAAAGCGCAGTTTCTTTTAGATACAGCTCAGCAAACCTCTAGCTTAATTACGGCCTCCGCTAATATATGGAAATCTATGTCCCCTTTAGGTCCTTGGGGTATCGGATTAGCTTTAGCTTCTATTGGTACGATGTTCGGCTCATTTGTGGCCGCTAAGGTTAAAGCGCGAAAGCTATCGCAGTCCCAAGAGTTCGCAGATGGGGGCTGGGAGATATTGCAAGGCGGCTCTCATGCTTCCGGGAACGATATACCTCTTAATATGGGGGACGGTAGAGACCGTCGAGCAGAAGGAGGCGAAGCTTTCGCAGTTATCAATAAGAGAAATACGGCTAAATATAAAAGCTTATTACCTAATATTTTTAACAGTCTAAACGCTGGTAATTTCGAGAAGAATTTCGGCGGGGCGTTTCTAGACGACCCTAGATATTTTATAAATGCCTCCGGGTACGATAACGAGAAGCTAGGAGCTATAGAGGAGGACCTTAACGCTATAAGAGTTAGAGGAGAGAGTAAGAGGACCTATAAAAACGAAAAAGGCCAAACGGTCGAAGAGTACAGAAACGTAAAAACGATATATGTCTGATCTATCCTATTTTATTTTTACTCTACTGCATCGTAATAGCGACGAGTCTAATTTAATAGACCCTTTTAAGTTCGTCGAAGGTATTATAGTTGGCCCGGACGGCTCTATAACTGAGAGCGTGAATTACGCTACTACGAATTTTATAGAGGTAAGCCCTTCTACGGGTTACGAAGGCCACAGCGATAGCCTAAGTAGCGGAGGCAAAATATTCTTTAAGCTGGTAGAATATGACGAGAATTTCGTATTAGTTGATGGGGCAGGCGCGACTAACGTAGATAGCTTTACAACAAATGCGGACACTAAATACGTTAGGCTGACTATGCGCTCTACGGCTTTCGGTTCTGATTTGAAAACGAACGCCCTTATAGAAGGTAGCGGGACTAATTTCGCGCCCTACTATACCTCTAGAGTTCTGAGGCCGATATATGAGGATTTAGAGAGAACCTTAAATTATGAGAAAGGGCAAAATTTTCTACTCGAAAAGCTTAACGGCGATTTTAAGCTCTCCGATCTGGACTACGACTATCTTATAGATTTAATGGAAACGGATTTAGATACTAAATTCCTAGTAGAGATAGCGGACCAGAAAAACGAAATGCCGGACTTGTTACAGGAGTTCTATATAACGGATTGCGATTTTAACGCGGACGATAGGCTAATAACTGTAAAAAGCAAAACTGCCAACGCCGCAGATGAGATACTTAGAAATTATAAAACTAAAATAGATTTTTCAAAGATCAATATACCCCTTTCTAGCGTTACAGTTTTCCAAAGATCAATACTGCAGATATACCAAAGAGGGGCTACAGTAGTTACGAACGTTAAAGCAGGTGAAGTATGGGAGGAGCCAGTCGGATATTATAAAGGACGAGTATACGATAGGTCTCTGCTAACAGGGGACCATTACTGCGCTAGAATTAACGACCAAGTTATTATTAACTCTGGCTACTCTTCTGAACTTTCTACCGACGTAACCGGAACCTACGATTATGCGGGGGACGTATCCGGTTTCCCTTCTTACGACGATGGGACCTATAGGATAATTATAAACGTACCTAATACTAGATGGGAAATAAGAAGGATTTCGGATAATGCTCTTTTATACGTTTCGAATTACGGAGGAGGTTTAGAGCCTGAGGATACCGCTTTTTTTGGAGAGTTTGAGGGCGCAGGAAGTGAAACAGGTACTCTATATCTCGACGTTATGGATATTTATTTCCGTTTGATAACGAATAACGGTTTTATAATAGACAACTTCACAAGTCCGGGCACAGGGTACGCTACCAGCCAAAGAGTTTCCTACGATTTAGCCGTATTTAAGAACGACTATAACTTTGTGGCTCCTGCTTCTCTGTTGTATATAAATTCGAGTTCTAATTTCAATTTCGACAGCTCCGTAAGAGAGGACCCGAAAAGCGTAGATAAGAATTTCGGCAAGATATCAGAACCCTACTATAACGCTGGTAAATACTTTAACGGTATAGCCTCAGGAGCCTCTTTATTTAGAATTCCAATATGCCCGGCTAGCTGGAGGAGCGTACAGGCATATTTACAAATCAGCGATAACAGTTTGGCGGGTTTCGATATAGCAAATACTAGGAGGTTCAGAGTGGATAATGCTATGAATATAGTAGATATACTTAGGGCTTTTCTTCAGGAGCTCGAAATAGATATAATGCACGAATACGAGAGTCTTTTTAGCGAATTCCTATATGGAGATTTTCCGTACACTACTTTTGGTTTCCAGCGTTTCTTCGATATAGAAGCCCAAGACGACGCTACTACCGAGGATACCCCTACTAAAAATACAAGGAAGTTCTTACTCGATAAAAAAGCCTTTCTAGAGTATAATTTTAAAACTTTACCTAATAAGCTAGAGCTTAGCTTAGAGGAGTTTTTTACAATTTTAAATACGATTTACCGTATTAATTGGCACGTAGACGGGCGTAAATTAATCTTAGAGCACGAGTATTGGTATAAGAGAGGAGGCTCCTACTCTTCTGATATAGTGGAGGTAGATACTACCTTAATCTCCAACCCAAGAAACGGGAAACCTTGGTCTTACGCTCAAAATAAATTCTCTTTTAATAAAATCGAAATACCGGAAAGGATAGAAACGACCTGGATAGAAAGGTCTAACGAGTATTTCGATGGGTTTCCGATCGATTTAAAAAGTAGCTTTGTAGATAAAGAGAACATAGAAGAAAACCAGCTAGACGTATTTACTAATATAGATTACCTATTTTTTAACAGGAATGTTAACGATTCCGGCTTTCTAATGGTAGAAGCTGTAGAAGCTCCTATAGAAAGCGGCGGCTCCGATGTTTGGCACGCTGCTTTTACGGAAGCCCTACAGGATGGAGTTACCCCTATAGTTTTACAAAATGGTCTACTTACTTGGCCTCTTATCCACGAAGAGTACTGGGTTTACAATCTACCAACTAGCGACGTCAGTATAAACGGCCTATATCCTTTTTCTGTAAGTAATAATATTACCCGTAAAAAAGAGCAGGATATAGTTTTCCCTTACCTAAGTAATTTAGCTAACTTTGGTTTGATTAAGACCAGTTTAGGGAATGGGGAGCTAATTAGCGCTAAAATAAGTATGGGTAGCCGAATGGTAGAGGCTAAAATAAAACACGATACAGAGTTATGAGTTTAAAACATAACATAAACGTCTTGCCGTTCTATACTGATCTCAGATACCAAGACTATAAGAGAGAGTTTAACTTTGGAGCTATCTATAAGCTATATAGCCCTTCGGCTAGACTTTTACCTTTCCAGATTATAAGGACCCATAGAAGCTCTACTCCGATTACCTCAGTAACTCTACAGAAAATAAAACCAAACGGGGCTTTAGATGGAGCGGCGGTAGATATAACAGCTCAGGTTAGCGGCTCGGGTTTGAATATACTAGAATTCTCTGCGGACGGCTACGATATTATAAAATATCCTGGGGCTTTAATATTCCCTTCTTATTCGATCGGATTAGGGCAATATTATATTACCATTACTGACGGGACGGAGACCTGGTATAGTGAGATATTTACAACGGTTAACGATTCAAGTAAACTAATACGCTTAGTCTATTCTAGTATCGATAATATTACCGTACCTGGAGGCCATATAGACTATACAGCGCCTTTCGCTTTTGAATGTTATATAGATTCGAAACTAGGTAAGCCTAGATATCCTTTCGAGGAGGAAGTAAAGAAAAGAGACGGGTTTACATTCCCGGAGAAGCAAATAAGCGAAAAGCGCTACGTTTTTGAATTCGTAGCCCCAGAATATCTACTAGATGCTTTGCGATTAGTCAGGCTTAACGATGTAGTTAGAATAGTCTCCGAGGGAGTTACTTACGAAGTCGAGACTATATTTATAGAGTCTAGATGGCAAGATCAAGGAAATTTAGCAATAGTTACTGTAGAGTTCGGAATATCCTCTATAGTTAAGAAGACCGGAGGGGGTTACGCTCTAGATGGAGGGGATTTTATGGACGATTTTAACGACGATTATTTTCAATAATATATAAAAAATTAAAGCTATGAGCTACGAAAGTTTAAAAACCGCAATCGAGGACGTAATTACGACCAATGGTAACGGAGAAATTACAGGGGCTATACTTAGAGTCCTCTTAACTAATAATATAGTCCCTATACTTGGGGAGTCTCATTATAAAGGGATTGCTGTAGCGGCTACTAATCCAGGTACGCCAGAATATGACGTATTTTATTTAGCCACTACTGCAGGGACCTACTCCAATTTTGGAGGGGCTAGCTTAAACGCAGGGCTAAGCATACTAGCCTACTCTACTAGCGGCGCCAGTTGGTCCGCTGTTCAATTAATCGATACTGATCTATATTTAACGAAAGGAGGTTACGGAAATACGGCCCAAGATTTAGCGGACAGCATAACTGCTAACGCGGGAGATATATCCACAAACGCGAGCGATATAGCTACCAATGCCAGTAATATATCTACTAATACCAGTAATATATCCACAAACGCGAGCGATATAGCTACCAATGCCAGTAATATAGCTACTAACGCTTCGAATATTTCCGGGCTTTCTTCTAGCGTCGGCAATAATACTGGTAATATATCTACTAATACGACGGATATAGCAGGTAAATTAGATAAAGGCTCTTACGAAGGGTTGGACGCTGCAGCTTTGGACAACTCTATCCAAACCAATACCGGCAATATATCTACTAATACCAGTAATATAGCTACTAATGTCTCAGATATTGCGGCGCTAGAAGTCTTAACAGATGCCACAATACCGCTTTTCAAAGCCGTATCTATCAATTCTAGTGCTGAGGCTGGAGATTTTATGCTGGTTACTACTGGAGGAGACCCTAAAACTATGACGTTGAACGAAGGGCCTACTCTTAACGATGTCGTTAGGGTTACCATAGCAGACTCTGGAGGAGGTACTGTTACTATAGACGGTAACGGCTTTAATATAAACGGGTCAGGCACGCAGAATTTCTCTACGCAGTACGAAGTTAAAACACTCCAGTTTACAGGTTCGGAATGGGTTATGTGGTAAATTACTATCTTTGAGAAAATCGAAAAACTAGAAATTATGAGCGAACTATCGGACACTATCGACGGCTTTACGGAAGCTCAAAAGCAGAAGTTTAACCAAACTTGCACCTCTAAAATATATTCGGACGCGGACGGCTCTCTGACTACGGAAGAAGAGGACCAAGCTACTAACGCAGCGAACGAAGTTGATAACTTAAATGATGCTGAGTTAAACGATCTTATCGGAGAGCTTACTTTAAATCTCTCAGGTAGACCGTGTTAGAAAAACATAGATATAAAGCCCTACTTGTAACTTCTATAGCCTTATATATCATTGTCTATTTTGGAACAGGTCTATTTACTAAAGGCTCTGCGGAGGCTAAGGATTTCTATTTTATAGGGATGACCGCAGTAGAATTACTCCAAGGTTTTATATTTCTGAAAGTTTTCAATCATCCTATAGTTAAGACTTATTTAGGTTTTTTACTCGGTAGACTTTTTAACGAAATATTCTTAGTAGGGACTTACGGTTGGTTTGAGATTGCGGTAACTGGATTTTTATTTATATGGTTTTCTTTTAATCATGGAGAATTTAAAAGAGGTAGCGGAGGAGCTAGCTAAGCTCCAGAAAAGCAACGATAAAATACTAGAGGCTTTGCTCGGCGATCGGTTCGACGAAGACCGACCGGGATTAGTACGCCAAGCCCATACTAACGCTAAGAACATAGAGAGAAACTTCCGTAAAATATTAGAGCTGCAAAGGGAGTGCGTAGATATTAACGATAAGATAATTAAAATCGATAGAGAAACAAAAACGCTAAAGGAAGCCCATAAAGAACTTAAAAATCCTTTCGGTAAAATATTACTGAGCGCTACCGGAGGCACTTTAGTAGGTGCCGGCGGCGCTACTTTTGGCGAGAAAATATTCATTTGGCTAAAGCATTTTTTCATTTACCTCTTCAAATCCGGAGGACCTTCCTAAAAACAAAAAGCTGACTAACTTAGTCAGCTTTCCGCCAGTAGAATTAGGATAAATGGGAAATATCCAAAAGAGAAGTATTGTACTGCCAAATATAATAAAATTATGGATAAGATAACCCTAGAGAGAATCGATAGAATGCACCCCGCCGTAAAAGACGATCTTAAAAGAGATTACTTATACTGCAATAATAAGATTTTAGGTAGAGGAGTTAGGCTTCGTTTCGCTCAAACTCTTAGAACTTTCGAAGAACAGGACGAACTTTACGCCCAAGGAAGAACCAAAGCCGGTCCGATAGTTACTAATGCGAAGGGCGGGCAATCTTACCATAATTACGGGTTAGCTTTTGATATCGTACTAATGATCGATAAAAATTTAGACGGTAATTTCGAAGAGGTGAGCTGGGACCGGATAAAAGACTCTGATAAAGACGGTATAGCCGATTGGGAGGAAGTTACAAAATTTTTCGAAAGGAAAGGCTGGGAGAATGGGGCTAGGTTTGGAGACGCTCCGCATTTTCAGAAGAATTTTGGGATTAATTGGAGGGACTTGCTTAGGAGATATAAAGCTAAAGATTTTATAGATGGCGTTTTTGTTCGGTTAAAGAGTAGCAATGCTGTAAATCATTCTATAGAAGAGATCGCAAAAATTATCGCGGCTAAAGCTGGATTTCCTAACTCCTATAAAAAAGTAGAAAGTTCTTTAAAGAGAGGACTTCCTCTACCTTTTAAATTAAAAGATTAACCTTATGAGCCTCTTAAATAGATTAGAGAGTTTTCTACTTGTAATAGTAGTTACTCTCAGTATAATTGTAAGCCTGCAGTATTGCGGAGATAAGCCTCAAACCGATAATATAACAATACCTGAGAAGAAAGGAACCTTTGAGCCTCAGGAGCCTAAATACGTATATAGAGACTCTCTAATATATCTAGATTCAATCGTATATAAGGATACTACTATTTATATAGATAATCCAATTAATAAAAACTTGGCTTTGGAATACAAGGCCGCTAAGGATACTATAGAGAAGCTCAAACTTTACCTCGACGCTATTCAGATAAGGCAATTTAAAAATACTTTCGAAGACTCGCTACTAAAACTAACTATCTCCGGGGAGGTCCAAGGGCATTTAAACTACTTACAACCTGACTATACTATAAAAGAAAGGCATATAGAAATTACTAACACGGAGCTAGTTTTTAGAATACTCTTAGGCGGTCAAATAGAGAGCAACGAAGCTTTTAACGATTTAGATTATAACCTTAACTTATCTCTACAGAATAAGAGAAATAGAATATATGGTATAGGATATTCTAGAAAGTTCGGCCAGAATTATTACTCGATAAGGTACGAGCATCCGATTTTCGAATTAAAGAAGTAATTCCCGTAAAATTCCCATCTATAAACAATGATAAACAATAAAAAACAATCATTGTTTACGTTGAATTGTTAGAGCCTAAAGGCTTATATGTAATTGTAAACAATAAAACAATAATATATTAAAATATTAATATAATGATATTATAATATATAATACGTAAATAAATAGGATAAATAAAGTAATATGTACTCTATAATAAGTTAGCGGGTTTTATTGTTTTATTGTTTACAAATCGCGGAAAGCCCCGCCCCCAAAGGATTGTAGCGTAAACAATCATTGTTTACAAGTTCAAACCATTGTTTACAAATCGCGGAAAGCCCCGCCCCCAAAGGATTGTAGCGTAAACAATAAAATTTTTTTAATATTTTCTTATTAATATTTTCAATTTTAAAAATTTCTTCTATACTTTTGGCTTTCTAATATATTCGTCTTATATGAAAAAAATTGACCTTAGAGAGATCATTAAAGCCGAGGGCTTAAATAAAAAGGAACTTGCTAGACAGCTTTTTCCAGGCAATAAGTACCCAAGTCTATCTCTTAACAGGATAATTAACGGAGAGGCTTTATTAGATGCCGACCAAATAAGTAAACTTTCTTTAATAACAGGTAGGAATATTTCGGACCTATTCGATACTGGGAGCTGGAAGACTACTAAATCTAAAGATAGTTCTCCGCATCTACATATATTTGAAAACGGTAGCTATAAAGTGGAGTACGACGCAGCGAGCGGAGCTACTAGACTTTTTCACAGTAATAGCCTTTTTCACGGTACAGTAATTACTAAGCCAAGTATTACTTTAGACGAATTCCTTAACGAAATCAATTCAATAATTAATAATTACCAAAAAAATGGGAAAAGTAGAAATTAGTTTAACGATGGCTGCTACCTCAGAAGAGATAGCCGCAAACATAGAAGTATTAAGTAAGATTAAAGAGGCTTTAGATACCTCTAGTAAATCAAAAGTTAAAAAAGGCGCTGGCTCCAGCTCAGCTGCGGTTAAATCAGAAAAGCTTGAGAAGGAAGAGGCTAAAGAGCCTGAGAAAAAGGAGGAGGAAGAGAGTAGCTCTAGCTCCGAGATTTCTTTAGCCGATCTGCTTAAGATTGTGCCAGAGAAAGCTAAAGCGGGCTTTAGAGACGATATAAAGGAGAAGCTGCAGGAGTTAGGAGCCGATAGAGTTACAAAGCTCGAAGAGAAGCACTACGACGACTTTAAAGAATTCCTAGACGGTTTAAAATAGGAGGTTCTTTATGGAAAAGCACGAAGAGAGGGACCACGCCCTCCTTTCAGCTTCCGGCTCTAGCCGTTGGCTGAACTGTACGCCGAGCGCTCGTATAGAGGAGGAATTATACCCGAAAAACGATACAGGTAGCGTTTATGCCAGAGAAGGTACTCTGGCCCACGAATTAGCCGAGTTAGAACTAAGCTATAAATTCGGAAGTATTAAGAAAGTAGAGTATTACCAAAGATTAGAATCTATTAAAGAGCACGAGCTTTACAGTTCAGAAATGCCTGAGGAGGTCGCTAAGTACGTAGATTACGTCTGGGAGGAATATTTAGAGAGAAGTAAAAAAGCTGAATCTACTCTTTTAATAGAACAAAAATTCGACCTAACTAGCTATGTTCCGGAGGGCTTCGGTACGGGAGATTCTAGTATTATAAGCGAGCCTTTACTGGAGATCGTAGATTTAAAATATGGTAGAGGTAATACAGTATATGCTCCGGATAACCCTCAGTTAAAACTATACGGCTTAGGCGCCTTAGAGGAGCTATCCTTACTTTATGAAATTGAAACCGTAAAGCTTACGATCGTACAGCCCCGACTTAACCATTTTAGCAGCTTCGAGATTTCAGTCGAGGAGCTTTTAGATTGGGGGGAGAATGAAGTAAGACCGAAAGCGGAAAAAGCTTTTAAAGGAGAAGGCGATTTTAAAGCGGGTGAATGGTGCAAATGGTGCAAATTTAAAGCTACTTGCAAGACTCTAGGAGAGAAAGCTCTTAGTATAGCTAAGGAGGATTTTACCGAAACTAAGGACGTTACTAAAGCTTTAAATCCTTCCGCTTATTCAGATGAAGAGCTTATCGATATTTACGATAAGCTGCCCCTATTTGAGATTTGGGCAGGGGCAGTTAGAGAGCATTTTTTAGCCGAGGCTTTAGAAGGTAAGAAATGGCCCGGACTTAAATTAGTGGCCGGTAGATCATCTAGGAAAATAGTAGATGAGGAAGGCGTAATAGAAGCTTTGAAAAAAAGGAAAATACGCCTTACGGATTTCATGCCTAGAAAGCTTTTAGGCATAACAGGCTTAGAGAAACTACTCGGAGCTAAAAAGTTTCAAAAAGCTTTAGGGCCTTATATTGTTAAAGCTGAGGGAAAGCCTACTTTAGTAGCTGAAAGCGATAAAAGGCCAGAAATAGGCGGAGTAGCTTCGGCTAAAAACGATTTCGAATAAATCAATTATTTAATTTAATCTATATTAGAAATGTCAGAATTAAAGACAAAGGTTATTATCGGAACCAAGGAAAAACCGGTTAGATTTTCTTACGCTAACGTATTCAAACCGAAAGCAGCTAACGAAGGCGAGGAGCCTAAATATAGCGTTTCGGTAATTATTCCTAAAGAGAATAAAGAGGATATAGCTAAGATCGAGAAAGCTATAGAAAACGCTATAGAATTAGGTAAGTCGAAACTTGGGAAAATCCCTAAAGATTTGAAAACTCCTCTTAGAGACGGGGACGAAGAACGCGACGACGAAGCTTACGCCGATTCGATGTTTATCAATGCAAATAGCAATAGAAAGCCGGGCATTGTAAACGAAGACCTAGAGGAAATTATAGAAGTAGATGAATTCTATAGCGGCTGTTACGGTAGAGTGGCAGTAAACTTCTACGCTTATAACGTAGGTAAGTCTAAAGGGATTGCTGCAGGTTTACAGAACCTACAAAAAACCGAAGACGGCGAAGCCTTAAGCGGAGGCTCTACAGCCGCGCAAGATTTCGGAAGTGGGGACGAAGACGACCTCCTTTAATTTTCTATATTAATTTACCAGAGAAGGGCGCCCCCAGGGCGTCCTTTTTACCCTATGGCTAAAACACTCCATATAGATATTGAGACGTACAGCTCCGAAGACCTTCGAAAAGTAGGGGTTTATAAATATATCGAAAGCGAGGATTTCGAAATTATCCTTCTAGCCTACGCTCTAGACGAAGGGCCTATAAAAATCGTCGATCTGCTCCAAGGCGAGCGAATCCCTAAAGAATTCATAGACGCCTATTATGACGACCGTATAGAAAAGCACGCCCATAATGCGAATTTCGAGAGAGTATGTTTAACTATAGGTTACGGTATGGATATACCTCTAAGGGTTTGGCGCTGCTCGGCTGTTAAATCTCTTTATTGCGGCTATCCTATGGACTTAGACCAAGCGAGTAAAGTATTAAAGCTAGAGAGCGAAGCTAAGCTCTCTACAGGTAAAGCTTTAATACGCTATTTCTGTATGCCTGTTAAACCTACTAAAACGAACGGCCAGCGAACTCGTAATTATCCAGAGCATAATCTGGAAAAATGGGAGGAGTTCAAAGAATACAACAAACAGGACGTAGTAGCCGAAAGAGCTCTACTTAAGAAATTAGAAGGCTATGAAATGCCTAAAACAGAACTAGAACTCTACTTTCTAGATCAGAAAATAAACGACGAAGGTATTAGGATAGATATCCCTTTCGTTAAAAATATCATTAAGCTCGATAAGGAGAACTCTAAAAATCTATCGATTAGATTAAAAGAACTAACTGAATTAGAAAATCCGAACAGTCCAGCCCAGTTAAAAGAATGGTTAAGTGAAGCCTTAAACGAAGAAGTTACTACATTGGCTAAAGACGCGATACCGGAGCTTATAGAAAAAGCTGGCGCTGGTCCTGTTCGGGAAGTTTTAGAGCTTAGGCAAAAAAGCGCTAGAACTTCAATAAAGAAGTATTTAAAGATGCTCTTATCTGTTAACGAAGACGAAAGAGTAAGAGGGCTTTTCCAATACTACGGAGCCAGTAAAACAGGACGCTGGGCTGGTCGTAGAGTTCAAGTTCAAAATTTACCTAGAACTTATCTAGAGAATTTAGAACTCGTAAGGGAACTTTTCAAAAATCTAATGTTAGAGGATATCGATCTTTTATACGAGAGCGTCTCGGATACACTAAGCCAATTAACTAGAACCGCTTTTATACCTTCTAAGAATAAGCGTTTCTTTGTTGCTGATCTCTCAGCGATAGAGGCTAGAGTTACGGCCTGGTTCGCAGAGGAGAGCTGGAGATTAGAGGTATTTAAGACCCACGGTAAAATTTACGAGGCCTCAGCTTCTCTAATGTTCGGAGTACCTCTAGAAGAAATCGGAAAAGGCTCCGACTTAAGACAAAAAGGAAAAGTAGCGGAGCTAGCTCTTGGCTACCAGGGGGCTTTAGGTGCTATGGTTAAAATGGGAGGGGAGGATATGGGCTTAAGCGAATCGGAAATGCGTACAATAGTTAAAAAATGGAGAGCTAAAAGCCCTAATATCGTACGCTTATGGAGCACTACAGAGAAAGCAGCGTTAAGAGCTGTAAAGACTGGTAAAACTGTAACTCTTAAACAGTTTAAAGGTTTAGAGTTTTCCTACGACGGTAAGGCACTTAGTATAAAGTTACCCTCTGGGCGAAAGCTATTCTACCCTTCGCCTAGCATCTATCGCAACCGATGGGATAAAGAAGCTCTTAGATATATGGGTTTAGACCAAACAACTAGACAATGGAAAAAGATAGAAATGTATGGGGGTAAGTTCGTCGAGAATATAGTACAAGCTTTCTCTAGAGATATCCTAGCCGATATTATGCTGAGGTTAGATAAAAAAGATTTTAATATCGTTATGCACGTACACGACGAAGTTATTCTAGATATTTACGGCCGAGCTAACGATAGAGGCTTATTAGAATTTATCTGCGAGGAAATGAGCCGACCTATATCTTGGGCCCCAGATTTAGTACTAGCCGCGGACGGCTATATAAGTGAATTTTATAAAAAGGATTAAGATATGAAATACGACGGATTACTCGATCTGGCAACCGGTCGAAGCGCAAAAAGCAAAGTTTGGAAGAACGTAAAGCTAGACTGGTCCGAGCTAGTCCATAGACTAACTATTGAGAATAAGACGAACGAGACTTTTAAAGAGTTTTTAGCTGCTAATAAAGAGGAGCAGCTGAATATAAAAGACGTTGGGGGTTACGTAGGCGGTTACTTAAGAAGCGGTAGACGGAATCCTACTAACGTAGTGCATAGGCAAATTCTTACTCTAGATATAGATTTCGCTCATATTGGATTTTTCGAAGACTTTCAAATTATTTACGATAATGCGGCCGTTATCCATGCTACCCACAAACATAGCCCAGAGAGTCCAAGATTAAGGCTAATTATGCCGCTAAGCGAACCAGTAGGGGCGGACAAATACGCCGCTATTTCTAGATGGATAGCCGGCAGTCTAGGTATTGAGCTTTTCGATAAAACTACTTTCGAAGTAAATAGGCTAATGTTTTGGCCGTCCTCTCCTAAAGACGTCGAGTATTATTACGAGGTTCAAGATGGCCCTTGGATAGATGTAGAGGAAATACTCAGCTACTATAACGACTGGACCGATTCTAGCCTATGGCCGACCGCAGATAGAGAAATCCAAGCGGTAGAAGGTACTATAAAAAAACAGGAGGACCCAGCCCAGAAAAAAGGTTTAGTAGGCGCTTTCTGTAGGACTTACTCGATAGAAGAGGCAATAGAGGTTTTTTTATCGGAGGATTACAAGCCCTCTGCTATCGAGAATAGATATACTTACGTTAAAGGCTCTACTGCAGCGGGGCTTTTGATCTACGGCGATAAATTCGCCTACTCGCACCATGGTACAGACCCAGCCAGCGGCAAACTATGTAACGCTTTCGATTTGGTTAGACTTCATAAATTCGGCCATTTAGACGAGGATAGAAGCTCTAAGACCAGTTTTACTAAGATGGAGGCTTTAATCCTAAAGGATAAGAAAGTTAAAAAAACGATAGCGGCCGAAAGCTTAGGAGAGGCCCGCTTTGATTTCGCCGAGGATGAGCCGGCTACAATTATCAACGAGGACGATCTCAACTGGACCGAGGACCTAGATGTAAATACTAGAGGCGAGTACCTCTCTAGCGCTACAAACGTTAATCTAATATTCGCTAATGATATAAGACTGAAAGGTTTATTTAGAAAAAACGATTTTGACGCTAGGCGTTACGTATTCGGTAACCTTCCTTGGCGTAAAGTAGAGAAACCAGAAGTAGTTAAGAATGTAGACTATAGCGGAGTAAGGAATTATATAGAGAGTATTTACGGAATCTCAGGAGCTTTAAAGATAGACGATTCGCTGGCGCTGGAATTCGAACGTAACGCTTATAACCCGGTTAAGCAGTACCTAGCTTCTTTAAAATGGGACGGGAAAAAAAGAGTAGATACGCTTTTAATAGATTATTTTGGAGCCGAGGATAACGTATACACTAGAGACGCTATTCGTAAGATGTTAGCTGGAGCTGTGGCTAGAGTATTTAAACCGGGCTGTAAATTCGATCTAGTCCTAACTTTAGTAGGGGAGCAAGGTAGCGGAAAATCTACTTTCGTAAAAACTTTAGGCGGGCCTTGGTTCTCAGATACTTTTTTAACTGTGCATGGGAAGGAGGCTCTAGAGCAAATCCAAGGCGCTTGGCTTATTGAGATAGCTGAATTATCCGGGTTACGTAAGGCTGAGGTAGAAGCCGTTAAACATTTCATTTCTAAACAGGAGGACGTATTTAGGCCAGCTTACGCTAGAAGTACAGAGACTTACAGAAGGCAATGCGTTTTTTTCGGGACTACTAATAATAAAGACTTTCTAAGGGACCCCTCCGGAAATAGGCGTTTTCTTCCTATCGACGTAAATAGCGCCGAGGCTACTAAAAACATCTTTACGGAGTTTAAAGATGAAGTAGACCAAATCTGGGCCGAAGCCTACCAGATATACCGTAAAGGTGAAAAGCTTTATATGGAGGGAGAATCCGAAGAGATCGCCAAACTAGAGCAAGAGCGCCACAGCGAGCTAGACGAGAGAAGAGGTATAATAGAGAGATATTTAGAGACCGAGTTCCCAAATGATTGGGAGAAGAAAGATATTTACGAGCGCAGGCTATGGCTTAACGACCCTCTTACCGCGAAAAATAAAAAGGAAACGCTTAAAAGAAAAAATATAGTTTGCGTGGCCGAGATTTGGAGCGAATGCCTAGAGAAGAATAAGGAGCAACTAGATAGATATAAGGCTAGGGAGCTTAACGATATTATGAGAAGTATACCAGGCTGGCGCTCTACTCAGAGTACTAGACGATTTTCTTTTTACGGAGTACAGCGATATTATGAGAGAATCCGAGAAGAGGCTGGAGAATGAACTCCGCAGAGCGGTTAAGAATACAGGCGGACTCTGTTTAAAAATGGGAACTAGCTTTTTATCTGGTATTCCAGATCGACTCTGCTTATTCGCTGGCGGCCGTGTTTGCTTCGTAGAGGTTAAAACAACCGGAGAGAAGCCAAAAAAAATACAGCTTTTCTTCATGCGTAAGTTAGAAAAGTTAGGTTTCGATGTCAGGATTATAGATAATACTAAAGCCCTGGAGGAGCTAATAAATTACTATGGATAAGAAAGACCTTTACCCTTACCAACTTGCTAACGCTAACCATGTTATAGAAAACACCCATTGCGCGCTTTTCGCAGAAATGGGCCTCGGTAAAACGGTTAGCACTCTAACAGCTATAAATTTTCTAATGTTTGAAAATTTAGAGATCGATCGCGTTTTAGTTATAGCGCCTAAGAGAGTAGTAGAGAGCGTATGGGCTGAGGAGTGCGAAAAATGGAACCATTTAAAGCACTTGAAAGTTATTAAGATTATTGGAACTGAAAAACAGCGTAGATCAGCTCTAGTTAAAAAAGGAAATATTTACCTTATAAGCAGAGATAATATAGCTTGGCTATGCGCTCTTTATGGAGGAGATATGCTCCCTTTCGATATGCTCGTAATAGATGAGTTGAGCAGCTTTAAGAATAACAACTCGGTAAGGTTTAAAGCTCTTAGAAAAGTCCAGCCTTCTTTTAACAGAATAGTAGGATTAACCGGAACGCCTGCACCTAATACGCTACTAGATTTATGGCCGCAAATATGGCTTTTAGACAGAGGAGAGAGACTCGGTAAGTTTATTACTACTTATCGACACGACTATTTTAAACCTGGTAAACGTAACGGACAAGTTATATATAGTTACGACCTAAGAGATTCGGCCGAGCAAATGATATACGATAAAATCGGCGATATCTGTATGAGTATGAGCGCTAAAGATTATCTAGATTTACCGGATAAGATCGTTAACGAGATAAAAATTAATTTCCCAGATAAGCTCCTCAGTAAATACGAAGAATTCGAAAGGGAG
>Ga0272443_10001212_pt1 | contig 39658 bp, 35 predicted proteins | sample SSMAcet12_FD_193581 | JGI IMG/M metagenome (GOLD analysis project Ga0272443, IMG submission 193581) | Marine sediment archaeal communities from Little Sippewissett salt marsh, Falmouth, MA, United States - SSM-Acet-12 | ecosystem: Environmental > Aquatic > Marine > Wetlands > Sediment ...
AATCCCTTCTCCAGAAAGAGCACGGCCACCAACGCTTCAAAGGCGTTCCCCATGTTGTTGGGGCGCGAACGGCCTTTGTTGGCCTCCTCGCCTTTCCCCAACTGCAGGTACAGGTGGAGGTTCATCTCTTTGGCCTTCTCGGCGAGCATCGGACGGCTGACGGCGACCGATTTCGCCTTGGTCAGCTGACCTTCGTCGGCGTCGGGGTACTGCCGATAGAGGAAGTTGGTCACGGCAAGGTCGATGACGGCATCACCGAGGAACTCCAACCGCTCGTTGGATCCCCGGGGATCTTGGACTTCATTGGCGTATGAACTGTGGAGAAACGCGCATTCCAACTTGTTCGAGTCGATACGGAGACGCAGCTTCTTCGCAAGCTCTTCAATAGGTCGATGCTTCATAACACAAGTTAGGGCGGGAGGATTCGAACCTCCGATCACGGCTCCAAAGGCCGCTGCCTTACCGCTTGGCTACGCCCTAGAATGTCAGTTCTTCAGTCGGAATCTCAGCTGGCTCGGCTGACTCTTCAGCCTCGCTGCTGATCACCTCATGATACTGCGCAAGGACCCGTTGTTCGATCTCAAGTCGAAACGCGTTGTCAATCGGATGGGCGGTGTCTCGGAATTCACCGCTCTTGACTTCCCGGCTGGGCATTGCCACGAAAAGGCTCTCTTTGCCTTGGATCACTTTCACGCTGTGGACGATGAAGACATCATCGAAGACGATCGAGCAGAACGCTTTCAGGTTCCCCTCGTTGTGCATCGGACGGATCTCTACTTTTGTTATCTCCACGCCTGAAACCTCATCACTCCTATGGGATGACCCACGCATCATACCAAGCGGATGCAATCCGCGCAATGTCCGTGACACTCTCGCTCAATTAGGTGCAGGCTCCCGGGTGGTGAACTCGGTTACGCCGTCGCCGCCGTTTCTTGGAGCCGCGGCTCTTACGTCGTTCAAGAACTCGCACGACGACAGATACGCTCGAACGGCTTCACGCAGAGCCCCGGTCCCTTTTCCGTGAAGAACACTGGCGGCGCGGATGTCGGCAAGCAGAAGTTGGTCTAGATAGTTCTCGACCGATCGTAACGCCTCTTGCACCGTCATTCCCCGGACGTCGAGTTGAAGAGGAATCCGCCGCGGAACGGCTCCGCGAACCGAGCGGCGTGGTTTCTCTTCCACGGGTGGATGAACCGGTTCCGACGTCGTTGAGAGGTCCGTGACTGTGGTGCGGACGCGGGCACCACCGAGATCGACCAACACTTGATCGCCGGGGCCGAGTCCGAGGATCCGGCCGGACGCCTGGAGGCTACGGACAAACACTGTCGTTCCTTCCGCGATCTTCTGCGGATCCAACGGTTTGTGGGGTTCCACGGGTTGCGGTTCCGAGAGCTTTGCGGCTTGCTCCCTGAAATTGCCGATCGAGTGAACGGCCGCACGCGCTTCATCCTCGTGCGGTTTGCGCCGCAGGGCTGCAAGGAGTTGCTCGACTTCCTTCTGGCTCTCTCGAAGGAATCCCTCGGCGTCACGCAGACGTCCGGTCAGGGCTTCCTCTCTAGATTCTCGGAAGCTGCGCAATTCACCTTCGTATCGCCGGCGAAGCTCGTCGGCATCTTGGCGCGCCGCCGCCGCCTCAGCCCGTTCGTCGGCGAGAGCACGACGTTCCTGCTGAAGCTCGGCGATGATGTCTTCGGCACGGATCTCGCCTCCCGATAGGAATGTTCGCGCGTGTTCGATCAACTCTTGCGGGAACTTCAGCCTTGATGCGATCAGGAACGCGTTGCTCTTGCCGGGGAGCCCTTCGATGACCCGGAACGTCGGCATCAGGGTGGATGTGTCGAACTCCATCGATGCGGTTTTCACCTGTGGATGGCGAATGGCGAAGTACTTGAGCGGTGTCAGATGGGTGGACACGATGACCTGGGCGTTGCGCTCGAGAAGCCGGTGAAGGATGGCCAGCCCAAGGGCGGCCCCCTCCTGAGGGTCGGTTCCAGCTCCGAGTTCATCGAGCAGGACCAGCGTGTCCTCGTGGGCTTCGTCGAGAATGGAGACGATGTTCTTCACGTGGGAAGAGAATGTCGACAGGTTCTGTTCAATCGACTGTTCGTCTCCGATGTCGCTTCTGACACGCCGCACGATCGGTAGCTCCGTGTCCGGAGACGCCGGGATGGGGATCCCCGCCTGGACCATGAGGACAAAGAGACCGATCGTCTTCAGGGTGACGGTCTTGCCGCCGGTGTTCGGACCGGTGATGACCACAATCCGCCGCTTCTCGTCGAGCGAGATCGAAATCGGGACGGCCATTTCTTTGGGAAGGAGCGGATGCCGAGCATGACGGAGCGCTATACGATGAGAATTCTGCGGGAACGCGCAGCGGAACGTGTCGGCGAACGTTGCCCGTGCGAACAGCGAATCGATGTAAGCAAGCACCAGACGATCGCGACGAAGCGGGGCCTCGCGATCGAGAAAGCGTTGCGTCAGCATCCCGCGGACCCGACGTTTCGCCTCATCGATCTCGCCTCCCAGGTTGGCAATGACGTTGTTGTCCTTGATCAGCGAGGTCGGCTCGCCATACAAGGTCTGACCGGTCGCGGAGCGATCGTGGATCACGAAACGGCTGCTTCCGGCGGCACCGCTGCGGATCGGAAGAACAAGACGCCCTTGTCGCCGGGTGATCACGGGTTCGGAGATCAGCTCGGGTGATTGCGCGATTACGGCCCGAAGCCGCTTCTCGATCTTCGCTTCCAGAGAACGGCGTTTCGTTGTGAGTTCACGCAATTCCGGTGTTGCGTCATCGCGCACGGAGCCCCGCTCATCGATTGCTTGAACGATCGCCTTGCGGAGATCCTCTTGGTCGGAGAGACGATCGGCGAGGGCGTCCAATCGCGGGCCTTCCTCGTCGAGCTGCAACAACGATCGAACCCGTTCGGTCCCCTCGACCGTCAGCGCGATCGTTAACAGGTCCTCGCCGGTCAGCGCGCCGGGCTGTTTGGCTCGCTCAAGCAGCGGAACGACATCACGAACCGCGCCGAGAGAGAACCTTTGATGCTCGGTGAGAAAACGCATCGCCTCTTGCACGTCATCGACAGCCGTCCGGATCGCCTGCGGATCGGTCACCGGTTCCAACTGGATCACGGCTTCCGCGCCAAGCGATGACGAGGCCAGGTCCGCGATCTGTTTCAGTACGCGACCGAACTCCAGATCTCGCACGGTCTTCTCGTTGGCAACAGGCATCTTGCTCTCCTTGATTCGGTGCAGTGGGTGGGTGAGCGAACCCCGTCTGAACCACGCTTCTTATCGCTACGTGCCAGCGATGATACCCCGAGGCCTCGCCCGCGAAAAGAAGCATCCTGCTGGTTGCGCACACGGGGCAAACCGTGGAAAATCTCCGCTGACCTCATCCCTGGTCCGATCGATATTCCTCACCGAAAGCGTAGGCATACCCATGAACAGCCGTCAGAAGTTTCAGGTTTACTCTGCTCTTGGTGCCTCGATGGCCGTTTGGGGACTGTCGTTCCTTGTGACGAAACAGGTTGTCAGCGTGCTTCCCGTCTCTACGCTTCTCGCGATGCGATTCCTGATTGCATCTGTGTTTCTCGGTGTCTGGGTCATCGCTCGTGGCGAGCTGAGGGTTCCGAAGCGTGATCTGTGGGTGCTCGCGACGCTCGCTATTCTGTCGCCGGTGGGGTACTTCCTGTTCGAGACTCACGGCGTCGCGCGAACACAGGCGAGCCATGCCTCGGTGATTGTCGCCATCATCCCCGCGGTTGTGTTTATCCTGGCGATGATCTTCCGCCAGGAGAGGTTTGCGTGGCGTAAGGCGTTGGGGATCGGGCTGGCGTATGCCGGAGTCGTGTTGGTCATCGGCGTGGGAACAAGCGAGGAAGGAGCCACCATCCTTGGGGATGTGCTCATTCTCGGAGCGGTCGCCTGCGCCTCGATCCGGACGCTTTTTGCCAAGCACGTATTGAAACGTGTCACGCCGCTTCAGTTGACGTTCTATCAGTTCCTTTTCTCTTTGATCGTATTTGTTCCGCTCGCGTCGACCGATGGTTTCGAGTGGACTGCGAAGTTCACGGGTTCCGTGTTGTTCGGCGTGTTATTCCTCGGCTTGTTCTGTTCGGCACTCGCTTTCTTGGCGATGCACTACGCTCTGGTCCATCTGCCGGCGAGCGGTGTGTCGGTCGCGGCGAATTTCGTCCCTGTTGTTACGTTGATCGCCGAGGTTGCCCTCTATGGAGCCGCGCCGTCGTGGCCGAAACTCGCCGGCATGGTGATGGTGATTGGAGGGATGGTCCTTGCCCAAGCCATGACTCGGAACACGGGCGAATCGGGCCGAAGGATGCTTCCGGGACGGGTGGGCGGGTGATCCGTCTTCGGCGGCTCTTCTCGCAGCTTTCCTTACATATTTCTGACTCCCGCACGGTGTTACGGCTGGCATATCCGGTGGTTCTCGGTTCTCTCTCCTATACGCTGCTCAGCGTCATCGACACGGCGATGCTTGGGCGGCTCGGAGCGGTTCCCCTTGCTGCTTCGGGTGTGGCCGGTGTGCTGTTCTTTGCCGTGGTCTTCCCGCTGTCTTCGGTCAGCGTGGGCGTGCAGACCCTGGCGTCGAGGCGCTTCGGCGAAGAACGCTACACCAGCTGCGGACAGATCCTTCATTCCGGGTTGCTTGCTGTCGTTGCCCTCGGCGTTCCGCTTGCGGTGCTGGCGCCGTGGATCGCCCGGATCGCCGCACCGGCGCTCTCCAACGACTCTGCCGTGATTGCCCTCGGAAGGGGCTATCTCCAGTATCGGCTTCTAGGTGCCGGCTTCATGTTTGCCAACTGGGTGTTCGGCGCGTTCTTCGCCGCCATTGGACGGACGCAGCATCAGATGATCGCATCGATCGTCGTGACACTGACGAACATCGTGCTTGACTACGTGCTGATCTTCGGCCATCTTGGAGCACCGTCGATGGGAATCATCGGAGCTGCCATTGCGTCGACGATTGCGACGGGGATCGGAGCCGCGTACTACCTGGTCATCACGCTCCAGCCTCGAATTCGCGACCGGTTCTCGACGTTCCGGCGCGATCACTTCTCGGCGATGTGGGCGTGGCCGATGATCCGTCTGTCGCTGCCGATCGTCGGCCAGCGGATCCTTTCTCACGGGAGTTGGTTTGTGTTCTTCTTGGTGGTGGCACGGATCGGGACGGTGGAGCTTGCCGCCTCCAATGTGATCCGTTCGATCTACAGTCTGACGATCATGATCGCTGCCGGTTTGGGCACTGCCTCAGCGGCGCTTGTCGGACACCGCATGGGAGCGGGAGAGCACGATACGGCCGAGCGGCTTGCCTGGGAGTCGGCTCGCCTTGCGGCGTACAGCATGGGATTCCTCGGACTTCTCTTTCTTCTGATCCCCGGCTGGGTGTTCCGCATCTATACCGGGGATCTTGCTGTGATCGACGCGGGGATGCTTCCGCTGCGAATCCTCGGGCTTGTGCAGGCGTTTGCCGGCATCACGCTTGTCCTTTCGTCATCGCTCCAGGGATCGGGCAATACACGATTCGTTCTGCTGGCCGAACTCGCCGTCTGCTCGACACTGTACCTTCCGGTTGTCTACTTCTTCGGGCTTCACACATCGCTCGGATTGGTGGGTGCGTGGATGGGTGAGTACTTCTATTGGATCGCGCTTGCGATCATCATGAGTGTGAAGTTTGCGCAAGGATCCTGGAAACAGATCCAGGTCTAGCCGACAACGAACAGGTCGGCGACATTGGTTCCGGTGAGTCCTGTCTGCAGAAGATCCCGGCTTGCCTGCAGCGCCGGATAGCAGTCGTTCTCGGCAAGGGCCCGCTCCAGCGCAAGGCCGTCTCCGGCGACGCGCACCCATCCGGCGGTCTGTCCGTCGACAATCGCGCCGGCCGCTGTCGTTACACCGTCGACACCGTCGGTGGCGAAACTGGCAACACGGCCTTGCTTGCAGCCGGAGAGCTGTAGTGCAGCCGCCGCTGCCGTCTGCTGATTGCGACCGCCCTGCCCCGAGCCACGCACGATGACGGTTGTTTCGCCGTGGGCGATCAGCAACCGCGAACGCTTGACAAGCCGCGGGGCGAGACGCCCCAACTGCCTACCCACGACCTCGGCATCGCCGCAAAGTGGCGTACGCAAGACAATCGGTCGAATCCCCATTGCGCAGGCCGCGGCAGCCATCGCCGATACGGCATTCGCCGCGCCTGCGGCGAGAAAGGCCGGATTGCCGCGGAGCACGGGATCCCCAGGCTTGACCGTCTCCGGGAGCCGGCCATCCCTTCCTGCCTCAAGGACACGCACGACCGATACAGGCAGACGTTTCCGAACGTTGGCGCGATCGATGATCGCAAGCGCTTCGGAATAGGTAGAAGGATCGGAGACAGTTGGTCCCGAGGCGATCGTCTCCGGCAGATCGTCGGCGACGTCGGAGAGGAGGAGCGTTGCGAACTGTGCCGGATGCAGCGCGAGACCGAGGCGGCCGCCATGGATCAACGACAAATGGCGTCGAACGGTGTTCATCCGATCCACCGGGACACCCGAGGTGAGCAACACCGAACTCACTGCCCGCAGATCGCCCGGCTGCAGGCCGGCTTGCGGAACAGCGATCAGTGAGGATGCTCCTCCGGAGAAACAGCAGAACACGAAATCGTCCTCCGTGAGGGAATGCGCATAGCGGAGCAACTCACGACCGGCTTCTTCCGACGCGTCGGTTGGCAAAGGGTGATCGCCGACAAGCAAGCGAATGCGGTGCAAGGAGCTGCCGGTTCCGGGCGGCGCGACAACGATTCCGCCGGCAAGGTCCGAACCAAGCACGCTCTCCAGTCGTGCCGCCATTCGCACGCTTGCCTTGCCTGCTCCGATGACTAACACGCGTTCGCGGCCCGCTCCGAGCTTGCGTTCGATCTTCCTCTTGCTCATAGGATCGGTAACGTAGAGGGTGCGACCGACCTTCGTGACGCATCGGTCCACCGCCGCCTCCGGGCTGACTGCGTGCAACCCCGCTTCAAGGAGGGCAAGGATCGGTTCTCTTGCTGTCGCGTCTCTCAGACAAGAACGGTCAATTACGGTCATCTTGTTCGCTCCATGCATGAACGCACTGCGTGCCGCCGAAGGGGCACTCCGGTTGCAGAGCACATTCAACACAACGTGGGGTGCGTTTGCGGCAGTGGCGTTTCCCGTGTTCGACAAGGAGGGCGTGTGCTTCGCCAAGGGCCGTGACATCATACGCCAGGTCCGCCATCGCTCCGCTTCGAATCGTGTTGTCGGACGTCTGTGGGTTGACCCATCCCAATCGTGTCAGGATCCGTCGCGCGTAGGTATCCACCACAAATGTCGGTCTTCCTGCCGCATAGAGAAGGATGACATCGGCGGTCTCCGGGCCGATCCCATGGACGTCCAGAAGAGCCGTGCGGAGGCCATTGGCCGGAAGAGCAAGCAGCACGCTCAAGTCGATCCCCGTGGCGCCGTTCCGCAAAGCGAAGCGGCAGAACTCGTGGAGTTTCCTTGCCTTCGCGTTGTGGTACAGTGCCGGACGGATCAGCTCCGACAGCTGCTCCTGCGGTGTTGCCAAGAGGGCCTCGACCGACAAGCACTGTGCCTGTCTGAGCCGCTCGATTGCCCGTTCCACATGCGTCCAAGAGACCCGCTGGGTAAGGATTGCTCCAACGATCATCTCGAACCGGTTTCTTGCCGGCCACCAGTTCTGCGTTCCATACGCAGCCGTGAGGCGATCGATGATCTCATGGAGAGAGAGACGACTGGATTCGCGGGTTTTCCCCTGTGGCTGCATGATGCCGTCTATGCTAGTCGTTGCTTCGGTCGTTCTCCAAGTAGAGGAGGATTCCCGACAGGATGGCTTCGGCAAGGTCATCTTGGTAGCGGATGGTGGCCAACCTGGCTGCTTCAGCGGGATTGGTGAGGAAGCCGAGTTCCAGCAACACTGCGGGCATCTTGGCGCTTCCTACATAGAGATCGCTTGTCCGCACACCGCGATCCCGAGCCGATGTTGCCCGGATCAATGTTCCATGAAGGATTTCGGCGAGCCGACATGTGTCATCATCTGCGCCAAGCCCGATGTACGTTTCGATTCCGGAGACGGATGACGAACTGTAAGCATTGGCGTGAATGCTCACGTACAGCTTTGCTCCGACACTTGTCGCCAGTTCGAGCCGGTCGGCAAGTTCGAGATAGACATCGCTCCTCCGTGTTAGTACAAGCTGCAGTTCCGGGTAAGCCAGCGATTTCACGTACACAAGCTTCGCTAGATCGAGGTTGAGATCCTTCTCGAGCATTCCGTTGATGCCGATTGCGCCCGGATCGTTGCCACCGTGGCCGGCATCGATGACCACTATGGTGCAGCTATCGTCTTGCTTATCGTTGGTTGCTCTTCCGCCCGACATCGCAACGAATCCAACGGCAACAAGGACAATCAACAGAGAGATGATCCAGATGGGATTGATGCGGTGGCGGGTGCGCATACAAAAAGCCTATCGCGGGCATCCACTCGACAGAAGGAGCGGCGTCCGTCATTCTTCGGACAGATGGCGCGCGCGCAGATGCACACTGGACATTGTGTTGAAGTAGCGCCGGCTTCGTTTCTCGATTTGGCGGATCGGACGAAGAAGTGGGTTGACGTCGGCGCTGGTCCCCCGTAAGCTTATTGCAAATGATTCCTAATAAGAGGCCGATGTGATGGTTCCACTGGATCGCCTTCCTGCAGGCCGGACGGCAAGAATCGTGCAAATCCGAGGCGGCCGTGGCTTCCGGAGAAACCTGGAGCACATGGGTGTCCATACCGGGGATCCGGTCCGCGTCCTTGGAAGCGGCGCGTTCCACGGTCCGCTGCTCGTCGAAGTGTCCGGTGGCGGAAGGATCGCTGTCGGGCGAGGGATTGCTCAGCACGTGATGGTGGAAATCATCGAAGATCCAAGCGTTCGTGGTTCGACCCCATGAACGCCGAAAGAATGATCTCCTTGCTTCGAGCCGCCGGGAATCGCGTTACCAAAGAACGTCGCGCCGTACTCACGGTATTGGAACGGAACCCTCATCTTGAAGCGGCCGAGATTTTCGAGCATGCAGTCAAGCTCTGCTCCAGCATCAACCTGTCCACGGTCTATCGAACACTGAGTCTATTGCATGATTTGGGGGTTGTTGAGGCGGTGGGCTTCGGCGAAACACATCGCCACTTCGAGTCACGTCGTGCCGCTCACTACCACGCTGTGTGTCAGGAATGTGGGGCTGTGTTGGAGCTTCCACCGAGCTCCGCTCTTGCCGAAGCGGCTTCCGCCGAGGGGTTTACGGTGTTCGAGGAGCACGTTGAACTCATCGGGGTCTGCGGGGCTTGTCGCGGAAAGAGAAAACCGATTCCCGTTCGCAAGCTGGCGGGCTCTGTGGTTCCCTCCAGACAGCGTGACATCCTCGCTCGCGAATTGGCGAACCTGCGACGAGGTAGTTCGATCGAGCTTGTGGCCGACGACGATCAAGAGTTGGACAAGGTGTTATCGATGGCGCGCCAAACCGGAGTTCATCTGACCCGGGTTCGTGCGAAGGACGATGGATTGCATCTCTGGATGCGGAAAGCGAAGCACGAATGATTCGAATTGCGCTTGTCGGACAGCCCAATTGCGGGAAAAGCACGCTGTTCAACCACCTTGTCGGGTACAAGGCGAACACATCCAATCTGCCGGGAACAACGGTAGAATTCCTCAGCAGCCACGCGCTTGTCGCGGGCCAGAGCGTCGAATTGGTTGACCTGCCGGGAACATACTCGCTGACGTCGTTCGACGAAGCAGAGGCGGAAACGAGGCGTTATCTGCTTGATCGACAAGTGGACGCCGTACTCAACGTGGTCGATGCTTCTCTCCTGTCTCGCAGCCTCGAACTGACACTGCAGCTCCTGGAGATGGGGTTGCCGCTTGTCGTTTGCCTGAACATGGAGGATGAAGCGAGCCGCAAGGGGATCTCTGTGGATGCCGACCGGCTTGCGGAAGCGCTCGGGGTCCCGGTTGTGTCGGCGGTTGCGGTTCGAGGCCGGGGCGTCGTCGCTGCCGCGCGGGCGGTCGTGGATGCAGCCCGGGCCAAGACGGTCGCACCGTTTCCCACATACGGAAACGACGTGGAAGAAACGCTTGCCAGGATCGGACAGCAGATTCCCGACGAAGCAAGAGAAGCATGTGCGATTCCTGCACGACTTGTAGCGATCAAACTCCTGGAAGAGGACTCCGAAATCGCGCGACGTGTCAGCGACGTGTCACCGGAGTGTCAGCACCTGATCCGTCCAGCGCAGGAGGAGCTTGCGAAGGCGCGCGGGAGATTGGGCGAAGAGGTCCTTGCGGCGGAACGGCATGCGAGGGCCATGGAGCTGTACGAAGCGACGACCGTTGTCGGGTCGCCGAAGATCGGACTTCGGGATCGCTTGGATGCCGTACTCATGCATCGAGTTCTCGGGGTGCCGCTGTTTGCCGCGATCATGTACGGGTTCTTTGTCGCCGTGTTCAAGCTGGGTGCTCTCATCGAAACCCCGATCATCGGCTGGTTCGATCAATCGACGCAGCTGCTTGCGGGGGCGCTCGGGGAAGGAACCTTGGGGTTCGCCTTGGCATCGGGCATGATCCAGGGGGTCGGTGGTGCCGTAGGAATTGTCTTACCGTATTTGGTTCCGTTCCTGATCGGTCTGGCCGTTCTCGAAGACGTTGGGTATCTGCCGCGTGCCGGATACCTAATGGACGGATTCATGCACAAGATCGGACTTCACGGAAAGTCGGTGATTCCGTTCATTCTCGGATACGGGTGCAGTGTTCCCGCCGTGATGGCAACACGGATCCTCGATTCGAAACGCGACCGCTTCATCACCGCGATCCTAGCGGTGATGGTGCCGTGCGTTGCCCGCTCGACCGTGATTTTCGGACTGGTCGGGTATTTCCTCGGCCCTCACCTGGCGTTTGCGCTGTTCGTGCTGGACATCCTCGTCATCGGGGTGCTGGGGAAGATCCTCACCAAGGTCTTCCCGCGCGTGACTCCCGGGTTGATCCTCGAGATCCCCACCTACAAGGTTCCTTCCGCGAGGGTCGTTATCTCCAAGCTCTGGCTCCGTGTGAAGGAGTTTCTCATCATCGCTCTTCCGGTCCTTGTGATCGGGAGTGTCGTTCTCAGCGTGCTCGAATTCACGCATGTGGATCGCTACCTCAACCTGGTGCTGCTGCCGATCACGTGGTCGCTCGGGCTACCGGCGGTGGTCGGCGTGACATTGATCTTCGGCGTCTTCCGGAAGGAACTGTCGTTGGTCATGCTGTTCCAGGCGCTGGGAACCTCGCAGGTCGACGCCGTGATGTCTTCGGGGCAGATCATGGTGTTTACGGTGTTCATCTTGTTCTACGTCCCTTGCGTCGCCACGATTGCGGCTCTCAATCGAGAGCTGGGGAGAGTGCGCACCACCGCCGTCGTTGGCATCACGGTCGGAACAGCATTGCTCGTCGGGTTGCTGACCCGCGGAATCGCCGCGTTGTTCGCTTGATCGATTGAACTACAATCGATGGAGAAACGCCGTTTGACCGGAACGGAATCGGCTGAACGGCCCGATCTTCCGGACCTTGCCTTCGATCGATCCGGGAGCGAAGGAGCGACATGAACTCACGATGTGTGATGAGGGCGATCGTTCTCGTTGGCGGTCTCCTGGGGATGGCCGGATTGCAGACGGTGGTTGCCTTGGCGAGGCCGGTTTCGGTGGTGGCGACCACGACGATCGTCGGAGATGTCGTCGCGGCGATCGGCGGCGGGGAGGTTGAACTGTCCGTATTGATCCCCGCTGGTGTGGATCCGCATGCGTTCGAACCCACGCCTCGTGACGTCATCTCTGTGGCTGATGCCGATATCGTCTTTGTCAGCGGAGCGGGGCTGGAGCAAGCGCTGCTTCCGCTTCTTGGCAATTCCGGCGCGGATCCTGTTGATTTGAGCGCACGGATCGCATTGCGAACGCTTGGGGATCAGGAGGACGCCGACCTCGAACATGGGGGAGAACACCTCGGCGTTGGCTGGGATCCTCATGTCTGGTTCGATCCGACGAATGTCATGATCTGGACCGATGAGATTGCTGAAGCGCTCTCACAAGCCGACCCTGATCATGCCCAACAATTCGCGGATCGAGCTGCCGAGTACCGGGGGCAACTCGCCGAGTTGGACGCGTGGATCTGGGGGGCCGTTTCCCGGCTGCCGAGAGAGCAGCGAAGGATCATCACCGATCATGCGGTCCTCGGTTATTTCGCGGCACGGTACGATTTCGATCCAATGGGCACCGTGCTTCCCGGGTTCAGTTCGCTCTCGGAGCCCTCGGCTCGTGAGATTGCCCATTTGCAGGATCAAATCGCCTCGTCCGGTGTGGCAGCGATCTTTGTCGGACAGACCGTGAATCCGGCGCTGTCGCAGAGGATCGCCACCGACACCGGAGTTTCGCTTGTCGTGTTGTACACCGGGTCGCTTGGGACCGAAGGCGGACCGGCCTCGGATTATCTTGGAATGATGCGAACCAATGTTACGAACATCGTCAACGCGCTTCTTGGGGAAAGCGGGCTCGAATGAAAACGAGAGCGGCGTGCCAGTCAGGGAGAAACCGCAGCGGTGTTGAGCACGGGTCGAGTTGTCCCGCTCTACGGTTTCAAGATGTCAGCGCCGAGTACCGCGGTGTTCCAGCGTTGGAACACGTCTCGCTCTCCCTTGCCACCAGCGAGCGACTGGCGGTTGTGGGGCCAAACGGAGCCGGGAAGAGCACGCTTCTTGCCCTTGCAGCAGGACTTCTCGTTCCGGCAACCGGAACCATCGAAGTGTTCGGCCATGCGCCGCTGGCGCATCTGTGTATCTCGTATCTCCCGCAGCGCGCGTCGGTGGATTGGCGATTTCCTGTAACAGTTTTCGATGTGGTGTTGATGGGTCGGAGCGGGCGATTGGGGCCGCTCCGACGACTGAGTCGCGGCGATCGACAGATCGCTCAGAGCGCGTTGGAAACCGTTGGGATCTCCGATCTTGCTTCGCGACGAATCGAGGAACTCTCCGGTGGACAACAGCAACGGATGTTCGTGGCGCGCGCGCTGGCGCAACAGGCCGAGCTTGTGCTGATGGATGAACCGCTGGCCGCCCTGGATGTGCACTCGGTCACGGGGATCCTCGGGTTGATCGATGAGCTTGCCGATCGTGGTGCAACGCCGGTGGTGGCACTCCACGATCTGGGCATCGCCGGGAAGCGGTTTGATCAGGTGTTGTTGTTGGATCGCCGGATGATCGGGTATGGGAGTGCGGAAGAGGTGTTGTCGCCGGAACGTCTTCGTGAGGCCTACGGAAGCTGCTTGCGCATGGTCGAAACGGAAGAAGGCATGCTGGTGATCCAAGACACCGCTTGCTCGGGAGGACACGTCGATGCGTTTCATTGAAGCGATGGCCCTGCCGTTTGCCTATCCGTTCATGGTGAGGGGGCTGATCGCCGCCGTCATCGTCGGGGCTGTGTGCTCGGTGATCGGTTGCTATGTTGTCCTTCGCGGGATGGCGTTCTTGGGCAGCGCCGTTGCTCACTCCATCCTCCCGGGTCTTGCGATCGGGTTTCTGGTCGAAGGGCAAGACGATCGACGGTCCCTTTTCTGGTGGGCGCTGGGGACATCGGTTCTCGTTGCCCTTGGCGTGGGAGCGATCAGCCGCCGGGGCCGCGTTCGAGAGGACAGTGCGATCGGGATCGTATTCGCCGGGATGTTCGCGTTGGGGATCGCGCTCATCTCTACGGTTCGCGGGTTTGCCGTGGACCTTGTTCACTTCTTGTTTGGGAACGTTCTGGCGGTGACGGATTGGGACCTGACGGTGATCGCGATCTTCGGTGGTGGGATCCTGTTGCTGGTCGTGCTGTTCTACAAAGAGTTTCTCGTCATCAGCTTCGACGAAACGCTCGGACGAACGCAACGGCTTCCGGTCCGCTTCTATCAGAACCTCCTGCTGGTTCTGATGGCGGTCACCGTTGCCGTGTCGCTACAGACGGTTGGGGTGGGGCTGATGCTGGCGATGCTGGTGACGCCGCCTGCCGCGGCGCTGCTCGTCACACGCCGATTGCCGGTGATGATGGTGGTGTCGGCGGGAATTGGAGCGCTATCCGGGATCATCGGGTTGTATGTGTCGTTCTACGCAGGGATCGCCTCCGGCGCGGCGATCGTTCTGGTGGCGATGGGGTTCTTCCTCGTCCTGCTTGGCGTATCCTCCATGCGTCCACGACGTCGCCGATCGCCCACCGAGGCGGGGACAGGCTGACCGAGCGAATTCCCTTTCCGGTAGGTTGCGGCAAGAACCCGGCGCGTTCCTTGCGCCGGGAACGCAGGCGGAGTTCTACGGGATTCTGTCGATCCCTTCCGCGGGTGCTCGGCGGCGCCGCTTCGGCGAGATAGCCAAGGAAATCAAGAACAGGACGCAGGTGGCGAGAGCGATCGAGGAGCCGATCGGGAGATCGGCAACAAGCGAGAAGATGAACCCCAACACGGCACCCAATGTCCCAATCGCCGGAGCAAGGAAGAACGCCTTCTTGATGTCGTACACCCATTGCAGCGCTGTGGAAGCGGGCAGAACCATCAGTGCATAGATCAGCAGGCCGCCGGTGATGCGGAGGGAGATCGAGACGACGATCGCCGAAACGAACAGAACGGCGTAGAAGTGGCCTCGTGCACGGACCCCTGTTGCCAGTGCCAATTTGCGATCGAGCAGTACGGCAAGAAATCCCTTGCCGAACGCAGCAAGCAAGATGATCAGCCCAAGCGCGACGGCTGCCAGCGTCCAGACCTGCCTCATGGTGATCCCCAGTACGCTGCCCCACAGCAACGACAACGCACCGCTTCCGATGCCAGAGCTCGGTGCCTTGTTGAGAAACACGAACCCTAATGCCATCGTCAAGGGAAGGAGGGCCCCGATGATGCTGTCGGTGTTCAAGCGGGATGCGTCGGCCAGCGGACCGAGGAACATGGCGGCGGTGATTGCAAACACGAGCGCCATCCAGACGGGATCCAGCGCAGCCACAGCCACGCCAAGCGCTGCGCCGGCGAACGCTGCGTGACTCATCGCAAACCCGAGCGATGAGAGGTTCATCCGCACGATGAATACGCCGACAACGCTGCAATTCATCGCGGCGAGAATGCTTCCGAGAAGTGTCGGCAGCAAGATGGTCCAGGGAAGTCCGAACATCCTACTGTTCTCCCGGTTGCGTTGCGGAAGGAGACGAAGCAACCGGCACCTGCAGGTCGTCGGGTTGTGCAACTCGCCCGTCGACCAACACCAGCGTTCGATCTGCCGAATCGACAAGACGACCGGTGTCGTGACTTACCACAAACGCTGCGGCGCCAAGGGAATCGCGGATCCGAAGGACCGAGTTCGAAATCTCTTCACGGGAACGGGGATCAAGGTTTGCCGTGGGTTCATCCAGAAGAAGCAATGATGCCTGCTGAAAGACGCTTCTTGCGAGGAGAACCTTGCGTTGCTGCCCGCCGGACAGCCGTCCGATCGGTCGGCGGGCGAGGTCCTCGATCCCCATAACCGTCATGGCATCGTGGGCGCAAGCTCGATCCTCTCGGGTAGGCCAACGGAAGACGCCCTTGTCGCCAAACCGCGCCATCAAGACGACATCGATCACGAGAAATGGAGTGGCCGGCGAAAAGAACAGATCTTGCGGAACATAACCGATGCGTCGGCGCAAGCCGTGGGAAGACGAGGTCATCGGCTCCCCCCAAACACGAACCTCTCCACGATTGAGAGGCAACAGACCGTTGATCACCTCGAGCAAGGTGGTCTTCCCGGCGCCGTTCGGTCCGATAACTGCAATAAGGTCGCCGCAGCCTGCAACGTAGTCGATGCCGTGAAGGGTCCCGTGACGCTCCCCTTCATAGCTTGCATGGGCGTTGACTAGCTCGACGGCGCATTCCATAGAAACAGTTCCTCCAGCGGGAGCATCTTGACGTGTTGGCTCGCCTGCTCGATCGATTGCTCACGAAACGAAGCCGTCACTTCAGGTCGGATCTCGATCGTGACCGTTCTTCCGTTCTGATCTGCGAACCAAACACGTGGGCGACACCATGAGGTAATCCGGAGATTCCCCTTGCCCGGCGTGCATCCGCAGCCGATCTGGATCCCGTCAGACAGGCACGAGAGCGGTGTTTTCGATCCAGCGTCGGACTCCGCTTGGATGTCCGAGTATCCGGAACAGCCGAGCAGATCAAGTGCGAGCAATCCCATACGGATTCCGGACACAAGGTAGGGACCCAGATGGCCATGCAGCGCCACGCCCTGGGAGATCAAGACATCCAGATCACGTCCATGAGCAACAAATTCGGGATTGGGACCGCTGTTCTGATGATTCATCGTGGCTACTCCTCCTTCAAGCGACCCGTTGCCATCCATCGGCGATGCCGATCCGGTTTGGTCCTTCTTCTACTTGCTATTCATGCCTCGACCCACTACGAAAGCGGGCTTATCGCCGTGAAGAGTGCGTCGGCGTTGGCGCGAAGCAGATCAAGGAACGTTCTCGTATGGGGCATCGCCCCGGGGAAGTTCGACAAGACCACGTGAATCGCTTCGATTTCCCGAGCAAGTTTCGCGCCGAATTGCACACCGCTTTGCAGATTGTCGACGACCAGGCTGACCTCCGCCTCTCGACCGGCTTCCGCGAGGTTGACCAAATCGCGGAGGGAGAGGTCCTCCGGCCTTGAATACGTCGCAGCGACCTCGAATCCAAGCCACTCCACAAGCTCCGCCTGCCACGCGATGCAGATCACGTGGATATCCCCACTTCCCAGTTCGGCGGCCCGGGCGGTGAGTTCGACATCGAGCTGTTCGAGTTCGCTTCGATATGACTGCGCGCGGGAAGCGAAACCAGCGGCGGCTTCCGGCAGCAGAAGCGAAAGCTGATCTTCGATCGCATTGAGCTTCACCGTGGCGGTATGTGGTGTATTCCACTCGCCAGGCAACTGAAGAATCGACGCTTCGGACCCCACTGCAGTGCAGAGTGTGTCCATCCACGGTTCGAAGCCGGAGTAGATAACGAGTTTTGCTTGTGCCACGGCGGCCAGATCGCTTGGCGCTAGATCGTAGTGCGCCGGGCAGAATCCGGATGGAATCAACGTGGCGACGTCGATCTCATCGCCGCCGACAATCTCTGCCATTTCCCCGAGCACTGCGTGGGTGGCGACGATGATCGGCATCGCCGAAACGAAGACGGTCAGCATTCCGACAACCATTGCCGCGGCCAAGAGGATCCGTCTCATTCTGTGGATTGCACTCATCGTGACCTCCTGTTTGTGGTCATGGAAGATTTCGTCCTGTCGATGTTCCTGCAAGATTGCCGTGTTTGACGCCCTTCAGACTGCGAAGACGATCGGCGAGGGCTCGAAGCGTTGCCGCGTTGCCTCGAACCGCGATCAGTTCAAGGCACATGTCTGCCCCGAGGTGGATGTGTGTCGTAGAGATAATGCACGGCTCCGCGTCGTGCTGGATCTCTGTGAGTCTCTGCGAGAGTCCGTGCATGTGGTGGTCGTAGAGCAGGGTGATCACACCGACGACTTCGCTCTGTTCGTCCCATTCGTCTTCAACGAGCTGGGCCCGGATCGCATCACGAATCGCCTCAGAGCGACAGGTGTAGCCGCGTTTGTCGGCCATGTTGTCGAGAGCGGCAACAAGGTCCTCTTCCATGGATACGCTGAAACGAACCGTGTGATTCAAGTAACACTCCTTCAGAATTCGTAACACCCAGAGGATACTCACGGGGTGTGGCCAGTGCAACATCACAGAGAAGGCCGATGTCACCATGCTGTGGTAGAATGAATCATCTCGACAAGGACCAGGAATCGAATGGACCGACAGGAAGAAACACGTCGCCTATCTGCGTTGATGATTACCGATATCGTCGGATACACGCGTCTTGTTCAGCGTAACGAGCGGGTTGCGTTGGAGCTTCTGTCAGAGCACAACGAAACGATCCGCGATCTGCTCGCGGCGCACGGCGGGCGCGAGGTCAAGACGATGGGGGACGGGTTCCTGGTGGAGTTTGCGAGTATGTTACAGGCGGTCACGTGTGCCGTGGACATCCAGAAGCGTTTTCACCAACGCAATCGCATGACGGAGGAGAGCCGGCAATTCCTCGTGCGGATCGGGCTTCACGCAGGCGATGTTGTCTGCCGCGGCGATGATGTGTTTGGTGACGGTGTGAACATCGCTTCACGGATTGAGCCGCTTGCCGAGCCGGGCGGTATCTGCCTTTCTCAGCCGGCGCATGGGCATGTCTGGAACAAATTGGACATGCAGATGCAGAGTCTGGGCCGCAAGCCGCTGAAGAATGTCGAGCAGCCCATGGAAGTGTATCGGATCGTGATGCCGTGGGAGAAGGCGGCCTTCGACTCCGGGCCGTCTGCCGCGATGGATCGCGTTGCCGTGCTCCCATTGATCAACATCAGCCCCGATCCCGATGACGCCTATTTCACCGACGGCATGACCGAAGAACTGATCTACACGTTGTCGAAGGTCGCGGGGCTGAAGGTGATTGCTCAAACCTCGGTGATGACCTACAAAGGAACGGATATCCCAGTGCGTCAGATCGGACGGGAGCTGGGGGTCGGGAGCGTCCTCGAGGGAAGTGTCCGCAAGTCGGGCGATCGTGTGCGAATCACTGTTCAGTTGATCAACGCCGCGAACGAGGAACATCTCTGGTCGCAGCGCTACGATCGAATGCTTGCCGACGTGTTCTCGATCCAGGAGGGGATCGCGCATGATGTCACCGAGGAGCTGCGATCCGTTCTGCATCCGGTCAAACCTTCTCCGGCAGGATCCGTGTCCCGGAAACGGCCGACCGTCGATCTTGCCGCATACACGCTGTATCTTCGGGGTCGTCACTTCTGGAGCCGAAGGTCTCGGGAGGCGATGGAAAAGGCGATCGAGTACTTCCAGCAAGCCATCGCTGCTGATCCCGGCTTCGCTGTTGCCTACTCCGGCCTGGCCGATTGCTACACCGTGATGGCCAATCATGGACACGCTCAGCCGAGTGAGGCGTTTGGCAAGGCACGCGAAGCAGCGCGGAAAGCGATCGAACTCGATCCCGACTTGGCGGAGGCACATGCTTCGCTGGGGTTGGTCTACGCGGAGTTCGAGCGAGACCACGAAACGGCCGAAGCCGAGTTCCGCCGTGCGATCGATCTCAATCCGAACTACACATCGGCCCACCACTGGTATGCCAACGAGTTGATGAGCCTTGGCCGTTCCGAAGAGGCTCTTCACGAGATCGAGAAAGCCTCGGAGCTCGATCCCCACTCGCTCATGATCCGTTACGCCAAGGGAGCGGCCCTGCAGGAGCTCGGACGACTGGAAGAAGCTCAATCGTCATTCCGGAAGGCGTTGGAAGTTGAGCCCGGATTTGCGCCGGCGATGGTATCACTGGCCGAAACGGAGATGGCTTTTTGGAACTGGGATGAAGCCGAAAGACCTATTCGGGAGATCCTTCAGCGTGGAACTCCCGCCGATCCGGTGATTCAGTTCTTCTACGCCTACAGCCGTCTGATCCAAAGCGATGTCGGACCGGCCGAACGTTTCATCGACGCGTTCATGGAGCAATCCCTCAGTACCCCGATTCTTGGGCAGAGGATCGGAATTCTTCTCAACTTCCTGCGGCGATTCGACGAAGCAGTAACCGTGTTGCGCCGATCCCGGGAGCTGCATCCGCGAAACGAAGCCACGCCACTCTATCTGGCCTATGCGTTGGCCAAAGCAGGCCATCATGAGGAAGCGGTGAAGCTTCTCGACACCATGCCAGCAGATCAAGGGAGGCTGCGGAAGATCTCGCTGTGGTCAACGAACTTGCGGGTGCTTTGTGCGATCCAGGGTGGCCAACAGGCAAGAGCGGAAGAGTTGATCGCCGAGATCGCACAGATGCCACAGCAGCCCAATCAGTCGTACGTGTTGGCACAAGCCTTTTTCGCTGCCGGGCACGTGGATGAGGGGTTCGCCGCGGTGTCCCGAGCCATCGCTGTTCGTGATCCGATGTTGCGCGAACTGCGACTTGAACCGGTCTTCGATCCCTACAGGGAGGATCCACGCTTCCAGGAAGCGGTCGCGATTCTCGGGTTGGCCGGGCTGCCGGCATCTTCCGTGCATGGAAGTACCTAGCATCAGTATGTGACGCCTTTCGCTGCATGTTTTGCGTTCGCCTTGGAAGCTAGTATGGTTGTGCGAGATGGCAAGTCCCTGTACACTGAGCTGAAGGATGGCATAAAAACTGAATAACGATGTTATGTTGTTAGATTGTCAATACATGTAAACGGCGGCGGGATCACGGAGAAGGTCTTCTGGAGTGACGTACGGGACATCGAACCCTGATTTGCAGGGCGGTTCGACGCGGACAGAAGCACAACGCGTGGCGACGCAGCTGTCGCACGCGCTACGGGCATGTGAGTTGCTTCATCGCAACCACGAGCTTGCCCAAGTGTTCAACAGCGTGGTTCAGGGAGCGGTTGATTTGGGGTACCAGCGTGCCGTTCTCAATGTGCGAGACCCCGAGTCGGGCAACCTAGAAGCCACGGCGTTCGCCGGACTAAGAGCGGCGGAAGTCGAACGCCTTACGAACGCCCACTTCACATTGGACGAGATCAAACCCTTCTTCGCGAAACGGTTCCAAATCAGCCGGTCGTACTTCATACCAGAGGGCGAGATCGACTGGAAGGATGCTCTCGGTGAAAGGTTCGTCGTTTCCCCGGGGCGTGAAGATCCTTGCGATGAGATCTGGCATGCCGAAGACGGATTCATTGTGCCGATCCTTGGGACAGACGGCGAATTGTTGGGGATCTTGTCGTTGGATGACCCGGTCGATCAGCGTCGTCCACGCGAAGACGGCGTTCGGTTGATTGAGGCCTACGCAAATCAAGCGGCGATCGCAATCGTCAACGCAGCCCTGCTTGAACGGTTGCAGGAGGAACTTCTCGACAGCGCCCTGACCGAGAACGCTCTTCGGGAGAGCGAGGGACGATACCGAACCATTTTCGAGGCCAGCGCGGATGCGATTCTCCTGTTGGACGAAGACTGGTGCATCACGGTGGTCAACCCCGCGATGGCTGACATGAGCGGATACCCGTGCGGCGAACTTATCGGGGCTCCGATCGATCTGTTCTTGAATGTCGAACATCCGCAGAGAAAGAAGGAAGACGTTGCAAACTCGATCATGGGGAAGATCGCCTCGCTCCAAGGACGCACCACCGGAATCCGCCGAGATGGAACTCCGTTCGATGTCGAGTTGCAGTCGGCCGTGGTCTCCCTTGATCAGAAGCGGCACACGTTGCTGGTGGTCAAGGATATCAGTCAGCGTGTTCTTGCGGAGCGGCGCGCTGAACAGGCGAACGAACGGATCCACCGCCTGCACGACGTGGCGTTGCAGCTTGCCGGATGCGAGTCGGTAGAGAAGATCTGCTCCCTTACAGTCTCTGTCGGCGAGAATGTCCTTGCACACGACTTCTGCGCGATATACGTAGAGGATGACGGCAAACTCGTGCTCGGCGCGTGCTCGGGGAACATCGAACCGGTAGGAAGTGCACTGCCCCTCAGCTATGGAAGTTGTGTTGCAAGCGCGTTTCACACGATGAAGCCTGCGATCATCCATGAATCCGGAGCATCCGTGCACCGAGACGTTGAACCATCCGCCCGTGTGTCCGCACTTGCTGTTCCGGTGGGCAACGTTGCTGCCATGTACATCGCATCACGCAAGCCACGGGTGTTCAGTGAAGAAGACATCCACACCATCGAGTTGCTCGCCGGACATGCCGCAGAAGCGATCCGCAGGCTTCGCTTGCAGGAGAAGCTACGCGCGCAAGCGATGCTCGATCCGCTGACCGGTGTGTACAACAGGCGGTACTTCAACGAAGTGATCGAGCAGGAAATCCTTCGCTCCGAGCGATATGAGCATCCGGTGGCGTTCCTGATGATCGACGTGAATCGATTCAAGGAAGTCAACGACCTTCTTGGGCATCAGGTGGGGGATCTTGTGCTTCGGGATGTTGCCGTCCTGTTGCGCGAGAACATCCGGGACGTGGATTGGGTCATTCGCTACGGCGGCGACGAGTTTCTCATCGTGCTTCCCGAGACAGCAAGCCAGCTCGAATCCGTTCGGGAGCGCCTGAAACGGGCGATGGTCGATTGGAGTGCAGGCACGGCATTGGTCGATTTCCCGCTGACGCTTGCCATCGGATGGGCGGAATGGAATCCTCGCCAGCCCCGCCCCTTGGAACAAGTTCTTGCAGAGGCCGACCACATGATGTACGCGAACAAGGCCAGCTGCTACCAAGAAGAAAAAAGCCGATTGGACTAGCCTGATTCGTGCAGCGCTGTCATCCGATCGGTACACTGCACAAGACGCAGACGGGGCTACATCAGGCGATCGATAGGGAAGCGAGGAATCCACATGGCTGCACAGGGCGTAACGCCTCAGAGTGAGGACTATTCACGCTGGTACACGGATGTCGTCAAGATGGCCGATCTTGCCGACAACTCACCTGTTCGTGGTTGCATGATCATCAAACCGTACGGCTACGAGCTGTGGGAAAACATCAAGAACGCTCTGGATATGCGCTTCAAGGCGACCGGGCATCGGAACGCCTACTTCCCGCTGTTTATCCCAATGAGCTTCATCGAGAAAGAAGCTGAACACGTGGAGGGTTTCGCACCGGAGCTGGCCATCGTCACTCACGGCGGCGGCAAGGAGTTGGAAGAGCCACTTGTCGTGCGCCCCACCTCGGAAACCGTGATTGGCCACGCCTTCTCCGATTGGATTCAGTCTTACCGCGATCTGCCCCTCTTGATCAACCAGTGGGCCAACGTCGTGCGCTGGGAGAAACGTCCACGTCTGTTCTTGCGCACGACGGAATTTTTGTGGCAGGAGGGCCATACCGCCCATGCCACGGAAAAGGAGGCCGTCGCTGAAACACTGCAAATGCTGGATGTCTATTCCGACATGGCAATCAGCGAGTGCGCCATCCCCGTCATCAAGGGCCGGAAGTCCGATCAAGAGAAATTCGCCGGTGCATCGGACTCCTATACCATCGAAGGCATGATGGGAAATACCTGGGCGCTGCAATCGGGGACGTCGCACTTCTTGGGCCAGAATTTCGCCAAGGCATTCAACATTCAATATCTTGACGAAGACAATGAGCAGCAGTATGTCTGGACCACCTCTTGGGGGGTGTCCACCCGCATGGTTGGTGGCGTCATCATGGCGCACGGCGACGACAAGGGACTACGGCTCCCGCCTCGCATTGCGCCGATCCAAGTGGTGATCACCCCCATTTGGAAGTCGGACGAGGATCGCGAGACCGTGTTCGCGTTCGCAGACAACGTAAGAGCGATGCTCGAAGACGCAGGCATCCGTCTGCATCTCGATGCGCGTGATGGCTTGAGCCCCGGCTTCAAGTTCAACGACTGGGAGATGCGCGGCGTGCCCGTGCGGCTCGAGATCGGCCCGCGAGACGTCCAAGGCCAGTCCGTTATGTCCGCCCGCCGCGATGTGCCAGGCCGAGATGGCAAGCAAGTGCTCCCCATCGAAGGATTGGAGCTGGCCATTGCCGAGTTGCTGGAGAACATCCAGAGTTCGATGCTGGACGCCGCAACCAAGTTCCGCGACGCGCGCCTGCACGAGTGCGCTACCTACGACGACCTCAAGAAGATCGTCGGCGAAGGCTGGGGGCTCATGTGGCACTGCGGCACAAGCGAATGCGAAGCCAAGATCAAAGAAGAGACCAAAGCAACATCGCGTTGCTTCCCGCTGGATGAGAATCCCAAGTGGAACCCCGAAGGCCAGGTCTGCGCCGTGTGCGGCAAACCCGCGTTCGGTAAAGCCTACTTCTCCCGAGCCTACTAATCCCGGGACACATACCCCGTTTCCATCTCGTGTGCGTGCACAACGGCATAAAAACACGGTATGTGTCCCCGGATTTCCGTATAGTGGTTTCTTAGCAGGAAGGGAGGGAATATCGTGCAGCGTCGTTCGACTTCGGTTGGGAAGCTTGCGGTTGTTCTTGTGGTGGGTGTCGCGTTGTTGCCGCTGGTGACGGGGTGCGATCTGATCGATCAGATCCTGGATCTCATCTCGCCGGGCGGCGGATCGGCGGGGTCGCCTCAGGCGGTGATGACGGCGGTGGTGGATGATGATCTCGTCGACATGGGGCTGAATCCGGATCATCGGCCACCGATCTGGTACCAGTTCAGCTGTGACGGTTCGCTGAATAGCGAGGGCATCTCCATCTTCGATCCGATGGCGGGGCTGCATGACAAGGCCTGGGATTACGGCGACGGCACGACGCGTGGCTTCGAATGGTCCGACACGAACCCAACGCACATCTATCGTGAGGAAGGAACCTACGTCGCGAGCCTTACGATCCGAGATGCAGCCACCGGCGCCACGGATACGGTTCAGCAGACGATTACGATCGGTCCCGGATGGCTGGAGATCGTCAGCCTCACCACCGAACCCTGGCTGGACGGTAGCGGCAGGGCGACGCTCAACGTCGTCGTGCGCAACCAGAGCCAGCAGGATCTGCGCGTGGTTGTCGTGGATTTGCTTGTGGATGGGGTTTTCTGGCGTTCGAATGTTGGTGTTACTCTCGGGCCCGGGTCAACACCGGAGCGTCTCTCTCCCAACGCGACCTACACCATCACGGAAGTGATCAGCGACTGGACAGGGACGCTGACCGCTCGATCCGGCTTCTGTACGCCGTGGGCCACCGGTCCGTGAGCGCTATGAGCAAACAGCGTCTCGCCTCCCAGTCTTCAATCACGTGGTTCTATTACGACAACTTCGCCATTGCGACGGCTTTCTACGGCGAGACGCTTGGGTTGGAGCAGGTTCTCGATCAGGGGTGGGCACGCGTGTTCCGCATCGCGCGGGATGCGTACGTCGGACTTGTCGATGCACAAGCGGGTAAAGGTACGTGCCGAGCTCAATCGACCAACGCGGTGCTGTTGACGCTGGTGGTCGATGATCTACAAGGGTGGTTCGACCGCCTTACGGCAGCCGGTATCCGGCCCGACAGCGGCATCACGAAGATGGCGGATCTGGAGATCGAGACGTTCTTCCTGACCGATCCCGGCGGATACCGATTGGAGCTTCAGCGGTTTCTTCACGAGTCGGCACGGGAGATGTTCCACGGCAGCTAGGCAGTAATCCCATGGGGTTTGTGAGGATTCCGAGGGCGTGTCGGTCTCTTTGCTATTGTTTACATCATACGAAAAAAGAATCATAATGAATAGATCCATTGACGATCGTCGGTCGCCCGCCGCTGGTGCACACATCTAGGGATGCTGCCTCCGTACAATGACTGTCGGGTCATAAGGCGGCGAGACGATCCGGACGGACAACGGCAAAGGAGGGCGATCCGATGGCCGAAAAGACGAACCAACCAGCCGAGAGCAAAGACAAGAAAGATGAGAAGACACGGAGGCTTCTGGGGATCGAACCGGTCGAGACGCAACATGAGATCATCATTGGCGATCAGAAGCTCAGCTACACCGCCCGATCAGGCGCGATTCCATTGAAAGACGAGTTCGATGAAACCGAAGCAGAGATCTTCTTCACGGCGTACGACCTGGACCTGCGACAGGGGGAAGATCGAGCCAATCGCCCGCTCGTGTTCGTTTTCAACGGAGGACCGGGATCTTCGTCCGTGTGGCTGCACATGGGCGCGCTGGGGCCCAAACGTGTCTGTATGCAGAAACAAGGATGGATGCCGCCGCCTCCCTACCGGTATGAAGACAACCAGCACACCTGGCTGGACCAGGCCGATCTGGTGTTTATCGATCCGGTAGGAACCGGATTCAGCCGTGCGGCGAAGGAGGAGCTCGACAAGAAGTTCTGGAGCTTCCAGGGAGATCTCAAGTCGGTAGGAGAATTCATCCGTCTATACCTGACCCGCTACGAGCGATGGACGTCACCGTTGTTCCTGGCTGGAGAGAGCTACGGAACCACCCGTGCCGCGGGGCTTGCCGGTTATCTTGTCGATCTCGGGATCACCTTCAACGGCATTTTCCTCATCTCGACGGTTCTCGACTTTGGCGCGATCCACTTCATGGACGCCAACGATCTTCCCTATCAGCTCTTCGTCCCGACGTATGCCGCGACCGCTTGGTTCCACAACAAGCTGGATCATGATCTGCAGAAGAGGCCTCTTTCCGAGCTGATCGCCGAGGTTGAGGCGTGGTCGGAAGGCGAGTTGACCTTGGCGTTGATGAAGGGGGATCGGCTGGGCAGCGATGAGCGGCGCGCCGTGGCCGAAACCCTGGCCCGCTACACCGGGCTCGGCCGTGAGTATGTACTTGGGAGCAACCTTCGGATCGAGATCCATCGCTTCTGCAAGGAACTGCTGCGTGAAAGCCGGCGGAGCGTGGGACGCTTGGATTCGCGCTTCAAGGGGGTCGAGGCCGTCTCCGTGAACGAACGGCCGGAGTTCGACCCGTCGATGTTGGCGATCACACCTCCGTACACGGCGGCGTTCAACCAGTACGTTCGCTCCGAGCTGGGAGTGAAGACCGACCTGGTCTATGAGACGCTGAGCGTCCAAGTCAACGAGAAATGGGAATGGGAGAACGGAACGCTTCCTGCGACGGGCGAAGCGCTGCGACGCGCGATCGCCAAGAACCCGTTCATGAAGGTGCTGTTCGGCCAGGGAACCTACGACCTGGCGACCCCGCAGTTCGCGACGCAGTACATGATCGCCCACATGAACATCGATCCCGAGTTCCGCGGAAACGTACGGTTCAACACCTACGAAGCCGGACACATGTTCTATCTGGATGAGGAATCGCTGGCGGCGTTCAAGAGCGATGTAGATACCTTCATCAGCGTATCTGTCTAGGTGGGGTTCCGTCTTGTTCTTGCGTGAGGGAGAGGAGAACGGGACGGAACCTGTTCGGGAGCGCACATGTGGCTAAGAGTTCATCAAATCGTTGTTTGCCTGGACTACACAGAGACCGAAGTGGTTGGCGCGACCGCCCGGCGGCTTGCCTGCCGCAAAGAGGATCTCCATGACATCGCGGTGATCCGTCGGTCGCTTGATGCCCGTCAACGTGACCGGCCTCCCCGTTTTGTTCTCACGGTGGACGTCGAATACCGTGGGGCCGTTGCGGTTGTGCTTGCGAAGGGCAGGGTCGAGAAGGTTCCTCCCACATCTGTGGATCATCATCTGCCGGTGCGGTCGACTCGACCTGGTCGCCGGCCTGTCGTGATCGGGGCCGGTCCCGCCGGCCTGATGGCAGCTCTGGTGCTTGCCGAAGCGGGATTCCATCCGAGAGTGTTTGAACGGGGGCTGGCGGTGGAAGCACGCCGTCGGGACGTCGAGACATTCTGGCGGCGTGGGGTTCTGGATGCGGAGAGCAACGTGCTGTTCGGTGAAGGAGGCGCGGGACTCTTCTCCGATGGCAAGCTGACAACGCGGATCAAAGATCGTGGGCGCATCCGCCGATTCCTTCAGATCCTGGTGGATTGTGGCGCACCGTCCGACATTTTGATTGATGCGGAACCGCACTTGGGGAGTGACGCACTTGCTGCGATCATGCCAGTGATTCGGGATCGCATCCAAGATCGCGGCGGCTCCATCACATTCGGCTCGCGGATGGAAGCCCTTCACATTGAGCAAGGAGCGATCCGGGGCGTCACCGTCTCCGGAACGGCGGTCGACACGGAGGCCTGCTTTCTTGCCACCGGGCACAGCGCAAGGGATGTCTATGAAATGCTTGCCTCCGCCGGGGTGCCACTCGAGCCGAAGCCATTCGCAATCGGGGTCCGGCTGGAGATTCCTCAGCACAGGATCGACATTGCTCAATACGGACGCTACGCCGATCACCCGCGGCTCCGCGGTGCATCGTTCCGCCTGACCCGTAGACCGGAAGAAGGGGCTCGGAGCTGCTACAGCTTCTGCATGTGTCCCGGCGGAACCGTGATTGCCTGCGCATCTTCCGAGGAAATGCTGACAACCAACGGAATGAGCCTCTCCAAACGTGCTGATCCGTTCGGGAATGCGGCGTTCCTTGTGCCGGTCCGGCCCGCGGATTTCGCAGACATGGGGGGTGGCCCCAGTCTTGGAGGCGTACGGCTTCAGCAGCGCACAGAACGCGCGGCGTTTCGAGCGGGAGGCGGCGACTTCACGGTTCCGGCGCAACCGCTGACGGCGTTCTTGGCGGGGGAGCGGCCTCGGGAGATCCCCGAGGTACGATCCTGCACCCGAGCTATCGCGGCGGACCTCACGGATGTCCTGCCCCCGTTTGTCACGGATACGCTTCGTATGGCGATCCCCCGGATGCTTCGCGACTTGCGTGGTGTGAGGGTTGAAGACGCCCTGCTGTATGGCGCCGAGACACGCAGTTCGAGTCCGGTGAGGGTCCTTCGTCGGGAGGAGAGCGGTTCATCGGTTGATCTTGATGGGTTGTATCCGATCGGAGAGGGAGCCGGATACGCCGGAGGGATCGTCAGTTCGGCGGTGGACGGTCTCCGGGCTGCGGAACAGTTTCTTCAGCTCTGATCCGCCGGAGACGGTCCCTATACGGCGCGTGTGTCGGTGATTGATGCCGGACAATCAACCATCTCTATCAGGTGATCTCTGTCGAGGTCGTGAGCAACGGCTGGCGCCCCTGCGATGCGATTTCTCGGTAGAGTCATTCATGGATGGACTGTTCAACACCGGGAGGAGCCGACGAATGCGACGAGCGCTTGGTCTGATGGGCTGTGTGTTGTTGTGCGTCGCCGGGTGCTCCACGGTCGATCACGCGCCGACGGCCGTTCTCGAAGCGTCGGCATGGCAGGGCGACGCCCCGCTCGAGATTCGATTCTCCGCCGCGAAGTCCATGGATGACATGGGGATCACGCAGATCGAGTGGCACTTCGGGGATGGTGAGATCCTCGTCAGCGACCAGCTCACCCTGAACCACGTCTACGTGGTGCCCGGAAGGTACGAGGTGCGGGTTGTGGTCACGGACGGACAAGGGGCGATGGACGAGGCGGTGGGAACGGTTGTCATCGCGAACCGTGCGCCGATTGCCAACTTTCGCGCGACCAACGATGCTCCAATCGTCGCCGAGATCGTACGCTTCGATGCGTCCGCCTCCCATGATCCCGATGGCGATCCGCTGACGTATTCTTGGAGCTTCGGCGGGAGAACCGCCACCGGCGAGCACGTATCCTACGGATTCCCGCACACCGGGCTGATTGAGGTGACGTTGACGGTCGAAGACGGACATGGCGGCCGCGGGATCACATCGCACGAGTTCCATGTCCTCGATCCAAGTGACGTCGTCCACGGAGGGTGCCGAGGCTAGACAGGCCTGGAGAATTGCCTGACACGCCTTTCCCTTTCCCCCGTTTCCGATTGGTGTAAACTCGGAACTCGGAAACGTTTTGAGCGTTCTCGGGAAAGGACTCCATGGGGATGAGAGAGCGTGTTGAAAGAGCCGCCAGGCTCATAGCTTTTACAGGGGTTGGGTTGCTGTCGGTGATCGCTGTTTTCGCAGGTCCGCCCCAAGCGGCGTTCACCCCGACGATGGCGGCGGATCGTGCCGGATCTCTCTCGGTGCGCCTTGACGCGGCTTCATCTTTCGATGCCGAAGGGAGTGTCGTTGTTTATCAGTGGGTCTTCGGCGACGGGACGACGGGATCGGGGCAGGTGGTTGTTCATACGTATCCCAGTCCTGGAGAGTACTCGGTGACGTTGTTCGTTGCCGACGATCAAGGGGAGACGACACGAATCGTCGAAGAGATCGCTGTTCCGATCAGCTCCGTGGAACCGGCCTCACCATCGGATTCCAGACTGCCTGCCGCGAATCGGACGGATACGGCCGTGGTGCTGCCCACTGGGATTTCCGTAGGCGAACGTGCACCGGACTTCGCACTTGACGTGCTCGGCGGCGGACGGTTCGTCCTATCGGAAGTCCGCGGAAGCGTTGTCATCCTCGACTTCTGGTCGAGCGGATGCGGCGGATGCCAGGCGACGATGCCGGGGTTCGTTGCGATGCTGCAGCAGCTTGCATCGAGTAACGTGCTGGCGGTCGGAGTCCCGTTAGACCGCGATGAGGCTTCGGTGGAGCGCTACACCGCACGCTACGGCTTCGAAGGGCTTACCCTGTGGGAATCGGCCTCAGCGAACCGATCGGTGATGTCGCGATACGGGATCACCTCAGTTCCCACGACGCTGGTCATCGACGCACTTGGCGTGATCCGGTTCCGTGGATACCGATCTGAACTTACGCTTTCGATGGTGCAGGGAATCGCGCTTGCCGGAGACGAAACGGCGATCCGAACCGGGGCGCGTGACGAACATCCGGCCCACGATTTGCGATCCGAAGGAGGCTGATCAACGATGCGACGCGCGTTCCTGGTGTTTCTGTGCCTGCTGGTCGGTGGCGGCTCCGTTGGACTGGCTGCCGAACTCAAGCCTGAAGCATCGTTCACACGTGAAAGCCCATCGGATGAGGATCTGCTGACCGTCCGGTTTGATGCATCCGCTTCCGCCGGAGGCAACGGAGAGATCGCCTCGGTTCAGTGGGTGTTCGGAGACGGCTACTCGGGATCGGGTCCGGTCGTGACACACAGCTACCGACAAAGCGGTTGGTACGTCGTGACGTTGCTGATCACCAACGAACACGGAGCCCGAGATACTCTGGAAGCGCTGATCGATCTTGCGGAGCCGACAGGGGTGTACCCCATCGGGGCCGAGGTGGGTCAGGCTGCGCCGCAGTTCACCCTTGCGGATCTACATGGGAATGGCGTATCCCTTGCCGATTTCTACGGCAATGTCATCCTGCTCGATTTCTGGGCCAGCTACTGTGCGCCCTGCTTGGACGAGTTGCCGCGCCTGTACGACCTCGAACGAACATATCGCGATGAGGGGCTTGTCCTGGTTCCGGTATCCGTCGATCGAACCGAATCACGGATGCTCGATGCGCTATCCAGCATGGGTGTACAAGATACGCTTCATTTGTGGGAATCGCGGGAAGCGTCTCAAGAAGTGAAAGCTCTGTTCAACGTACGCGGGATTCCGCACACGGTTCTCATTGATCGTAGCGGCGTGATCCGGTTCTCCGCAGACCCCGGGGATCTCACCGAGGAGTTCATCCTGCGGTGGTTGCAGGCCCCCCGTCCTCTCTAGGCACTGATGAAAAGACGTTCTCAAGGACGGGAACGATGCCGTTCCCATCACGTTCTGTCGCATCGAAATGGTTGATCCTCGTTCCGTTGGCGCTTATCCTTCGTGCAACGAGGAGGGAGAATGGACCTTCGAGTTCTATTGGGTGTGTTGGCGGCGGTGGTGCTGGCTGTCTTCCTGTTGGTACCGACAAGCGAAACGGGACCGGAACCGGATGCGGTGGCACCCACAGAGGTGTCTTCCGAACAGAGTGTGTCTCCGGAGACGCTTGCTCTCATCGATGCGATCGAACCCCCCGGTCTCTCGGAGTCAAGAACTGCTTCCGAGACAGTTCCTTACAGCATTCCCTGTCCGTTCTTCGCAGGTCCGATCGATCCTGTGGGTACCGTGAACGGGACGATTCTCTCCTACGAGCTTTTCTTCGATGCCTACGCGCGACTCGTCGAGCAATACATGGCGTCTCTTGGAGTTCCACCCGAAGCTGTCGAAACGGTTCTTGCCGGATCTCAGGGAGCGGAGCTTCAGATGGGGCTTGTGCGTAACACGTTCGAGGTCCTGATTCAGAACGTCCTGTTCCGTAACGAACTTGACGCACGTGGAATCGTCATGGATGAGCAGACGGTCGATGCCGTGTTCGAAGAGCAGTACACGAACTTCCTCAATCGCTCCCAGATCACCGAACAGGAGCTCGAGGGATACGCGCTCTCCCAGGGTAGCAGTCTGGAGGAATTTCGAGGCACCTACCGGGAGCGCGCTGCGTTGGATCTTGAGTTCAAGGCCTTGGTCAGCGCTGTGTCGAGTGATCTTGTCACCGAGAGGGAGCTGCAGGCTTACTACAACCTGCATCCCGACGAGTTTGTCATACCGCTTGAAGTCCACCTTTTCCAGATCGTTGTCCCCACGGAGGAGCTTGCGCAGAGTCTCCTCTTGTCTTTATCGGAGGGGGGATCGTTTGAGGATCTGGCGCGGGAGAACTCCGTTCACTCTTCGGCGACCGACGGCGGAGATATGGGATGGATCCGCCGGGGCGAGTATCTCGACAGTGTCGAGGATGTCGCGTTTGACCTTCCCGTCGGGGAAATGAGTGACATCGTTGAATCGCCGTACGGGTATCACATCCTGCTTGTCGAGGATCGCCACGAACCGAAGCAGCTTTCGTTCGAGGAAGCGCGTGAGACGTCAAGGGACGAGATGGTTGAGGCTGTAAGCGCTGACGTGTTTGCAGCCTGGTTCGAGGATGCCCGCGCGGATGCAGTCGTTGAAGCGTTTGAACCGGTTGTGGATGCGTACCTGTCCTGGCAAAACGATCTCGATCGCAGTCTTGGCGTCGTCGAGACGGCAATCCGCGAAGGAGCGAGCGCCGATCCGTACGCGCCGTATTTCCTGGGGCGCCTTTACGAACAGAAGATCGCCGCTTTGAACCAACAGCTGAGTGTCATTCAGGAAGCGGGCCCGCTTACCGACGACACACTTGAGCTTGTCACGCGGATCATGATCGACATCGAGACAAACCGGGCCAAGGCGATCGACGCGTACGAGGAGGCGCTCGATGAAGTGGGCGAGGACGCCACGATCGAACTGCGGATCGCCGAATTGGAGGGAAGCTCGCACGAGAGCGAGCACCGCGGCTGATCGCGGCAGCTCCGGCCCCGGTGTCGTGCGCTTCGATCGCATTGCGATGAAGCGGCGAGGTCTCCCTGGATGACTTCACTGATACCCGGTCCCGCAGTCCCGGTCAGTACACACTCGAGACAAGTGCATGATGTGGTGGCAGGACTCGTGTCGGGTGAACAAACGAAGCACCTGCCCGCGTTGTTGGGGAAGGTCTTCCCTTCTTGAACTCACCGCTGGCCTTTCACGTCAACTGCGACCCGATCTATGCTTGGGATGCAACCGCGTTAGATACATGCCTCCTTGAGCCAGGGAGGGAGACGAAACACCCAACACGTTTCCCTCCCGCCCTCCATTTTCCGCTCACGGAGTACTCAACGGACGTCGATCCGCGGATCGGGATCGTAATGGTTCCTTGACGATGCGGATGAGCGTCGAACGGCGTGGGTTCCGACCGGATACGCCGATCGATCGTCGTTGAGATCCCGGCTGCTTGCTAGCCGTCTTGCCGCCAGCGCCTGAGCACATCGTCATCTCCGCAGGCCGGGCAGGGAGCCGATTCGGATTCGAGCGATTCAACGGAAGCTTCCGGTTCGCCCTCGGTGGCGATCGCCTCTTCAGCGGACGCATCTTGCCGTGCCGATTCCGTCGAGAACAGATCGACGCGGATGCCGAAGAACAACACCGCCTCTCCGAACTGGATCGTCTCAAGCGGCGATGTCCAGTTCATCTCGGCAAACACGGAGAACGGGATCCCTCGTTCGCTCAAACAAAGTTCGATCCCACCGACGGCAAGTACGAAAGCTTGCGTGCTGCCCAGCGAGGGGATCGTGATGGCTTCCATCCCGGCTGCCGCGTACGGCACGAAGACATCCGCCACCGGGATGCGCAGCTTCGCCTGACCGTAGTACCGCAGCTCGGACGAACTGTCCGTGATCGTCGCGAGCGACTCCCAGAGGATGCCGCCGTCAAGAGCGAAGGAGCCGAACGTGCCGTTCAATGTGATGAACGTCATGGCCGTATCCTCCGAGTCGATATGCAATTTCGCACCTGCGCCGATCTGACCTCCCAGCGCGATCGACGCACTGATCATGACAATCATCAGCGCAAGGGACGCCTTCTTGATCGCATTCAAGTTCATGTCACGCATAGTACCTCCGATGGAATCGGAAGAATGCGCCGCACAACGGCGTTGCCACCGCCGCGCTGTCGTATCCCCCCAGTTTTGTCAGTCCACGGAACGAGTATCGACTGGGGGTCGTGGTTGTGTGCATGGCAGAGGGCGTCCTGTGGGGTGACACGTGTCGCCAAGGGAAGGGTCGTAGGTGGACGAGAACGGGCGAGCGACGATCTACCCTACGGTCGGTGAAATTGTGATGATCGATGCGATCGGCCTGAGGATGAGGGGGCCGGAGCGAGAGCGCTGCGGAACGAGTGAGGTGTGATTGTGAATACAACGAGTAGCCTTTGGATTCTCGGTATCGTGCTGGGAGCGGCTGTCATTGCGTGGGGGGTTGTCGGAACTCAGACGGCTGCGCCGATCGATGAAACGACGGTCGTGACGGAGCCGGAGGTTGTCGACGAGGCCGATGTCAGCGTCGGAACAGTTGGCGACCAATGCATCGTCATCGCGACGCCGCTCAAGCACTTGGAGCTTCTCGATCCGATCTACTCCGAGAAGGCCGTGTTTGTCGACGATCAGATCATGATTGCGTTCCACGTGCCGCTGACCGAGGAAGGGGTGGCGAAGAGCGAACTTGCGTTCCAACTCGAGAACCGGAGCCATGACGTGATCGCTGTCGTTTGGGACAGATGCTCGATTCAGCTTCCGGGAGCCGACACGGTCAACGTGATGCATGAAGAGATGGCGTACGACGAACGGATGGCTCCGACGCCGCTGACGTCGGTTGCGCCGGGCGGATTCCTACTCGATACGGTCGTCCCCGTCTCAGAAGTCTGCTACTCGGACGAAGGCTGGTACGTGACCAACGACATTCTCGACAACGGACCCTTCTTGTTTGTGCTTGCCGTTGAGGTCGAGGATCCCTGTTGTCCCGAACGACAGATCGAGTACTACACCTTCCGGTTCGTCATCCGCTGATTGCCGGCGGGAGCGACGACGGTCGCTTCTTATCCGACAGCGCCGTAGTTTGTGAGTGTGCTCCGCATCCGGGACGTTGCTCGCGCCGGATGCGGAGCTTCTCGTCTTCGGGATCGGATGTTGCCGTTGATCGCGAGACGAATGGTGGTTCGGAAGACCTCCGGCATCCTGCAGTCTTGCACGAAACGGTCCGTCGAAGTACGGTCACCCGTTATGGAACCGTTTAAATGTGATAAGCCGCTGATTGGGATGATCCATCTTTTGCCGCTGCCGGGATCGCCGGCAGCGGAGACCGGTGGATTGGCACTGACGATCAACCGAGCACTTCGTGATCTGGAAGCGCTCGAAGCGGGTGGAGCGAGTGCGGCGATCGTCGAGAATTTCGGTGATGCGCCGTTTGCCAAGCAGGCTCCCCGGGAGACCGTGGCCGACATGGCGATCCTTGTCAACGAGATCGTCAAGAAGGCGAGAATCCCGATCGGTGTGAACGTCCTGCGAAATGACGGACTGGCGGCGATTGCCATTGCGGCAGCGGCCAAGGCGGCGTTTGTCCGGGTCAACGTCTTCTGCGGGGTGGCGTTCACCGATCAGGGGATGATCGAAGGAAACGCCAGGGAGCTTCACGAGCTGCGCAACCGACTCCGTTCCAACGTCAAGATCTTCGCCGACGTTCAAGTGAAACATGCCGCACACCTGACGACGATCGAAGAAGCGGCGCTCGATACCGACCGCAACAACCCCGACGGACTGATCGTGACCGGAATCGGAACCGGCAAGCGGACTCCGCCGGAGCGGCTGCAAGCCGTCAAACAGCTGACCGAACTTCCGGTGCTTGTCGGCAGCGGCGTGCGGTTGGACAACCTTGCCACCTACCGCGATGCGGACGGCTTCATCGTCGGGAGTTCGATGCATGAAGGCGGTTCCGTACGGAATCCGGTGGATGAAGAGCGTGTTCGTGCGATGAGCGATGCGATCAAGGGGCTGCGGGGAGCGTAGCGGGTGTCATGAATCTGGCCGTGCTCGGTGATCTGAATCTGGATGTTCTTGTTGCACTTCCGGCGGATCCGCGAAGGGCGTCATGGGACGACGTCTCGGGGCTTCCGTCCGGAGGCGGTGAACGAAGGGCGCGGATCCAGGTTGCTCCCGGCGGAGCGGCGACGACGTTTGCCCGCGTTGCGGCGGCCGAAGGCGTACACGTAACGCTCATCGCCTGTGTGGGGACCGATCCTGCCGGGCGCATCTTGCGTGAGGAGCTGAAGCGCGAAGGCATCCGATTGCTCTCCGGCGGCAGTTCCCGTACCACCGGGGTTGTGATCAGCACCGACGATGGCGGTGACGTGCCCGGTACGCACACCATGATCTGCGATCGGGGCGCCAACGATGACATGGAGCCGGATGTCGTCGGCGAACTCGCCATCGAGACACTGACACATCTGCACATCTCGGGGTATGCTTTTCTCAGCCCGGCGCAACGGGAGGTGGCGCGAGTTGTCCTGGAAGCCACCACGAGATGTCCCCGCAAGATCACGGTTTCCGTTGATCCGCCGCCGGCCGGCCTGATCAAGGCGTACGGCCGGGAGAGGTTCTCTACCGAACTTGACTCGGTGAATCTGCTGTTCCCCAACGAGGAAGAAGCACGGTTGCTGACGGCCTGTGCCGACACGGAAACCGCCGTGGATGTCCTTGCAGCGAGGTTCGATGCCGGAGCGGTCACGTTGGGCGACCGGGGCGCGATCGCATGGGAACGAGGAAAACGATCTCATATCCCTGTTGACGCACTCTCCGGCGTGAACGCAACCGGAGCCGGGGACGCGTTTGCCGCCGGGTTCGTGACCTCGTTTCTTGTGGAGGGTTCGGTCGCCGCCGCGCGGCATGGCAATGATTGTGCCCGGCGATGGCTGGCACGACGAGACTCGATGCACCGTGTGGAGGACTCATGAAATCCTATCGTCACGAATTGTGGTTCGAAATCCCTTCGCGAAGGGGATTTGTCAACATCACGCAGCGCGTACAGCAGGCAGTTGAGCAGAGCGGGGTTCGAGAGGGGTTGTGCTTGGTCAATGCGATGCATATTACGGCCAGTGTGTTCATCAACGATGATGAACCCGGACTCCATGCCGACTACGAACGATGGCTCGAGGAACTTGCTCCTCACGCCCCGGTCGTCGCCTACCAGCACAACCTGACCGGGGAAGACAACGGCGATGCTCATCTGAAGAGGCAAGTCATGGGGCGAGACGTCGTGGTTGCCATCACGGAGGGTGACTTGGATCTTGGTCCCTGGGAACAGATCTTCTACGGCGAGTTCGACGGCCGCCGCCGCAAGCGTGTCCTTGTCAAGATTATCGGCGAGTAGGCTCCCCGACCCGCTCGGCGAGCAGGGTCCCCGACCCGCTCGGCGACTAGGGTCGCCGACTCCATCGGCGAGCAACGTCTCTTGTCCTGCAAGATTCCCGAAGCGGCTTGCGTGCAGTTCTCCCTGTCTCCATCGGCGATCTGTCCGGACGTTGATCACCTCTTTTTGACGGGACCACGTCGTAACCCCCTAGAAACGGATAGTTCTTGTGCAGCACCGCGCGACGGCGTCGCTTGGCGGACGATTCCCCACCGCCTACTATGAGGATGTTTTCACGTGGGCGGTTGATCGGTGGGGACCGGGGACCCGGATCGGATGAGGGGGACAGATGCAGTACATCGTGAAGCGTGACGGCCGGGTCGTTGAATTCGAAGAATCGCGGATAACGACAGCAATCTGGAAGGCGATGCGCGAAGTCGGTGAAGCCGATACCGACATAGCTCAGCAGCTGGCGCAACTGGCGACGGGGCTGCTCAACGAGCGGTTCATCGACGAATATCCCACAGTGGAAGAGATCCAGGATCTTGTGGAAGAGATCCTGATCGAAGCCGGCTATGTGCGAACAGCCAAGGCATACATCCTGTATCGCAAGCAGCACGCTGACCTTCGGCAGATGCGTGGTCTACTGACCGAAATCCCCCTGGTGGAAAACTACCTCAACGATCTCGATTGGCGCGTGCGCGAGAACAGCAACATGACGTTCTCCCTTCAGGGGCTCAACACGCACATCACCGACCGCGTGATCTCCAAGTACTGGCTGAACAAGATCTACCGGACCGATGTCTGCGAAGCCCATGAACGTGGGGACTTCCACATTCACGATCTGGGAACGCTCGGTGCATACTGCGTGGGTTGGGATCTGCGATCACTGCTTATGCATGGGTTCCGCGGCGTTCGTGGGAAGATCGCCGCCGGTCCGCCGAAACACTTCCGCGTTGCTCTCCTTCAAGTGGTGAACTTCCTCTATACTCTGCAAGGAGAATCTGCCGGTGCACAGGCATTTTCCAGTGTCGACACATACCTGGCGCCGTTCATTCGCGCCGACGGGCTGACCTACGACGAGATCAAGCAGAACATGCAGGAATTCGTGTACAACATGAACGTCCCGACAAGGGTCGGATTCCAAACGCCGTTTACGAATATCACGCTGGACCTGGTGGTTCCCCAATACCTGCGAAACGAACCGGTCATCGTTGCAGGCAAGCCCCAAGACACCGTCTATGGCGATTACCAGGAAGAGATGAATCGGTTCAACCGCGCGTTCGCCGAAGTGATGGCCGAAGGAGACCTCGGAGGGAGGCCGTTTACGTTCCCGATTCCGACCTACAACATCACGCGCGACTTCGATTGGGACAATCCCGAGCTTGAGCCGATCTGGGAGATGACAGCCAAATACGGCATCCCCTACTTCTCCAATTTCGTCGGAAGCGACATGAAACCGGAAGACGCTCGCAGCATGTGCTGCCGACTACGCATTGACAACCGCGAACTCCGCAAACGTGGTGGCGGACTGTTCGGAGCTCATCCGTTAACCGGATCGATCGGTGTTGTGACGATCAATCTGCCTCGGCTTGGCTATCTGTCGAGCAGCGAACAGGAGTTCTTCGATCGCCTGGGTGAGTTGATGAATCTGGCGCGGGATTCGCTCACGGTCAAGCGCAAGAGCCTGGAAGGGCTGACCGAACGTGGGTTGTACCCTTACTCGCGCTTTTACCTCGAGCAAGTCCGCCAGGCGACCGGTGGATACTGGACGAATCACTTCTCGACGATCGGATTGATCGGTATGAACGAGGCCCTGCTCAACCTCAACGGTCTGACGACCGAAGATGAAGCGGGAAGTGAGTTCGCGGTTCGGGTTCTCGATTTCATGCGCGATCGATTGTCGGAGTATCAGGAGCAGACCGGACAGATCTTCAATCTCGAGGCCACACCGGCTGAGGGAACCAGCTACCGGCTGGCAAAGAAGGATCGGGAGAGGTATCCCGATATTCGCATTCACAATCTCGAGGCGTATGACTCGACAACGGCGTACTACACGAATTCGTCGCAGCTTCCTCCTGGAGCGAAACTCGATCTGTTCGACGCGCTCTCTCGTCAAGATCCGCTTCAATCGCGATACACCGGCGGGACGGTATTTCACTGCTATCTCGGCGAGCGGCTTCCCGATACGGCGGCCGTCAAGCAGCTCGTCCGTCGGATTGCCGAACAGTTCAAGCTCCCGTACTACTCCCTCACGCCGACGTTCTCCGTCTGCCGGCATCATGGGTATCTCAGCGGCGAGCACACGGTGTGCCCGCAGTGCGGGGAGCGGGCCGAGGTGTACTCTCGAGTGGTTGGCTACCTCCGTCCGGTGGAGCAGTGGAACGACGGGAAGCAGGCCGAGTTCGCCGACCGGAAAGCGTTCCACACGACGCCTGTT
>Ga0272443_10001213_pt1 | contig 39637 bp, 35 predicted proteins | sample SSMAcet12_FD_193581 | JGI IMG/M metagenome (GOLD analysis project Ga0272443, IMG submission 193581) | Marine sediment archaeal communities from Little Sippewissett salt marsh, Falmouth, MA, United States - SSM-Acet-12 | ecosystem: Environmental > Aquatic > Marine > Wetlands > Sediment ...
TCATCCAATAATTCCTCAGCATTAATAACATCGGCTGAAGAGACTTTGGCGTTAGCGCCTGAAACAACCACTATTCTATTTTGACCATCCTTATCCACCATAATCACAGCCACACCTGACGAAACATCGGCACTTTTCTTTATATATTCAACATTCACATTATTCCGGATCAGATTATTTAATAATTTATTGCCAAACTCATCCTCCCCTATCCTTCCAATTAAAGATACGTCCCCTCCTTGTTTCGCAATAGCCACCGCCTGGTTTGCGCCCTTACCCCCGTTGGAATAATCGAACTTATTTCCAATTATGGTTTCACCTTCATCTGGATATCGATCAGAATTTACTACTAAATCCATATTAATACTGCCTAAAACAACTGATTTCTTCATTTTCATTCCTATAATGTTTTGCATGAATCACGTTCAATCAAACGTGTCTTTAAAACCACTTTTTGGTAACAGAAAACACCCTTGTTCGAACGTTTTTTAGAGCCGAGGAAATCGACCATATCAACAAATAAATTGATAATATGAGATGCCATCTCATCCGTCGGCTGCGCCATCGTTGTTAATGCTGGATAAGATGATTTTGCTAAAGGTATGTCATCAAATCCGATAATAGAAATATCTTCAGGAATTTTCAGGCCAAAATTATATACAGTTCGAATTGCCCCCAAAGCCATCATATCATTACAAGAAAATAAGGCCGTTAATTCTGGGTCAACGCTCAATAATTTTTTCATAGCATCGACTCCCCCCTGATACCGATAATCCCCATGAACGACAATTGACAGATCTACAGGTAAATTCGAGTCAATCAACGCCTTCTTATACCCTTCAAAACGGTCAGATGAAGGCGAAACAGTTAATGAACCGGAGATAAATCCTATGCGCTTATGTCCCAAACTAATTAGATGTTTTGTTGCCTGATAGCCACCATCGAAGTTGTCAACGACTACGGTATTGACGTTTGGATTTTCTATATACCGATCTGCGACGACAATAGGAATTCCTTTGGAAATTGGTTTTAATAAACTATCAGTCTCGTCCCCAGCGGAAATAAAAATGAATCCATCAACTTGTTTTGATAAAAGAATATCGATGTATCGCTTTTCTTTCTCCGGATTGTCATCAGTATTGCAAATAATTAAGCTATAGCCATGGGCTAATCCATTGTCTTCAATTTTTCGAGATATTTCTGCGAAGAATTGGTTAGATATATCTGGAATAATTAGACCGATCGTCTTTGTTTCCCCTCCACGAAGACTGCTTGCGAGCAAATTGGGGTGATAATCCAACTCTTCCATGGCATTCTTAACACGGTAAACTAATTCATCACTCACATAGCGTGTTTCATTAATGACATGCGAGACAGTTGCAATTGATACCCCGGCTAATTTTGCTACATCTCTAATAGTTGTCATATACAACCAAACCTCTTAGGTTCATTTAGTATGATAATAATATTGCTTATTCATCTATATATAAGTTTACGTAAAGGTTTACGTAAAGGTTTACGTAAACGTTTAATTGCTATTCTATATTAATAGTTTGTTAATGTCAAGTGACGAATGTGCGGTGTCCAGGACATACACTAGCCTCCGGTACTCAAGAATATATCAGGCTAATATTGTTTTTGAGCAAAAGACAATTAATAGCTGAGGAGGTAACGCAAAGTGAATCATAAACACCACCCATCAATCACTTTCACAGATTCTTGATTTTTTCGGTATAATTAGCACCTGATCAATAATAAGGAGAAGTGCGTGATTCGCATCAAACTGTAACATTCTTAATGTTTTTGGAAAGTCGGGGGGACGGTTGTGCATTAAAAACCAAGGGCTTTCCCTGGGTTTTTTGTTTTAAGAAGGCAGGTTGCTGTGCTCACAATTCATCATCTCTCTAAATCTTATGGTCTTAACCCCGTACTCAAGAAAATTTCATTCAGCCTCAACCGCAGCGAACGGGCTGCTCTGGTCGGCCCTAACGGCTGTGGTAAATCAACGCTGCTAAATATCATCGCCGGTGAAGAAATAGCCGATTCAGGTCATGTCGCCTACACTCCCTCTGACCTCAGGATTGGATACCTCCATCAGGGAATCGTCTTCAATCCTGATAAGACTTTGGGCGGCTACCTCAATCAATTCGCTTCAACTCTCAAAGAGACTCTAGCTGGTCTGGAAGAACTCTGCCAGGCACTGTCTGAATCGCCTGACGATCCTGTTCTGGTCAGCCGCTATGAAAGCACTCTAGCAGACTTGGCGCATGCTCAGGCAATGGAAGGCCAACGCAAGGACATCCTCGCCGGGTTTGAGCTTGTCGAACTCCCACAAGATACACCCATCGCAACCCTGAGCGGCGGACAAAAGGTCAGCCTGGCGTTGGCGGGAGTCCTGCTTCAGGGACCCCAGGTGCTTCTTCTAGATGAACCAACCAATCATCTGGATATCGACATGCGCCGGTGGCTTCGGGATTGGATCCTGTCCTATCGTGGGGAAATCCTGCTGGTCTCTCACGATCGGGCATTTCTGGACGCGGTCATCCACAAGGTGATCGCATTCCCGCCTTCGGGCGATGGCGTCCGAGAATACCCGGGGAATTACAGCAGCTACCTCGATGAGCGGGAAGCTGAATTCGATTCAGCCATGCAGGACTATGCCGATCAACAGGTTGAGATCAAACGGTTAAAAAAAGCCGCTCGTGGCGTTCGTGACCTGGCGCGACCACATAAAAACGGCAAAGCGGACGGAAAGAACACCGATGGTTACTCGGTTGGATTCTTCGCCGACCGCTCTTTGGAGACAGTGCGGCGAGCCAAGCAGCTTGAGAAGCGCATTGAATTCCTTGAAAGTGAAGGAAAGATTGATAAACCCAGCCATGCCTGGGATCTGCGAATGCACTTCACTGAGACACCTGATAGTGGAAAGATCGTCCTCCAAATGGATCGCCTGGAGATTGGGTATAACAACATCGCCCTCCTGCCGCCCATCACCCAGACGGTCACACAGGGGCAGCGGATCGCATTGGTTGGGCCAAACGGGAGCGGGAAAACCACCCTTTTCAAGACGCTGTTAAAACAGATTCCACCCATCAAAGGTTCATTTTCATTTGGCAGCGGGATCCAAGCAGGGTATCTCTCTCAGGAGCAAGAACTGCTTGCTCCAACCCTGACCGTGCTCGAAACCATTCAACAAGTCCCAGGAATGTACAACCATACTAACGCTCGAACCTTCCTCCACCGGTTCCTGTTCAAAGGCGATCAAGTTTTCCAACTGGTGGAGAGCCTCTCTTACGGTCAGCGATCTAGATTGATGCTGGCACTGCTGGTTGCCCAGCATTGTAACCTCCTCCTGCTGGATGAACCCCTCAACCACCTGGATTTGCCTTCGCGGGAAGCCTTTGAAGCGGCTTTAAGCAATTACGAAGGCACAATCCTCGCGACAGCCCACGATCAACACTTCATTGAACGATTCGCCCAGGTTATCTGGCGGCTTTCATCAGAAGGCACTCAATCAAAGATCACAAAAGCCATGTTATCTCAGATCCTGCCGACATGAAATTCAATATCTTGTGACAGCCACCACTTGATTGGGACAAAAATCATTAAATCAAGAAGAGCCGGGTACGCCGAGCCCGGCTCTTTTCTAGAGGAGAACCATTTTCTTGTCAACTTATTACATCCTCAGTATATGCCAGGACAACCAAATTTACTTGACGGCAGCCCTGTAATCACCCGACGGATTCCCCACGCTTGTGTTAATAGAGATTGAAACGGTAAGACTTACCCGTATGCATATCTTTTCCTTGAAGAGCTAGCTGGTTCGATTTCTGTTCATTAATCCTGGAAAACCTGAAATGAAATTGCACAAGCAAAGTGCTTTATGATATGATTTGAGAAACCCCTCTCCAACAGGAGAAGAACAATGACGAAAGAACCATACAATCCTGAAGAAAAGATTCGTACTCTGATCAGCCAGTTGAATGCCTATATCGAGCAGTATCACGATGGATCGGTAGAACTGGATCGGATCGAAGGCAACACGGTCTATGTAAGACTGGGCGGCGCCTGTGAAGATTGTCCGCTTTCATCGGCGACTCTGGAGGGTTGGGTTGCCGGCACGCTGCGCCAGTTTTTCCCGGATGTGATTGTCAAGGAAGCAGATTAATCTATCGGTACAATATCATTCGTGCAATCACCGCAACAGTGTCGCGGATTCTTCTTATAGTCCCCATTCACTCATTCTACAATTAATTCAATGACTTCTTTGTCTCTCTCCACCCGAAAGACATCTCCCGGTCGGCTTGTGTGCAATCTCTCCTGGAATTCAGCCAGGTTATATTCCTCGTCATGAGCAGTGATCTTTGCCCCGAACTTCCTGGCTGTAGCGACCAGGCTGAGCGGTATCCGCATACTCACCAGGACCTTTTTTGTCACCCTTTCAATGATCCGGATGAGAACCATCCCGGTCGATAAAGGCTGATGTTTGGGAGCCGTCTCATTCAGAGAGTCTTCATCTTGGCCGAGGGCTTCCAGCAGACGCAAACCCTCCTCCGCAGACAGACTGCCGTCAGCGATCATATCCAGGATACGTATACGGGGAGAAGATGGGTTTTCCATTAGATACTTTCTGGTAAACCTAAGTAGCTCTCTTTATATTTTACTTGTTTTCTGCCCACTGCTTGTTGAACTCTAGTAGATTTCATTCTGAACTGTCCTGTAGAGTGTTTCACTGCGCAGGTCCGCCAGCGTGTAGCAGGGAGCATCCAGATGTTCCGCCAGTGCTTCCGCAAGTCCCTGGTCAAAAGCTTCATGCTCCATATTGATCACCACAGAACGCACATCTCCATTTGCAATCAGCTCGGCCATCTGATGTGCTTCACCTTGGGGGGATCCACCTTGCATGGCCACATTGCCTGCACCATCCGTCAGAACGATCAGCAAAGGCAGTACATCCGGGTGGAGGATCTTTTCCCGCTTCAGGACCTGGTACGCCATATTCAGTCCGGCACTTAATGGTGTTTTCCCGCCCACAGGGATATCCGCAAGCGCACGTTGAGCGAGCAGGACTGAATTTGTCGGGGAAAGCACCAGTGTCGCACGATCTTTCTGAAAGACGATCAACCCCACGCGGTCACGTCGCTGGTATGCATCCGTCAGCAATGAAAGTATCGCCCCTTTGGTGGCTGCCATACGCTCGGCAACAGCCATTGACCAGGATGCGTCCACCAGAAACAGGATCAGGTTCGATGAACGCCGAACGCGGACCTTTCGTTGGTAATCCTCTCGGCGGACTGCAAACGCCCGGTCTTTGCGCATTTCTTCCCGTGCTTTCTGGAAAGGTGCAGCAGCTCGCAGGGTGGCATCAAACGCCAGGTCATCCGCCCTCCCGTTCGCAGGCCGTGATTGGACATAGCGGCCGCGTTTACGGTCGGTTTGAGTCTGCGAACGGCGCCCACCGTGTTTCCGCATCATATTGTCAAGGGGCGTATCCAGCCTGCGGGGCTCAAATGTCTCCCCCGGCTTGACAGTCTTACCCCCTTCCCACCAGTGAGCGGTAGTATCTTGAAATATATCCTGCTTGGCAGGCTCTACTGGCTCGGATCCTGGGGGTTCGTTGCTAATCTGGAGATCGGTGGATTCAGGCTTTTTTTTTGATCGGTTTCCGATCCCGGTGTATCTTCCTGTTCGTCTTCCGTATGAGACCCCTGCGAAGCAGCACCTTTGAGCTGTTCAATGTATTCTTCAAGCTGATTGACACCCATTTCAGATTGCCGGAAGGGGCCAGCCTTTACGCGGTGTGGAAGGGCCAACTCCGCTGCCAGGGCAATATCGCGAGGGTTGATCGCTTCTCGCCCTTCAAAAGCAGCGTGGGCGCGAGCAGCCTTGAGGATCACCAGGTCTGCACGATGCCCATCAACCTGCATCTTGGCAGTCAGGTCGGCGATCACCAGCAGATCTCGGCTGGCATAGCGAACACGGTCAACCAACTCCCTGGCTTTGGCAATTTTTTCGGAAAGTTCATGCTCTTTGGGCAGCCACTCCTCACGGAATGCTTCCGGGTCTGATTCATAAGCCAGGTTGCGCTCCATGATCTCCACACGCTGGCGGGGATCCAAAATACCATGGATATCCACAGACAGAGCAAACCGATCAAGAAGCTGCGGGCGCAGGTCACCTTCTTCCGGATTCATGGTTCCAACCAGGATGAAACGTGCCGGGTGAGTAAATGAGATCCCTTCCCGCTCAACAATGTTCATCCCCATCGCTGCAGAATCCAGCAAAATATCCACAACATGGTCATCAAGCAAGTTAACCTCATCAATGTACAACAGTCCCCTATTGGCAGCAGCCAGGACTCCGGGTTCAAAATGACGCTCGCCCTTCTGGATCGCTTTTTCAATATCCAGCGTACCCACCACACGGTCTTCTGTGGCAGAAACAGGTAGGTTCACAAACGGCGTCCGCCGTGTCTCTATCGGTAAATCTTCATCAGCTTCAAAGCGTTCGCGGCATTCGGTGCACCATGTGATGGGAGTATCCGGATCGCAGCCAAAACGGCAGCTTTCGACAACTTGAACGGGCGGCAGGAGTGCAGCAAGCGCTCGCGCGGCAGTTGATTTCGCCGTTCCGCGTTCACCACGTATCAAAACTCCGCCAATACGGGTATCAATTGCGTTCAGGATCAACGCCCGCCGCATGCGATTTTGACCAACAATTGCTGTGAAGGGGTAAATTACTCTCATCATTCGTTTATTACTTCTCTTTTCAATGCCCATCAAGTTTACCACGTCCTATAATGAATGACCAATATAAAAAAACAAATTTTCGGGGCTGGATGATCGCTGTAGTCCAAAGGTTGCCATCTCTGGTAAAATTATGTCGCATGATCTAGACAGATGGAGCCCTCATAAAAGACTCCACTATCTACTGCAATACGGTCCAACGCCGATAGTAAGACCGTCAATCTACATAAAGACCTTCTTAAATGGGTCGGGAAGCGTTTGTGTGAGGTTTGATACAATGCCAGTCCCTATGAAGGCTGGTACCGTTTTACGTACCAGGTACAAGGTTATCAAGATAATCGGGCAGGGAGGAACAGGATGTATTTACCTGGCCGATGACCTGCGCCTGGAAGGCCGCCTCTGTGCTGTCAAAGAGGTGGAATACGACCGCGCCTTGCCAGAGGAGATGCTCAATGAATCACGCGATCAATTCCAGCGTGAAGCAACCGTCCTGGCGCGTCTGGACCATCCAAACCTCCCCAAAGTATCAGATGTCTTTTCCATCCATGACAGGGACTACCTGGTGATGGATTTCATCCCCGGCAAGGACCTCCGCCAGTTGATGATGGAAGCCCGGCAAAACAAGACATTTCTACCTGAAAAAGAAGTTCTCAACTGGGCCGATCAACTTGCAGATGCATTGAATTTCCTCCACACACAGCAGTCGCCCATTCTTCACCGGGATATTAAACCAAGCAACCTTAAACTCACCCCAAACGGGCTGCTGAAATTGGTTGACTTCGGCCTGGTCAAAATGCTCGCACCTGGCGAAGTGACCATTACCGTCCTGCAGGGTCAGGGGACAGCCCTCTACACGCCCCTGGAGCAATATGGAGGTGATTCAGGCCATACAGATGCGCGCAGCGACATTTATGCTTTCGGCGGGACGCTCTATCACCTGCTAACCAACGAACCTCCGGTCAACGTACGTGATCGGTTCCTCAAACCCGGCAGTATGCCCCACCTTCGGAACCTGAACCCAGATATCAGCGTGCGGACTGAACGTGCCATCCATTGGGCACTGCAACTGCACCCAGAAGATCGGCCAGACAGTATTGATGCATTCAGGAAAGCGCTGTTTACCGAAGATGCCCCCGTCATCAAGGATTCACAGGGGAAACGGACCATGCCGCGGCTGCTTCGAAAGGTGGAAATTTCATTGATTGCCCTGGCTGGTAGCCTGGTGCTGATCAGTTTTCTGCTCACTCTCCTGCGGAATTTCTAAATCAATTTATTAGACAGATGAAGTCGTAAAGACGTTGTTAAAAACTCAAATATTGTTCGCGTTTAACACAATCTTTTGTTGTGATTTAATTAATTGCTGCCTAGCGCTGTCGCCTCGAGGGATAACGTCCTTCTGTGCGCATCCACCATATCAGCGCCCCAATCCACCCCAGCAGCAGCCCCACGATGACCATCTCCACTACAAATATCGCCCCTGACTCCTCCATCCAATATTTAACACTGCTGAAGCCCAGATTGAGGTAGGTATAGGTTACCAAACTGCCGATAAGCGCGCATAACCCGGAACGCAAGCCCCACTGTAAAGAGCCCCACCAGAAACGCCCGATCAGGAAAGCAAGCCCTGCGCCAAAACCCATCACGATGATACCCAGCGCCCACTCGCCCAGGGTTGGATAACTACCGTGACCTGGTTCAGGGGTTGCAGTCGCCGATATTTCCTCGGTGAAAACTGTCGTTGCAGTTTCCGTCGGCATTGGTGAGGGCTCTAGTGTGGGCGTCGTTGAAAGGATCTCAGTGGTACCATCTGACCCGATATTAATGATCAGTGTATCGGATATTGTCGCGGGTTCGCTGGTGGCACTAACCTCAAGCCCGCCAACCGCTTCAATACGGTAGTTGTAATACGCTATGCCGTCAGTTGTGGTCGCTTCGAACTGCTGTGTGATGCTCGACTCCCCTGAAATTGTAAAGTTGAAGCGCACGATCGTACCATCTGGGACAATATGCTGGTTGTGGTCGTAGATTTCTCCCGTCCGGATAGTGATCGTATCCCCAATGTTGACCCTTGGAATTTGTGTGGGTTCCTGCGTCTGCTCGGTTGCCGGTGTCTCCTCCGTCTCTTCAACACCCTCTTCCTCTGGGAGCAGCAGTTCCAGGTGGATCACCTGGTCAGGGTCAGGTGCAGTCATTGAGATCAAATCATATCCCACAGCGTTCAATGAAACCGGCAGAGCACCCGGTGATTCGATTTCCTGCATTAAAACACGAGCAGCAACATCAATGAATTCCGGTGCCTTACTGTATAGGGCGTAATATGCGGTGACCTTTGAAATATTCGTCGCGTCCAGGTAGATGGGTGTATCGTACGCAAAAACGATCACATTCTTGCCATTAAGCAGGTCTGAGCGTTGAGATAAGACTCTCTGAAGCGCCGCAGAAGCCGGGTAATCCTCATTATCATCCAATATGTTAAAGATGACCCAATCCGCAGTATGCAGGTTTTCCGAGATATATTCAATGGTTTCATTTTCAACATTGTCCAGCAGTTCAATTAACTGCCCAAACGTATAGGAGGCAATGTTGTTCTGAGAAATCTGACGGCTGCCTTGCAAGCCATATAATTCCAGCAGGGCATTGGACAGTGCGTTTGTCCCCACCGAATTAATGGGCGCGCAGGTATCACATTGTGTAACTGTCCTCACATCTGTAAATATCACGATGTTATCGTAATAACCAGGCGGTTCAGGGAGAAGTGTATCCAATTCCAACTTTTCAGGGCTGATCAGAGTTACCGCGTTCTGAGCGACATCAAAGACCACCTCGTTGGATTGCCCAAGTGAATCGATTTCCAACCCATCAACAGACACATTCTCATACCTAAACTCGGAATATAACCCCAGTTTAATTTCCAGTATTCTTAGGACGGAGATATCAACCTTTTGAGCGAAGGCAGAGTCTTCACGATACTTCTGAACGAAGAAAGCCAAGGTCCTTTCTAGGGTTGTATATTCGTCTGGATCGCTGGTGGCAACGAAGTCATTCACAAAAAGCATATCGTTCCCGGCGAGGAATGCAGTCCGGGCAACCTGGGTGGCTTCAAATATCTCATTATTGGGATCGTAAAACCTTCTGACCGCACCGCTGCCCAAGTTATCACTGATCATCAATCCACCATTCTCACGCCAGGTCTTCAACTGTGAGAGTTCCATGATCGCCTGGAACGCACTGGAATCAAAGCTGATCGGTTTGGTTGTAGCCCGGATATTCCCCTGGAAACCCTGATAGCGGATGTGGGAAACCATCAATGCATCCACACGGCCCGGGTCACCCACGGCTGGCGTCGTGACCGTGAAGAACGGCGCCAGTTCCATTTGTTTCAACTGTTCCAATGATTTGCGGACTGTAGCAACCTCGTCCTCCGGGGAACGGTCAGAATTACCCGTACCGGGAAAATCTTGAGCAACCACGATTATCTGGTTGTCGCTTCCGGTATGAATTCCGCTGATAAATGATTTGCCCATCTCACCCACCCAGAATGGGTCGCCGCCATATGTGTTCACGCCCAGATAGCTGGCCGCTTCGCTGTTCTCCGTCTCCAGCACGTCCAGATTAGGCCCAAGGTATAGGTTAAAACCCAGTGCACTCAGCTCACTTCCCATCACTTCCCCCACCTGGCTTGCCAGGACCTGATCCCAGGTTGCACCGATTGCCATTTGAGACGGAAGCTGTGTCAACCCCGATAGGATCTCATCACCCTGGGTACCGTTGCCCAATTGCGATATCCCAATTAACAAAGGCACATATATATTTCCGGTGTCTTCTATACCTATGTTCTCTTCAGAATCCTGCCATTCCAACTCCTGGAGTGTTGTTATGAGATCCTTTGCTCCCAAGAGGGTATCTTCCGATGTGAAGTTGTTGTTCTCCGCTAAAAGCACGACCCCACCGATATGGTACTTCGTGATGAGGTTGTAGATATCTGTCCCTTCCTCAACCTCGGTCCCGTTAAAAGTCACCAGGAAAAGTTGCCCCACCTTCTCTTCAGGTGTCATCGAATCAAGAATATCCTGTGCAGCAGAACCATTTTCAGCTTCAACAGGTGTAATTCCGATACTTAACAGCATCATAATCAAAATACACAGGATTCGCCAGGAAAAGGAGAAGTACTTCACGATCAGGACTCCAGAGCCTTCTTTGTGTTCTTTGGATCATTGGTGATGATCGCATCGACACCGAGTGCTGCCATCCGGCGAACCTCATCAGGGTCATCGCATGTCCAGATATTGATCTGTTTATCGCGTGAATGCAAACCATCAACAAGCGATTCGTCGACATCTGTGAAGAAAGGATGCAGTGCGTCGTAGCGGAACAATCGCCAAACCCGGAACCTCGCCTGCCCGGATTGCGTGAGCAGTCCCAACTGGACACCCGGCAGCTTATGCCTGAACCGAGGAAGATTTATTGGATTGAAAGACGAGATGAGTACAGAATCTTGAAGGCCCCGAGCTTCAATCAGATCCGCAACGACAAGCGGCAAAGGATCAAACATGGCGCTGTAATTCTTTAATTCGATATTGATCAGTAATTTCCCGCCCACCAGGTCAAACACTTCATCCAGACTTGGGATTTTTTCTTGCCCGCCTGCATCCAAAGACTGAAGTTCTTCAAGTGTCAGGTCCTTCACCTTGCCTGTGCCATCAGTTGTGCGGTCCACAGTATCATCATGGATCACGGCCAGTTTTCCGTCTTTGGTAAGCATGACGTCCAACTCAATTCCGTCCGCACCAAGTTCGAGCGCTGACTGAAAAGCAGCCAGGGTATTCTCAGGCGCGTAAGCACTGGCGCCCCGGTGAGCAATGACTTTTGGTATCATTTATTCTTCTCCTAAATGTCCAGTAATTATAGCACGCAGCATAACCCATGGAACCCCAGATGAAAAACATAGAAGTAATTAAAGCATTTTCAACACACGCGTCAGTTATAATTAGTTCTGATCTCTATCTATCGCATATTTGAGGAGAATGCATGTCTGAATTAATCAATTATCACGCCAAAGACCTAAAAGAATACATCATCCGGTTCTTCACCGCACTGAACGTCCCGGAAATCGATGCCAGCATCGCCGCAGATGTACTCATCTCTGCAGACCTGCGGGGGATCAATTCTCACGGCATCATCCGCCTCAACAGTTACTACGGAGACAGGCTTCGCGAAGGTCTAATTGACCCATTGTCCCCACTGAAGGTCATCAAGGAAAGTCCTGCCACACTGGCACTGGACGGCGGCAACGGACTTGGCCAGGTGGTTGCTTATCACGCTATGTCTCGCTGCATCAAAATGGCGGACAAAGCAGGACTGGCAATCACAACCGTGCGCAACAGCAACCATTTTGGAATCTCCGGTTATTATGCTATGATGGCTCTCCCCGAAGATATGATCGGGATCAGCCTGACAAATTCACAACCTCTTATTGCCCCCACCTTTGGCAGCCAGCGGACGATCGGCACCAACCCAATTGCAGTGGCAATCCCTGCAGGCCAGGAAAGACCCTATGTTCTGGATATGGCCACCAGCATCGTCCCAATCGGCAAGATCGCTGTCCATAAAAAAACCGGACAGTCCATCCCCCAGGGATGGGCGATTAACCAGCGTGGTGAATTGACACAAGACCCTTCCGAGGTGATCCAAGGCGGCGCGCTTTTGCCGCTGGGCGGGCCGGCCGAGTTGCGCGGTTACAAAGGATACGGCTTATCCCTGCTGGTCGACCTGCTGTCAGGCGTCCTCTCAGGGGCTGCTTTCGGTAACAACGTTGGAAAACCTTCCAATGTACACAATGCCGATGTCGGGCACTTCTTTGCTGCCATCAAGATCGAAAATTTCCGCCCTCTGGAGTTCTTCAAATCAGATATGGATGATTACATCCGCACGCTCAAAGGTGTCCCAAAATTACCCGGACAGGACCGAATCTACATCCATGGAGAAAAAGAATTCGAGTTGACGGAAAAGCATCTGGCAGAAGGCGTTCCCCTCCTAACGGAAGTGATTGATTCCCTTCAGCAAGCAGGAAAGGCTGTCGGTGTGCCTTTCGACCTCACGCCGGTTGCCTAGAATCATAGAATCGGCGCACATTTACCGTTTGAGTTTGATCCTGGGGATGATCCTGGGCACTTCATCCTTATATTGCCGGTAAGTCTCCCCGTAATGCTTAAGCATTTTCGCTTCCTCTGGGATTGATCCAATCAGGAAATATGCAGTGCCGGCAATGATGAAAGCCAGGACAAGGTCCGTCATATACGGGAAGAGCCACATCAATATCATGGTCAGCAGGTAAAGGGGGTGCCGTACGACTTTATACATCCCCGTGATAACCAGGGGTTTTTCGTTTTCCACTTCCGGATGTCGTATTTGACGAAACCCAATGAATGCCCATACATCCGTCCTAAAGATCGTGACGAGCAAACCGAGGATGCACAGGACTTGAATGGCAACCGTCCCGTAGATCCAAGGTGTAGGGATGCGCCATACCAGGTGAGAGGGCAGGAATATCACCATAGCTAAAATTGGTAATAAAGTCAGCACAGCAATGCCGATGAAGATCAGGCGATAAAAACCATCGATTACTTTACTGAAGATGCGGCGAGCGCACGCCTTCACCTCAAGCGATGCCAGCCAGGAATGTAAACACCCCCAGGCAGCAAAACAAATCAGGATCAATAGAATTGGATGATTCATCCTGTTCCTGATTATAACCCGCCAGGAGGAATACGCTGCAAGATTTATCGGCACACACAAAAGAAATCCACTTGTAATATAGAATATTTGTGCTATAATATGAAACGATCAAAAGAACTTATGTTCTATCTCTGTCAGGTGGTATCTTATGCGAAGAATCATCGTACTCCCGGCGGTATTTATCGGCTGCATGATTGTAATATGGGTTGGAACTGTGGCCGCTGCGAACATGCCCTCTGAGAAGTTTATGGCATACACTGCAACCGCGTATGCTTCATCAAATCAAACAGCCACCGCAACCGTATTAGGCGAAAAGAACACAACCCAGGAGACGCAAGCCGATGATGTCCAAACCTGCTCTCTGCCCACGAGCTATCCCGATGAAGTCCTGCAGTGGTGCGGCCCGATTGAGGATTCCGCCGATGAGACTGGGCTGCCTCCCGCGCTGATCGCGGCAGTCATCCTCCAGGAAAGCGGCGGTGATCCGCTGGCCTATTCCAGCAGCGGCGCAGTTGGCTTGATGCAGGTTATGCCTCGTAATGGGATCGCTGCTGAATTTATGTGCGTGAACGGTCCCTGCTTCGCCGCCCGTCCGACGATTGACGAATTGCAGAACCCCGCATTCAATATTACCTTCGGCAGCCAGATGCTGGCAGGCCTATATACCAAATATGGCTCCTATCGTGAAGCGCTGTTCCACTATGGGCCGGCCAACATCGGATACCATTACGCAGATCTGGTAATCCGCATCTGGGAAAGCTATCTATAACTCCCTTAACTTAAAAAATAAATACTGGCAGAGGCCAATTCACTTCCCCCTAACCTATATATGACTGTTCAAGACGTCATCCGGAAATCGTAGATCCCATCTCGATATCCCCAAACGTGTCCGCAGCTCGAACATTTCAGATCCTGCTGCATTCCCTCCAGCGGCGTTCCACAAACCGGGCATTGGAATAAGACATCGCTTGAAGCTTTCTTCCCATTATTATCAGCCTGGCATTTTGTAAAAACACTCGGGCTGACCTTTACCAATCCACCGGTCCATTGCAGGAGCCCATCCATGCCAGCCAGGATGTGTGTGGGGATGCGACGTTTCAAGAAACCAACTCTGAAATGTGAAACCGTCAACTGTTTCTTGAGCTGGAACCCTGTCCCTTGTAAGTAACTACGGACAGCCTTGGGATGAAAGTCGAAGTTAAGTTTTGTGAATTCCACAGGTGCTAAATCAAATGGATTCCAATCCTGCTTACCGAACAGATACCTCAGGATCGCTTTCAGGTTGCGCTTATTAGCAAATTCGAGAATGAACATACCCCCAGGTACCATCACCCGGCGCACCTGCGCAAGGGCTAATTCGGGATCAGCCATATGATGCAGGGTACGGATCATGGTCGCCCCATCAAAAATCCCACTGACAAACGGCAGGCGATAAACATCGGCGGCAATATAAAGATATCGTTCCGATTTACCCAGGCGAGCCTGCGCCTGTTCGAGCTGAGTGCGTGAAAAATCCAGCAGAGCGATCCGCTCGTATTGAGCATACCTGGGCGTATTCCTGCCTGCACCTGCGCCCAATTCCAGCATGAACCCGCCTTCGTTGGGAAGCAAGCGCTTCAACGCAATCGCTTCTACTGCGTCTTCATAAGAACGCCCGCCCTCATCCCAGAAACGCATCTGGTAGTCCGAGCCTTCGTAACTGCATACGGGTGGGGTTTGCTCATTCATAATTGGCTATAAATCATACCATTCTAAAAAAATAGATATCCATCAATTTCTAACAAGAAAGCCCGGGCAGGATTCCCGGCGGCACCCGGAGAAACCTCCTTACCGCTGCTTCCTTTCGGACCTGACGGGGTTCGCAGGGCTCCGCCGCGCCGGTCCCACCCGGACACGTTTAAGCATACTTCACACCCAGAGGGCTGTCAACAAAAACCAATTGCTGCCAGAGGTAATCCCAACTGTTAACAACTGGAAAAAAAACTACCTTCGCAGTATACTTTAATACAATTAAAGGACTTTCACCAGGCTACAGGAGAGGTGCGCACACAATGAAATTAACTGTCAACCAACAACAATTAGCTCACTGTGTCAGCATGGTATCGCGGGCTGTTTCTCCCCGCAGCACGCTCCCTGTGCTTTCGAATATCCTGATCAAGACGGATAATGGGCGTTTACGGCTGTCTGCAACAAACCTCGAACTTGGAATCACATGCTGGATTGGGGCACGGATTGAGACCGAAGGGGCGATCACCGTACCCGCCCGGACGTTCACCGATCTGGTCAGCAACCTCCCCAGCGATCAGGTGGTACTGACCTTGGATAACAGCACCCAAACTCTAAATGTTCTCTGTGGCAGTACATCGGAAACCAATATCAAGGGCATTGATGCCGAAGAATTCCCCCCCATTCCGCAGCCAGACCTTGAAGAAGGCATTGCATTAAATGTGACCAACTTCAAGGAGATGGTCCAGCAGGTCGCTTTTGCGGCTTCCACAGATGAAGCGCGTCCGGTGCTGACCGGTGTCTTGCTCAAGCTTGACGGCGACCATCTCACCATGGCGGCAACGGACAGCTTCCGAATATCCATCCGTGAGGACGATATTCCCAACGTAGCCCCCAGGTCAATTGAAGCAATCATCCCGGCCAGGGCGTTGATTGAACTCTCGCGTATCCTCAGCAGTGGAAAAGAGGAAACCCTGGTGATGACCTTCCCACGCGACCGTGGGCAGGTTATCTTCCATGTGGATGACCTTGAATTAGCCTCGCAATTGATCGAAGGCAGCTTCCCGGATTTTCGAGCCATCATCCCTCAGAATTTCAAGACCCACACACTGCTTTCAACCTCCGGGCTGCTCAAAGCCTGCAAGCAGGCGGAGATCATCGCCCGTGAAGGTACCAACGTCGCCCGGTTAAACATTGTGCCGGACACAGATGAAGCCAGTCCCGGGACGCTTGAAATTTCCGCTCAGTCTGAACAGACAGGAACTTCAGAGGTACTTGTCGACGCCTCGGTAGACGGTGTCCCTCTTCTGGTGGCATTCAATGTCCGCTTCCTGCGTGAGGTGCTGGAGGTGATCAAATCCGATAATGTCTGGCTTGAGACCAATGCAGCCAATACCCCGGGTCTGATCCACCCACAAGGAGATGAGCATTTCAAACATATCATCATGCCGATGCATATCGGTTGATTGACAAAAAAACATTTAGAGCGCCTGTGATGCAGGCGCTTTTTTATTTTTTTGTCTATTTTTCCTGAAATTCAATTAGAATAATAACAATATGACCCTACCACCCAGCGCGACGGATCGACTCCTGAGCATCTATCTGGTGCTTTCGCAATATCCCATTCTCGCTACCCGTATCCGGGACCTTATGCGGCGGGAGTTGTTCAAACACGGCTTCGTTGACCCCAAAGAGTTTGATAAAGAAGTCATCCGCAAAGCCATCCAATCCCAGGAACGGGAAGGATTACAGCGCCCTCAAATTGAGGAACCTGCTGATGTTTGGGAACGCCGCAAGGTACTTGTCCGGGATCAACTGACGGATTTCCACTTCAGTCACCATTTGAGTTTTGAACTCATCGAAGACCTTATCGAGGAAGTCCTCAACGAACGCGGGATTACCAGCCATGAAGCGCTGTATGAATTCAATCCGGAGGTTGCCCCGCAGGAGCTTCTCTTCAGCCAGGGCATGATGATCGAAAATCTCCCCCCGGATAAGCGAAAGCCTCTGGAACCCCGCCTGAGGGAGATCAAAGTCGTCCTGATCCGCAATATGATCAGCGATCAACTGCGTTATATCAACATCGCCCGGGATTGGTTCACCATTTCCGACCTTGCAGAAGTGCGGCGCCATAAGATCGGCCACGGCAGGATCGGCGGTAAAGCGGCCGGGATGCTCCTGGCAGCCCGCATCCTTAAAGGCTGCACACGGGATGAACTGAGCCAGAACCTGCGAACCCCAGAATCCTACTACATGGGTTCCGACTTGCTCTATACATTCATCTCGGTCAACAACCTGTTCGTCTGGAATGACCAGAAATATAAATCCGAAGATGAAATGCGGCGGGATTATCCCAAGATTATTGAGGTATACGATCACTGTGACTTCCCACCGGGCATTGTACAGCGCCTGGAAACGCTCCTGACGAGTGTGGGAAAGAGTCCTCTGATCGTGCGTTCCTCCAGCCTGCTGGAAGACAACTTCGGAACCGCTTTTGCAGGCAAATACGAAAGCATCTTCCTCCCCAACCAGGGAAAATTAGAAGAGAATTTGAAGGCCTTGACGCGTGCTATTGCCCGGATATATGCATCAACCCTAAACCCCAATGCCCTCCTCTACCGGCGCAGCCGCGGCCTGCAAGATTACGATGAACGTATGGCTGTTCTGATCCAGGTCGTCCAGGGCAACCGTTTTGGGGACTACTATCTCCCCGACCTGTCCGGGGTGGCATTCAGTCACAATCAATACCGCTGGTCACCTCAAATCCGCCCGGAAGACGGCTTTATCAGGCTGGTCTGGGGCTTGGGTACGCGGGCAGTTGACCGGGTTGGCAACGATTACCCACGCCTGGTCGCCCTCAGCCATCCGACCCTGCGTCCATCCAATACGGTCAAATCCATCCGGCGTTACTCGCAGCACTATGTGGACCTGATCGACCTGAAGGATAACCAGATGAAAACCCTGCCCATCCATGAAGTGCTGACAGGGGACTACTCACCGCTGCGATACCTGGCGCAGGTGGACCAGGAAGGCTACTTCCGCTCAATCCGCTCCCGGCTGATCGACGCCGAACCCTCACAGTTGATCCTAACCTTTGAGGAATTGCTCAGGCGGACACCTTTTGCGGAACGGATGCGGTATCTGCTATCCGTCCTTGAGAAAGAATACAAATCTCCGGTGGATGTGGAATTCACCGCGGATGTTCTTGAAAATAATGGGAAACCGGATATCCATATTTCACTGATCCAGTGCCGACCCTTGAGTTATATGAAAGAGGAAAAGAAAGCCGCACTTCCCCATAACCTGGACCCGGAAGATATCATCTTTTCTTCAAGCATCATGGTCGCAGGCGGGTGGCTCAAAGAGATCGATTACGTCCTTTTCGTCCCTCCGGAAAGCTATTTCAGCCTGCCCACCCAATCAGCCCGGAATAAGCTCGAACGGGCAATTGGAAAACTTAACGCCGCCCTGGGAAACGAAGATTTTATCTGCGTGGGGCCCGGCCGCTGGGGCACTTCTAACCCGGATTTGGGTGTCCACGTGGATTATTCAGATATCTTCAACAGTAAGGCGTTGGTAGAACTGTCCGGTGAAGGCATCGGCCCCGCTCCCGAACCCTCACTTGGGACGCATTTCTTTCAGGATCTGCTTGAAGGTGAAATATTCCCCCTGGCGACATATCTCAGCGAAGACAACTTCAACCGCAGTTTCTTCTATGATGCCCCCAACCGCTTGTCGGAATGGATCGAAGCCGAACCCGCTCTGTTTGAACGGCTGCGCCTGATCAAAGTTAGTGATTACCGCGAAGGCCATCACCTGGAACTGATCATGAACGGTGATGAAGGTCGGGCACTGGCGTTCCTGTCCGAATCCCCACGTGGGCGCAACGGGACACTGCAGTAAGAATCGTTTCCCCTTAATTAACCTTCAATGAATTGGTTCCTCAAGTGTGAGGAATGCCAGGTGGCGATTCAAGCGGTACCAGATCCCATCCAGTCCCCTGACAAGCCCTCCTCCCGAGTCCGCCGCCCAACGGGCGATCTCATACCCCAACAGCAAGCCCATATCCTGCAGCTGCGCCGAGGACAATTCGATCCCAATGATCTGGGAGCACCTGTGCAGCAGCCCAAATACGGCGATCGAATCTGCAGCTGCCAAGGCCTTTGCTAATAATTCCGTTCCCTTTTCACTGCGTGCAGGCCAGCAATAGACGGGGATTGATGGCTCAGTTTCAGACTGATAATTTAATAAGAACGCCAGTGCAGCAGCTTCTGGCGCAATCTTTACCGAGAGGTTTTCCAGTGCAGGTTCAATCATCGCTGCGTTCAACTCATACTGTTTGCATAGGGTATGAAAATTTGAACGCGTCAATGCAGCGGACAATTCCTCGGGGTTGATTTCATCAATTGGCTGCGGGTTGAATACCAGGATCCAGTACGACATACACTCTCCACTTTCAGCCTAATCGCGAAAAGATGCCCTGTCAAGCGCTTGCTGATTGTTTCACGTGAAACATAACCATGCTCAACGAAATTAAAAAATATATTCATAAGAAACGATGGCGTGCGGCTTTTAAGCCGCTTGAACAGCTTCCTGCTTATTACATAACAACAGTGAGAAACATATCTGAAAGAATTTTATCCCCACAGCCTAAAGGCTGCACCCCTTCAAAACTGCTATTATGGATGTTTCACGTGAAACATAGGAAGTGATATATTCACGGATTACGAACCAGTGTTAAGTCTTGTCACTCTGAATAAGTGGGTAAGCAACAAGTTCTTTGCTCTCTGCTAGTGCTTTACCATCCAGGATATCAAAGCGATAATCCAGCTTTTCCAGCAAAGCGATCGTTGGTTTGTGGGCTTCCCGCTGGTGGGTATCCAGGAAGAGGATCGGGCGGTATTTTTCAATCAGTTTCCGGGCACCCATGAGTGCTTCATACTCCGCTCCTTCCACGTCCACTTTCATATAATCGGGCGGCTTGAGCAGCCCGTCAGCCAGCATCTCGTCCAGGCTGACTTTCTCAACGGTGATCTCTCCGGTTTCTGCCAGGTGTCCCATTGAGGTGCTTGCCCCCAGGTTAAAATAAGCCTCACCGCCGGCATCCGATACCGCAGCTTCGATCACGGTGACGTTTTCCAGATGGTTGATGGCCATATGCTGTTTCAAAAAGGAAATGTTGCGCGGCAGCGGCTCAAAGGCATATACATGCCCTTCATCACCCACCAGCTCAGCCGCCAGGAGGCTGTAATACCCCACATTTGCGCCGATATCATACACCACCGCACCGCTTTTGATCTCATCTTCAAAAGCCTGGCGCTTGTTCATCTCATAGCTCCCCAGCCAATATCCGTGCTCGCCGGCGCCCACCACCCACTTTTTCCCCCGCAGCTTTCCCTGAAGAATAGGTAGTACCATCTTCTTGGGAATCAACTTCAGCGGCAGCCGCAGTAAGCGCCCAAAAAAGTTCTTATTGGTGATCTTGGAAAAATTCATGCTTCAACCGCTCTTTCCTTCTTCGTATTGCATTTCTCATTAAGGACAATCCAATGATATCTCAAGAAAGGTATTATACTGTCGCTTTGACCCGCTTTTCAACTGTGATTCTTGTTGCCCATCCCACGAATCCCTTATAGGATATAATATTTCCCGGTACAGCTAGGTATCCAAAATACCAATAATTGCCGCTTGGTGAACATAATGACAAAAACAGCCTGCACTATGAAATACCCACGCCGTGTCCTGATTCGCAATGGCCTTAAATACCTGGGAAGAGTTTTGATGACCCTTCTTGCCAATGTTGAAATCTCAGGCAAAAAACGACTCCCACAAAAAGGCCCAATTATCCTGGCAGGTAATCACGTCGCTGCGTTGGAAGCGGTGATGATGTGCATTTTTAATCCAGGGATCGTCGAATTTATTGGCACCGGTGATATTCCCTTTGACCCCAATTACGCCTTCTTCGTCAAGGCTTATGGTTTGATCCCCGTCAACAGGGGGAACCTGGACCGCCTAGGGTTGCAGATGGGGATGGATGTGCTTGTTCAAAACGGCATCCTTGGAATCTTCCCTGAGGGCGGCGCATGGGATCCTGCCAATATGCAGGCGCAAATTGGCGTGGCGCTGTTGAGTTACCGTTCCGGAGCACCTGTCCTGCCGATCGGATTTGGGGGCGTTAAAGACGGTTTGGGGAAAGCGCTGAAACTCAAACGTCCTACACTGGTCATGAACGTGGGGGAGATCATACCTCCCGTATCAATCAAAAATGAAAGTCTGAGCATCAAGGAAAACCTTGAAGAGTCAGCCGGCCAAATCCTGGATCGCATTAATGCCCTTGTCCCCGAAAAAGACCTGCAAGTTTTCCAAAAGCGTGTTGATGAGACCTACAGCCTAATTATCAAAGTTTCAGACCGAGATCGGATAATTGAGATCCCGGATGAGTATGTGGTCAGTCACGGCGCGACGTACGCCCGATTTTTATATAACCCAATTATGATGGATGTGCTTGCCCGGAATCTGCGCCTTCCCATTCAACCGATCAAGCAAGTCAGCCAAGAATATCAACTTGATCCCCTCCTGAATGCCTGGCATTCTATTCGAGATTATTTGGAAATCAATCCAGGCTTTTTCACTTATCGTTTTGGAATGACAGAAGGTTTGGCTATGAAGGAAGCCCTCATGGAACTACACCGCCTGGGAAAGTGGACACACCAATCAGGATATGCACTCACCCTCCAGCCTGAACGGCATTACCGCAACGCCAACACTGGCGCATCCGTCATTGAACGCGGGGGTTGCTTTCCAATAAGTCTCTAGACTTTCACACTTGATCATCTGGCGAAACAACCAGGATTTTTCCCCAATTGGGCGGCAGCGTGCACTGAGCCGATCCTGCTTCAATCAGATACTCCTCACCGGGATTCAGGAAGTCTACTAATTTACCGCTTCCCCAGGGTATCGCTAATTCGATTTCAACCGGCTTGTCTGCACTGTTCAAAACCACCACCACCGCTTCTTTCTCCGTCTGTCGGATGAAAGCATACTGCTGCGCTCCCACGTATACTTCCCGGTAGTTGCCATGGCGCAATACCTCTGAGGAACGCCGCATACTCGCCAGGCGTTTGATCGTCAGCATCAGATCCCTTTGCGGTGCATTGTTCTGTATCTCTTCAAGAACCAAAGCTGGCCTCAATGTCCTGTCTGAGTATTCTTCCTTGACTCCCCCAATCCCCCACTCACTGCCGTAATACACCGATGGAATCCCTGGCATGGTAAACAGCAGAAGGTAGAGCGGATAGAGATGATCGGGCTTATGCAATATGCTGGCGACACGGTTCACATCATGGTTATCCACAAAGTTATACAGATAGGCATCACGATAGATCCCGTCTGGTCCAAATTGGCGATTCAAGCTGTAGGCGATCTCAAAATAGTTGGCATCATTCAAGCTGGAATATAAACCTTTATAGCATTCATAATTCGTGACTGAGTCCAGGGTTGAGGGGTTAACCCAGTGCCGGTAATCGCCGTGGACGACTTCTCCCATCAGCCAGAAGCCCTGCATGTGCGATTTTTTGAATGCATGCAGCGCTTGAAGGAAATCAACATCAAGACAATCCGCAGCATCAAGCCGCAGCCCATCAATCTGGAAGGTCTCCCGCCACATCGTCACCGCATCAAATAAATGCACCCGTACGTCCGGGTTGGATAGGTTCAGTTTCACCAGGTTGTAATGACCCTGCCAGCCTTCATACTGAAAAGGGTCTCCTTTGGGGCTCTGCTCACCAAACCGCAGATTGTGGAACCAATCGCGATAGGGTGATGATTCCCCTTTACTGAGAACATCCTTAAATGCCCAAAACTCTCGCCCTACGTGATTGAACACAGCGTCCAACACCAACCTCATTCCCCGCGTATGGAGCTCTTCTGAGAACTTTGCCAGGGTTTGGTTGTCGCCCAGTCTGCGGTCTACCTGGTAGTAATCCATGGTGTCATAACCATGACTGGTGGACTGAAAGACTGGTCCCAGATAGAGCGCATTTGCCCCCAACGCCTGGATGTGATCCAGCCAGGGATAAAGGACATCCAGCCGGTTGACGACCGACGCACTGATATCATTCCGCTCCGGGGCGCCACACAATCCAAGTGGATAAATATGGTAAAAAAAGGCGTCTTCTGCCCAATGAGAATCCATTGACTTAAGGTTCTCCTTTGTAATCATTTTTTCTTCGTTCGATCATCTTATAAATCCATCAACTGAATATCCCGTGCATGAATTGATGAACCGTCTGATATCCTACCTCATCTGTCAATTCAGCCTGCCCGCTCAGATATAGTCCAATCATCCCATTCAGTACACCCAGGAAACCAGCTGCGTAGCGATGGTGTCTGCCGCGCATATTGCCGTGGTCCTCCGCCGCCTTGACGAAAACACTCTCCAGCAGTGCGTTTTGCTGGTGTGTATAAGGCTTGATAGCCTGATGGGCTTCGCTTTCTGGCGGTGCAAAATACAAGGCAAGCTGCATGCGGTAGAAAACACTGTGTCTTTCAGCGATATTGAAATATGACCTGGCAATGTTGTATAGGGTCAACAACAGGTCACCCTGATATTGAGCGGCCACACCCACTTCTGAAAGCAGGTTCCATTCCTCGCGTTTAAGCAGTTCCTCCAGGAGTCCACGCTTGCTTTCAAAATAATGATACAGAGTAGGTTTTGTGACTCCCGCCTCGTCGACAATTTCCTGCACACCCACACCGTCATAGCCGCGCTGGCTGAAAAGCTGAAGCGCACAATCCAATAAGATCTGCCGGTTATCCATAGGTTGATATTATACCGATCGGTATACTTCTGTCAAGAAGGATTTTCTTTAAGAGTCTTCGTCTGAAGATTTTTTTATGACTTTTACCTCTTCCTTACCTTCAAACGCAGTCCGTATCACTGCTCTTATTTGAACAACCTTCACAGGTGTTGTCTCCAGAATTTTTATCTCATACAGTAGCTTTTCATTATTAAATATTTATCATCTTAATTTATTCACATTAATTATTTTAATATCTTAATTAGTCATAGTCGTAGGGGGTGTGGAAAAGTGGATAGATCGATAAATGATTGAAAACAAGCAAGGATTGAGGAAGATACAGGGGATCAATTATACTTACCCCCTATAAAACTGGTATTAGTACTAAAGGGACTATCCACAAAGCCCTGTTGATGATGAGAGGTATAGTTTGAATAAAACCTGACAACTCGCTTGTTTCGTGTTTTAAGGCTAGTTTTATCCTCAGGCTCTCCAGAATCAAACTTTCCTTTAATTGGAAAATTTGAGCGAGTTATCCACATATCGCACAAGTTATCCACAGTTAATGGGGTAGTTATCCACAGGATTAAAGAAAAATCGATGCTAATGAGAACTTGAAAAAGAGGGTGTAAAACACTCAATGTTCATATGTTTTTGCCCAGGTTTCTATCACAAGGTCCAGGGTGTCCAGGTAGGCATCCAGGGCTTCCAATTTTTCCGAGCAGGTCTCACCTGTCAGACTCAAGCTTTTCAGACACTCCTCCCAGACTTCTGACTGAGGGGTTGTTTTTTGTAATGCTTTTTGGACGTCAAGCCAGGTCCGCAGCAATGGCCAGAGTGCCTGCTCCGGGGAACGGCTTTCGGTCATTGCCCTGATGGCATTCACGTAATAGCGGTGCCGGCATGGCAAGAGATGTACCGGTGCTGATCCATTTTCAGCAAGGGTAATAAGGTCCTTTTGAAACGCATCGGTCCACTCAACGAGATTATCTTTTTTAAGATTTGAACAACCCAGCAGGCCGGTGAAACCGGCCAGTACTTTTGGAATACCGAGTGTCTCCACACGTTCACTGAAATCCATCAAGAACCGCCGCCTGGTCAGCGGTGGTCCGATCAGGCCGGTGACGGCATTTGCTGCCAGCGTCAGGATTTCAAGGTATTGATCGAGCCAATCCGGATAAACTTCCGTCGGAGCCTGCACCAGGTCGAACCAGCGGTCACGAGCTGCACCGAACATGCCGTTGACCCTGGCGAGCACGATGTCTGGCTGGTGGAAGTTTGCTGATACGCCAGACTGGATGAATTCAAGCCAGTGATCGGTATCATGGACCAGGATGTGATAATTGGTCAGGGGGTAGCCTACCCAGGGATCGAGCCGCAGCTGTTTATGCGCTTCATACTCATTTCTAAGTTTATGAACGATATCAAGCGAGATCTCCGGGGTCAGCTTTTTGCATTCACGTGCATCTGTAACCTGGAACTTGTGGACGAATACCATGTCAATATCGGTCGTCCCGCCCAGCAGGGGTGAATCGCTCAAAACGGAACCGGTCAGATACACTGCATGGAGATCCATTTCTCCACGCAACCGTCTTTTAACGGTTTCCTGGGCGTATTTTAGAAGCAGCTCTTGTGTTATGCGCATGGTTCCCCTTATCTAAAGATCGATTGGTAGATTCTCCTGGAATGGTGACAGCCTCAATGTTTGACGGATACGTTGTTTGACGAGTTCTAGATCTTCCGGGTGACGAACAAAATCCAGGTCATTGGTGTTGATGATGAGCACGTTCTTTTCATTGGCGTGATTATATTTTGCTTCGTAGGTGTGATTCAAGGTGTCGATGTAGTTCACATCCATCTGGCGTTCATAAGAGCGATCGCGCTGGGCGATGCGGTGCATGAGAACATCTGTCGCTGCTTTGAGATATACAACCAGGTCCGGTCGGGTGATCTTTTCTGCAAGGGCTTCCTGGACTTTATAGTACATTTCAAGTTCATCCCCATCCAGGTTGACCTCTGCAAAAAGCCGGTCCTTCTCAAAGGTGTAATCGGAGATCAGGGTACTTTTCTTCTCCAGTGCTTCAAGGACACCTTTGCGCTGCTGGTGGTAGCGACTGAGCAGGAAGAATATCTGGGTCTGGAATGCATAGCGTTCACGGTCGCTGTAAAAATCGCTCAGGAATGGGTTCTCTTCGAAGATTTCCAGGAGCAGTTCAGCGTCAAAGGAGGATTGAAGCAGGCGGGCTAGGGTTGTTTTCCCCACACCAATGACGCCCTCAATGGCAATATACATATAAACTCCAAATGATGTCGTAGAATGGTTAAACTATACCATAGGAAGGTCAACCCGTAGAAAAAAAATTCTGTTTTGGGCCGGATAGGATCTTCTGGAAACAAGGGATTATAGCGAACACTATTCCCTTCCGATATAATAAACCTAAAAGCATTCAGTTGCAGCACAGGTGAACTGTAGATGACAACTTCTGGAACAGCGATCAATAAATCTAATAAAATAAAATTCATTGTCGGCGGGATCTTATTCGCGGTTGTCGTGGTCATCTTGATCATCAGTGTTACACGATCGACGGTGGCGTTCTATGTTTCCGTTCGGGAACTGCTGGAATCGGAAGAAAACCTGACCGGGCAGAGCCTACGGGTTTCGGGGGCGGTGATCGGCGATTCGATTAAATACAATTCGGAGACCGGCTGGCTGTCCTTCACGATTGCACATATCCCTGTGGATGACGCTGAGATCGAAGCCCTGGGCGGGATAGACGCAGCTCTCCATCAAGCTGTCGGCGATCCGGATACGCCCCGCTTGGATGTTTCCTACCAGGGGGCACCGCCGGATATGCTCCGAGATGAAGCCCAGGCAATCCTGACAGGGTCGCTTGAACCCGATGGAAGTTTCCTTGCCCAGGAGCTGCTCTTAAAGTGCCCCAGCAAGTATGAAGAAGTCTCACCGGAAGAGATTGAGGAATAATTTATATCTTAGTTCCAGAAACCCGATGCTTGTGCTGGGATTCCTGCCGACTCTCTATGGGGCGATGGATCTGGATGGCGGCCTTATCCTGAACAACAGAATATGTAGAGAATCGGTATTTTGTGCCTTGCCCCAAAAAATATTCCTTGAACAAGATTAATCCAATTAACCTGGCATGGTGGTTTCTTCTATTGAGGTAGGCTTTTTATCGCTGATGCCAAACAGCGCCAGTGCGGAGACCAGAAACAGGAACCCGAAGATGCCCATCAGGAGCGTAAAACCGACCCCGTCGCCAATGGGGCCGCCGATATAGGCACCGATTGCCCCGGCCCCAGCCCCTGCGAGGTTTGAGATGCCCAGGTAGCGCCCAGCTTCTTCTTTGGGAACCAACCCTGTTCCCAGCGCCCAGCTTGCCGTGAAGAAGAAACCAACGCCAATACCGATCAGCACACCGCCGATATAAAATATGGTGATGTTTGGCGAGGTGACCACAATAATTGTGCCTGCCATCGCCAGCACGCCGCTGATGGCACAAATCGGTTTCTTGCCGAATTTATCCGTCAGCCATCCGGCGGGGACGCTGGAAATGAAGATCGATAACCCAACGAGCAGCATCAGCATGCCGTACATTTCCTCAACGACAACATCCGCCTGATTGCCAAAGCGTTCCTGGAGGAAATAAACCGCAAAAACGGAGAGGTTGGTTGATCCCACAAGGAAAGATAGGCGGTTGATGATCCACCATGTATACGAGGGATTGTCTTTGCTGGCTTTCTTCCCAACCCCGATGCGTACACTTGACCACACGCCCAATCCCACCGCGACCGCCATGCCGAAAACGCCCATAGCTGCAGTGGCGATCAGAGCGGAAACCTCTTCCAGACCGCTTGCCAGTTTATTGATCAGTTCAACAAGTTCACCCGTCCCAATAATAATAAGCGTAAACACCCCGGTCATTGCCAGCAGGCGGATGATGGGTTTCCAGTCCATCTCGAACGGCGGCTGCTTGATCGGTTTTTCTTTGATGAACATGGCGATCCCGGCGGAAAGAAGTACGACGGCACTGAGGATGATCAATCCTGTCCAGTATTCTCCGCTGCTGACAACCTTTGAGATCACAAATGATGCGAAGATCAGGGGGGCAGGAAGTTCGAAGAAAGCCTTAAACCCGGCGAATAAACCATGTTTGGACTCAGGAACGAGGTCCGGGATCAATCCCTGTGCGGCTGCGTGGCCTGTGTTTGAAGCAAGCATGGAAAGCAAATAAGCGGCAAACAGCACCCAGTAGCCTGTCATCCCTTCCACTGTGGAAGCAATCACCCCGATCAAAATAAATACGATGACTTCGGAGATCGCACCGATCAGGATAAAAGGACGACGGCGTCCAAAGCGGGAGGTGTTGCGGTCGGAGAGAATGCCGGCCAGGGCCTGGAAGAGCAATGCCGTCATCAATCCCCATAGGCGGATGTTCCCCAGGGCTGTGCCTTTAACCTCCTCGCCTACGAAATCCTGTACAAGGAGGGGGACGATAAGTCCCAGCGTTTGGGAGCGTGCCGTGATGGCGAAATAAAAAATATTGATGGTGATGTAGTCATACCAATGGATTTTTTGTTCCATATTTTCCTCCTGATCAAGATGCAGGTAATGCCAGGTTCATTATAGCTGTATTATGGAAAATGCAATCACAATCTCAAAGACACAGTCATCCAGCCGCATTCATTATCTGATACTGAGATTCGCAAGAATTATTAAACTACAGATCATGCAGGAGGGAACCTTTGATATTCCGGTCAACTTCCCAGGGATAAATAATGAAGGCATCGGTGATGGCGGCAAAGTAATCCGGACGGGTCGTGCCGAAGAGATTCCGGTAGGGGTTGAAATGCAGAACGCAGGTGTACGGGAACCCGCCGGCCGCTGTAACGCGGTTCTTAACGGAGGTGATCGTCCTTCCGGAACCCCAAACATCGTCCACGAGCAGGATGCGTTCGCCGGCCAGCAGTTCGTCCTCCGGGAACATCAGGAAATTGGGCCAGGCTAGAAGCCGGGGGCGTTCAACATCTTCCAACTCAGATGGGAAATCAACAGAGGCAAGCAGCAGTTTATGGATATCCATTGCTTCTGCCAGCAGACCTCCAGGGACGACCCCGCCGCGGGAGATCAGGATCATGCTGTCAAAGGTCAACTCAAATTGTGGGAGGAGATGGTCGATCAATTTATCTACATCATTCCAGGTCAGGATCTCTTTTCTTGGTTCCATGATTGACGTTCCTTTATGCCTTACTTTACTGATCCCAGCACCTGCCGGAGGATCTCTGGTGGTGATGATTTATCGGAGGTTTTGCCCTCGCGGCTTCGTTCAACGTTCCTCACCCAGATATAAAGCGATGTGAGATAGCAAGCACGGGTGAAAGCGCCGAACATGTTCCCGATTGTGGTAAACAACCAGGCAGATAGCAGCCCTGCACCTGCTGCCAGGACGCGCTGCCAGGGACCAGCTGTGGCCGGATCAGTGATGCTTACTGCGATGAAAGCGCCAAGGAGAATGCCGATAATGAGTAATGTATCCCTGACGACCCGGGCGACCAGACGAACTCGCACAAGATTGGGTTGAATTCGGAGCAGGTTATCCTCCACCATTTGATTGACACGCTCGACAGCCTGGGACAAATCAAGGCCTTCCAGACTGATAATGGGAAGGATTAGGAATTGGGCATCAAACCAGCCGGGAATCTGAGCCGTACGCCCCAGCAACTTTCGTAAGTTATTTATGATGATTGTGCCGGGGGTGGATAGTGACAGGATGAGAATATCCCCCCAATGATTTGCGACAGGTTTTTCCGGTGGTGAGAAACCTTGAGCGTTATCCTGGAATAACTTTGCTGCTTCGGGGCAGATGTCAAGTGAGCTGATCTCCGCCCAAATAAACAGACCGGCAGCGACGAGAAAGCTCAACACACCGATGAGGATCAATCCCAGGGGGCTGAGTCCAATCAACCAGGCTACCAATGCGATGGAGATGAAGCCTGCAAACAACATTACAAGGGAACCTGCCCTCAGAGACAACAGAGATTTCCGAAGCTGAGGTTTTTTTGAAGCCAGTTTGAAACTGGCACGTATGAAACTAATAGCGTACTTCAGTCGCTGCATTTTTCAATCCTGTGTTCGTTTTTTTATCCCAATCTAATTATAATGTGAAGCCGTTCTTAGATGATACACGAAAATGAATGAAGGTAAAAGACCCTACAGTATGCTGGGTGGGTCAACCTCGATGATCCAGCCTGGTATTTGGCGTCCCCGCAGGAGTTTTGTCGGGTCTTTCCCACGCAGAAGAATCTGCCACCTGTACTGCCCGTAACTTTTTGAGAAAAAACAGGGTACCGGGCCGATCATCCCGATGGAAAGCCCTGTTTCGCAGATCCACTGCCTGAGGATATTTTCCAGATGCCGAGTTGCCTGTTCTGCTTTACGCCGGTCGCTGTGGCGGTATTCCAGGCGTACCAACCGGGTGAAGGGCGGGTACTGCAGTTCACGCCTGTAATCCAGTTCATGTTCATAGAACCCCTTGAAATCATGTATAGCCGCCGTTTTGATGACATAGTGATCGGGCTCATAGGTCTGCAGGATGACCCTGCCACCCAGGGGGCTTCGGCCGGCGCGGCCTGATACCTGTGTCAGCACCTGGAAAGTTCGCTCTGTTGACCGGTAATCCGGCAGGTTCAATCCTGTTTCTGCCAGGATCACCCCGACCAGGGTCACCAGCGGCAGGTCCAGCCCTTTCGCCAGCATTTGCGTTCCGATCAGGATATCGGCCTGCTGGTTGGTGAAGGCCGTCAGGATGGTCTCGTGGGCACCTTTCTTTCGGGTGGTTTCAGCGTCCCAGCGAAGGATCCTGGCTTCTGGGAAGCGTTCCCGGGTCAACTGCTCAACTTTCTCAGTGCCGGTGCCGAGTTGGCGGATCTGTGTACCGCCGCATTGGGGGCATGTTTTGGGAATCTTCCTGCGGTACCCGCAGGTATGGCAGATCAACTGATCTTCCTTGAGGTGATAGGTCAGCGGTTTATCATCTCGTGGGCATTTGACCACGTAACCGCAGTTCCGGCAAAACACGTACGTGGCTGAACCGCGTCGGTTGAGGAAAAGGATCGCCTGCTGGTGGGTATCCAGCACGTGCTGTATGGCGGACTGCAGTTCAAGGCTGAAGACGCTGCGGTTTCCGGACTGCAATTCTTTCCGCATGTCAACGATGGAAACCTGCGGGAGTCCCAGGTCGGCGGTTTGTCCTTCGCCGGGACGGATGGGCAGGTCAATCCCCAGATGAAGCGCATGCCGGGCGATGGCCTCTCTATGTGCCAGGATCCTGCGCGGGAGTTCAACGTAAGTCGACTGGTCTGTGGACGCTTTGTAGAACTGAGTCACGCGCGGTGTTGCGGAGCCGAGGATGATCGCTGCGCCGGACAAATGGGCGATTTCAACCGCTGTATCTACAGCATGGTAAAAGGGCTGGATATCCTGCTGGTCGTAAGACTCGTGGTGGCATTCATCCACCACGATCAGCCCGAGGTTTTCCATGGGCATGAACAGGGCGCTGCGAGGGCCAATGATCACCTGGAGTTCGCCGTTGCGCACACGCCGCCAGGTGTCGTAACGCTCGCCCTCAGAAAGCTGGGAGTGGACCACCCCGACCTGGTCCTGGAAGCGCGCCAGAAAGCGGTTGATCGTCTGCGGAGTCAGTGAGATTTCGGGGACGAGGACGATAGCCTGTTTGCCTGATTCAAGCGTCTCCTTGACCGCTCTCAGGTAAAGTTCGGTCTTGCCGGATCCGGTCACGCCGTGCAGCAGGATCGGCGCGGATGCCTGTCCCTGACGTGCAGAAGCTAATGCAGGCAGGATCTGTCCCCAGGCGCTTAATTGGTCACTTGTCAGTTCAGGAGGGACTGCAGGGATATAGGTCGCGTCTTCAAGAGGATCGCGCCAGACCTGGGCATCAATGATTCTGACCAGCCCAGCTTCCTCCAAAACCTTTAGGTCGCCGCTCTTTAAACCTGTCTGGGCTTCGATCCAACCTGGTTCAACAGGTTCCGTTTCGCCGGCCAACATCCTCAGGATTTTCATCCGCCGGTCGTGGACGGCATGCACTCGGCTGAGAGGCGTTTCGAGCTGAGCAAGTTCTTGAGGGGTGATGTTCAGGATGACTTTGCGGCGGGTCTTTGGCTTGACCCGCGGCGGCGGCAGGACAGCCCGGGTGTGCACGATCCCTTTACGAACAAGTTTTTGCAAGGTGCCGCGCCATTCAACGCGGCGAAAAGAGGCATCAATTTGCCGCCCGCGCAGGTTACCGCGTTTCTTCAAGAGGTTGACCAATCGTTTCTCAAGCGGGGAGAGGGCATTGATGTCGAACTGGCGTTCCCGGTTCAGGCTGACCAGGGTATCCGTGCGCTGGCTCAGTCCGGGTGGGAGCATCAGGCTGATGCAGGTGCCCAGCGAGGTGAGTGTTGCATCTGCCAGCCATTGGGCTGCCTCCATCTGGGTTGGTGTCAGGGCCGGTTTTTCATCCACCAGGTTTTCCACAGGGCGGGTCTCCGCTACCTCGGGGATGTCGATGATACGCAGCACAACCCCCTGGACGCGCTGCCTGCCAAACGGAACGATCACCAGCGACCCGGGTTGGACGGACTCTGCCAGGTCTGCCGGGAGGTGATAGTGATAGCTGTTTGAAATCTGGGGGAGGTTGATTGCCACCTCAACATAGGAACGCATATGATGATTTTACCTTAGTGTTCCTGAATCTTGCGCTAAAATAAAGGCATGGAATGGCACATTCACGGTCACGATTGGGCAGTCAATTTACTGCGCGCACATGCATCAGGGGATAAGCTTCGCCATGCGTATTTGTTCGTCGGCCCGCAGGGGGTCGGCAGACGCACGCTTGCCCTGCGTTTTGCGCAGGCAGTTAACTGTACCCAGTCGCCTGGGTCAGGTGAGTTCTGTGATACATGCCGGGACTGCCGGCAGATTCAATCCATGACCTACCCTGACCTGAGCATTTTAGAACCTCTGGAGGGGCACAAGGATATCTTGATCGACCAGGTACGTGCGCTCCAACACACGCTGGCACTGGCATCTTACGCAGCCTCCTACCGGATTGCACTCCTATTGGATTTCCAGCGGGCGACGACGCAAGCAGCCAATGCCCTGCTGAAAACGCTGGAGGAGCCGCCGGAGAGGGTCATCCTGCTGCTGACAGCGGATACGCTGGAAAGCCTGCTCCCAACGATCGTTTCGCGCTGTGAGGTCATCCGGCTGCGTCCGTCCTCACTTGAGTCGGCACAAACCTTTCTGCAATCCGAAAGGGGTTTGACGGCTGAGAAGGCAGACCTGATCGCTCATCTTTCGGGAGGGCGGATTGGCGCAGCCTTACAGATGGCAGAAGACCCAAGCGAACTGGAACGCAGGCGGGAACATATGGTGACATTCCTGTCGCTGCTGTCGGCCAAACGTGTTGAGCGTTTCAAACTGGCGGCGAAAATCGGTCGGCCTTATGATACGGCTCGACAAAAAGCCGGCGAAGTGCTGCCCATCTGGCTATCTTTCTGGCGGGATGTCTTTATCAGGGCTTCGGGCGCAGCGCTTCCGCTGGTTAATGTTGATCTGGAAGCACAGGTGGCGTTGACAGCAAGGCAGTTAAGTGCCGAATCCGCCAGGGCGCTGGTGATCGCCCACGAGAAAGCCTTCCAGCAGATGGACGCGTATGCCAACGTCCAGCTTTTGGTTGAGACGTTGATGCTCCAGTGGCCGTATGTATCCAATCCCCTAATTGGTGAATGAAATAAATTTAGTGTAGGCATCCTTTCCAGACTGAGAGTCCCCGGTCTAGATGTGTTCTAAGCCGTGAAACGGAGCCTCGGTGTTTTGAGGATTTCTGAAATCAGAATATGGATGAGTGCGACCGGGAAGAAGAAGACCGGCAGCACTATCATGAGCAGTTCATAAGCCAGGTTGCTGTTCCCAGATGGTTCCTTTTTGAGACGATTCATGAAAGCACTCAATGGGATACCCATCACATTGCCCATCATCATGATTTGAATCGACGAAAGGATTTGATCAGCTTTCATTTGTCCATAGGTTTCTATCAGGTTTCCCCAGGCTTTTTTGGTTGGCTGTCCTTTTGTATCGGCATAATGCTGTGCAAAAAGGATGGCGGTGGCTTCATCCGGAGGAATGCTCTCAGCGCTGCCGCTGATGAGCATCTGGATCTCTTCTTCACTTAAGCCCTTTTCAAGGGCTATTCTTGTATGGTAATAGGAGCAGACCTCACAGCCGTTGACTTCGGTGACCGCAAGCATGATCCTTTCCTGGCATTTATCATCAATTCTTTCACTTGCTTTTGAAAAAGCAGCATGTAGGGAGGCTCTCATGCCTTTAGAGAAGATGATATATGCTTCGGAGATTGTAAATTTCCTTGGATTGAATTGGATGTCACTCATAAATCTCACTTCTAATATGAAATATCTATTTTATAAATCTTGAGGTCTGAAAAACGCACTGTTATTGCATCACCTGTGACGGTTCGGGCAAAAATACTCAACTCCCCGGTACGTTCTCTGGAGATAGATTCTTCAAACTGGAAGGTGTCATTGATATATAATCGGAATAATCCTTGAATGACCCAGAGTCCCACGTGGTTTTCTGCCGGGTACCCAGGCTGCATCTGTGAAGCGGACTCCCAGTTTCGCAGTACGATGGACTGACCATCCTGAACCAGAGCCAAGCGGTACTGCCCGCTGCAGTCAAAAGAAAGCAGGTAGTAATCGCTCTGGGATTGTCGCCAGAAGATGATCCCAAACTGATCAGCAGGTTGACAAAGGGAAGTTTGGATGGTGATCTCAAGATAGAAATTGCTGTTCAGTGCATGCTGGCTGTCGCTGAACAGGTATGCATTCTGCTTCGCTCCAGCCAGGGTCAGGTTACCATTGCCAAAGACAGCATTTCCCGATTCGGTCTGGAGTGTTGTCCACAGCCGCTCGTCCGTGAAGTCGTCCTGGAGTCTCAGGTCGCCGACACCCTCATATTGGTCAGCCAGGGTAGGCTGGGGCGTTGGGGTGGATTCGGGTAGGAGTGTGGCGGTCGGTGAAGCCGGGAACCAGTCAATCGTGGGTGTCGGTGTTTGTGTCTGCGTAGGGGTTTCGGTTGGTGATAGTGTCGCCGCAGGCAGCAGGAGATCACATCCTGAGGTTAGGAGCAGGATGCTCAGGAGTAGAATTCCTGCGAGGGTAGAGGGAACGAAAGCTTTCCGGTAAAATTTGCTCATCTTGAAGTCATAATTATATAATTAAACTGACCTACACCCCAAATTTCATAACTGGCAGTATTTTGAGGAGATGTTATAATCCTTGCTGAGAAAGAATGATACCTATGAAAAAATATAAAATCTTTCTATTGACAGCAGTGATAATCCTGCTTGGTGCCGGAGTTGTGATGATCGAACCCGCCAGTGCCAGCACCTTGGAGCAATCTTCCTACCAGACACCAACGCCGAATAACGACGGGCAGATCATCTACACGGTCGAAGAAGGCGATAACTGCACGCGTATTTACATTCTGACAGGTGTTTCCATAGATCAGTTGATTGCGTTAAATGACCTTGACGATGATTGCAGTATTACCCCTTCACAGCAGTTGATCCTGGGTACAGTTGCACCGGCAACAGCGACGCCTGAAGGCCCCACACCCACACCCACACAGGCTCAGCCCACCCCTACGCCATTTGAGGGGAACGGTATGGTTTGTGCGGTGTTGTACGATGACCAGAACGGCAACATGATGCGTGACGAAACCGAGTTCTATCTGGAGGGCGGCGTGGTCAGCATCAACAACCGTGAGGGGACCTTCTCTGAAACAATGGAGACAGTCGGTGGATCGCCGGAAGACTACGAAGATATTGAAGATTTGGCGTGCTTCATGGAGGTACCGGAAGGCGAATACAACGTCACAATGGGCATCCCGGAGGGACATAACCCCACCACCAGCATGAATTATTCTCTAGTTGTCACAGCCGGCGACACGATCGTGATCGCCTTTGGCGCTCAACCGGGTTCTCAGATCGTTGATGATACTTCAGGTGATGGCGGGGGGCGGTCGCCCTTGTTTCTGATCGTCGGTTTATTCCTGCTTGCCGGTGGTGCAGGGCTGGCGTTCTTCTTCATCCGCTCTCGGTAGAAAAGCCGATTCGGGCACAGCTCTCTGTTCCTGCCAGACATCCCCTTCATTGTGATACCCATTGGCTTCCCAGAAACCTTTCCTGTCTGAGGTCAGGAATTCCAGGCCGCGCAGCCACTTTGCGCCTTTCCAGATGTAGACGTCTTTCAAATCGTCGCGCCCGGGGATCGTGCCTGTCACAGACCGGAGGGGGTAACCGTGTTCGGGTGTGAGCGACTTGCTGTCATAATGCGTTGCCATCAGGAAATTGTCCTGTAGCATCACCGCCAGTGGTAAGTTGGTGGTATACCCGTAATCTGCATGCTGCATCACAAAACGCGCTTCCGGTTTGGGGGTTACCAAGCCTCTTTCAACCATTGTTCTAAGAGATATTCCCTCCCATAACATGTCCAATTTACTCCAGGTGGTCACACAATGCAGGTCCAGCCTGACCTGCGTGCGGGGGAGAGCCTGGACTTCGTCCCAGGTCAACGTGAGGGGCTTTTCAACTGCGCCCCAAATGCGAAAATCCCAGGTGGCGGGGTCAAATTCCGGCACAGGTCCATAGTGCAGGGCTGGAAAACGGACGGTTAATGATTGTCCAGGCGGCAGGCGGTTTTGATCGTTCATCATGAAGATCAGGGATAGATAAATTTCTCACCGGGTTTAAGGACGTGGGCTGCGGCGTCAGTTTCTTTTTCAACCCTTTCCGCCCAGGCATCAGGGTCCTGCGCGATCAGCCCCCAGGTGCTGTAATGGATTGGGATGACGTGCTCCGGCGTGAGTAATTTCACAGCCCGAAGGGCATCGTCGGGACCCATGGTGTAATTATCCCCAATTGGGAGTACCGCAAGGGTCACGCCTTCCTCACCGATCAGACGCATATCGCCAAAAAGACCGGTGTCCCCTGCCATGTAGATCTTTTCACCATCATTGGTCGTCAGCAGGAAACCGGCGGCAATCCCGCCGTACGTTCCGTCCGGCAGCCCGGAGCCGTGCAGGGCGAGGGTGGGTTTGAGGTAGCCGAAGGGGTGCGTAAACCCACCGCCGATTTGCTGTCCATGTGTTTTGATGCCCTTCTTTGACAGCCAGCCGGCGGTCTCTGTGTTAGCGATCACGGTTGCCCCGGTACGCTGGGCGATCTCGATGGAATCGCCGAGGTGATCGCCGTGCCCGTGCGTAACGAGGATATAATCCGCATCAATCGTATCTGCATTCGCTTTTGCTGTGGGGTTTTCACGGATGTAAGGATCAACCAGCAGTTTGTATTTACTGGTTTTAATCGCCAGGGCTGCATGTCCGATCCAGGTCAATTCAAAAGCCATGCCATTCTCCTTTCAGTCACATATGTGATCCCGATTAATTATACAGTCAATGTGCTGCAATCAAGCGCATAATAATGATGTAGGGATGGTTCACCTAAGTACGACAGAGTGCAGCCTTCAGGCTGCTGGAATACCTTATGGTGTATTGAATTCAATTCTAAAGGAATAGACTGACCTTGCAGCGTTACACCCTTCAGGAGGGGGATGCAGTTCGCATTCCTTCTTATCGATTACTGAATAATCATTTTGTTATCAAAGTATTAACATCAAGTTGGTCGATGAGTATGCTAAAATTGCCTATGGCTTATGATATCTTTGATTAAAAGCATGCAGCTTAAGGAGTTCCCAGTGAGGAAACACCCCGGAAAATTTGCAGGATTGGCCACATTGTTGACCCATTATACAGAATCTGAGAATCCTGAGAACGCGCATATTGCACCGATCTTTCAGAATTCTGTATTTACATTTACGGATACGGAATCCGGGGCAGCGATTGCCGGCGGTGAAAAGCCTGGATACTACTACACCCGTTTGAACAACCCAAATCACCAGCAGTTGGCCAGGAAGCTGGCCGCGCTGGAAGCCTGGGACCTGATCAAGCAGAATCCCGAGGCTGACCCTGAAGAGATCGTGGGTGGATTGGTATTTTCCTCCGGCATGGCAGCGGTCACCGCAGCTGTCTTCGCTTCCGTCCAGGCCGGGGAGACCATCTTGACTCAGGCGGCACTCTATGATGGGACTTATCTCTTCCTGAAGAACCTTGCCCCCCGGTACGGCATTGACGTTGTCTGGGTGACGGATAATACGCCGGCGGGATGGGAGGCGGCCTTTAGTGCCCATCCGCAGGCAAAGCTGGCATATATTGAAACGCCGGTCAACCCTACCCTGAGCCTGACGGACATTTCCGCTGTGGTGGAAAGCGCTCATCGGCACAGCGCCCGGGTGGTGGTAGATAACACCTTTGCAACGCCCTGCTGTCAGCGGCCGCTGACATTCGGCGCAGACCTGGTGGTGCATTCCACGACCAAGTATCTCTCAGGCCATGGGCAGGTATTGGGCGGGGCTGTGCTGACAACCGACCTGGCGCTGTTGAAAGGTGAACTGTATCAGGTCTATAAATTATTGGGCGCTACACCCAGCCCGATCGACACCTGGATGACGAATATCGGTTTGAAGACCTTTGAACTGCGTATGCAGCGTCACTGCCAGAATGCATTGCGGATGGCGAAGACACTGGAAAAACATCCGGCTGTGGCAAAGGTGTATTACCCCGGGTTGACCAGCCACCCAGATTATGACCTGGCGAGGGTGCAGATGTTGGACTACGGCGGGATGGTCGCGTTTGAATTGGAAGGTGGTTTGGAGGCGGGGAAGCGCATGATGGACCACGTCCGGGTGGCGACCCTGGCAGTCAGCTTGGGGAATGTGGATACCCTGGTGCAGCACCCAGCCAGCATGACCCACCGGAACACGCCGCGCGAGAAGCGCCTGGCCGCGGGCATCACGGATGGGTTGGTGCGCCTATCTGTGGGTATTGAGGATGTGGTGGATATCACACGAGATTTATTGGGTGCGATTGAGGGTTAGCTGTCGCGACGAGCGTAGCGAAGCAGTCTAAAACTTACACGACTCTTGAAATAGCCGAGTGGGGTGTAAAATAGATTTTCTTGGATTGCCCCATTGAAATGACAGGAAGGGATTGCTTCATACCCTGCCGGGATTCGCAATGGCGGAAATCTAATACTCGTAAATGCTACCGCCGATGAACTCGCGGATGACGGAGTTTTCCGGAACGACCGAGTCATCCTCGATCGGCACCAGGAACTGCATCAGCTTGTATACTCGTGTGGCGCGTTCGTATGCGTCCAACCGGAGGGGATCGTCCTTATAATCTTCCGTCCATCTTTTAAAATCATCGAACAGCTTGGCTTTATACATGGGCATCTCGTACGGCATACCGCTGTTGACGATGTAATCGGTTGTGTTCGCATAGGGGATGATGTGCTGCAGTTCACTATTGCGCACGTAATGCCAGTGCAGGAGGGTCTTGGTTGGATCGTATGCCCGGTGGGAAGCGTCCCGGAGCATGCGGCGGATCAAGCGGATATCCGTCCAGCGCACATAATG
>Ga0272443_10001214_pt1 | contig 39635 bp, 32 predicted proteins | sample SSMAcet12_FD_193581 | JGI IMG/M metagenome (GOLD analysis project Ga0272443, IMG submission 193581) | Marine sediment archaeal communities from Little Sippewissett salt marsh, Falmouth, MA, United States - SSM-Acet-12 | ecosystem: Environmental > Aquatic > Marine > Wetlands > Sediment ...
GAACGTCGGCGGTAATACCGACTTCCTCAACATGCTCGAGCGATCACGCCTGGAATCAAAGAGGATTTCGAAGACGAATGCGGTAACATCCCAGCTCGATTACGATCTTGGAGCAGACAATGTCCATATCGGCCCATCCGACTACGTCGCATGGCTTCACGACCGGAAATGGGCATACATCAGGCTCGAAGGCCGAACCTTCGGGGATGTTCCCCTGAATATCGAAATGAAACTTGAAGTATGGGATTCACCCAACTCGGCGGGCGTTGTCATCGATGCAGTACGTTGCTGCAAGCTGGCTCTTGACCGCGGGCTGTCCGGCGCAATGGAGGCTCCGTCATCGTACTTCAAGAAGTCACCGCCGATACAGTACTTTGACGATGAAGCCCGGAAGATGACCGAGGAATTCATCCAGAAGTACAGTCTGAAGGCGAAGACATCCGCTGCGAAAGTTCCGGCAAAGACTGCGAAGAAGAAGGCAGCAAAGACCAGTAAGTCTGCCAGGAAGAAATAGCCGATTACATCGAAGGTGGCCGAAAGGCCACCTTCTCACTTTCTATCATGACCAAAGAAGGCGTGTTCATTACCCTCGAGGGCATAGACTTCTCGGGCAAATCCACCCAAGCGGATTACATCCTTGCAAGGCTCAAAGACGGGGGGCTTGATGTCCTGTTCCTGCGCGAGCCGGGAGGTACCGAGCTTTCCGAGCGGGTGCGGTCCATACTACTGAGCAGGAAAGAGATCGACATTTGCCCTAAGTCGGAACTCTTTCTCTTTCTGGCGGCAAGGGCGCAGATTGTGGAAGAAGTCATAATACCGGCTATAAACGCCGGGCGTATTGTCTTGTGCGACCGTTTCTATGATTCCACGTATGCGTATCAGGGATTCGCTCGCGGACTTGGACTGGAAAGCGTTGAGCCACTCAATGTAATGGCAACTTCCGGTCTCAAGCCGGACCTGACAATCCTCTATGACCTGCCCGTGAGCGAAGCACGGAAGCGAGGTGCGGGTTTCCTGTCAGATCATGATCGCCTTGAGAATGAACGGGTCGAATTCCACGAGCGGGTGCGAGACGGATACCACCGCCTCGCTCGACGAGAGCCTGAACGGATAAAGCTTGTCGATGCTTCCGGTCAGCCGCAGGATGTGTGGAAGCTGACCTGGGAGATTCTTGGTCCATTTCTGGAGAACCGGGGATTTGCCGTATCAGGATAATCACACGAGGGTCTTGGGCATTCGACTGCTCTTTGGTGTCGCTACCGTTCTCGCCATCGCTCTCGCGCTCACGCTGACTCTTGATGACCCCCGCTACAGAAGCGCCCGGCTGTTGACCTCCTCCATGATTACTGTCGCGGACAGCCTGTACGCTCCCGTTGATGCCAGGGAATTGTTCGCCTCGGCGTGGCTCGGTATGAAGGGAATCCTCGATCCATACACGAATTTTATTCCGGAGGAGTCTTACCGCTATGTTGAAGAAGAGAGCCGGGGCAGTTTCGAAGGAATCGGCGTTGAGATAACGGTTCGCGATGGTCTGGTTACAGTGATAAGCCCGATAGCCGGATCGAATGCTGAAGAAGTAGGACTGCGTTCCGGCGATCAGGTCATTTCCGTAGATTCGGTGGACGTTGACGGGATGGCCGCGGATGAGGTCACATCGCTGATCAGGGGACCGGCCGGAACCACAGTGCTTCTCGGGATCAAACGCCCGGGAATAAGCGAACCTTTCGAAGTGACTGTCGAGAGAAGAAAAGTCGAGCTCAACAGTGTCGACTTCAGCGGTATAGTCGATTCAATCGGGTACATACGTCTTACGAGATTCGCGCTTACTACCCCGTATGAAGTGAGCGAATCAATCGAAACTCTGCTTCGGCAAGGTATCAGGGGAATTGTACTTGATCTTCGAGGCAACCCGGGTGGATTCATGTCATCCGCGGTATACATCGCGGAATTGTTTCTGCCGAGTGATAAGCTGATACTGGCGACGAAGAGCAGGAGAGGATGGGAGAACTACTCGATCAGGACCCAGCAGGATGGGCCGCTCATGGATATGCCATTGGCAATACTGATCGACAGAGGATCCGCCTCGGCCTCTGAGATTGTCGCCGGGACACTTCAGGACTACGATCGAGCTGTTGTCATAGGGGATACGACCTTTGGGAAGGGCCTCGTACAGACGAATCTAATGCTTGAAGGCGGCAACGCTTTTCGGGTCACTACTTCAAAGTACTATCTCCCATCAGGGCGGCTCGTACAGAGGTTCTCGGATCGTGACTGGGCGAAATATTTGAATGTTTCACGATCCGAGCTCAACACGGCGTTCAGAACCGAGGGGGGGCGCAGTGTCTACGGTGGCGGAGGTGTGGCTCCCGATTTCGCGATCCCGCCGGACTCAGTGAATCTACTCGGTACTGCCCTCTCTTACGGCAACTACTTCTTCAGATTCGTTGTCGATTACCGGGTCGAGCACAGCGATTCGATCCCATTGAGAGTAGACGAAAGCGTAGTATTCGATTTTAGAGATTACGTTGGCGACCTGGGATTCACAGTGCCGAATATTCTGCTTGCCGCCGTGACCGAGCTTGAAGATGCAATAGCCGATACGGATGGGCGGATTCCGGCGCAAGTATTCGAGCGCATGAAGAACAAAGCAAGGAGATTCGAACAGCAGCTCTGGATGGAGTCTCATGACTACATAGTAGAACGGCTCCGGGAAGGTTTCGCGAATCAAAGAGGCGGGCGGTCGGAAATCTACACCGGAAGTCGCTTAAGGTGCGATCAGACGATACAGAAGGCGTTCCACATTCTCTCTGACGATTCACTTTACCTCCAAACACTCAACTCGGAATGATGGGCAGACCATGAAGTACTCTCTGTTTCTGGATTTCGATGGTACACTTGCGACGGTTGATGTGGGCAATCGTTTCTTCACTCACTTCAGCGATGGAAAGAACATCCCCGTCGTCGAGAAGTGGATCAAGAGAGAAATCACTTCGGTTGAATGCCTGACGAAAGAAGCCGAACTCATTACCGCATCCGAACAGGACATCATTCGATTCGCCTCTCAATTCGAGCTAGACCCGGGGTTCGAATCTCTTTGCCGGCTCTGCGAATCCGAGAGGATTCCCGTTTGTATCGTGAGCGACGGTCTCGATACATACATAAATTCGATAATGGAAAATCATGGTTACCCGGATGTGCCTGTCTACGCCAACAGGGGTGTATTCAATGACGGCAGGCTCAGCATCGAATTCCCCTACCGGGACGATTCGTGCGATCACTGCGCGAACTGCAAAGGAGCGGCGATAAGGCGACTGCTGCCTGAAGGAGATAAGAGCATTTTCGTCGGCGACGGTTACTCCGATGTCTGCGCTGTGGATGCGGCGGATTATTTATTTGCGAAAGCAGATTTGGCTAAGTATCTTCAAAAACTGGACAAACATTTTCTGCCATACGAGACTTTGCAGGATGTGACTGATCGTGTGAGCCAGATTATCCGCAATGGTTAGATTACTCGGTATTTCGCACTCACGATAGAAAGGATCTCGCAAGATGAAAGCGATTATTATGGCGGGAGGTTTCGGGACTCGGCTTCGTCCCCTCACTCTCGGTCTCCCAAAGCCTATGGTACCGATGGCGAATCGCCCGATGATGGAACATATCGTAACATTACTCAAGAAACACGGTTTTGACCACATATTATCACTTCTCTATTTCCAGCCCGAGGCAATCACGGGGTATTTCGAAGACGGTTCAGAATTCGGTGTCAAGATGGAGTACCTCCATGCCAAGGACGACTACGGCACGGCCGGTAGTGTCAGGAATGCCTTTGATTTCATTGACAACGAGCGGATTATTATCATTTCCGGCGACGTCCTTACCGACTTCGATCTTACCGCGGCCCTCAAGTTTCATGAGGAGCGTGGTGCTGTCGCTTCGATGATTCTTACTCACATCGAGAACCCGCTCCAGTACGGGGTGGTGATCACCGATGAGGACGGGCGTATTACGAGATTCCTCGAGAAACCGACGTGGGGAGAGGTGTTCTCTGACAGAGTTAACACGGGCATCTATATTCTCGAGCCTGAAGTCGTCAAGATGATCCCGTACCAGAAGTTCTATGACTTCTCGAAGGACCTGTACCCGCGACTGCTGAAAGATGGCGCACCGCTTTACGGCTATACTGCGGATGGCTACTGGCGCGATGTCGGTAATATCAGGGAGTATATGCAGGCTCACAGTGATATTCTGAGCGGTACCGTGAAAGTGGACCTCCCGGTTAACAAGCTCAATTACAAGGGAGCGGAGATCTGGATGGGCAAGAACGAGTCAGTGGATGACTCCGTGGAATTCGAGGGTGTTGTTATCCTTGGAGATGATGTCAGGATCGGTTTGGGTGCGAGGATAAAAAACTGCGTGATCGGCGATTTCTCCAGAATTGACGACGGAACGGTTTTACAGAACTCAATTATATGGGATGGAGTGAAAATCGGTGCCGACGCTCATATCGATAAATCGATGATTCTCTCCAATGCTACCGTCAGAAGCAAGGCAGTGCTCGAGGAGAATGCCATCATATCCGAAAACGCGCGTATCGGAAGATCGGCACGTGTGAAGGCCGGATGCAAGGTGTGGCCCGGCAAGGAAGTCGAAGATGAAGCCACCCTGGCGACAAGTCTGATATGGGGTGAGAAGTGGAATCGTGAGCTGTTCATCGACGCGAAAGTGTCCGGCCTTGCGAATGTCGAAATCACGCCTGAATTCGCGGCCAAGCTCGGGGCTGCCTACGGCTCATCACTGCGCACGGGTCAGAGTATCGTGATATCGAGGGATGCGGGGAACGCCAGTCGAATGGTGTCGCGTTCAATCGTCACCGGTGTTCTCTCTGCCGGGATAAATGTTGAAGACATACGAACACTTCCGATCCCACTAGTGCGGTACGCACTTAAGACCGGGAGGCATGTCGGGGGGCTTCACGTAAGACTCTCGCCGAATGATCCTGAGCTTATTGATATAGTTTTCTTCGATGAACAGGGCATGGATATGCCATCGGCCCGCACGAAATCGCTCGAGAGGTTGTTCTTCTCCGAAGATTTTCCGCGCGCCAAAATTCACGATATCGGCCAGATTGATTACCCGATTCGACTTCTCGAAGCATACAGGCAGGATTTCCTTAACTCGGTTGACGTCGAGGTTATACGGAAACGCAGGTTCAAAGTCGTGGTGGACTACGATTACGGTGGGGCTGTCGAGGTGTTCCCTGCAATCTTTGCAGCCCTGAACTGCGATGTCATCTCGCTGAATGCCTTCATCGACCCGTCAAAGATAGCACGCCCCTCCGAGATGAGAGAGATGTCCATGAACACGCTCTCATCAATCGTGAAATCGCTTAACGCCGACATAGGTATACTTCTGGACAACAATTCCGAGAAAATCCGAGTGGTCGACAGACTCGGTGAAACGATCTCGGATATGTTGCTGCTCCTGCTCGTCACGAATCTGTATTTAAAGACTCATTCTACGAAGCTCATTGCTGTACCGGTCGTGGCGTCTATGGGGGTGGAGAAGATAGCCGGCGAATACGGTGTCCGGGTTGAGCGGTTGAGGAACGATCATCTCGCGATGATGCATGCAATGGTCAACCATGAACCCGGGTTTGTGGGAGGCACGCGCGGCGGATTTATCTACCCCGGCTTCCAGAGAGGCGCCGATGCTATGTTCGCGGCGGTTAAGATTCTGGAACTGATGGCCAAGGCAGGCGTGACTCTCGCTGAAATCCGCTCCGAATTCGAGGGTTATTTCATGGACGAAATCGAGGTCCATTGCCAGTGGAGCAAAAAAGGGCAAGTCATGCGCCATCTCATGGAGCATTCGGCCAAGACCGAGCGAGTCCTCGTTGACGGGGTCAGAATGGACTTCGGTGATAACTGGGTGCTGGTAACCCCGGACCGCAACAAGGAATCATTCAGGGTAATTGCTGAGTCCACAAGCCCGGAAAAGACGAAAGAAGTATTGAAACGTTACGCGGACTATATTCTTGATTGGCAATCATAGTCTCGATCGACGTTAACTTGTTGTAGAGTAGTTCGTTATACGCCACCCCACATTGGTGAAATAACTTGACTTGCATCGTGGGCCTGTGTATACTCAATGTTTGATTCGCGTTCGATGAAAGAGGTTGAATTGACCGCACTAAGACCGCTTATATTGTCGCTCTCCATTCTTTTTCTAATTCTCAATGCAGGACTTGTCAGAGGTCAGTTGACGATTCCGGAGCAGGATGAGCTTGAGAAACTGAAGGAAGACAGGGCGGCTAAGGAGTACGAAGACAGGGATGCAACCGCGCTGGATGGTGTAATCGATCCCGAAGCGTACATTGTCGGGCCGGGTGATCTCTTCACTATCGTGTTCACGGGTAAGATGTTGAACAAGTATGACGTCGAGGTTGCTCCGGAAGGGGTGCTACTTGTGCCGGAATACGGTGCTGTGGGGGTTGCCGAACTGACTCTGTCGGCTGCCAAGGCGAGACTTCTCTCCGCTCTCCGAAGCCGGTATACTGATGTGGCAGTGTCGGTCTATCTAACCAAAGTCAGGAATGTCAAGGTTTCCGTATCGGGTGAAGTGCTTTCCCCCGGTATCTATGTTTTGTCCGCGGGTGACAGGGTAAGCGAAGCGATTCGCCGTGCCGGCGAATCACTCCCGACAGCCTCGGACAGGAACATCATGCTGATCAGAAACGGGCGCACTATCAATGTCGACTTGATGAAGTACAGAAGGGCCGCCTCGGGAAGCTCCAATCCATATCTAAGCCAGGGCGATGTAATTGTCGTACCGGCGCTTGAAAGATATATAAACAGGGTTGGTATATTCGGTGGAGTCAGATCGCAGGGGACTTTCGAATACTGTGACGGTGACAATCTTGCCGATCTTCTTATGCTGGCCTACGGACTGACGACTGATGCCGATTCGAGTAGTTGTGAAATCGTAAGGTTCGAATCTGATCGGAAAACTACGAAGACTATAGAAGTCTTGCTTCCGATGGGCGGCAACTGGCTCGACAGTGCAAAGGCAACGCAGCTTATGCCTGATGACAGGGTGTACTTCCGGTCGCATCCTGATTATCACAAGTCGGCACAGGTTCAGTTGCTGGGTGAAGTCAGATATCCCGGTTACTATCCCATAATCGAAGACAGCTCGATGCTGAGTGACTTGGTTGCACGGGCTGGAGGACTTACGGAACTGGCTTCGCTATCGGAAGCCAGTATGGACAGGGTCGGTTTTGAGTCTCTGGAAGAGGGCGATCTCGAACGTCAATTGAAGCTTTCTGCGAATGAACTCGATATCGTGGAGAAGGAATATTTGTCATACGAGTCCGCAGACCGCCCCGGCAGAGTCTCTGTGGATTTCTGGAGGTTGTTCGTGGCGAGAGACTCGACTTTCGACATCAGGCTGAAAGACGGTGACAGGATTCAGATCCCTCGATTGAGCAGAACCGTTAGGGTGATAGGCAAAGTGCTGAGACCGGGGCTTGTTGAGTTCGAGCCCGGCAGGGATGCGAAGTATTACATCACAAAGGCCGGTGGCTACGGTTGGAAAGCAGACAAAGGCAAAGTCACGATTGTCAAGTCTGCGTCGGGAGTCATCGCAGAGCCTTCCAAAGAAATCCCCATAGAAGAGGGTGACGCGGTTGTGGTCCCGGAGAAGCTGGACAGGGACTGGTGGAAACTTGTAAAGGATGTGGGGGCATTCCTTGCTGATCTTGCTACGGTCTATATTGTTATCGATCAGGTGACCGACTGATATGGATGAACCGAGACTCACATTCTGGAATTTCGCCAGCGCCGTCGTTAACAGTCGCCGTGCGATAGTTTTCAGCGTTATCCTCGTCATGATCGTATCAATGTTTATTGCGTGGTTGATGCCCCGGTGGTATCGTGCCAGGGCGTTAATCCTGCCCCCGGAGGAGGCCTCGGATTTCTCGAGTTTGATGGGCGCTTCAGGATTAGCCGGGCTTGCGGTTTCTGCCGGTGGATTCTCGTTGCCGGTGCTGGCATCCGAATCAGACGTCCTGGCCTCGATGCTGGAAAGCCGAACGGTTATCGATGGGGTTATCGACAGCCTCGGGCTCATGGAGATTTACGATGCAAGTACGCGTCACTCTGCTCGTCTCAGGGTCAAGAGCAACTTGTCCGTAAATGTTGGAAGCGATGGTGTCATCAAGGTTGAGTACGTAGATCAGGACAGCGTCAGGTGCGCGCAGATCGCGAATGCACTCATAGTCAAGATGGATCAGCATCGAACATCTCTTGCCACTGAGAAAGCGGCCGCTACGCGCAGGTTCATCGAAGTGAAGCTTGCGGAGACACAAGTTGATATGCAGGCCGCCGAGGATTCGCTTATCGCTTTCCAGAAAGAGTACAATGTTATCGTGCCGGAAGTGCAGGCGACAGCGACCATAGAAGCCGTCGCCGAACTGAGGACCGCCATGATAGCCAGGGAAGTTGAACTCAGCTCCAAGAAACTGACACACAGCCCTGACCATCCCGAAGTAATACTGCTTGAAAACAGCGTTGCCGAGATGCGCAAGAAGGCAAAGGAACTGGAAAACGGCCTCGCCGGAGTCAACGATTCCACTGCGGGTTATCTGTCAATATCTTTCGGCGATGTTCCCGATCTGAGCTTGAAGTATGCCCAACTGATGCGCAACGTGAAAATATTCGAACGGGTTTACGAGCTGCTCACGGAACAGCTTGAACGGGCAAAGATCAAAGAAACGAGAGATACTCCGAATGTATCTGTTCTCGACTGGGCAATACCGCAGACACGCAAATTCAAGCCGAAACTGTCGACGGTCGGGTTGACAGCGGGCTTCCTCACTGTCGTTTTCTGGCTGTTGAGGGTGTTTGCAAAAGAATACTGGAGAATTCAGCGGGAATCGAGTACCGCTTTCTATAAGAACGTCTCGAACATTGCCGTCACGCTCAGGCGTGACCTGTTAGGCATCAAAGGAAAGAAAGTCTGAGGTATCAATGGTTAACATAGGACTGGTGGGCGCTGGCGCGTGGGGAAAGCACCTCTTGAGAAACTTCGCAGGCTTACCGGGCAGTCGGGTCAAGACCGTTTGCGACTTGAGTGACAAGGTCAGGTCGTTCGTCAAGAGCACATATCCCGACATTGCGATCACGACCGAGTATGAGGACCTGATAAGCGATCCGGAAATTGACGCAATAGTAATAGCGACCACGCCGGAGACACATTACAAACTTGCCTCGATGGCCTTGAAAAGCGGCAAGGATACATTTGTCGAGAAACCACTCGTGTTGAAGGTGGAAGACGGCGAGGATCTGGTCACTCTCGCTGAGCGGCAGAGAAAGCTGCTCATGGTCGGGCACATCATGGTCTACCACCCGGCCGTTCTCAAGCTCAAAGAAATGATAGACTCGGGCGAACTGGGAGATATCTACTATCTCTATGGAGCGCGATTGAACCTCGGTAAAGTGAGAGAGATCGAGAATGCGCTCTGGAGTTTTGCCCCGCACGATATATCGATCGTTCTGTTTCTTCTTGGTAAGGAGCCGGTCAGTGTTACTGCAGTGGGTTGTCCTTACCTGCAAAAGTCAAAAGGAGTTGAGGATGTTTCTTTCATGACCATGCTCTTCGGTGAGGGGGAGATGGCCAACATACACGTTTCCTGGCTTGACCCGAATAAGGTCAGGAAGCTGACAGTGGTCGGATCGAAGAAGATGGTCGTGTTTGATGATACGGAGGCGTCCGAGAAGATCAGGATTTACGACAAGGGTGTGGATATGAACCACGATTACCAGACATACGGTGAGTACCTGTCTCTGCGTACGGGCGATATTGTCATACCCAAGGTGAATTCATCGGAACCTCTGCGTAGTGAATGTTTACACTTCATTGAGTGTGTCGAAAAACGTAACCATCCAAGATCGGACGGTGCGGAGGGGCTAAAGGTATCCAGGATACTCGCTGCCGCACAGAAATCCATGGATAGCGGCGGAGTACCGGAGAAAATCTGAAAGGCTGATCATGGTCAACTACATTTCACCGACAGCGAAAGTCGGAGATAAAACAATCCTTGGTCGTTTCTGCGTAGTCGAAGACGATGTCTCGATTGGCGAAGGATGCGTGATCGGAAATAATGTGGTCATACATCGCGGCAGCAGGATCGGCTCGAATGTTCGAATCGATGACGGCACTGTTATCGGCAAACAGCCGATGAAGGCCGCTAACTCCGCCACGACAAAGGATCAGGAACTTCCACCCGCGAAAATCTCCGACAACTGCATCATTGGAACGAACGTGGTCATATACGCGGGCTCTGAAATCGGCAATAAGGTGTTGATCGCCGATCTTTCGACGATACGGGAAAACGTGTCGATCGGAGATTTCACTATAGTTGGCCGATGTGTCGCAGTCGAGAACTTCTGTAAGATCGGTTCTTACTGCAAACTCGAAACCAACGTTTACATCACCGCATACTCTGAGATCGAAGACAGGGTATTCGTGGCGCCATGTGTAGCGACATCCAACGACAACTTCGTCGGTCGCACAAAAGAACGCTTCAAACACTTCAAAGGCGTTACGGTGAGGAAGGGCGGGCGAATAGGCGCGAACGCCACGATACTGCCCGGCAAGGTGATAGGTGAGGACACGTTGGTGGCGGCAGGCGCCGTCGTAACATCTGATACTCCACCGAGAAAGATAGTTGCCGGTGTTCCGGCCAGGGTGTTCCGCGATGTCCCGCCGGAACAGCTTTTGGAGAATCAGGAGTAGAAAGGAAAGGTCATGCAGGTACCTTTGTTAGATCTCACGAGGCAGTATGCTGCCATTAAGAACGAGATAGATGAAGCCGTTATGACAGTGCTCGGGCACTGCAAGTTTATCAATGGACCCGAAGTCAAGAAGATTGAAGATGAAGTTGCAGCCTACTGCGGAGTCAAGTATGGCATCGGCGTGAATTCAGGTACGGACGCGCTGTTGATTGCCCTCCGTGCATGTGGTGTCGGTTACGGCGACGAGGTCGTGACGAGCACCTTCTCGTTCTTTGCGACTGCAGGCGTCATCTCGCGTCTCGGTGCACGCCCCGTATTCGTGGATATCGATCCGGACACATACAATATCGATGCGTCGAAGATCGAGGCTGCGATCACGCCAAAGACCAAGGTCGTGATGCCGGTTCACCTTTTCGGGCAGTGTGCTGACATGGATGCCATAAACGAAATCTGTCGGAAGCACAATGTGAAAGTTGTCGAGGACGCCGCGCAGGCTATCTCCTCCGAGTACAAGGGGAAACGGGCGGGATCACTCGGTGATTTCGGATGTTTCTCGTTCTTCCCGTCGAAGAACCTCGGAGCCGATGGTGATGGAGGAATGGTAGTCTCCGACCGCCTCGAAGAAGAGGACTTCACCCGCTCGCTGCGCGTCCACGGCGCAAAGCCGAAGTATTTCCATTCGCACATCGGGTACAACAGCCGGCTCGATACTATTCAGGCCGCGATTCTATCCGTGAAGTTGAAATACCTCGATGACTGGTCCCGCAAGCGTCAGGAGCATGCCGCTGTCTATGACAAGGCACTAGCGGGTGTCGAACAGATCGTGACACCCAAAACGATGGAAGGTAATTATCACATCTACAATCAATACACGATTGCTGTCCCGAAACGCGAAGAGTTGAAGCAGTATCTCAAGGACAGGCAGGTTGGATGTGAGACCTATTATCCCGTTCCTCTTCATGCCCAGGAGTGCTACAGCGAACTTGGCTACGCGGAGGGTTCCATGCCGGTCGCGGAGCAGAAAGCCAGGGAAGTCATTTCGCTTCCGGTATATCCTGAACTGACCTCCGAGGAACAGCAATTTGTCATCGAAACCGTCAAGGCATTCTTCAGCTGATGAACAGCTTGGGAGTGCACTGCCAAGACCTTTAATGCATTGGTGATTTGCGTATATCAGCGGCAGGGAGTAGTGATCCTTGCCGCTTGTTTTTCTTGAGTTGATTCGGCGATTCCACCACGGTAGCAGGCACAATGTTCGTAAGAGACAGCATCAACACATTTCTGCTACGCTGCGGCGTGTTCGGCCTTGCTTTCTGGATTTCCATCATTGTCTCCAATCTTGGGCAGGAAGTCAAAGGCGTGGTCGCAGTCGTGTTCTTCGCGACGGACATAGTGAAGCTTGTATCATTGATGGGACTTGATGCCGCTACCGTTTACTACCTTCGAAAAGGCACCTACGACTACGACTCTATAGCCCGGAATCTCAATCTCGTAGCTCCACTGTTGTTTGTCGTCTGGGCCGCGATCCTCCTTCCCGTGTTCTATTTGCTACACTCGCTCAATCTCTTCGGTGAGATAGAATTTAAGTATATCTGCATGTGTTTCATGATAGCGCCGCTTGGCGCGATTATGGATATCCAGATTAACTTCTGCAACGGTTCGGGGGAGATCAGGAAAGGCAATCTGGTGAGCCTTTCTTTCAGCTTCTTCTATCTGGCCTTTCTTGCAGGCATTGTATTTCTCGTTCACAAAGGAGTCTGGGGCGTTCTGACAGCGTATGCCTCTGCATTCGCGATGAGCTCCGTCTTTGGTGTTCTGCTGAACATGAGAAGAAGCAGGGGGCGACGGGGATTCGAGTTCGACAAGAAACTTCTCAAAGATCTCTCGAGCTGGGGAATACGAAGCACCTCGGGTGCACTTGCGCGAAAGATATCGAGCCGAACCGACCTCTTGCTCACGAATTATTTTATCGCCGTAACGAGTGCGGGCATATACTCGGTGGCCCTTAATTGGGCGGAACTGAGCCTGTTCATCCCGTTCATACTGCACTACGTGCTGTTCCCACACGCATCCGGCCGGGATCGAGAGTCGTCGATCAAACTGACGAACCGCGTCTCCCGGTTGTCCGTGCTGATACTGCTGGCAATGGCGGTTGGCATATGCTTCATATTTCCGTTTATGGAGAAGCTGTTGTACAAGCCCGACTATTCGCAGGCGATCTATCCACTTATCGTTGTCATGCCGGGTGTGATCTTCACCGGTTTGTTCAGGATTCTCATGGGCGGTATTGACGGTCTCGGCAGACCGCAGTATGGAACTTATGCGTCTTTCGCGGCGCTCGTCAGCACGATCACATTGAACATAATACTCATCCCGCGATTCGGTATGATCGGAGCGGCATCAGCCACCACCCTCACCGCGTTCCTGTCGTTCATAATGGTCGCCCTGTACTACAGGAGACTCTCGGGTGCTCGATGGTCAGAGTTTCTTGCGGCGAGATGGGATGATCTTGCGGGTACTTATCGTTCCATCAAAGACGTGCTGCTGCGCAGGGAAGAGGGGCGTTAGATTGAAAATCGCGATGCTTGCACCGGCTGTCAGTATTCATACACAAAGGTGGTATCGCCAGTTGACTGATTCCGGTATAGACGTAAACCTGATTACGGCATCGCCTGCTGAAGGAACTGATATACCGCAGGTCACAATTGCTGGGAACCACACCGGGGCGTGGCGGTACCTGCTGACTGTCGGGCACGTAATGCGAGTAGTCGAAGACATAAACCCCGATATAGTTCATTGTCACTATGCAACCAGCTATGGTCTCTGGGGCGCAAACATCAGATTCCACCCGCTGATAGTTTCCGCATGGGGTAGTGACATCACGGTAACTCCGAAAAACTCCATCACTGCGCGACTGATTACCCGACGAAATCTCAAAGCGGCGGACAGGATTTGCGCGACAAGCGAATATCTTTCATCTAAAATCGTTGACCTCGTTCCTGCGGTTGCCGGAAACATCGACATCGTACCGTTCGGGATCGATACCGACATCTTCGTTCCGTCTGTCGACCGTGGTTTCGACCCTGATCACATCACAGTCGGCACGGCGAGAGCGCTCGAAACCACATACGGATTGGACATTCTGATAAAGGCGTTCGCTTCGATCAGATTGAGATATGGCAACGCGAAGTTGAAAATTGTCGGCGATGGGCCGGAACTGCAGAGTCTCGAATCTCTCGTTTCGGACCTCGAACTTGGTGAATCGGTCGAATTCAGAGGCCGGCTTAAGTCCAGTGAGATGCCTGAATTCATCGGCTCTCTTGATATCTTCGCCATGCCGTCACGTGAAGAGTCTTTCGGGGTTGCAGCACTGGAGGCGATGTCATGCGGAGTTCCGGTGGTGGCATCGAATGTAGGCGGATTGCCGGAAATCCTTGACAATGGCAACTGTGGTCGTCTTGTTGAACCAAACAACCCTGATGCATTTTCGGATGCCATTCTGTCGCTTCTCGGTGATCGAAACACGATGAAGAAGCTTTCAGAGGCGGGGCGCACGCGGGTGTTGGAGAACTTCAGCGCCAGCATCTGTACCGATAAGCAGATATCTGTCTACAAGTCGCTATTGCACTGAAAGTTCAGCGGGCTGATAGCGGTTGCCAAGTTGATTCAAACAGTCTATATTTCCGCTTCAATGATTTAACAACACCTGCGAGAAGAAGACACATGAAAAAAGCTTACATTCCATTTTATAGAACTCCAATAACTCCACGCCAGGTAGCGGCTGTCGCAAAGACGCTCAAGAGCGGCTGGATAACCACCGGCCCGATCTGTCATGAACTCGAATCAAGACTTGCGGAGTACATCGGTGCGAAGCATGCAATCGGTGTGAATTCCTGCACCGCCGGATTGCACCTTGCATTGATAGCCGCCGGAATCGGCCCGGGTGACGAGGTCATCACGACGCCGTTCACGTTCGTCTCCTCGGCAGAAGTGATTGTGCACTCCGGTGCAACACCTGTTTTTGCCGACATCGACCCCAACACCTTCAATCTTGACCCGAAATCTGTCGCCGCCCAAATCACTTCCAAAACCAAAGCGATCCTGCCGGTACACATCGCAGGATTGCCATGCGATCTTCACGCAATCGAGGAACTTGCGAGAGAGCACAATCTGAAGATTGTGCACGACGCTGCTCATGCAATCGGGGCCGAGTATAAAGGCAGGAAGATCGGTTCCACGAAGGATATCACCAGCTTCAGTTTCTACGCCACCAAGAACATCACTTCTGGAGAGGGCGGATTGATCACCACCTCCAATGGCAAGTGGGCCGACAAGATAAGATGCCTCTGCCTGCATGGAATGGATCGACAGGCGTGGAAGCGTTATCGCAAGTCCGGAAGCTGGTACTACGAAGTCAAGGAACTTGGTTTCAAGTATAACCTCCCCGATTTGAACGCGGCACTCGGCCTGGCACAATTCGAAGACTTCGACAAGATGCAGAAAGCGCGTGCGAGGGTCGCCCATTGGTATGATGAAATGCTTGCCGATGTCGAGGAAGTGACCGTGCCACCGCGTGATGATCACTCGGTTCATGCGTGGCATATCTACATCATCAGGCTCAATCGTGAAAGGCTTTCAATAGACAGGGATGACGTAATCCAGCTATTGACCAGAGCCGGTGTCGGATGCTCAGTGCACTTTATCCCGATTTTCCGGCAGCCATACTACCGCAAGAGATACGGATTGAAGGTTAAGAACTACCCTATGGCCGATGCGCTGTACAAACGCGTCATAACACTTCCGTTTTACCCCGGTCTGAAGAAGGCGGAGGTTGTGGAAGTCGTTCGAAGGCTCAAGAAGATACTTGCAGGTAACCGCCGCCGATGAGACGGGCATTCGACATACTCTTTTCGCTCCTGATTCTCATCCTGACTCTACCCATCACTGCTATCATAGCGATTGCGGTGAAGCTCTCTTCTGCCGGACCGGTGATATTCAAGCAGGAACGCGTTGGTCTTAATCGCCGCAGCTTTACCCTGTACAAGTTTCGGTCGATGCGGGTTGTCAAAGAGTCTTCCAGAGAGTTAACTGTAGGAGACGATCCACGGGTAACGGCGATTGGCAGAATCCTGCGCTACGTCAAGCTGGATGAGCTTCCCCAGTTCCTGAATGTCCTCCGGGGCGATATGACCTTAATCGGGCCGCGTCCCGAGGTTCCTCGATATGTCGAGCGATACTCAGACGAAATGCTTAGAATTTTCGACTACAAACCCGGTTTGACAGATCCCGCCTCGATCAAGTACAGAAACGAGCCTGAATTGCTCGCAGATTCGGAGGACCCTGAGAAGTTGTACATCGACACAATACTCCCTGAGAAGATCAATATGAGTCTCGAATACCAAAGTCATCGGAACTGCTTGACTGACGCGGGTGTAATCATGAGAACCGTACTGCTTGTTCTGGGACGCATGCAGGTCTGATATAATGTTGCATCAAACTACACAAGAACTTATCTTCCGTCCATGAAAAGCGGTGCACTAAAACGTCTTCCGGGCTGGCTGGTGCTTCTGGCGCTGGACACGCTCGTGCTGCAGGTGGCCTTCTTTCTCGTTTTCTGGCTGAGGTACAAGAGCGGGCTCTTCGACGTGTCGGACACGTGGCAGTCTTCCACCGTTACATCGTATTTGTTACCGGATCTGCTTGTTACGGTAGCCTGGCTGGCGATTTTCGGCCTCTTCAGGTTCTACAGGCGTGAGCCTGTCAAGTGGTTGTTCGAAGAGGTTACACGAGTGGTTTCCGCCACTAGTCTCGGCATGTTGCTTCTCGTGGTATTGACGGTTGACATGACCAGCCCGCTGGTGTCGGAACTGAAGTACTCGATATTCATCTATTGGGGCGTAATCTTACTGCTCCTTGTCGTAAACCGCATATACTACTTCCGATTTCTGCAGGTGGGCAGCAGATTGTCGGCGAGTGAATTCCAGCGTATGATGGCTACCCAGCGGCGTGTGTTCCTGATCTTCCTCGATCTGATCGCCATCGTCGCGGCATATGTCGGTTCGTTCCTCCTGAGATTCGGCGGCTCGATACCGAGGACGGAGTTGAATTTGATGACCAACACGTTATTTGTCGTGATGGTTGTCAGGTTCGCCATGTTCGCCTATTTCAAGGTCTATGCCGGGTTGTACAGGTATGCGTCCATAAACGATCTTCTGCAGATCATTAAGGCGGTAACAGCAGGTTCAATTCTCTTGCTCATGCCGGTTTACTTCTTCAAAATTCCCCTGTTTCCGAGATCAATCTTCGTGCTCGAATGGTTGCTGCTGATTTTCCTTGCCGGAGGACTCCGCTTCGGAATAAGGGCCACGCGGGAGATAGTACCAAATATATTGAAACCCGGCAAGAGAACCCTCATCATCGGGGCGGGTGACGCAGGGGAGATGATCGCACGAGAAATCAGGAATGCCCGAGAGCTGAACTATCAGCTTATCGGTTTCATCGATGACGATCCCGCGAAGAAAGGCGTTCGCATTCATGGCATCCCGGTGCTTGGAGAGCAGAGTGATCTGGAAAGGACCGTTTCCAGACAGCATATATCGGAAATCATAATCGCGATCCCGTCTGCATCGAGTGAAGAGATGCGAAGCATAATCGAAAGATGCCGCCACGCAAAAGTCAGCTTCAAAACCGTACCTCCCCTCAAAGATATTCTCGACGGCCGAGTCTCGATGAATCAGGTTCGGGATATTCGCGTGGATGACCTGCTTGGAAGGAATCCTGTGCATCTTGATGAGGCAGTAATTCGCAAATTCATATCCGGGCGACGGGTCTTGATAACAGGTGCGGCAGGATCTATCGGTTCGGAGATTTGCAGACAGACATCGAGGTTCGACCCGGAGAGCCTTCTAATGCTCGACAGGGCCGAGAACAACTTGTACAAACTCGAAATCGAATTGAACAGCACGTTCGCTGATGTCAGCAAGACCGTGCTGATCGCGGATGTCTGCGATAAAGAGAAGATTCACAGGGTGTTCGAGGAGTTTCGCCCTGATGTTGTCTTTCACGCGGCAGCTTATAAACAGGTTCCGATGATGGAATACTTCCCGGAGGAAGCCATCAAGAACAACGTCATAGGCACGAGAACGATAGCGCAGGCGACTATAGATTTCAAGGCATCTGCGTTTATCATGATCTCCACCGATAAGGCCGTGCGTCCAACATCGGTAATGGGTGCATCCAAGAGGATCTCGGAAATGATGGTCAACGCGATGGCCAAGAATGGAGATACGAAATTCGTCACCGTGCGGTTTGGCAACGTGCTCGGTTCTGACGGCTCGGTGGTCGAGCTTTTCACCAAACAGATCGAAACCGGCGGCCCGATCACGGTTACCGATCCGCGCGTCACACGGTACTTCATGACCATTCGTGAGGCGACTCTTCTGGTAATGATGGCCGGGGCAATCGGTTCAAACAGCCAGCTGATGGTCCTGCGAATGGGTGAGCAGGTGAAGATCGTCGATCTGGCAAAAGATATGATTACACTTGCAGGACTCGCTCCCAATGAAGACATCGAGATTCAGTATATTGGTCTCCGTCCCGGAGAGAAGCTTCACGAGGAGCTGTTCATAGAAGATGAAGGGATGTTGCCGTCCATGCATCCGAAGATAATGATCGCTCAGTCGATTGGTGTGGATGGCGGGAAATTGATGACCGAAATAGAGGACTTGCATTCTCTGGCCATACAAATGAGGCGTGAGGATGTTGTGGCGAAAATAAAGCAAATCGTGCCCTCGTTTTCCCCGACGCGCCAGACCCTCAAGAGTTGAATGTGTATAAGGAGTAGGTATGCTCGACCCCAGGTTCATACGCGACAATACCGAACTGGTGAAAAAGGCAATTGCAGACAAAAATGAGAAAGGTGATGTCGACCGCTTTATCGAGCTGGATTCAATGAGACGGCAACTCACTACAGAAGTCCAGGAGCTTAAAGAGCGCAGGAACAAAGTGTCTGATCAGATTGCGCAAGTTAAGAAGTCCGGCGGCGATGCCACTAATACAATAGCCGAAATGCGAGAGGTCTCCAGCAGGATTTCCGAGGCTGACAACAAAATCAGGGAAGTCGAATCCGAACTGAGAGATGTGTTGCTCTGGATTCCGAATATACCACACGAGAGTGTCCCTGTGGGTCCTGACGAATCCCACAATGTTACCGAGAGAGAATGGGGAGACAAACCGAGCTTCGACTTTCAGCCTGCACCACATTGGGAACTTGGAGAAAAGCTCCAGATGATTGACCTGCCGAGAGGAGCGAAGGTCAGCGGTTCGGGGTTTATACTCCTGACAGGTGCAGGCGCACGCCTGCAAAGGGCACTGATCAATTTCATGCTTGATCTTCATCGTGACAAACATGGTTTTGTCGAAGTCTGGCCCCCTTTTGCCGCGAACGAGGATGCTATGACAGGCACGGCACAGATTCCAAAACTGCAGGATGACATGTACAAGCTGGAAGAGACGAACCTGTTCCTGATTCCCACGGGTGAGGTTCCGGTCACGAGCATTCACAGGGAGGAGATCCTGAGCGAGGATCAGCTTCCGATCAAGTATGTCACTTATACGCCATGCTTTCGCAAAGAGGCGGGTGCTCATGGCAAGGATACTCGCGGGTTGATCCGGGTTCACCAGTTCGAGAAGGTCGAGATGGTCGTGATCTGTCATCCTGAAAAGTCGTGGGATATGTTGGAGGATCTTGCAGGTTGTGCGGAGACCGTATTGAAGTCGCTCGAATTACCTTACAGGGTCAGGACGCTTGCGACAGGCGACCTCTCTTTCGCTGCGGCGAAGTGTTACGATCTCGAAGTGTGGTCCGCTGGTGTCGACAAGTACCTTGAGGTTTCCTCATGTTCTAACTTCGCGGATTTTCAGGCGCGTCGTTCGAACATCCGTTTCAAACCGTTGGGCGGCGGGAAGTCGCAGTTCGTGCACACGCTCAACGGTTCCGGGCTTGCGCTTCCAAGAACGGTCATAGCCCTGATGGAGAATAACCAGACCGCTCGGGGAACGATCAGAATCCCGGAGGCGTTGCGACCTTATCTCAGCGGAGTCGATGAGATTTCCTGATGAGACTTTACTTTCATAGAAAGCTCCCGGCCGGCTATGCCGCCGTTCCCCTTTTCTACAAGCTGTTCCTGCTGTTTGGCGTGATCTTCATCGCGGTTGTGTTCATCTACTTCACGCAGGACGTAGTGAATCAGTTAAAAGAGAAAACGCGGAAAGATGTCAAACTATACGTGGGCCTCTATCAGGTAGCACTTAGCGACCAGACATCGGGAATAGCCACCAATCTCATCTTCGAAGAAGTTATCAGCTCCGTGAACTTCCCGATCATCTTCGCGGACTCGTCGCTCGAACCGCAATACTGGAAAGAGCTGTACGACATCGAAGACGGGATGGCATCGGATGCGGACAGCGCAACTATGGCTGATGTCAGGAAGGTTCTGGCGAAACTCGCCGCACAGGGCAGATCGGTTGATATAATCTCCAACGATCACTTGTTCTACAAGATGTTCTACGGTGATCCGAAGCTCGTGGCGCAATTGCAGCTCATGCCATTCGTGGAGATCGGCCTGATAGCTATATTCATTGGTGTCGGGTTCATTGGCTTCAGGAACATCAAGCGCTCAGAGCAGCGCAATATCTGGGTTGGGATGGCAAAGGAAACCGCGCATCAGCTCGGCACACCGCTCTCGGGATTGATGGGTTGGCTTCAGTTGCTCCGGGGCAAGGACGATTTGATGTCGGACAAACCGAGCAACGGCTCTTTGCCTGCGAGTGATATCCTGGATCGAATGGAAGTCGATATTACCAGACTCGAGAGAATCGCCACTCGATTCTCCCTGATCGGTTCCACGCCCAGCCTGCAGTCAGTAGACATCGAGGAAATCCTGAGCAACACTGCTGAGTATTTCGGCCAGCGACTGCCTCACAGCGGGGGAGGTGTGCAGATTCGTTTTGAAAGAGGTGAGAGCAAGATCGTATCGGTGAACAAAGAACTCATTAGCTGGGTTTTCGAGAATATCATAAAGAACGCCCTTGAAGCCTGTGACTCGCGAGATGGTATAATAGAGATACACTCGGGTCTCTCCCGGGATGGGAACAAGGTCTGCGTCACGATAGCGGATAACGGCCGGGGAATGTCCCACGCTGTCGTAAAGCGGGTGTTTCAGCCGGGGTACACGACCAAGAAACGCGGATGGGGACTTGGGCTTACTCTTGCGAGACGAATCGTATCGAATTACCATAAGGGCGAGATCTTCGTCAAAGAAAGCGCACCGGGAAGCGGCACGACATTCCAAATCGAGTTGCCGTTGAGTTCAGCAAAATCTTAACGTAAGTACGTCTGGAGTTGAAATGGCAGGTAAAGAGGATGGAAGAAGGGTACTCTGGGTTGATGATGAGATCGATCAGCTTCAGGCTCATATCATTTTCCTGAGGGAGAAGGGTTATGTCGTAACCCCTGTATCCTCTGGCGACGATGCGATTGCGGCCGTGACCGAGCAGGCCTTTGATCTGGTGCTCCTCGATGAAATGATGCCGGGTAGAGACGGACTCGCCACACTCGAGGAACTCAAGGAAATCAGGCCGAGCATGCCTGTCGTGATGGTCACCAAGAGTGAGGAAGAGGACCTGATGGAACAGGCTATCGGAGGGAAGATAAGCGACTATCTCACGAAGCCGGTGAATCCGTCGCAGGTGCTTCTCGTTATCAAACGTATCCTTGATACGCGCAAGATCAGGGAAGATCGCCTGACTCGTGATTACGTGCAGTCGTTCAACCGAATGAATCAACGATTATTCGAGCCGATGACATGGCAGGACTGGCTGGACTCATACAAGCAGATGGCGACATGGGAGCTGGAGATCGCCGAGTTCAGGGATGTGGGGCTTGCCCAGACCCATGCTGGCCAGAAGAAACAGTGGAACGCGGAATTCGCCAAGTACATCGAAAAGGTATATCCGCAGTGGCTGAAATCTCATGATCGCCCGCCGTTGTCGGTTGACGTTGTCGAGAAGTATGTCATACCACATCTGAAGAAGGGGCGGCAGGTTTTCTTCATCGTAGTTGACTGCATGAGGCTCGACCAGTGGATGATGATTCAACCGATAATCGAGGAGTATTTCAGCGTAGACCTCGGGTATCATATCTCGATTCTGCCTACCGCGACTCCCTTTTCGAGAAATGCCATCTTTCTCGGCGATTACCCCGACAAATTGCACGATATGTATCCCGATATGTGGGGGCATGGCGCCGGCGATGAGTCATCCCTGAATCTTCACGAAGCCGAGTTGCTCAAGAACCAGCTCGAACGCAAACGTGTCAAGCTTGCAGGTGAACCGGTGTACGCCAAAATACTCGATGCGGCAGAAGGCGACAGCCTTGCGAGAAAGATAAACACCTATCAGCATACTCCGCTGATGTCAATGGTGTTTAACTTCGTCGATATCCTTGCTCACGGGAGGTCGGAGTCGGAAATCCTGAAGGAACTGGCTCCAAATGAAGTCGCTTTCAGATCAGTCATGAAATCGTGGTTTGAACATTCCGCGTTGCTTGACATTCTCAAGTATCTCTCTACGATCGACAGCACAGTTGTCATCACCACGGATCATGGGTCGGTCATCGCTGGACGTGCAACGATGGTTAAGGGAAAGAAGGAAGCATCGACGAATCTGAGATACAAATACGGTGACAATCTCAACTGCAATCGCAAAGAGGTTGTCTTCGTCAAGGATCCGTCGAAATACAGGCTCCCAAGGTTCGGGATCTCGACCACGTACATATTTGCCCGAGAAGATTTCTACTTCGTTTACCCGACGCACTACCACCATTACGAAACGAAGTATGCCGACACCTTCCAGCACGGCGGCATATCGATGGATGAGATGATTCTCCCGGTGGCAACCTTACGCCCCAAGCGTTAGACTAATGCATGAGAAGATAGTGGTAACCACAAGCTCAGAAGAGACTTGGCGCATCGGTAGGGAGTTGGCTGATTCGCTCAAGAAGGGTGATGTGGTGGCGTTGGCTGGTCTGCTCGGCGCTGGAAAGACGGTTATGGTCAAAGGTATCTGCGATGGACTCGGGTACTCCGGTGTAGTTTCGTCGCCTACCTTCAACCTGATAAATGTTTACAGTGGGAAGTCCGAAATCTATCACTTCGACTGCTATCGACTGGAGAGTGTGTCCGAACTGGAGGACATCGGTTACGAGGAGTATTTCTACAGCGGCAATGGAATCAGCCTCGTGGAATGGGCGGATAAGGTTAAAACAGCTATACCGGAAGATGCGGTACACATTGAACTGGAGATTGTCTCTGAGTTCGAAAGAAGCATCAGGATTTCGAGAAGATAACCTCAATCGGCCCAATATACATTGTTTGACAACTCAATCTGCATATTCTATATTTTGACATGAATGTCCTTGCAGTGGATACGTCTACCACTGAGCTTGGTATCGGAATCCTGACGTCGGACGGGACGGGCTATGCCAACAGGTGGCGCGAGGTCGGTCACTCGGCTCCGCTTTTCCCGAAGATCGAAATGGCTCTCGGTGAGACCGGACTCAACCTCAGTGATATTGAATTGCTCGGCGTCGTATCAGGGCCGGGCTCTTTTACCGGGCTTAGAATCGGGCTCGCGGGAGTTCTCGGTTGGGGAGTATCCCGTGGTATTCCGGTGCAACCGGTCAACACTTTCGAGGCAGTCAGGTCGTCAATTCCGGCGGACATTCTGCCAGCTGTTATTGTCGTTCACAGTCGCAGGGATGAGTTCTATGCTCTTCACCTGCCTCGAAGTATGGAAGGCAAGGAAGAGAATCCATTCGTTGCTACAGCGAATCAAATTGCAGGCAAATTCCCGCCTGGAACGAAGCTGTGCGGGCCTGGGGCGGCGCTCTTTTCGTCTTCGGTCAGTGACGAGCCTGGCAGCAGATTGGAACTGGCTTCGGATGAGTGTTTCATGCCGGATATGTCGGCTGTCTGTAGAACTGCGGCCGCGTTGTTCTCGGAACGAAATGAAGAAGTCAGCAGTTTTGACATCGAACCTTTTTACATGACGCTCTCGCAGGCGGAGATCAAGTTTGAGAGCCGCAGGAAGGGAATTTAAGATATCTGAGATGTCTCCGGATGATCTCGACGAGGTCTGTGCTATGGAGAGAGTCGTTTTCTCTGATCCATGGCCGAGGAGTGCCTTCGAGAGTGATATCCGCACGAAATCGACGTTTTGTCCGGTCTTAAGAGATACGGCGAATAAGTTGATCGGATATGCCAACCTTATGACATTCGCGGAAGAGGCTCATCTGACAAACATCGCCGTGTCACCGGATCACAGGAGAGAAGGAATCGGAAAAATCATAATGGATCACTTGTTACAGAAGGCTGAGTCAGAGGGATGCAGGGCTATGTTCCTTGACGTGAGGGTCTCCAATCGATCCGCAATCAGCTTCTACCAGAAGTACGACTTTATGGAACTCTACCGCAGAAAGCGGTACTACCACAATCCCCCGGAGGATGCGGTGGTGATGGTGCGACCAATCGGGGAAAGGAAATCCCATGGTTGAATGGTTCAGAAAAGCAAGAGAGGGGCTGATCTCCCAGACAAAGAAGGACATTCCCGAAGGTTTATGGACTAAATGTCCTGACTGTGGAGAGATCATTTACGTCAAAGAACTGGAACGAAATCTCAACACATGCAACAACTGCGATTATCACTTCAAATTTTCCAGCAGGCAGTACATCTCGCTGCTTCTCGATGACGGGTTGCTTGAGGAGCACGACACGGGCCTGATTTCCGGCGACCCGCTCAAGTTCAAGGATTCGAAGAAGTATCCCGACAGGATAAGGGCCGCGCAGGCCAAGACCGGCCAGAACGACGGTGTGATTTCAGGAATGGGGAAAGTCGACGGTCGGGAGGTAAGTTTTGCCATCATGGATTTCGCCTTCATAGGCGGTTCCATGGGGTCGGTCGTGGGAGAGAAGATAGCAAGGACGATCGAACGCGCTATGCTGAGGGCTGTTCCACTTGTGGTTGTTTCCTGCAGTGGCGGCGCGAGGATGCAGGAAGGGATTCTGTCACTGATGCAGATGGCTAAGACGAGCGCCCTTCTTGCGAAATACGACGAAGTACGTCAACCCTTCATATCCGTATTGACAAATCCCACTACGGCTGGTGTGATGGCCAGCTATGCTTCACTTGGTGATGTTATCATTGCCGAGCCGAAAGCTCTCCTTGGATTTGCCGGGCAACGTGTGATCAAACAGACAATAGGCGCCGATCTTCCGCCCGGATTCCAGAGTTCGGAGTTCTTCCTCGACCATGGATTCCTCGACAAGATAGTACACAGAAGGGATCTGAAGAAGACCCTGAGCAGTCTTCTCGAATTTCTGAGTTGAAATGAAATATCAAGACGCACTCCATTTCCTGCTTAACCTCGAGTTGTTCGGGATCAAGCTTGGGTTGGATAATATCAGGAAGTTCATTGCCCGGCTGGGCAACCCGCAGGACTCCTATCAGTCTATTCACGTGGCAGGAACGAACGGGAAGGGGTCGACGGCAGCAGTGCTCGAAGCCATCGCCGTCGAAAGCGGTTACAAAGTCGGGAAGTTTACCTCGCCTCACCTCGTTGACTACATAGAACGGTTCAGGATAAACAAGGCGAAGGTGTCAGGGGACTATGTTGCCCGGTTCGTATCCGATCATAAGGACTTCATCAGGAAGGAGCGCATAACCTTTTTCGAGACCGCCACCGCACTCGCGTTCCAGCTATTCAAGGACGAGAAAGTCGATATCGCAATTGCCGAAGTCGGCCTCGGCGGGAGACTCGACGCGACCAACGTTCTCACTCCTGCCGTCTCAGTGATAACTCAACTTGCACTCGATCACCTCAAAGTCCTCGGCGACAACATGACGAAGATTGCGACCGAGAAGTGCGGCATAATCAAAGACGGTATTCCGGTCGTGACATCAGCGGTGGATCACGAAGCACTCGAAGTAGTCGAGGCGTTCGCGAAATCACGGTCGACAACTGTGACGAGACTTGTGCCGGACATGAATTACAGGGTGACCGGCGTTGAAGTGCCGTTCACCGGTTTCAGCTTCAGTCGCAACTCCGACGAGCCTGTCGAGTACAAGACGAACCTCATTGGCAGGCACATGGCCGAGAATGCAGGACTTGCCCTTCTCACTACTGCAGTTCTCGAAGATCTGGGGACTCACTTCAGCGTGGATGGCCGCGTGGACGGGCTAAAGAAAGTCTATTGGCCGGGCCGATTCCAGATTCTTGACCGGAAGCCGAAGGTGATCTGTGATGTTGCGCACAATCCTCATGGGATGACGGCGTTCGCGGATACTCTCGAAGCGATCTTTCCGGGTAAGAAATTCGTCGTGGTGATGGGAGTGCTTCAGCGAAGAGACTTCGACCTGCTGTTCGATCAGGTTGCCAGATTCACACGTACGCTGATCTTGTGTAAGCCCAATACCCACCGGGCCGCAGTCATGGAAGAACTCGTTCATCAGGCAGTGGCGCATGGTCTCGAATTCACTGTCATCGAAAGCTGTGCAGAGGCCTTCGAGCATGCGGTAAGTCTTGAAGCCGAGGATCGGCATATCATTGTCACGGGATCGCACTTCACTGTCGGCGAAGTGTTTCAGGCCATCGGCGTTGAAACTTGATCTTAATTTGTCGCCCGCTTTCGGTCGATGATAGAAACGTGGTTACGAAATTGTCGAGCAAGAAAGAAAATCGAGTCGTGGATCGCGATCAAGAATCCGAACAGCTTCAGCTTGAATTCGATGCGAAGATCGAAGAGCTTACGCGTACCAACAAGAGACTGAAGCGTAAGATATTCGACTTGTATACGATTTTCGAGATATCGCGTCATCTCAACACGGTTCTCAGGATAAACGACCTTCTCGATGGTATCATTCTGACGATCATCGGCCAGATGGGGATAAACGGCGCGGCGATCTTCGTGAGAATGGAGAAGGACAAGAAGTCATTCGCTCTCGCGCGGCATCGCGGCATCTCATTGAAGAACGACTTAGATATCAGGTTGTCTCTTGAGGGGTGTCTCATAAACCACATATCCAAGGAACAGAACAGAACGTACAATTTCGCGGAGCTGAGAACTCAACTTCCTGCGTGTCACGAGGTGGATATCCTCGAAATGTGCGAGTGCGAACTTGCAATTCCGATGAGCCTCAAGAATGAGATTTGCGGGCTGCTGCTCGTGACATCGAAAATCGCGAAGACGGCGTTCTTCGAGGATGACAAAGACTTCCTGCTTATTCTTGCTAATCAGCTTGCGGTGTCGGTAGAAAACGCCCGGCTCTTCGAGAGCGAGAAGGTTGCCTACGATGAATTGCGGAAGACGCAGGAGCAGTTGATTCAATCCGAGCGACTCGCTGCGCTCGGTCAATTGTCGGCACGTGTTGCGCACGAGGTCAACAATCCGCTCGGCATCATCAAGAACTATCTCGAGTTGCTCGCTATCGAGTCCGGGGAATCCGAAAAGGCATCGGACTTCGTTGGGATCGTTCGTGAGGAAGTCGACCGGATCGCGCGAATAGTCAGACAACTGCTCGATTTCTATCGCCCGGACGAAGGTGATGTAATCGAAACCAATCTGCGCACGATACTGGATGAAACGATTCTGCTCGTGGGGATGCAGTTCGAAAAGAAGGGAATCCAGATCGTAAAGGAATTTAAGGCAAGAAAGCCAGTCGCAATGGTCTCCGGCGAACAGATGAAGCAGGTATTCCTGAACCTGCTGATGAACTCGAAAGACTTCACACCCGAGGGCGGTACGATCACGGTGTCACTGGTCAGGCAGGGGAAGAACGTCCTCATACAATTTCACGACACTGGAAAGGGCATCCCTGATGCCGACCTCGATAACATATTCAAGCCTTTCTTCACAACTCGCAAAGGGGCTTCAGGAACAGGCTTGGGGCTGGCTGTCTGCGATAGCATAGTCAAGAAATACTCAGGTTCGATCTCCGCCGCAAACCACCCGGGCGGCGGGGCAGAGTTCACGATAGTACTACCACTCGCAAGCAAAGGTAAGTCCGATGGCTGACGACAATGCGGCAACTATTCTTGTTATAGATGACGAAGAGCGGATGTGCGACAGCCTCGAGGCTTTGCTCGGCAATGTTGGTTATGATGTCGATACCGCTGTCGACGGGGAATCTGCTTCAAGGAAGATCTCCAGTAACGACTACGACGTGATCCTGTCTGACATCAGGCTGCCGGGCAAGGACGGGCTTCAACTGCTTCGAGAAGCCCGTGATAGGGATCCCAACGCGGTCGTGATCCTCATGACGGCCTATGCCTCGCTGGAGTCCGCGGTCGAGGCGGTCGGCGAAGGGGCGTATGACTACCTGCTCAAGCCGGTGGACTTCGCCCATTTGAAGCTCGCTGTCAACAGGGCGGTTGACAAAAGACGATCCGACAACGCGAGGGAACAGCTTGTCGAGGAAATGAAAGAAAAGAATCGCCTGCTCAAACGCAGGATCGCGGAAATAAACGCGCTTTACAGGGCGGGCAAGTCGCTCTCGACCACCGCCGAGCTTCCCGAACTCCTTTCTCAGATCATCAATCTGGCCACGACCGTGATCGGAGCGGGTACGGGTTCTATCATGCTGCTCGACCGGGAAGAGAATGTACTTCGTATCCAGGCGGCACTCGATATGGATGAGAAAGTTATCGAGACCACGACCCTGCCGCTCGGATCGTCAATCGCGGGCTATGTCGCTCAGTCCGGTAAGCCGATAATGGTCGAGGATATCGAGAAGGACGAGCGTTTCCACAGAACTGCGAAGGATCACTATCAGTCGAAGTCCTTTCTCTGCGTGCCGCTGAAAGTCAAGAACGAAATCCTCGGCGTCATTAACCTCACCGACAAGTCGGGCGGTGAAAACTTCAATCGCGAAGATCTCAAGCTCCTCACCACTTTCGCATCCCAGGCGGCCATCGCGCTTGACGATGCCAACCACTATGAGGATGCCCGCCGGAAGCTGAGGCAGTTTGCGGTGCTGTACGAGATCTCATCGACACTACCCGCTATCGAGTCGTTTGACAAGATGAGCGCGTTCATACACCATTCTATCAAGGAGATCATCCCGCTCGACTTCTCCGTATGGATGGCTTGGAACAATCGTTCGAAGAAGATGATCATCACGTTCTGGGATGGCTGGGGAAAAGCGGACGCCGAGAAGATTATCCAGAGGGAAATCGACATGAGCTCGGTTGATGTCTCCAGCGGAAAACTCCGCAACGAGGCCGTCCGGGATTTTGTCCGCGAAAACACCCCGTTTGGTGAGAAAATCGCCTCGTTCTCTTCGGTCCCGATATACGCACAGGGGTTGCTGTATGGTTTGTTCTGCCTCGGCAGTCTCGAAGAGAATGTCTTTACTATGGATCACGAATACATCTCTTCGATTGTTGCTTCTCAGGCGACCTCGGTCTATGAGCGACAAAGGGCAATCCTCAATGCTACGCGGCTCGTGACGATGGGCAAGATGATGTCCGAGATATCTCATGATCTGAAGAAACCACTGACGAATATCAGGGGAAGCCTTCAAGTACTCAAAACGCGGTTCTCGGATGATTCAAAGGATGCCGAAGTATTCGGAACCGTCGACAAAGAGATTTATCGGCTCTCGGAGCTGGTGAAAGAACTCGTGGATTTCTCCAACCCAAACAAATACCAGATGGAGAAGCGTCGTATCGAAGAAGTCGTCGACCACGCAGTCAAACTAGTCCAGAACGATGTCGAGAGACGAGGTGTCAATGTTGTCACGGATTACGGAGAAAACCTGCCCGTAGTCTCATTGAATTTCAATGAGATGGTAGAAGTCCTGCTGAACATCGTGATGAACTCTTTTGACGCGGTCGACAGAGGTGGTACCGTATCGATCAAACTGAGCAAGCTCAGCGATCCCGTCGAAAGCAGGGAGTTCGTGAGAATCGAAGTCAAGGACGATGGATGTGGTATCCAGCCCGAAGATATAAACAAGATATTCGAACGGTACCACACAACCAAGGACACCGGTACTGGACTCGGACTTTCGGTTGTGGAGCGTATTGTTATGGCGCATAACGGCAAAGTTCATGTGGATTCAGAGGTTGGCTCCGGCACGACTTTCTTCATAGACCTTCCTGTTTAAGTTCAGCTATTACGCAAAACCACAGCGCCAAAGCCGCAATTCCCGCGATTTTTGTTGACGATCCGTTGAATTTCAGTGTTATTGACTGCATAGAATTGCAAAAATTACGCATTGAGATGCTCAATTGTCTGGTTTTTTGGCCGATAGTAGTCGTGAGATGCTAACACTGAAGAGGCTGAAATGAAACAAGATGCGGTAAAGCTGTTAATCATAGACGACGATCCGAAGGTGTCATGGATTCTGTCGGAAGGTCTTGAAGGCACATACGAAATCCATACGGCCCGTGACGGGGTCGAAGGAATTCAGGTCGCCTCCGCCGAGAAGCCTGATCTGATCCTTCTCGACATCAAGATGCCGGGAATGGATGGAATTGAGGTTCTGTCGAGGCTGAAAAAGTCGGACCTCAGGACCGAGGTCATAATGCTTTCCGGTCACGGCGAGACAGAATATGTCGTGGAATCGATTCGCCAGGGTGCCGCGGAGTTTGTCAACAAGCCGTTCGATGTCAAAGAGGTCGAGCTTCACATACAGTCGGTTCTCGAGAAATCCAGGCTGCGACAGGAACTGACAGACCTCAAGACCGAACTGAAATACAAGTCGCAATACGATTCTTTCGTCGGTGACTCACCCAAAATGCTCGAAGTGAAGAATATCATAGAGCAGGTTGCCGACAGTGAGTTGACCGTTCTGATTAGAGGGGAATCAGGTACCGGCAAGGAAATCGTCGCGCGTATGCTTCACCAGATGTCTGGCAGGTCAAGAAGCGCCTTCTCGAAGGTGAATTGCGCCGCCATTCCGAGGGATTTGCTCGAGGCCGAGCTATTCGGTTACGAGAAGGGCGCATTCACCGGTGCGCACAAGACCAAGCCGGGTCGTTTCGAGGTCGCGAACAAGGGAACGATGTTCCTCGATGAGATTGGCGACATGCCGCTGGAACTCCAGTCGAAACTGCTTCAGGTTCTCGAACAGCAGGAGTTCGTCAGGGTGGGTGGCATAAACAACATCAAGGTCGATCTTAGGATCATCTGCGCCACGAACCGGAACCTCGAAGAAGCCATCGGGGGCAAGCTGTTCAGGGATGATCTCTTCTATCGGCTGAACGAGATCACCATATTCCTGCCGCCGCTTCGTGAGAGAAAAGATGACATCCCGCTTCTTGTGGATCACTTCTTCAAGAGATACTGCCTCCAGTACAAGAAGGAAATGGCTCCGATGAGCCGTGAGGCTATCTCCAAACTGATGGCATCCGATTTCCCGGGCAATGTTCGCCAACTGGAGAATCTGGTCAAGCAGGTGGTGGTGAGGGAGGATGAGGACATAATCGAGGACCTCCTGCTCAGGGATCACCAGATCGAGCCGGCTATGTCATACCAGCCGAGCGGCAGGCTGCAACCTGTCGCTGTAGGCGCGGGGACAGCCGAGACGGTGGTTCAGGACCAACCGCAGGATCAGCAGGATTTCTCGCTGAAGCGACGAGTCTCAAAGGCGGTTGCCAGTGAGGAGAAGAAGCTCATTTCTCAGGTGCTGAACAAAGTGAACTGGAATCGCAGAAAGGCAGCAGAAATACTTGAGATAAGCTATAGATCCCTCCTTTACAAGATCAAGGAGTATCGAATCAACGAAATCAAGTAGTAGAACTGCAGATTATGTGAATTGTGTTGCGCAAATTTTGAACATATAGCTTCCTGAATCCATTACCCCACAAACCGCTTAGAACTCCAAGTGCTAATGTTATGTTGCTCAGCAGTTTGCCGGCGAGGTTCATTTTGCCTGTCGAGTCGTGAAGGCACGCGAATTGCTAACCTATTGGTGACGGAAGGCTAACGGTTCGACGGGAGATTATTTTGCTGTTTTACAACGGGCACGGCGGGATGGCGGATGGACTGGAAGGAGTCTTCTCCGATCATAAGGAATTCGCATCGTTCGTCCGGCATGAACTGAAGAGGTCCGAACGGTATTGTTCATTCGTATCAATGCTGACCGTCAGAATTGACCGTCTCAGTGACCGCCTGAAGAAGAGATACCCCGCAGATACTGCGTTGATCAGCGATTACTTCGCAAGAATCGCCGAAATTGTCAGGTCCTCTGTCCGTTCGACCGATGTTGTTTCGGATATCAAGCGCGACACGATGGGTCTGCTGTTGATCGAAACGCCGCAGGAGGGAGCTGTTGCTGTTGCGAACAGATTGTCCGGAAACTTGTCGGAGTTTCTCGAGAGGCTCGGAGGCATAGCCCCCGGAGTTGATCTTGCAGTTGATATCGCGTCATATCCGGGACGTGACAATGCCGCCATCCGAAGAATGCTTGACGAATTCGTGAACTGATCCCCTTACGTTCTTGACCCTCACTACTCAATCCTGTATCATACATGTCCAATATGGAACAGCATTCTGTAGTCCACGACCATGAATCAAGTGTGTTAGAGTTGCGAGATGTTTGTCTCGACGGTATAGACAAACGAGTGCTCTCATCTGTTAGTCTACGCATAGATGCCCAAAAGATGTTTCTCATTGCCGGTCCATCCGGGGCGGGTAAAACGAGTCTGCTGAGGCTTCTTAATCTGCTCACACTGCCAACATCAGGAGAAGTACTCTATCGTGGCGTCGATGCCTGTACTTATGATCCGCCGGTATTGCGTTCTGAGGTGGTCATGCTGACGCAGGAACCTGTCATGTTTCCCGGGACAGTAATGGAGAACTTGATGATTCCGGTTACATACGCGTCGAATCGCGATAAGAGGACCGACACGTCAGATGCGGAACGCTTTCTCGCGGAACTTGGTCTCGGTCGAGAATTGATGAAGCAGGATGTCAGTCGCCTGTCAGGAGGGGAGAAACAGCGTGTCGCGCTTGCGAGGGCTCTCATGGTCAGGCCGAAGGTCCTTCTCGCCGATGAGCCGACATCGGCTCTTGATCCTGTCTCCGAGGACAAAGTCATCAGCATGTTCTCCAGATTGAGCGATGAAATCACAGTTGTTGTAGCCTCGCATTCTCTGCGATTGCTCAGGATGGCTGACCGCGTAATCCTGCTGTCTAATGGCGAGCTGGTGGAAACACTCGACACGATTGACGAGATCAGATTCAGGGAGTTCCTTCACATAGAGGAGAAGAAGAAAGATGGCTGAGAACATCGGATTGGCACAGATGGCCATCGCCTACTCACTGATTCTCCTCGTCTTCGTTCTTGCCACTGCCAACAGGTTGAAGATCAACAGGGACCTGGCGATTGCAGCACTGAGGATGACACTCCAGCTTGTGGCCGCCGGGATACTTCTAAGATATGTCTTTCGTATCAACTACTGGTATACCTCGCTGCTGCTTCTGTTCGCGATGCTTTTCTTCGCGGTGCATGTTGTGATCGGCAGGCTCGACCTGAAGATTCCGAGATTGACCACGATTCTATTCGTTTCGATGGCCGGAGGAAGTCTCGTGGTTATAGCGGTCTTCATCTTCCTTGTCGTTGGCAGGCAGCCATGGTACGATGCGCAGTATGTAATACCGATCGGTGGCATGATAATAGGCAATTCGATGACAGCATGCGCGTTGGCCTCCGAGAGGTTCACCAACGAAATGATGACCAGGCGGCAGTTGATCGAAACGAGTCTCGCACTGGGGGCCAATTTCAAGGAGGCTTCCGTTGATGCTTTCCGGGGAGCGTACAGGGCGGCGCTTCTCCCGACTATAGCTTCCATGACCGGAATGGGGATAGTTCATCTACCGGGCATGATGACCGGTCAAATTCTCTCGGGTGTCGAACCGTTGCTTGCCGTGAAGTATCAGATTGCGATTATCCTGGCGATCATCGGAGCAGCAGCCCTGAGTTGTTTGCTGAATCTCTATCTCCTCAGGAACACCCTCTTCGACCGGTGTCACCAGGTTATGTACAGCAGTTGACTTGCTGAGCTCTGTGAAAAGGCAAGCCGGTGGGCGATTACCCACCGGCTGACGGAGGAAAGAAGGCAACGGGCACTTCAGGGTAGTTGGGACTACCCCAAGCTAAGCTTTCTACTTCATCTGCGGATTCGTTCCCGTAAACTTCTCTACGATTGATATCACTGCATAGCTGGTAGCGCCGCTAAGCTCGAATCGGACCATGCCGTCGCTTTCGATCGTGCCTTTCTCGACGAAGACATAAGTGCCGCCGAGCGCTTTGTAGAGGCTGAAATCAGCTTTCATCCAGGTCTCGGCAGGCGTGGTAAGACCGGTCTCGAACTCGAGGATGAACGGATCCCTGTATGCAAGGTACTCCGGCTGTAGATCATATATTTCGAGATTCTCGCCTTCCCAGTTCACACCATCTCTGACGTTCACGAGCACGTCGTCATAAGCCGGCATGAATCCATCGGGAAAAACGAAGTTACGATCTCTACCGTCCACACTGAAGTTGAGAGTTACCGATTGGAATCCGATGAGCGTATCCTTGGATGTAAGCTGGACAGGTTCGGCATCATCGAACGTGAAGTGATTTAGCTGGTACTCATCTTCGCCACCCTGTTCCGGAGGCGGTCCCTTCTCATCATTGTCATCGAGTATGTCGTTCGTTGAACCGTTAGTTGACACACCCGGCTGGTTGAGTCTACTGTCGGAGCAACTCGTAACCACGAGCGCGATGACTGCTGCAAAGCAGAAAATGAAGAGGAGTACTCTCGTCAAGGACTTCATCTGGAATTCTCCTTTCCCAAAGACGTTTCTGAACAAGCCATGATGCAAAGCGAATACCATTCGGGAATAAACTATTGTAGATATGCGAAGATGATACTCGTCAACGGCTTGGCCCCAGACCGCTCAATTGGGGTAGACGGACGATCCCGCGCGAAGTGTGGGGATCCCCCCATATCATGATGGACGCTGGCTATACGTACCGCGTATTCTGCTCGATCTCCGCCGCAGTATGGCCGCGCGATCTTCGACGTCGGTGTGTCGGAATTAAGGCCTTGACACGGGCATAGCTGTCGGTATCTTGGCGCTTATGGAATTAGCTATCTCAACATGTTATGATTACTCTCTCGGCTTTGAGGAGAATCTGGAGCATATCAGCAGGGCGGGTTTCAAGACCGTGTCGTTGGGAGGGCACCTTGATCATTCGCACTACCACAAACCTGAGGCGAGGCCCGGTATTCAGGCTCTTGTTGACCGTCTCGGCCTCAGGATCGATTCTATACACGCACCGTTCGGGCCGACGACCGATCTCACACCGGCCGAAGAGGTCCTGCGGCATTCGGCGATCGTCGAGATGAAACGTGCGGTGGAAGCATGCAAAGAACTGGATGTGAAGATACTGATTCTTCATCTCCATTCTTACAGGACCGATGATGTTTCCTCCCGGATGAAACGCGCGAGGGAAAGCATCTCGGAGCTTCTTGACGTGTCTTCGAAGGCGGGCGTGAAGCTTGCCGTCGAGAACCTTCCCGGTGACAATTCGCTGATTATTTTGAAATTCGTGTTGGATATACTTGATGATCCGATGATAGGTTTGTGTTTTGACAATGGTCATGCCGCCCTGAGCGATGGGGCCATGGAGTTGCTCGATAAGTATCGCGGCAGGTTGTTCGCTCTGCACTTGCATGATAACGACGGCAGGCAAGATCTTCACCAATTGCCGTTCGAGGGAACGTGTGATCTGCCGAATCTCGCGGCACAGCTCAACAAGGTTGAATCAATATGCCCGATCACTGTCGAATCTGAAGTGACACACTCCGAGTACAAGACACCGGAGGCATTTCTGAAGAGAGCGTTCGAGACTGCCACGAGATTCCAAGAGATGCTTAAGTCCTGAGATCAGTTTTCGAATACAGATAGCAGTTAGTATGCAATTGCCACATGGATTTGCCTGTCAGACAGTTGGAGAAAAGGAAAGATGAAGATATCAGTCTTTGGGCTCGGTTATGTCGGAACAGTGACAGCCGGTTTCCTCGCCGATGCCGGGCATGATGTTGTCTGCGTCGATATCAGTCAGACGAAAATAGACCTGGTGAAGTCCAGCAGTTCACCGATCTACGAAAACGGAATGCAGGATTTGATCTCACGCGGAGTCGCCGACGGACGCCTTACCGCAACATTCGATGCGAGGGCAGCTCTGAATGACTCCGAGTTGTCATTCATTACGGTCGGCACACCGGCTGGCGACGACAGGCATGTTGATACATCGTACCTGAAACGAATCTGCACGAAGATCGGTCAGGTGCTCGCCAACAAGGACGGCTTCCACACCTTTGTGGTGAGGTGCCCGGTTGTTCCCGGAACCACGGATGAGCTGGTCATCCCGACAATCGAGGACGAATCGGGCAAGAAAGTTTTCCTCGATTTCGATGTCTGCGTGAACCCGCACTTCATGCGCGTCGGTTCGCTCGTCGAGGACTATCGAACGCCGCCACTGATCCTTATCGGCCAGCAGGATGACAGGTCAGGCGATCGTGTCGCCCAGTTGTTCGACAGCTCGAAGACAGCCGTTGTCCGGACATCACTTCGTACGGCCGAACTCGTGACATACGCCTCCGATGCTTTCCATGCCCTGAAAGTCTGTTTCGCGAATGAAATAGGCGCCCTGTGCAAGACGCTTGATATTGACTCGCATGAAGTAATGAACATCTTGAAACTCGATGAGAAACTGACTATTTCGGGTGCTTATCTCTCTCCCGGGCTGAGTTTCGGGGGGCCTGCATTACCCAGCAGCATCAAAACGCTTGTTGGCAAGTCCGAGGACGAGGCGGTCGAGCTTCCGGCGATTGCATCGCTGCTTGAGTCGAATGAGGAGCATCGCAAGAGAGCGCTCTCGCTGATCATGAAGTCCGGCAAGAAGAAGATCGGATTGATCGGTTTGGCGTTTAAGGCAGGTACTGATGAGGTCCGCAATTCACCGATGCTCGATATTGCCGCAGATCTGATCGACAACGACATTGAAGTTATGATTTACGACAGCAATGTTCAGTTGTCCAAACTCATGGATTCGAACAAGGACTACCTCGAATCGAAAATCATGGGTGCGGCAGATCTGATGGCCGGATCGTTCGATCAACTGTTCAACTGGGCTGATGTCATCGTGATAGGTCAGGCCGACGAGCAGTTCGAGTATCTCGTATCTCTCGATACAGACAAAGTCATAATCGATCTCGTGAGGATCTCAGAGGATCTTGCGGACTCGGGTGGCAATTACCGCGGCATTTGCTGGTAAATCGCAGTCGCGGAACGTTTGCGGTTTAGAAGTTGATTTCTTCTCTCAGAAATCGACGTAGTGCACTCTTAGGATAGACTGACACAAAAGGGCTAACGATGAACCTCCGTCAACCGACAGTGTGGGCTGTTCGTCTAACTCTCGTCATCTGCATGTTCCTTCTTGTGTGCCAGGGAATCCGTCTCAATCAATCACTTGGAGAGGTCAGCCTGGAAGACTATCTGGTCTGGGAGTTCGCGACTGCAGAAGACAGGTGTGACAAGACAGACTCTACCGATGTCATGCTGGCGATCATCCTTGCACCCACACCGGGTACCCCAAATACCGCGATCATCTCAAGTCTCGGTGCCATGACGCGGAATGACGCTGAACTCTGCGACAATGAGGGCAACCGTTTGCGCATTACAATGGCCTGTCCTACTGGCAGCATTGATACGACCGGATTACAGAAGTTGTCAGAGAAGGTTATCGAAAGCGGGGGAGAGGTCGAGTGCCTACTGAGGTCTGCCGATTTGTCAGACTCAGATACGGCTAAGTCTCTTGGGAGATTTATCAGCCATTTGCAGAACATGGGCTGGGCCATCACATCGGACTCGTTGACTCGTTTCGCAGTTCTTTTCGATGATGATACGATAGCAGAGGCAGGTTTGCACCGCAAGAGCGGGAGCATTATCCGTGAATTGGTGTCCGCAGGGTGTTTTGCCGATCTCTCTTCAGTAAATAGCGCCGATGAAGGCTTGATGCTTAACTCGATTTACACAGCATTCCCTGAGGGACTCCGAAGCGGTATTGGCACTCATCACGGAACGGCACGGATGAACCGGACCGGGGGACGCGGACTCTTGCGTATCTGCGGACCAACCGTTGTAAACTGGACTCGCCTGAATGACATGTTTCTGCCATGCATCGAAACAGGCGTCATCGACTCCGCGCATAGTCCAGGTAGTCACAGTGCAGAGAACTGGTTACGGGCCGATGTGCACGTCAATGGGCAGCCCAACTGGAAGTTCATCAAACTCATTATAGAGTGTCATGCCGATTCTGGACATCGAAACGATGTCATTGTCCGCGCTGAATCCGCATTGAAGCATCTTCATTCGTTATGCGATCAGGAGGACTGCTGTCGACTGCATTTCGTAACAGCGAGAGAGATGGCTAATATAGCGTATGCAGCATCTTCCGGCGAATGCGGGGATGCTTCGCGATACCGCGACTACCTCGTCAAACCCTATTGTGCATCGGAATGACCACGCTCAAGAAGGCTGGATTAACAGCGCTGTGCGATAGTTCAGGAAACGTTTGGACATTTCTTTAACCACGCTATATTGTTTACAATCGGGGACAGGGGCGTTCCCCGGCGTAGTGGGGCTATACAAGGATGTATGTCTTGGAGGGCTAGACAGTGAGATATTTTGCAACTTGGGTTATGGCAGCACTGCTGTCTTCCGGCTTGGCCTACGGCGACGAATTAACCCACACAGTTGAGTTTTTCGAAGAGGACTTGAGCTTTCTGAAGTCTGATGGCTTCGATCAGGTTCTTCTTAAAGGCTGTGGGGCGTTCAGCGATCCCGGTCGGCCGGTCATACCCATCAAGGAGTTCAGGTTGGGTCTCCCAACTGGCTTGGGGGCTGTTAACGTGCGGGTCTCCGACATTGATTCGGTTACTCTGACTGGCAGCTACAGGCTGTTACCGGCGACGCATGCGAGAAGGATCGGCGATGCTGACGACGATCATGATATCACGATGGATCGATCTGTGTATGAATCACCCGACCCGTATCCATCGGAGATAGCGAGTCTGGTGGCGAATGCAGATTACGCAGGACGAAATCTTGTGACACTGACGGTCGCACCCCTGAGATACTACCCGGCCGAAGGCAAGATAGTATTCTTCAGATCCATTACACTCACTGTCGAGTGCAAGGCGGTTGTGACTGCCGGTGAATCGATTCCTCGTCGCGCTTCGAGTCTGTCAGTGGATACTCGGCGTGCAGTGCTGAAAGGCATTGTCGATAATCCCGAAAGCATTGAGTTGAATGAGGTCTATGTGAGTCAGGAGGCGAGCAATCTTCCTTCGGCCAGTATCGACCAGCTAACCGTTACGACCTCGGATCTGTTCATGAGTTTTCATCCTCTCGTTGACTGGCACACGAAGAAAGGCATCAAAGATACGCTGATTGACATCACCTGGGTTCTCGCGAATTACTCAGGGGATGATACCGAGAAGCTGAGGGCTTTTCTGATTGACGCATATCAGGAATGGGGTGTCTCTTCCGTATTGCTTGCCGGCGAGTCGGACGTGATACCGATTCGTTACGACATGTATGCTGACGAGACTGCTGCAAGCGACCAGTACTACTCGGATTTCGATGATGACTGGGTGCACGAGTTGATGGTCGGGCGAGTGACTCCGAAAACTCCTGACGAGGCCGCAACCTTCGTCTTTAAAGT
>Ga0272443_10001215_pt1 | contig 39625 bp, 38 predicted proteins | sample SSMAcet12_FD_193581 | JGI IMG/M metagenome (GOLD analysis project Ga0272443, IMG submission 193581) | Marine sediment archaeal communities from Little Sippewissett salt marsh, Falmouth, MA, United States - SSM-Acet-12 | ecosystem: Environmental > Aquatic > Marine > Wetlands > Sediment ...
ATGCTCCTTTAAATCGATAAAACATTAGTGACGGTTCATGGGGATCTGGGCAACGAAGACTCGAAGATTTCTGAAATCCGGGAAACCGAGCGTGCGACCCCGAAGCATACCCCACCCTTTAGGGTGGGGTGGGTCGCACGCAATTTGATTTTAAAAAAGAAGGCAATTTAAATGAAATTGAAAAGGCCTTGCACGAATTCGGAGATGTGTGGATATGGATCGCATTTGATACCATAAATAAAGTTGTAATTGGCTTTATAGTGGGATGAAGATGCCAAAATGAGGCTGATCAATTATTAGGGGCTATAAAGGGAAGGACAGATGACACAATTCCTTTTTTCACCAGCGATGACTTAAGCCAGTATGAAAAAGCCATTTTAAAAGTATATGGCGTAAAAGAGGATGCTGAAAGGACAGGAAAAAGAGGATGACCAAGAAAACCAAAGTTAGTTCCCTCTCCTGGCCTAAAATACGTTAAAATCAAAAAAATAAGAGAGAATGGTCGAGTTGTAAAGGTCGAGACGGAAGTTGTATTTGGCAGTGAAGATGATGTAAAGACGGCAATAGAACAATCTCCAGTTAGTAAACATGTTGATAACTCTTTTGTTGAGCGGAATAACCTCACAATGAGGGAAGGAAAATAGGCGACTGACGAGGAAAATATTAGGCATCTCAAAAACGAAACCACCGTTGATTTCCTCATTAACTTTATATTTTGGATATTATCACTTTGTGAAAACGCATAAGGGCTTGAGAATTGAAGATGTGGGCGGAACAAATAGAAAATGGATACAAAGAACTCCCATAATGTCTGCAGGAATTACGGACCACGTATGGACTGTTGAATAGCTAATCACATTCAGGATCCCAGTGGAAAATTGAAGTTAACAGTGGTGGGACGCCATGTAAGTTTTGGATGGTTCTCCAAATTCCTCATTCATAGAATCCTCATTAGTGAGAAATAATTATAATATTTAAAATTGGTGATTTGGTAACCAAGAGTGACCCCCAACCAAGGGAGCCCGAGCACGACCTCGACCGCCAGAAACTCCTCCACCGCCGCCCCGCCTTCGGAGATTGTGGGCGTGTCGAAGGGAACGTGTATCGCAACCTTGAGCCTCACCTCTTCGCCGTCCTAACCCGCAAAATGACCCGGCGAGCAAGCTGAGCGGCGCCGCCTGGGGGCCGGTCTCACCAGACCTTGAGGTCAATCGCCTCGATCCTCACCATCTTGCCCTCGGAATGAACGATGACTCCGGAATGGACCTTCTGCATCATGCAGTGATCCGGAAGGAAGCTGACGGTCTCGCCGACCTCGGGAATCCGGCCTTTGCAAACGGTCCCCTCGAAAGCGGCCACAAGACATATGCCGACGTCTTCGTAGGTGAAATCCTCATCGCCCAAAAGGTGGCACGGCCCAACCATGTGGACCGTGACGAGGCCGTGATCCGTCTTCAACACCTTGCCGAAATGGGTTATGGGACAGCCCAAAGGCCGATACCTCAAAACGTCACCCACCTCGAACTTCGCGTCCCGATCGAAAGGATGAAGGTCCTCACGACAAGAGGCTTCACCAGGCAAAGGCGCCAAGGCGAAGTCGGCAAGAAGGCCGTCGATGACCCCGCGGATCTCCTCGAACTCGCCTTCTATCGTCGGCAAGATCTCCTCGATCTCTTTTTTGGAGTCCTGGAACCGATCCTGGCTCATGAAAGGGCAAAGGTCCAGATCCTGACCTCGCACCAGCGCAAGAGCGAAATCTCGACAGTTCTTGAACCCGCACTCTCCGCAGTTGTGCCCTGGCAAGAGCTTGGCAACGTCTTTTATGTCTGTCATCTTGTCTAGCCCACTATTTGCGGCCTTACTCACCGGTGTACTCCATGAAGCCATCAAGATGGCGAAGAACGCCTCTGTGATGCTCTTTTGAGACCCGAAGCTCCCCCGTGCAAAGGGTGCATATCGCAAGAGGCGGGTTGTGCCGAAGGACCATGTCTTCTTTCACTTCGGGCCCTTCCCGGATGATCTCGGCAAGCTCTGCTGCACCTTTCCCGCTCAAGCCGTTCGCCTCGACTATCCTGCACCGAGGATTGGTCTCGAGGATCCTCTCCCTGAACACCTCTCTTTCGGCCTGAGATACCATATCTCCTTTCGTGACGACGGCAACGTCAGCGGTTGTGAGAAGCGGCCCCACCTTCAGTGGCGCATTCGGCCCTGTCGTGACGTCGATCACGCAAACCGCAAGACAAGAGTCAGGATAAGGCGCACACCTGAGACAGAGCCCGGCGGTCTCGTTCAAGAGGACATCGGCATCTTGCTCTTCGGCCCAGCTCAACATGTCATCCACGTTGTAGATGGAATAATGATCCGGGCACATATCACGGGCAAGGCCGACGATCACGGGAACGTTTAGCCTCTGAAACCTGGAATCGTCTTCGGTCCAAAGACAGTCGATCTTGACCACGGCAGGCTTCATCTCCATCCGCTGAAGGCTCTTTACGGTGTGCATCAGGACAGAAGTCTTGCCCGCCCCAGGAGTACCTGCAATTACCACTAACTTCAAAGCGCGGCCTCCACCACCTCGCCCCGCCTGATGGTCTCCCTGAGGTTCATCAGCCAGTCGTCGACGCGCGAAAGGTCTTCACAGACCCTCCTTTCATCGGTGGAAGTGTCTATCAACTTGCAGACGCCACCATTCTTCATAACGATCCTGCGAGAGGTCATCAGAGCCAGCATCGGATCATGAGTTACGACCACCACGATCTTGCCTTCTCCTGCCAGAAGTTCGAGGGCCTCTTTCTTCTTTATCCCGGCGTTCTCGATCTCGTCGATGAGAACTATTGGCGAGTCGCTGATCACAGCGATGTCTGCCGTCATGAGAGCCCTGGACTGGCCACCGCTCAGGATTGTAAGGTGATGCTCCGGATGAACAGGCTCGCCCGTGAGCGTATTTGCAAGCTCGATTACCCTTGCCACGACCTTTGAGGGCTTGCCCCTGCTTTTGGCATGCATCTTGAGGAAATCTTCGACTGTCATGTCCGCAAGAAAGTGCATGTTTTGAGATAGCTGAGCGATCAGCTTCCTCCTTGGGTCTGACCTCATCTCCGATCCTGGAATCTCGCCGTCTATGAGTATGGTCCGGCACGAGGGGGTGTCGCCCTGGGCGAACTGCTCGATGTCCCCGATAAAAGAGCTCTTGCCAGAGCCGGTAGGGCCAACGATCCCCACGATCTCGCCCCGAAATATCTCGATCCGTTCGACTTCTTCGGGGTTTCCGTCTTTGTCGAGTCCTCCGAGAATTGTGAGCTGATGAGCTTGAGTCAAGTTCATGACCTCCTTTTCATTATCTCATTGATCTCGGTCAGAAGGGCCTCGTCCTCTCTGAGGGCGGAAGGCACAGTTTCGATGTCGAATTTCAGCATGTTCAATTCGCATTCCTTCTTGACCCGGGAGATTCCGCCCCCGGTGATGTTGAGCAAAATGGGATCGTTGGGTTTCACGGCGCCGGATTCGGCGGCTTTCTTCAGGGCAGCGACTGCTATTGCAGCTGCCGGAAGGATGTCGATCTCTTCTGCCTCTTCGAAGATTTTTCTGGCCTCCTTGGCCTCTTCGTTGGTTATTCCATAAACGATGCCGCCGGTGTCATCGAGCGCATCTTTTACGCCGCCTTTGACGCTGTATGGCGGTTTTCTGTTGAAGAGGACGTCGTCGTACATGCCCTTCGGGCAGATTCTGCCGTCGATCTCGACACCGGACCAACTGGTGTACACGGGAGAACAGGGAAGGTTCTGGGCCAGGTGGAGCTTTGGCATGTTATTTCCAAATCGGCCGTCTTCGATCAGCCTGAGCGCCGCTTCCCAGGCCGCAATCCCGCCTGTTCCGCTTCCGATGGCCTGGAAGTAGTGTTTTGGGAGCGTCTTGTTTGTCACAGCAGCATCCAGCATCACAATGCCCATGCCGTCTCTTCGGGCCACGTTTCTTGCGCCGCCTTCGCCCACGAATCCTGGACGAGAGGCAAGCCTTGTGCCGACGTCGATTGCTTCGGTGTAGTCGCCTTTGACCGAGACGACGCATATCTTGTCGGAAGGAATTTCGGTGATCCAGAGCCGATCGAGCCCTGCGGGCGGGACGACTAGGACGAGAGGAATATCTGCCACAGAGGCCGCCTGGGCGAAGGCCCTCGCAGTATTTCCGGCTGAGGACACTACCAAGGTCTTGTGGTCGGTGCGTTCGATCATTCGCTGGACCGTGGCCGGGGCTTCCAGGTCTTTGAAGCTGCAGGTTGCCATTCGTGCGCCTTTCTCGGGCCAGTATCCACTGAAGCTTATGTGAAGCTCGTTTAGGCCGAACTCTTTTGCAAGGCCTTTGCTCTTGTACGTCGTTGGCTTTTCACCTGCGCCTTTTAAGGGCTCCTTAACAGGGAGCCAGTCGAAGAACTTCCACACGCCTGGGAAACGTTTGAGGTTGAGCTGCTTGCTCGCATACTCGGTTCTGAGCAAAGAATCGTCATTCTGACAAGTGAGTGCGTAGGGTGGTTGGACGGCTCCACAGCCCAAACACTTCACCAAGTATTCTCCCATGAATGTAAATCGGAAATTTTCACTTATAACGTTTTCTGTTTTGTCCAATTTATTATCCTTATTGTGTTACTCTCTGTATATATGTTGTACAATTAGGACATATAATCGAGCTATGGTGGAGCTGATTGGCGCTTTTTCGGGCGCTTCGACCAATCTAAAACGATTTTCTGGTGAATTTCCGCCAACGAGAAAGGTGGCCTATTTTTTGTACATTTGGGTTAAGCAGAATCATGCGAAATTTCCCGGCCAGAAACAGCGGCCATATTCGTCGATCTCGAAGACGCCGAGAAGGAAAAAAAGGCAACTCTGCAGCTTGGAAGACTTTCAGGAAATCCTGATATTCGTGAGGATCTTGGAGGGAATTTTCTGAATTTAGGGTTTGTAAAGAAATAACTTACACATGGATGTGCATGGCCGTTATACAAAATTAACATGAGACCGATTTGGTATAATAATTATACAACATTCATATGACAAGGTTATTTCTTCACGACCCCTTAGCCAAGCTGAAGGTCCAGAATCTGCCATCAGGTTAGCATCTTCCGGACGATCTGGCGAACCGTTCTGTGGACACTCACATAGCCGTTGCTATCACCCGATGGACGCGGATAAGTTTTTGCCAAGTATCGGCCTAGGGTCGTGTATGTAGAATATTGAAAATCTATTTATGTTATGATGACCTATAAGAAATATTATGTCTCAAGATCTCGATCTATCGAGTTATTCATGCTGCCATGAAGATTGTCCAGATTATGGAAAAAGAGATGCAGGCAACATAGTGCTTAAGGAAAGATACGGAAAGAACAACCGCGCTCTTTTAAAATGTAGAACTTGTGGCCATTGTTTCAGCGAGAGTCGGGGTACTGCCTTTTTCGGTCTGAGTACGCCCCAAGATGAAGTACTCCGAGTACTTGCGATACTTCCCGAAAAAGGTAGCATACGAGGATTGGCAAGGGCCACTGGCCATGATAAAAATACAATTTGCAGATGGCTTGATATTGCAGGGAACCATTGCAAAGAAGTTACAGATTACTTCCTCCAAAATTTAGACCTTACACAGGTTCAAGTAGACGAAATATGGTCTTATGTTAAAAAAAGAGAAGAACTTGACCGAAGACGATCCTGATGATGGCGGGAACGTATATAGTAATACTGTAATCAAAACTAATACGAGGCTCTTTGTCTGTCACCATGAGGGAAATAGAACTGCAGAAGATGCTACTGCACTATTTAGCGATTTGGAGCAAAGAAGATCTACTGATTATCAAATTCCAATTTTTATATCTGATGAGTGGGATCCTTTTGAGGAAGGACTTCTTAATGTTTATGGTGTTCAGATGTTTCTTCCTTACAAGGGGGTTGGCAGAATACCTAAGCCTAGAACAATACCACCACCCGATTTGAAATATGTTCAGATATGTAAAAAGAAGGAAAATAATACTGTTGTTGGCGTAGTTCGGCGTGTCGTTTTTGGAGATGAGGAGTAAGTATTAAAATCTATACATGCTGATTCCAACTACAAAATTAGCACATCATATGTAGAGGGATTAAACCGAATAATTCGCAATTCGCTTGCTAGATTTATAAGAAGGGGCATGAATTTCAGTAAACAGATGGAAATGCATGTACGAGCGCTAGACTTCTTCCAAGCATGGTATAACTTCGTCAAAACACACGAATCATTAAAAGTTGAAATAAATCAAGGAAGTACGAGATGGAAAAAACGAACTCCTGCAATGGCGGAAGGTCTCGTTGACCACATATTTACTCTGGAAGAATTATTAACATTTAGGGTTCCTATTCAATGATTGCCATACACGACCCGAAAATAGAAGGACAGATAAATAGATTGAGGAGACGAAAGAAACTCTGAGGCGGCCAAAGAGGCCCATCGCGCCCCTCGCCCCTCTTTATGCCTCCTCTTTCGCCTCGGTCCCGAAGAGCTCTTCCAGCTTTCCTTTTATCTCCTTGATGGCCTCAACGCCGGGACCTCCAACATCGAGCGGGGACTTTCCGGCAAGATCTGCTTCCATCAGCTTTGTGTCGAAGGGTATGGTCCCGAGGAGTGGAACGCCCATCTCAGCCAGCTTCTCGTTGATCACGGTCGGCTCTTCTGGCGCCTTGCTTAACACTGCCATGACCTTCTCGATTCCAAGGTCCGTGGAAAGCTTCTTGATCCGCTCCAGGGTCTCTATCGAGCGAAGGCCCGGCTCCACAACTGCGATCATTACGTCTACGCCCCTCGTTGTGCCTCGGCCCAAATGCTCGATCCCGGCTTCCATATCCAGGATCACAACGTCTCTTTCTCGGATGATCACGTGCCTGAGTAGGGCCCGAAGGAATGCGGTTTCCGGACACATGCAGCCGCTTCCGCCGGTATCGATGGTCCCCATCACTGCGAGCTTTACACCGTCCGGGCCTTTGCAGCCACACTTCTCAACGACGTCATCCACCTTGGGGTTGAGCTTGAACATCCCAAACTCGGCGCTTGCCCGCTCGGTCACCATCTCTTTGTAGTCGGTTATGGGCGTGGGATTTTCGGAAACGCCCAGAGCAGATGCCAGGTTCATGTCCGGATCTGCATCTATCGCGATCACGTTGTAACCATCACGAGCGAATAGACGAGCAAGGGTGCCCGCAAGGGTGGTCTTTCCAACACCACCTTTTCCTGAGATCGCTATCTTGATTGTAAAACCTCCCGATCGACTGTCTAGATATATATTGGGTAACGACGGTTTATATTGGTTCTGGACGCATCATATAGCACACCACAGAGAATAGAGCCGATTTCGGAAAGAACGGAGACGATTTTCAGAGGTGAAAAAGGCGGCTCAAAAGAGAACTGAGGCGATTTGAGATGCCAATAGATGAGAACGCCGAACCGGCGAAGAAGAGGTCGGATGGAGGTTCCGAGCAGAGTTTCGGCCCGAGGCCCAAGCCTGGGCTCGGGTCCAGCCCAGGGCCTGGCGCCGAGACCCGCCTCGGCCCCGACTCCAATCCCAATCCCGATTCCATCCCCAGTCATAGCTCCAACCCCAGACCCAATCCCAGTTCTAATTCCAGTTCCAGTTCCGGTAACAGTTCCAGCAACAGTGCCGTTTCCCGCCCCAACGCCATCGGCCCTTCCGCCCTCGAACTTCTCAGAGGAAGGTACCTGAGGCGAGACGAGAGAGGGCGCGTTGCAGAAACGCCGGACCAGATGTTTCGGCGGGTTGCAGAACATGTGGCATCGGCCGAGTATCGTTTCGGGATGGATCGGTCAGATCTTGCGCTAAAGTTCGGAAAGATGATGAAAGAGGGCCTCTTTTTGCCAAATTCTCCCACCCTGATGAACGCAGGCCTCGCCCTGGGCCAGCTTTCGGCCTGCTTCGTCATACCAGTAGAAGACTCTCTCGAAGGGATATTCGACGCCTTGAAACTGATGGCGATCGTCCACCAGAGTGGAGGTGGCACAGGATTTTCCTTTTCGAGGCTTCGGCCAAGAGGAGATGTCGTCAGGTCTACGGGAGGCGTTGCCAGCGGTCCTGTCTCTTTCATGGAAGTGTTCGATGCTGCAACCGAGGTTGTAAGGCAGGGCGGAAGGAGAAGAGGCGCCAACATGGGAGTTCTTCGGGCAGACCACCCCGACATAAAGGAGTTCGTCCGCTCAAAGGACGTGCCCGAAGACGGACCCGAATACGGGCCAAAAGACAGATCCAAAGACTGGCTCAAAAACAGGTCCGTACGACCCCCTGGACGGCTGGAGAACTTCAACATATCTGTAGGGATAACAGACGAGTTCATGCGCCAGGCAAGAGGTGGCGAAGAGTTCGAGCTCGTAAATCCCCGAACTGGGCGCGTTTCAGGCGCTTTGAACGCGGGCCAGCTTTTAGAAGAGGTCGCAACTTCTGCCTGGCGAAGGGGAGATCCTGGCGTCCTGTTCCTCGACCGGATCAACGAAGTTCATCCTCTGCCTGGCACGATCGAGGCCACCAATCCCTGTGGCGAACAACCGCTCTTGCCTTACGAGTCTTGCAACCTCGGCTCTGTCAACCTCTCCAAGTTCGTCGACCGAGGAGAGATAGACTGGGACCGACTGAAAGAGATCGTGTCTTTGAGCGTTCGATTCTTGGACAACGTGATCGAAGTGAACCACTTTCCCCACGGCTTGATGAGAGATGCAACGCTCAAGACCAGAAAGATCGGGCTTGGTGTGATGGGTTTTGCAGAGATGTTGATCCAGATGGAAACGTCCTACAGATCGAAAGAGGCCCTCCGCCTGGCAGAAGAGGTGATGAGCTTCGTTTCGAGAGAAGCAAGAGAAGAGTCAGGGCGGCTCGGCTCTGCGCGAGGATCGTTTCCGCTTCTCGAAAGGAGCACTCTCGAATACGATGCCATGCGAAACGCCACAGTCACCACCGTCGCCCCCACCGGCTCCATCAGCATAATCGCCGGGACGAGCTCTGGGATCGAGCCCTTGTTTGCGGTCTGTTTTGCTCGGGACCTTCTCGGCAAAAAGACCGTGATGGTCTCGCACCTTTTCGAGAAGATGGCAAAAGAGGCCGGGGTGTACAGCGCGGCCTTGATGAAAAATATCTCAAAGGCAGGAACGCTCCAGGATGCAAACATTCCAGATCACCTAAAAGAGCTCTTCGTGACCGCCCTTGAGGTTTCGCCCGAGCAGCATGTTCGGATACAGGCAGCCTTCCAAAAGCATACAGACAATGCTGTTTCAAAGACTGTGAACCTCGCAAACGAAGCAACTGCAAAAGACGTGCTCAATGTTTTCAACCTCGCTTACGATCTCGGTTGCAAAGGAATTACGGTCTATCGGTACGGGTCCAGAGAGCAGGTGCTCTACCTCGGCGAAGCTGAAAAGTGTGAGAGCTGCAGATAGATGCAAGAGCTGTGAGCGATGCGATGGGCTGCTGATTGTGCGAAGGCTGCTGATTGTGTGAGGGACGCAGATGATGCGATAAGCTCCAGATGGCGCGGATAAGCTAGCGACCGAGGAAAGGCCGATAAACCTAAACTTCGATCCAGCAAAGTATCCCTCATGAAGATCGGGATCGCCGACACCAACTTTGCCAGGTACGACATGGCAAAAGCCGCAATCAAAGAGCTGAAGAGAGGCTGCTCTGCCAAGATCGAAAGGTACACAGTTCCCGGCGTAAAAGACCTGCCGGTGGCATCAAAGATTCTAATCGAGAAAGAAGGCTGCGACATTGTGATGGCCCTTGGGATGCCGGGGCCAAAGCCAATAGACAAGACCTGTGCCCACGAGGCATCTTCCGGCCTGATAATGGCTCAGCTCATGACAAACACACATATCATCGAAGTATTCGTCCATGAAGACGAGGCCGAGAACGAAAGAGAATTGGCGCACCTCGCAGAGCAGAGAACCCGGGAGCACGCCCAGAACGTGATCAAACTTCTCTATCGGCCAGAGCAACTTACTAGGGAGGCGGGGACCGGGCAGCGGGAGGGCTTCGAGGATGCGGGCGCTCTGAGATATTAGAGTCGAGACATCATAGCCAAAATATTAGATTTAAAATATTATAGTGCGGCAAATTGGATCGTTTCGGGCAGAATCACTCAATTCTCTTGAACCTTTCACCCTTAACTCCACATACTGGGCACTTCTCAGGAGGGTCCTGCTCTGCAGTCATGCCGCAGACGGGGCAGATGTAATAGGGGTAATCCTCGTCCTTGGACTCTTCCAGGCGGACCATCATGTTGTGGTAGAGCTTCGCGTGAATCTGCTCCACCTCGTTGGCGTACCGGAAGGTTCGTTCCGCGGACTTGTTGCCCTCGGAATTGGCGGTTTTTATCATCACGGGGTACATCTCCTTGAACTCTTGGGTCTCCCCGGTGATCGCCTCCCTCAGGTTCTCTTTGGTGTCTTTGATCGCCTTGAGGGCTTTGAGATGATTTATCGCATGAACCGCCTCAGCTTCGGCTGCAGCCCTGAAGAGCCTCGCCGCCTGGTGGTATCCTTCCTGGTCGGCCTTCTCGGAGAACGCCAGGTACTTGCGGTTCGCTTGAGCCTCGCCAGCGAAGGCCTCATTCAAGCAATCCTCTGACTTGGACATATCCTGTACTTATCTGATAACTTCGATAAAAACTTATGGGGAAGGGGCTTTCAGCGACATCTACTGAGGACATTCGTCACAGTTTTCTGTCTTGTGCGTATAACTGATGTTCAGTTGCCAAATGAATTATTAACCTTAACTCAGCATGATTTGAGGGTTATGGTCGGCGCAATTCAACGGGCGTACACAGAAACCAGCATCATATGGTGACTTCAGGTTACCAATCACTCCGATTTGCCTCATTACGTATCATCCCAATATGGGGAATAGCTGCTGATACGGTTAACACGCAATTACCGACAAATGGCGCCCGTAATGCCTACCAAGCTATCACGTTAATTCCCTAATTTCCGCCGAGTTAAGGTTATTAAAATTCGTCTTGAAAATATGCAAAAATTGAACCAATTTTGTTGACTTTGGTCATAAGTATAGAATAACAATCAACCAAAAGTGGGTAGTCTCCCTGTTAAATGTTGTTGAGGATCACAACCGTCTTCAGAAGCTCTTTAACGGACCATATATGGTCTGTTAACCCCGCTGCCGTTGCAGGTGTACGCGGTTTCCATCGGCGATTTGGCATGTCGAAGATTTCCACACGTAACGTCTTTAGCGGTCGCGAGAGGTTGTATATTATGTCATCCCACACAGCAGATGCTCGATGCATCTTGATCCGCTTCGAGAATGCCAACGTCTTTCGTGCCAGCCTGCTGTTAAAGAGCCTCATTGTGAGATGAGTCCTTTCGACGTACGCCGTGCTTTCACCTAAATGCGTTAGCACTTCATCTTCGTCACCATAAACGACTCGCAGCTTTCTTCCCACCACCCTTCCGTTCTCACGCTGTTTGACAATCTGCATATACTGCCAGTCTGGCTGTGGACGTTTGAGAGTGGATGGTCGTCCTCTCCCTTTGTACCCAGGAACGACACCATAAACTTCGACCATTAGCGTCATCAATTCCGCCCCAGCCGTCCGAGATTGTAGGTGGTGGTGAATCAGGGTGTCCGCGACGCTTAAGTTTCTGAAATACTTCGACAGTGGCTAATGTTTCTGTTTTGGCGATGCCACGTGCGGCACGAAGGCGGCTATCGATATCGATCATGGTCGATTGCCAGAACTGGCCAGTCTCCTCGGTCTCGGGGTAGCTTTTTTTTCGCCCTTGTTGCCAGCGTAAGACCAAAGGCCATCCAACTGACCCCGCTCTAAATGGTACTCGGCAAGCAGAACATCCTCAACGGCTTCGGCATGATCCGCAGCATCCCGAATCCAGCTTGAGATGGTATCTTCCTTGTAGCCTTTGACGCGTGACAAGCTGCTGATGCGACTGCCCTCAGCTATCAGAGCCAACGTCTCAATGATTTTGTCTTCTGGCGTGCGACGGCGGTAGAAGATCGTTCCTTTGGTCTCCGTAAAGGTAGCTCCACAGGTCTTACACCTGAAACGTTGGTGACCTGCACTGGTCTTGCCGAACTTGATGATGTTTCGTTGATGATCGCCTTGAGGCTTGCCGTAGTCTGGACAAGCTTCATTCGAGCAGAAGTCGCCTACTTGGCCAAACTCTGACATTCTATCGTCCTCCCAGTGTGGCAGTGGATGGCATTACGTATTCTATTGTTCAACAACATTTAAAAGGGTGACCACCTATCGTTAAACACCATTCTGGTGGAGACCAATTAGTGCAACCTGGCCAATTATCGACTGCTGTTTCGTCACCTGATTTTGCTGGTCAAAAATTCGATCGCCCGTGCCCGCAACCAAAACGTCCTTCTAGCCGTTTGTCCATCTCATTTGCGGAGCTGTCAACTATGGCGATTCATCCCATCGAGTTTCGTTACGGCAACCCAGAGATGAAAGAGCTCTGGTCTGAAGATTACAGATTCCGATGCCTCTTCAGGGTAGAGGCGGCCCTGTCCAGGGCTGAAGGAGATTTAGGAATAATACCCGAGGGCGCAGCAGAAGACATCGAGAATGCTGCAGAAAAAGCCCTTCCTGAAAGGGCCAAGGAGATCGAAGACGAGATCGGGCACGACATGATGGCCGTCGTTTTAGCGTTGGCCGAATCCTGCGAATGGGCAGGAGAATGGGTTCACCTTGGCGCAACTTCCAATGACATCCTGGATACTACAACCGGTCTTCAGATCAAGGCATCTTTGGAAGTACTGGACGAGAAGCTGAGGCAGCTGTTGAGGATTCTCCTCGACCGGGCCATCGAACACAAAAACCTGGTATGCGCTGGAAGGACCCACGGTCAGATAGGCGTCCCGACAACTTACGGCCTTAGGTTTGCTATCTGGGCTTCAGAAGTCTCCAGACATATCGACCGGTTAGAGCAGCTCAAGTCTCGGGCTGCAGTTGGCAAGATGAGTGGAGCTGTAGGTACTCAAGCTGCCTTCGGTAAACAGGGCATGGAGCTCCAAAGCAAGGTGATGGATTATCTGGACCTAAACGAAGTCGACGTCTCCAACCAAGTGGTTCAGCGCGATCGACATGGGGAGATGGTATGCTGGATGGGACTGGTTGCGTCGACCCTGGACAAAATCTGCGTCGAGATCAGGTCTCTTCAGAGGAGCGAGATCGGTGAGGTCCAGGAAGTTTTCGGGAAGAAACAGGTGGGATCCAGCACCATGCCTCACAAGCGCAATCCCATCAAGTCAGAGCAGGTCTGCGGCCTTGCGAGGATCGTAAGGGCCCAGATCGAACCGGCTCTCGCCAACATTCCACTCTGGGACGAACGTGACCTCACCAACTCCAGCTGTGAGAGAATAGTCTTTCCCGAAGCTTTCATCTTCACAGATCATCTTCTCAGCCTGACTGCCCGAATAGTTGAGGGTCTCTCGATCCGAGAGGATCAAGTAGAGGTGAATCTCAACCTTCTTCAGGGACTTAACATGGCCGAATCTGTGATGGTGGAGCTGGCCAAGAGAGATGTGGGCAGACAGAAGGCTCACGAAATATTGAGGGCCTGTTCCATGACTGCTGTAGACGAAGGTAAGACTTTGGCAGAGGTTCTCTCCCGAGAAGATACCGTAACACAACATCTCACACCCCACGAGATAGAAGAGCTGTTAGACCCCCATCAGTACATCGGAACCGCCGTCGAGCAGGTGGAACGGCTGGCCCAGAAGCTGGAGCCATATTTATAGTCGGGAACCAATTAGATAAGAATAATTGGTTCTCGCCAGAATCGTGTTTAACGATACGAATAGGCTAAATCTCAAACTCTTGCGAGTTAGAGATTTATCCGAAAAGTATCGTTAAACTCTATATAGTCATGAACTAGTCATGAACGCTAAGTTTGACACGTATCTGATGCGCAAGGCGATGTCGACCCGATAAACTGTCGGCCTCGTAGCGGATGACTTTATTTGGTGTGCTGCATTAGGTACCAAGTTTGGGGTTTGTGACTATAGCGTGACGTAAAGTGATGGAGAAAGTGAGTGTAGAATGAGGGCAAGTGCATGAATTTGGCAGAGACGATGGCCGATAAATCGCCTCAGGCAAGGCTGCTAAAACCAGGATCCCTCCTGAGAGACGAAGACGGCAACATTCTCGATGCCAGGTCCTCGGTGACGCTGATAACCTCGGGTTCCACGAAGATAGTCGTGGACACCGGCCTTCCCGGTGAAGAAGGGATCATCAAAGATCGGCTTTTCGACTTGGGCTTGAGGCCTCAAGACGTAGACCTGGTGGTCAACACCCACGACCATCCGGATCACTGTGGAAACAACCACCTCTTCACCCAAGCAGAGTTCCTGTCAATGGGACGTGACCTGGTGAAGGAAGGGGACGTCATCGCCCCCGGCGTTTGGATCATGGAAACACCAGGACATTCTTTAGATAGTCTGTCCGTGGTCTGCGAATCTTCTACGAGGATCGTGATGGCAGGAGATGCCATTCCCATTCTTGGAAACTACATCAAGTGGGCGCCGCCGAGGATCCACGTTGATCGGGAAAAGGCGATGAAAAGCATGTCAAAAATTGTGGAAGTTGCCGATGTTGTTGTGCCCGGCCACGGTTGCCCTTTTTTTGTAAAGGAGAAATGATACGCCGTCTATCTGGAATGAGAAGCCTCGTATCCACATATATTCTGTTTTCCTGCTAAAAATGCGGCCTTGATGTCGTGCATATGTAGCGACATGGCCTTTAAAAGGCGAAAAAGGCAATCTATTAATAGTAAAAAATGTAGACGATACGCGAATGCAGCTAAAACTTACAACAAAAGAGAAGCTGGTCCTGTATGGCCTTGCGAGGTATCCAGGACTCAGCGACATTGATCTCGCATCGAGGATCGGCGTAGATCGATCGACCATATTCAAGAGCAAGAGAAAGTTCCGTGAATGGCAGCTGATCCAACTTCTGAACGTCCCTTCGGGAACTGCTGTAGGGGCTGAGCTCTTGACCGTCGTCTTTACCAAGTACGAGCCTGCAGCCCCCGTAGAGATTAGGGAAAATACCGAAGAGTTCAGACAGTGGGTGGGCCATCCCAAATGTGTTTTCCATGCAGCTACAGATACCGATTCGGTATCGATGGTATACTCCAAGAGCTACACCGATTTCAAGAGTGTATTCGACCCGGTCATGGACGCATACATGGACGAAGAGTTTGTCGAAGACATCAAATGTTACCACTATCCCTTCGGGCTGACCAGCTCTTCTTGTGATTCTGCCCTTGCGGTAGATAACACCTTTAATCTGGTGAGGAACGACCTTGAAGACGAAGCTCTCCTGGAGGAAGGGTACGCGGTAGTTCCAACAAAGCTCACCGAGAAGGACAAGCTGGCACTCTACGCCTTTGTGAAGTATCCTGCGCACTCAGATCTGGAACTTTCCAGGCGAACTGGCATCTCCAGGCCCACTATCTCTGGCAAGAGAAACAAGTTCTTCCAGACCGGGCTTCTTAGCAGACAGGCCCACGTGGATTGGCAGAAGATCGGATGCGAACTGATGAGCTTCTACCATGTCGATATCAAGCCGAGGGCCAGCCAAGAAGATCTCATGAGGGTGTATTCTTCATTCAGGAACATAGGTGCTGCGCTCTTCAGCTACATCCAACCGGGCGAAATTTTCGGATCATTCCTATCCCAATGTTACATCGAGATGAAGAATGGGATGGACGATGTCGTCAGAACACTAACTGAGGAGGGGCTGATCCAGGAGAGACCTGCACATGTCATAATGCCTTTAAAAAGCCTCAAGGTGAACAAAGTGAATTACGCCCCCATGGTCAAGTCCATGCTGGACGTTAGCAAAGAGATATGACCTTCCAAATAGCGGTGATCGCCTCAAAAGTCGATCCGGCCAGCTTCAACATTGCACAAAAGATGATCGAGCTTGCAGACTGGGAAGATCGAAGAGGCTATCTTACTTGCCAAAACCATCGGCTTGTCCTACTCCAAGAAGAGCTGATCACTCTGCGAGGTCTGGAAGAGCGGCTTGCAGATATGGACCTGAGGCCAAATCTGCTCGTCTTCGCCTCCCGACACCAAGCTAGAGACGGAAAACCCCGTCTTTGCGGCCACTTCACCGGAAACTCTGGTGAAGCACTCATGGGCGGAGATCCTCGCAGACTCGCGATGGCAGCTCCAGGAGTCCTCAAATCTTTCATCTTGAACTTGTTAGATGATTCTTCTCATGGCTTCGAGATATCTGCCGAAGCCACTCACCACGGCCCCACAGATTTGACGACCCCTTCTATCTTCGTGGAGATCGGAAGCACGGAGGAGGAATGGTCAGATCCTGTTGCAGGGGATGCCGTGGCACGTTCCATATTGGAGCTGGAAAATCTTCAAACACCAGTGTTTCTGGGATTTGGCGGTGGTCATTATGTACAACGCCAAAACAGGCTGATCCGAGAAACTGGGGTGAGTTTCGGCCATATGTTCTCCAATTACCAGATGGACGACCTGGATCTTGATTTGGTCGAACAAGCTCAGCTAAAGTCCGGTGCGACTTTTGCTTACTTGGATAAAAAATCACTTAGGTCTGCCGACAAGAGAAAGCTCTCGGAGATTCTAGAAGAGCTCGAAATTGAGGCTTTGAACGGAAAAGAGATCAGGGATCGGTTCCCCCTGGCGGATTGAGACTTCGTTCTTGTCCTCCAAACCATCTCTCACATCTTCTCATATCTTTCCAGAACCTCGTATCAATCGATATTATTTCAGATTTATTTCCTGGATCGTGGTCCCCATCCCCGTACTTTCACCTATGCTTTTGACTCGAGCTTTGATCTAATCTCATTTTCAAGAGACGAAACGTATTTCGTCGCGATCTAAGCGAGCTTCGGCTTTACTTGACATCAAATTCATTTGTTCCATATCTCAAAACATTGATCAGCAAACGGACCTGCAAGAAATAAATTAAACTTGAGTTCAACACAATCATTCTTAATAACAAGTAAAAGTTAAATACCCAAAGCTTGGTGTGGGAACTCTTGATAGGCGGATCTTCAAAGAGCCGTCATATCTCACGTGTCACTCATATATATTTCGAGATCGTGGAGGAGCCACTTGCCATGAAGGCTGCAGTTTTGGAAAAACCAGGAAAGCTTGCTTTGCGGAGGGTCGAGATGCCAACATGCCCACCGGGCGGTTTGCTCTTGAAAACGAAGGCCTGTGCCATATGCAGCACAGATATCAAGATGATTCAACGCGGCCAAAAAGACCTGGAATATCCTCGCATTCTCGGCCACGAAGTAGCGGGCATCGTTGCTGAGAGCAGGGCCGATAATCCCGAGTTGGTAGAGGGAACACGTGTTCAGGTCTTTCCCGGAATCGTCTGTGGAAGATGCGCTTCCTGTAAACGAGGCGCTGAGAATCAGTGCCAGAATATACAAATTGTCGGCTTCAATCGGGATGGCGGCTTTGCAGAATACGTTTCCATTCCAGAAAACTCGGTCAAAAACGGTGGCATCAATCCCATCCCAGAAAATACGAGGTTCGAAGACGCGGCGCTGGCAGAGCCCCTTTCCTGTTGTATCAACGCTCAAGAGCTGACCAATGTGGGCGAAGGCGACTCGGTTCTGATCTTCGGGGCAGGACCTGCAGGATGCCTCCATGCGATGCTCGCTCGCGCGAGGGGCGCTCCTGAGGTCATTATGATCGATCCACTGGACGCGCGCCTTTCTCTTGCAAAACGCGCAAAACCTGACGCCACGATAAACCCTGTCGAAGAAAACTTCCAGGAAGAGGTGACGGACTTAACGGACGGGAGTGGTGTGGACGTGATTCTGTTGGCCAGTCGAGATGTCGAGATCGATGATAATTTGTTATCCCTTCTTGCACCGAGGGGAAGAATATGCCTTTTCTCGGGGCTTCCAGAGGAGAGAATCTATCCTCGTCTCAACTTCAACGCAGTCCATTATCGGGAGAACATGATCACAGGAGCATACGGCTGCACAAGCGCCCAAAACCGAAAAGCCCTCGATATGATCTCTTCTGGCTTTGACGTGAACTGGCTGATCACTAAAAGAGTTGGGCTCGATGAGATCAAAAAGGGAATCGAACACGCGAAGGCCCGCGAAGGACTGAAGGTTGCAATCACACAATTTTAAATATGTTCTGAAGGTGGTCCTCATGGAAGACGCTATAAAAACATTTGGTGGGAGTGTTGATGACCTAATAAGGGGAACGAATCTCTCTCGAGGAGATGCAAAAGATATGTTCTGTCAGGTCCTGCTCGACAGACAACCTGAAGCCCAGCAAGGTGCCTTCCTTGCTGCGATAACTGCCAAGGGCGCAACGCCCGAAGAGATTGCTGGCAGCTGGGAGGCGATATATGAGGTGGATACCACCAAAGTTTCGCCGAGAGTTTCTGGCTACCTTGTCGAGAATTGCGGTACCGGGATGGACACGTTGCAGACGTTCAACATAAGCACAGCAGCTTCAGTTGTCGGTGCAGCTGCAGGAATAAACATGGCCAAGCACGGGGCGAGAGCCATAACCTCTTGTTGCGGGACCATCGACATTTTGGAAACACTGGGCGTGGATGTGGAATGCGATGTTGAAGTGGTCCAAAAGAGCATCGAGAATGCTGGTATCGGGATCTTCAACGGGATGAGCCCGAAAGTCCATCCAGGGGGCCTTGGCAGAATCCTCTCAAAGATCAGGTTCGGAACCATTCTGAACATAGCAGGGTCTCTCGCCAATCCCGCTCGCCCCAGATATGCGGTCAGAGGCGTCTATTCAAAGGACCTAGTAGTTCCCATAGCCAATAGCATGAGAGAGATCGGTTACCTCCGGGCCATGGTGGTCCACGGCCTGAGCAAAAAAGGTGACAAGGGGATGGATGAAATATCGCCTTCGGGCAAGACCTTCGTTGCTGAACTTTCTGAAGATGGCGGGATATCCCAATACGAGTTCACGCCAGAAGATTTTGGGGTCGAGCCGATCGATGAAGAATTTCTCGTGCCTTCAGACGACCGAACAACAGAGGCGATCGAGTTTCTCAGGGTGATCGGCGGCGAAGAGAGAGGACCAAAGGAAGATGTGGTCTGCATGAACGCCGCCCCGATTCTGTACATCGCAGGGAAAGTTTTGAACCTGAGGGAAGGGTTCATGGTTTCAAGAGAGATTGTCCGGAGCGGCAAAGCTCTCGATAAGCTCGGCCATTGGGTGCGAGAGCAAAATTCTGATCCAAGATCCGGGGAAGATACGTTCAGGCGCATGATCGAGAAGGCGAACTTGGGCTTAAAGCTTGGAACGCTCGCAGATTCGGTGCCACTGATGCGCGCTTGATCGACCAACTTGAACTGTCGGAGATGGAATATGCCAAACAGTGCTAAAAGTGAGATCAGGGGTGTGTTTCCTCACCAATCTCCAACAAGCCAGATATCTTCTGCAGGTAAATACCTAGGTTTGCCTCCGATTCTTCCCAATCAACCGTCACTTCCAGTTCGTTCATGATATCCTGGAGCTGAAACTTCACGTCTTCCCAGGAGTACTTGTTCTCGGATCTGCAAAGTTCGGTCATAAGTCGAAGCGATGGAATGAAGACTTTCTTAAACTCGTATCTGATGAAGGTGATGAACGGGTGAGCTCTGTCCCAGTAAATGTAAGACCGAAGTTCTGAGAGGAGTTCGTACTGACCCTTGCAGGGTTCCTCAAAAGGGTCTTTCACATCCCGTTCCCAACGTTTGCTCAATGTTTTGTAGCCATCTTGAACCATATCGTCGACGTAAGACCTGTCATACCTCTCGTCCCCTAGGTCGGCCACCAGCCTGTATCCAAGAATCCTAACTCTGAGGAGCTGTATCTTCGCCTCTTCAAAGGTTAAGGTCTGATGTAACTGGCCCACGTAGTTCTTTAGATGGATCAGCCTAGTTTCTGGATCGAAAGTGACGGCCATCTCAACGCCCTCCAGAAAATTTGCTTTGCTTAGGACCTTCATCGAGCCGATTCGCTGTATTGATGAGTTGTGACCTCGCCATATTGAAAGATATATTTCATCAAAGTTTAAGTAGCTGATCCGCGAAAGGCCTCTACAGATTATAAAAATCGAGAATGAGCCCTGTCTTGCTTTCGGCACAGATTTATCTGATAAAGACGGGAAAGAAGCATCTGTTCAAGAGGTGATGAAGTTCATGGTACCGGTTATGTTAGAGATCATGCGGCCAGGTAACTGCCTCATGGCCAGCGTTGCGGCTCTGATCGGGCTGATGATCGCCGATCCCACACCAGAGGCTTTCGTGATCGGTTCTGTCTTTCTGGCGGTATTTGCGGTCACGGGCGCAGGCAACGTGGTGAACGACTACTTTGATAGAGAGATCGATTCCGTCAACAGGCCCCGCCGGCCCGTACCGAGGGGCGCAATCACTCCTCAAAAGGCTCTGACCTGGTCCCTTGTTCTCTTCGGCGCAGGATGTCTTCTCGCCTATTTCATCAACCTCTTGGCTCTTGGGATCTGCATATTCAACTCAATCCTCCTCTATCTATATGCCCGGAACCTGAAGGTTGCGCCCTTGGTTGGGAACCTTTCGGTAAGCTACCTCACCGGTTCCACTTTCCTCTTCGGAGGTGCCGCAGGAGAGAACGTGAAGATTTGCGCTTACCTCTTCCTTCTTGCAACTCTCGCGACGATGAGCAGGGAGATCGAAAAGGACATAGAAGACGTGGAAGGCGACAAAGCTTGCGGGGCCAGAACTTTGCCCATCGTGATCGGAGAGAGGACTGCAAGTTACATTGCGCTTATTTCGGTTCTAGGTGCAATTGCGCTAAGTTATCTTGCGCCTTTGGGAACTCCTTACCTCATCGCAGTCACCGTGGCGGACGCAATCTTTTTGGTGGCGGTTGTGCGGATCTTGCAGGGCGATGCCACCAAGGCCCAACATGCTCTGAAAATGGGAATGGCCGCAGCCCTTGCATCCTTCTTGGTGGCGGCAGTCTCAGGCTACCTATAATTGGAGAAGGAAATCGAATGGTGAGTGGTCTGGCCAACAACCTGATCCTACGACCCTCGGGTTCTATGAGAATATGAGGTTAACCTATGACCTTCCAGGCTTGTGCTTCAACTCGCCGGGCCACCTCTTTCAGGGGAAGGCCGATCTCTCCTGCAATCCGCTTGCAGTCCTCGTACTCGGCTTTGATGTTGAGCACTGCACCTTCCTGGTGGCTCACCTTGACAGAGACCTCGTAATTTCGGCCCTCTATCTCAACATCGAGGGATCGTTCCTCTCGCTGGGCAATATGACGATGGAGGCTTGGAAAAATCCTGACGCCCAGGCTTCCGGTCTCTTTCATCAAGAGAGATGTGAATCGATCCGTCTCTTTTTCCCTTGCGATCACCTTGACGACGTTACCGGGTCTTCCTTTTTTCATCAAGGCCGGAACTATGGAGACGTCCAAAGCCCCTTCAGCCATCAATAGCTCCAGCAGATTCCCCAGAACTTCTCCAGTTACGTCGTCCACGTTTGTCTCCAGCTGGACGACTCGATCGTGATGGTGGCGATGAGCAAGACCGCGTTCGTCTTTCAGATCCCCGATCACACCTCTCAGGACGTTTGGGATCTCAAGGTCCTTCTTTCCAGCGCCATATCCCACCTCTTCGGCCTTGATCTGGGGGTACCTCTCCACAACTTCGTCCACAAAGTTGGCGAGAATGGCAGCTCCGGTGGGCGTAAGAAGCTCCTCGTCAACAGGCCCCCCCTTCCAGGCGAGGCCCGAAAGTCGCAGTATTTCCAGTGTCGAAGGCGCAGGGACCGGCAACAGGCCATGAGATGTCGAGACCGCGCCTCCACCCACCGATATCGGAAGTGAAAATATCTTGTTGACTTTTAAGCTCAGCAGAGCCGCACAACTTCCCGCAATATCTGCGAGGGCATCTAAAGCTCCTATCTCGTGGAAATGGGCCTTCTCAAACTTGACCCCGTGAACCTCTGCCTCGGCAGAGACGAGGGTATCCAGAGCCTTCAGCGCTCTTTCCAGTGCAGGTGGCTCCAGGCAGGACTCTTTTAGGATCGACCTTGCCTCTTTTGCCGAGTGGAACCTGCCATCGGCAATGACGGTGGCCTTGGTGGCGGCGATGTGGTGCTTTTTTGCGCGAGATATCTCCAGTTTGCATCCGACAGATTCCACCGCGCTACGGACTGAATCGGGATCTGCGCCCAAGCCCAGGAGGCAACCCATGATCATGTCTCCAGAGGCTCCGGAGAGTGGGTCGAAGATGAGAAATTTCATAGTTCGATCACTGTGCCCACGTTGTTAAATATGAATTTTTCTCCAAACTCGGCCGAAAGGATTGAAGATGCTTTCATCCCGGTACAGTGAGATGCTCCGAGGATTTCGAGGTCGTACTCTTTCAGCGCCACGATAGTCTTTGGAAGCTTATCTTCGCCGCCAAAGCCAAGGTGTGTTCCGCCAACGACGCCTATTATATGGTCTACGCCAGTTGCGCGCTGGGCCTGTTCCAACGTGTTTATCATTCCAGAGTGGGCGCACCCCAGTATCACGAAAAGGCCGCGATCCAGAACCAGAACCAAGGCCTGATCGTCCCATAGTGGATCGACAACCAGGCCATCTTCTCCCTCCACCACGAGATCGGGGCTCGGATTTTCGAAGTCGGATACTCTCGAAACTTCCCCTGTGAGCCAAATTCCCGGCATAATCTCTCTTGCGTTCTTGGCAAGATCGAACCTTGCGCCCATTGCTTCTAGATCATCTTTCTGAAAGGGGATACCTATGTACCTCTTTTGCCCTTCCCTCAGAGCGTACTTGGGCGCAAAGACGTCGGGATGGCAGTAGACAGTGGTGGGTCCTGTTTTCTCCAGGATACATTCCAGGCCGCCGGTGTGATCGTAATGGCCGTGGCTCAGGGCAATAAGAAGGCCCTCCAAATTAAGTCCCAAAGTTTTTGCGTTGCAAGCTGCAGTGAACGTCTGACCGGTATCGAAGATCAGTTTGGAGTTGCCGAATTCCACGTAGAAAGAGAGGCCATGTTCTGCCAGAAGACCTCTGGCGAGGCCGGCAGTGTTCTCGCTCAGAGTGATAATTTTCGCATCCATCCTAAGTCACCGCTTCATATCCAATTACATCTGCACATCGCCAATATGTCCGCACATCACCAATTCTCGCCGTACTTGTCATGCTGACATCAACTTCTCCAGAAGTCAGGAACCAAGAGGATCAACACCGTCAGTATCTCAAGTCGGCCGATCCACATGCAAATGATCAACACCAATTTTCCAAGGCCTGAAATCTGAGAGAAATTATCTGTAGGCCCAACGCTGTTGAATCCTGGGCCCACATTACCTAAGTTCACGGCCACAGCGGAGGCTGCACTGACGAGATCAATCCCAGCGCAGCCATCCTGCCATGTGCAGACCAAGCTGCTAGATCTCTCGTATTTGTCTGAGATGGGATAGACGATCCTGTCTATCTCCACCCAATTCTTCTTTACGGACTCGTTCGGCATGAAACAGGCTATATTTTCGGCACCTTCGCGACCGTCAGATCTGAAAGAGGTGACCAATCCCGTTTTGTCCCATTCGTCTGAGGGAAAACAGACAACATTTTTGCCATCTTCTGCAACGAAGCAGTTCATTTCGCCTATCTCTCCTGAAACGTTCGGACCAGAACAGGCTGCAGAGAAGATCACCGTCGCCACTGCGAAGATCAGGATATAAAAGGCGAAGAAGGAGAGGATAGAGTGGAGAATTTCTTCTCTCACAGGGCTTCCTTTCAGCTTGATCGGAACCACTGCTTGAGGATGTAATGCCTGGATGAGCTCCCTTCTGCCGTACCTGATCATGAGCAGTATCCGAACGAGCTTGATTCCTCCAGCGGTCGACCCTGCACAGGCCCCTGTGAACATTAGCACAAACAAGACCACCTTGGCAGGAGAAGACCAGCCGTCATAATCCTCCGTTGCAAAACCCGTGGTGGTTACGATGGATACCACCTGGAAGGCCGCAGATCTGAGATTGTCCAGAAATGCGCCGTCTCGCATTCCTCCAAAGAGCATGATGATGAAGATGGAGATCAGCACTAACAAGGCGTAGAATTTGAACTCGGTGTCTTTGAAAGGGCTCTTTCTGTCGACGTACATGGTCCTGTAATGGAGGGCGAAGTTGGCCCCAGCAAGAAACATGAACAAGATCACGATCCCTTCCACTAAGGCCCCTCCCATCAAGGTATCTCCATAAGCTGCTATGCTTTCGGCTTGAGGAGAGAATCCTCCACAGGCCATGGTAGAGAAGGTGTTGCAGATGGCATCGTATGCGGGCATTCCCACCAACATCAACAATAGAAATTCAGCCGCAGTGAGCACCATGTAGACGCCCCAGAGAATCTTAGCTGTGCCCCTGATGCGCGGCCGGAGCATGTCTTCGGTAGGTCCTGGAACTTCGGCCCTGAAAAGCTGCCTGCCCGCGACACCTAAGTTGGGCAGAATGGCGATGAAAAGCAGGATTATTCCCATCCCTCCCAGCCACTGGGTGAAGCTTCTCCAGAAGAGAAGGCCGTAGTAGGTTTTTCCAGTGAATTCGAGGTTGACCAGTGTGGCATTAGGCGCCGAAGCGTTGATGGTCGTGTTGTTAAGAATTGTGTTGTTGAGGTTGGTGGCAGCAGTGTTGATAGAATCGTATGAGGTGTTGATCGCATTGATTGGCTGGTGGCCCAAAATGGTTTGGTTGAATACAGATCCTAGTGCAGATCCTACACTGTGACTGGTTGCAGTGGTGTTTATGAGCCAATATCCTTGAGCGTTGTTTTCTGAGAGAATGGTGGCACCAGTGGTGGTAAACCCAGACATCGACTCGAAGAAGGCATCGATGGGGCTCAATCCAAGCAGGAAATAGGGAATCGCGCCAATCAGGGCGGCTCCAAGCCATCCGAAGGCCACAAGCGCAAAGCCTTCCTTGTTGCCTAGCTCGTCTTCAAGGCCCATAAACTCCAGAACGAGGCCCAGCGCCAGGGCAAAAAGTGCAGGCACAACGAAGGCCACAACCCCATCATATTCTCCGTAGATCAGAGATACCAATGCGGGGATCAGCATCAAAGCTCCCAAGATTTTTATTAGAGTGCCAAATACCTTGAGAAACAATTTGATTCTCATATCGCCAGATGCCCTCCTAAACTCGTAGACCTTTGATGAAGCTCCCACCTCTATTCTGCCGAATTCAACGACATAACCGCCGATTTTGAATTCGATCGGCGGGCGAAATGCATACGTGGCCCTATTTTAGGTGCCACTAATATACTTGTTGATGGTCTCCTGGTGGTTCTTCTGCCATTTTTAAAAATCTGACATGTGACAGATTGTGGTCTAAAATCTCTTTTTACATGGATGTTAATCGCTTCGAAGACGTGTATATCGACATATTTTCGGATGAATTCGGCAGCATCTAAGAGCAGCGATGACTGTGGATCAAACACCTTTGAGGGCGCGTATCCTCTCAAGCCCTCCGATAGTTGAGATGAAGGGGCAGATCTATTGAGTCGATAAAACCTCCATAAAGTCTCCATGAATTCGCCCACCATTCTGGCTTGAGTTATCAGAATGGTTTCGTATCCCTAATATACTTCATCCATGATTCGAGTTCACAAGGCAGGAAGAATGCGATATGAAGGGGATTATGAAACTGAGGGGTCCAAAATATCTTCTGTATGCTGCGGCGGGCTGGTGGAAAAGGCGGTTGAAAAGCACCTTGTGAGGTGGCGCCCACACCGCCGTTCTGAAGGTGCACGCAGAAGTCTGCCTCCGTTGTGGCGAGCGGCTCTATTATGCAGGAGACGGTCAGGCAGTTCGAGGAGATCAGGTCGAAGCTGAAGCGCCAGGATACGGCGGAGTTCAAGCAGATGGGGCTCTCGTTCGAGGTGGTCTAGGGAAGATGACACAGGGCGCAGGTGGTACATCCTTTCCGCAGTTTAGAATAGGGTTGTCTGTATCGACCCATCATCCAATGTTGCGGCAGCTTCACCTGGGTCGTAAAGGAACTCGCTCTCGGGATCGTGCTTTTTGTATCTTTTCAAAGCCAGATCTCGGTTGCGGACCGCATAGCAGTAGACGCAACCGTGAGGGCATGTGTCGTATTCGCCGATATCTGTTGAGGCATAACATCTGCAGTCTGGGCGCTTCCCCTTGATCTTTGCTCTGATGGGGCGCCCCCCGATTTCAGAAAGGCGCCTTGCATCTACGCATCTGGCCGCTTCGGCGCCTGGAACTAAATACTGATGTTGCGAGCAGATCGTAAGTTGCATGCCGTGGGACCTCGCCACTTTTGCAAGATCGGCAGCCAAATCGAGCTTTGCTGCGTCGGGTGGATCCGACCAGGTGAATCCAAACTTGTGGGCGGCAAGGTCAAGGTTCCTTTGCGTTTTCCTGTAAATTTGGGCGAAGGATATCACCACCTCGTCGCAGGTACCTTCGAGATTCTGGGCTAGCGTTTCGAAGTTCTGGAGGTGAAAGGCCATCGGCGTGAGCGATGTGAAGAGAATGGGATCGTAGCGCCAAACAGCTACCTTGGGCCCGTAGTTTTCGGCAAGCGTTTTCATGTGCTGAATGGAGCGCTCTCGATCGACTACTGCGGATTCCAGCTCGCGAGGATAAGCGGTGATTGTGTACTGAACCGCGAAAGGGCGACCGAATTGGCGCACAGCCTCCAGCCGTTTCATGAAAGGGCCGAGGTTCTTGGTCCAGAATACGAAGCCTTCCACGTCTTCTGGCAGGAGGCTGACCTTTCGGATTTGGCGCCGGTTGTAGGGGTTTGCCACCTTGCAGTATCCGGCTTCGAGCCTCTTTTCAAACCACTCGCCGTAGAAGGCCGGGATGTCTGTCTTGTAGCTGGCAGAGATGATCATGTTATTCTTTGGTCCCCACTACCCAGAAAGCGTTCCAATTTGCTCTTGGTGACCAATCAATCTCTTCAGGAAGTTTACCCAACTGTGTTCTTTGTTCATCGAAGCTCATATAAGTATTGGTAAGATTAGGTTCGGATAACAATGTTAATTTAGCCACCTCTGACATAATGTTAATCCGCTCAATCCAACGTGGCTCATTCCGCTCAATAAAAATAAATTTAGATCCTGTTGGGGCCGCTTCCATCATTTTTGAAAGAAAATCTTGTAGCTTGATCGCATCATCGAAAACCTCTGAAACTACATATGACAAAATAAAAATATCTGAGTTGCCGAAAAGATTTCCGAGATCTTCAAATTTCGTTGTATCCGTGATATCGATCATTGATGAGTGTCCTGTTAAAGTTAAAGGCCAATCCTGTATTGGGCCGATTTTGTTTCGAAATCTTGAGTCGATCTGCGTTTGTATCGCAATTAAACTCTCTTGCCATTCATTGACTTTATCAAGTAACAAATATCTAAGCGATACCTGATCTTCAAGTCGTCTTTTTTCAATTCGTTTGGCAAGCCCGAGAATTTCTGTACCAGGACCCCCGCCAAAGACACAGATGCCAACTTGTCCATTTTCTGATTGACATTTATCGAGATACCGTTCGATATCATTATCTTTCTCAAAAACAAATTCCACCAAATTTGCATTCACAGGCACTGTTGAATAAAGATATGCAAGTCGACATAGGGGATCATTGTAGGGTATATCCGGATTTTGAGGGGAATACCAAGCATCGCTCATTTTAATACAGTAATTTTTAATAATCCTCCCAACATCTCTGCGGCTTATATTATCGCTTTCTGCTATATGATCTATATATGGATCTACTATGTCGTGTATGATCTCAAAATACTTAACACAGGTCATGGTCCTTCTGTTTGTATATGGACATATAATAATCTATTGTATGTTTGACAACTCTGTGATGCTATCTCGAATGACACCGCTCGTCCACCCCGATCCCCATCACTTCCTCCGCCCCGTTGTACACATCCCTTGCGATCTGCGCGCCACCGAGGGCAGCATCGCAGCTTTTGAGCGGCAGAACTTCCCGCCCCATCAGCTCCGAAACCCTCTCCGCAATCCGGGAGGCGGGATCGCCCGCAAGGTACAGCGCCGGTTGCGCCGAGCCGAGGTCTTTTGAGATAACCTGCATTGCGGCAAGTTCCATTGCAGAAAAGAGCGCCAGGGTCTCGAAGGCCGCATCTTTTTGTTCTGGGGTGCAGTCTTTGAGCGAGTCGATGCCTTGCTTTCGGAGGATTCCGCACGTGGTGAAGGCCTGGTTTGCGCTGATCTTGCCGGAATCGACATCTCGAATCGCGGCAACGTCAAGAGGCCCATGAAGAAGGCCGGGCGCAAATATGGGGGCATCGATCGCTCCTACAATTTTTCCGTTTACGACGGCTAGGGTGACCACGTTGGAGCTGGCATCGGATATTATGAAGTCGCGGGCGCCGTCCTTGTAAACTTTGTATGCAAGGCCCACCTTCTCTGGGCTTGCCCCATGAGAAAACGCCTTCATCCGAGGATCGATATCGCTTCTCTCGTGAATTCCTGGGAGGAGTATCGCGGGCCAACTTGAGGCTTCGATGGCGTCAAAAACCTTTGTCCCACCGCCCACATGGACGCCTGCGCCTTTCTGGCTGACGACTCCTCTGTTGGTTGCATCTTCGATCCTGACGATCTTGGTGAGACCATCTCCCATGGAATAAGTAAGCGCAAGAAGCTCAACTTCGTCTTCGTTGAGGCCGAGGTTCTCTTCGACCTGGTTTATAATCTCTTCCGAAGAGAGAAGGCTTGCCTCTTCCCTGGGAATTACGTAACACTTGCCATCAGAGGTGGCGAACCTGATCGCCCTGGTACCATGATCCACACCTGCAAACATCAGATCAGCTCCATTAGCTCTGCGATTTCTCTGGCCAACCTGACGCTATCCTCCTTGGACTTCATAAAGGTGTTCATCTTGACCGAGGGGCCAGGATAGGAACTCTCAGGCGATACTACCATGAGATCGACACATCCCAAAAGGTCCGCAACGCCTTGGTCGTTCACGGGATATCCCCAAGCTCGCATGAACTTGGCGGCAGGGCCGCTGAAGGGCATATCACCAGCAAGAGGGCTTATGGCAACGACCCGTTTCGTTTTCAGGATCTCTCGAACGCTTTTCAAGGCCAGAATGGGACCCACACTCGTTACTGGGTTGCTCGGGCCGATGAGGACATTTTCCTCTTTAGATAGGGCATCCAAAAACTGAGGGCTCGGCTTTGCCTTCTCGATTCCCTCGAACCTGACGGCTTTGGCATCGGGCTTGCCGCAACGGCCCACCCAGTACTCTTGCAGATGCATCTCGCCCTCAGGGGTTTCGATCATTGTAGAAACAGAGTCGTCGGTCATCGGAAAAACCCGCTCTTTCACGCCGAGGGCCTGGCAAAGTCTCTTCGTCGCCTGGCTCAGGGTCCGGCCTTCCCTCAGAAGATCCGAGCGAAATATGTGGACGGCTCTGTCGAGATCGCCAAGCGCCATCATCTCGCCGTGGCCCAGCCTCTTCAAAAATTCAGATGTGCTAAAAGAATCTCCTTCGATCCCCCACCACTTGGATCGATCCACCATATTTGCGAGGGTGTAGACCACTGTATCGAGGTCTGGCGATACTAAGTTGCCCGAGATCCAGATGTCGTCGGCGGTGTTGGCTACAACGACGATATCTGAAGGGTTGAGAATCTTTTGCAGCCCCACCAGGAGCTTTGGTGTGCCGGTTCCCCCGCTGAAAATTATCAGTTCTGCGCCACCCCTTTTCAGGCGTTGCAGTCCAGGACGACCATTCCGGTCTTCAAGTCTTCACATTCCTCTTGTGTCAGCTTCTCGAATATTGCCTTCTCTGAGATTATGGCGCTGTTTCCCATGGGGTCTTCCAAGATGACAGTGAGTGACCGCTGACCTTCCATGACCTCACTGATGCAGTCGAGCACGTACTCGCCACGCTTGGTGTTTTCTTCGACTCCTGCATCTCTGGCCGATTTGGTGGCAAAGGCAACGACGCCTTTTATTCTTTCCAAGACGCCTTCCACATTGGAGACGTATGCTTCTGATGCCGGGCCCGGTTCCACATCGATCCCGAGCTCAGGGACCCTGACGGTCCCGCTGGTGGACCTTATCACCCGGGCGTTCAGATCTTCCAAACCCTCGATGGTCAAGGTGTACCTTGAGGGATCGCCCTGGTCGAGTAGTATTGTGTCAGTGAGCTTGAAACCGCAACAATCGCAGACGCCGGCCACCACCATCGCCTCTCCAAAGTGTGGTATCTCCTCGGTCACCCACTTGAACTCCACGACCGAGTTGCAAAGAGGACAGTTGGATTTTGTAACGACGTTCATTTTTTTCCTCCAATAACTCCCTCTCTGTCGATTCTCATCCCTTTGGGCACGACTAAAATCAGGTCGCCGCTCACCCCTGCGATATCGCCTCTCACGTCTTCCGCCGTGGTCTTGAGCTCTGCAATAGCCTGGTCCAACATCGTCTTCTCACCTTTCATGGAGGTGATGTCCACCAAGACTATGTTTCCCTCTAATATTTCCTGTTTTATCTCAGGCAAGACTTCGACATCTTTCAGCTCTGCCAGCCGGACCAACGTCTCAGAAATTCCGCCTGATATCTCCTCGAACTGGCCAAGGTCGATGTCCACGTATTCATCCTCACCAGATTTGCCCCTCAACTTGTCAAAGATGCCCATCATTTTCGCCCTCGATTGAAAATTGTTTGAGAGAGGTGTGATAATCTTGACCTGCCTTTCATCACTTTATGTCTATTAGCTTGAACCCGGCAGCGCCCATCATTATTATGAATCCCAGGACCACAAACACGAAACCTGTGGGCTTGAGGCTATCGGGCGCAGCCATCTGAACCACCATCATGAGCGCGATCATCAGAAAGACCAATCCGACGCTTGCGCCTATCTCCAGCGACTTTTTGCTCATACCCTCAGCGCTCCGTTCTGATCCGTGATATCTTTTACGATTTCGTTCTTGAAAAGACCGTCAGGACCTGCCAGCCTTTTCACCAATTCTCTGGTCTTGGAACCGTGCCATCCCTGTTTTATAAATATTGGATAGACCGGGAGCCGTTCCTTTAGGTCGTAGTCGGAGAGCTTGAGCCTCATCCTTTCGAGTGCAGGCCAGGGTTTCTGTGGGTTGATCCAATCCGAGGTTACGGGACTTATTCCGCCAAGATCGGTTGCACCGGCCTTCGCCATCAGGTTTGGCTCTGCCAGATTGGGTGGTATTTGTACCGCGACGTCCTGTGGCAGAACCAACCTTGCCATTCTCACGGTATCGGCAAGCTCTTCATCTCGGGGCGGGCTGAGATGGGCCATGGACGTTCCTGGTTTGGGATCAAACGGCTGGACGATTACCTCTTGCAAGTGGCCGTAAGATCTGTGAAGATCTGCCAAAACCTGGAGCGAACAGAACCTATCTTCTTTGCTCTCGCCAATTCCCACGAGAATTCCCGTGGTGAAAGGAATCTTGAGCTTTCCTGCTGTTGTGAGGGCCCCCAACCTGATTTCGGGAGCCTTGCCAGGAGATTTCTGATGTGCTGCCACTCGGGCTGTGGTCTCCAACATGAGCCCCATGCTGGCGTTGTAAGGCAAGAGACGTTTCATTTCCTCTTCGGTGAGAATTCCTGCATTTGTGTGGGGCAGAAGATCTCGCTCCAAAGCCAACTCAGAAAGCTCGATCAGGTAGTCCAGAAGATCGTCTTTTTCGACTTTCTGGAGAATCTCGTCGAACCCAGGAACCTCCCAGGGCCTTTCCCCCAAAGAAAAGAGCGCCTCGGTGCAGCCCGCTTCGTGCCCGAGGTCGAGAATGCGAAGGGCCTCTTTTCGGCCGATTATATCGATCTTCTCTTGGCGAAAGCAACAGTATCCACAAAGGTTCCTGCAGACGTGAGTGACCGGTATGAAAACGTTCTTCGAGTAGGTCAACCTCTCTTTCATGGTATTTGTCTAGCGCCAGTCCTTCACCGTTTGAGCTCCACGAGCTTCAGTTTGTAGCCTTGGCTGCACTCTTCAGGAGACTCGCCCACGACTTCCACGATGGTGCACCTGTCACCTTCTTTCAAGCCGACAGGATGACAGAGCTCGTACATTGGGCAGTTCTCGTTTCCACATTTGGGAAGCTCCAGGACGGTCTTTGAACCTGCAAAGGCTTTTCGGGAGTCGATGGCTGCGATGATGGGGCTTTCGATCACCTCCACAGCCCTTACCCCTTCTTCGTGAATAGGACATTCGTGTAAAAGGTCGCCCCGAAGCCCCAAAACCCGATATCTCCTTCCAGGCTCTAAACCGGTACAGGTGTTCTTGAGCTTGCAGTTTTCGCATTCTGAAGTGGGGCCTTCGAATATGAACTCCATTCCTATTGTTGCCAGTTTGGTTCCTATCAATGTGATTTGTGTAGTTGCTTCGGACATGAGTATTACCTCGGGTAATTATATTATTTTTGTAGTTTCGACAGCCTTCAGTGCCGCCTCTCTAGTGAGACCTGTGCCCAATATGGTGTAACGCTCTGGACGAATTTTATGAGCTTTGGTGAGGGCATCAATCACTACCTCGTCCTCAAGACCTATCTTTGAAGCTTCAACCGGCGCTCCCACCTGCCGCAGCGCTTCTCTGATCATCTTCCAGTCACCACCGTGAAGGTACATCATGATTATAGTCCCCAAGCCGCAAAGCTCGCCATGGAGGGCTTTGCCAGGAGAGATCTGGTTTACGGCATGGGCAAACTTGTGTTCTGAGCCGCTGGCCGGCCTTGAAGATCCCGCAATGCTCATAGCAACGCCGCTGGAGATGAGGGCCTTTACCACCACTCTGGCGGATTCTTCGAGGCTGGGTTTCAGGTCGGGAGCTGTCTCTACGATCATCCTTGCAGTCATCTCCGACAGAGCGGCAGCATACTCGCTGTACTCTTCGTTCCTGAGTCTGTGGGCCAGCTGCCAATCTCGGATGGCGGTGTAGTTGGAAATTATGTCGCCACATCCCGCAGCTTGGAGCCTGGAAGGTGCTTTGGATATTATGCTGGTGTCGGCTATGATTCCCAGGGGTGATTGAGCCGGTATGGATGTGGTTTCACCATCTATGGTAAGGGACGCTTGGGCCGAGCAGATACCATCGTGGGAAGCAGCAGTGGGAATGCTCAAGAAGTGAACTCCAGACCTCTTCGAGGCCAGTTTGGATATGTCAATCGACCTGCCGCCTCCTATCCCTATGAAAAAGTCGGCTTCGCTTTCTTTGGCCAAGTGCACGACCCGATCCACTTCTTCTAGCTTGGAGTATTTCGTAACTGAGAGCATGGTCTCGAAGCCTTCGATCTCCATTTTTTGGGCGACTTCACTTCCCACAACCTCTCCAGTAGTGGGTCCTGTCACGATGAGCGCGCAGTTTCCTAACTTGAGGTCTCTACAGACATCAGCCACCTCGGATACGGCTCCGCGCCCCACGACCACTTTCCGTGGGAGCTCCATCCATTTTGATCTGCTCAAATGTACTCACCAGTTAGCAATAAATTCTCACTTCTCTGGATATAAACGCTCCCTAGACATGTGAAATTTGAGGGGTTTTTGGAGGTTTGTGACGAAACTTGTGCTCAGTAATTCAGTTGGTGGAAGCTTGAAGCATCATCAAATCCCGATATCAAAAAAGCGCCCACCACATCCTCGTCTTATCTCTCACTCGCCCAGTTCTTTTCTCAAGGAGCGCAGGTCTTTGAGTATCTGCTGACGGTATCGGTTGACTTCGGAACTGGTTCTCTCTCGGGGTCTTGGGACCTCTATGTCGATTATCTCGTTGATCCGTCCTGGCTTTGCGGACATGACAACCACTCTATCGCCCAGATATATCGCCTCGTCCATGCTGTGAGTCACGAAGATCACGGTCTTCTTCTCGTCCTGCCAAATCCTGAGAAGCTCGGCCTGCATGACGTTCCTGGTCTGGGCATCTAAGGCCCCAAAAGGCTCGTCCATGAGAAGTGCGCGAGGCTCGTTCACGAGAGCCCTGACTATGGCTACTCGCTGTTTCATTCCGCCCGAAAGCTCGTGGGGATAGCTCGACTCGAAGGCTTCAAGCCCCACCATCTTGAGATAAGTTCGGCCTTTTTCGTTTCTCTCCTCTTTGGAGAGCCCCTTCAGCTCCAATCCAAAAATTACGTTGTCCAGAACGGTTCTCCAGGGGAAGAGAGAATATTCCTGAAAAACCATGCCTCTTTGTGGCCCTGGACCTTTTATTGGCGTTCCATCCAGAAGAATCTCGCCGCTGGTGGGGCGTTCCAGCCCTGCTATGATCCTCAAGAGGGTGGTCTTGCCGCATCCTGAGGGGCCAACGAGGCATACGAACTCGTTATCACCTATGTTGAGGTCGATGTCGCGCAACGCCTCGAAGGTCTTGCCCTTAGCCTCGAAAAGCTTGGATACGCCCCTAATTTCCAGCAAAGCCATAAAGGCGAGGTGTGGCGGAGGGGTTATAGTTCTTTCTATTGAACCGAAGTCCACCGACTTGACCGCACTTTAGAGACGGAGCTGAGTTCGGATCATGGGTGCAGGTCATTGGAGGATGTCTGAAAAAACAAGCACTAAACATGCGTTTTTATGATGTTTGTCATTTTGTCTCATGTCAGCGATTTTCGATGATCAACGGTCACTCGCCGAGAATTATAGTCAAGAACCAATTAGATGTGACTAATTGGCCCTCGCGAGATTAGTGCTTGACGATACGATTAGGCTAAATCCCAAACCCCTGCGATTTAGATATTTGTCCGAAAGGTATCGCTAAACACCATCGGTCAAAGAGGGTCAGAGACATTTTGGGATCAGATCAGTCTTGGCTTTCCTCTGAGGCCCGAAAACTTCTTTTCCTGCTCCATCTTGTCAAAGCACTCCTGGACATCGTGCCCCAATATGCCGATGGCGTCTGAACGGCAATGTCTGCAATGTGTCATCTGCCTCATAACTTCGCTCAGATTGTCTTGGACGTTCATCATCTCCACAGGTGTGGGTGAACTGAGGTGAACGAACCTGTACTGGGGTATCAAAGGCATCAGGTTCTGAATGTAGACCCCCATCTTCTTGATCGCCTTGGCAACTTCAATAACATGATGATCATTTATGGTGGGAATGAAAACGGTATTTATCTTCACAACCATTTTTCTCTTGACCGCTTCTTCTATGCCTCTTAGCTGATGGTCCAGCATAATCTTGCCAGCTTCCAATCCTGTGTACTTCTTGCCTTTGTACGTTACGTACTCGTAGATCTTCGCCCCGATCTCGGGGTCCACGGCGTTTAGGGTTACAGTGACGTTGCCAACTCCAAGCTCTTCCAAAAGATCGATCTTGTCTGGAAGGAGCAATCCGTTGGAGCTTATGCAGAGCATCATATGTGGATGTGCCTCTTTTATCAGACTGAAAGTCTCGAAGGTCTCCTCATTGAACAGGGGCTCGCCGGGACCTGCCACCGCGACCACTTTTATGTAATGGAGCTTTTCCAAAACTTCATTCACTCTGGTTAGAGCTTCTTGGGGCGTGAGCACCTGGCTAGTGACGCCTGGCCTGCATTCGTTCACACAATCGAATTTCCTGATGCAGTAATTACATTGGATGTTGCACTTGGGTGCCACGGCCAGATGCATCCTACCGAAGTGGTGACTGGCCTTCTCGCTGAAACATGGATGCTCCTGGACCCGTCTGGTATGTGCTGGGTCCCAGGGCGTATTCTTTCCCTCGATTTCAATGGTGGGATATTTGTTCTCGCTCATGATCACAACTCCAGTTCACGATGCCGCCTTATTCACCGACTTTACCTTCTAAGTTTCCCCTCGGTGCCCCTCTCCTTACAAGTTGCAATTCTATAGTCAAAAACCTATTAGGTGAAACTAATTAGTCCTTGCCAGAATAGTGCTTAACGATACGAATAGACCAAATCCCAAACTCTTTCTTATGTGTTAGATATTTGGCTCAAAGGTGTCGTTAGGCACTGTTAGGCACTATATGCTCCAAAAGTTAGAAAATGGCGCAAAGAATTTATTTAACAGAGCAAAATAGTCTTGCCTATGGACAAGCCAGCCACGTTCTGTGACGACCTTCAGAAATTCATCATGACATTCATATCCACTACTGCAGAGTCGATTCAGGCCACTCAGGGAAGCGGCGGGCTCATGATCATGAGCGTGGCCATTGGGACCAAGCTCTGGAACGAGCTAGAAAGGTTCGCAGAGTGCACCATGCCCGATCTCGAAAACAAAGAAGAGAAGATTGCCTGCTTCATGAACACACTCGAAAAGTCAGGGATCATCGGCGGCCAGAGCTTCAGCGAAGAGGAAGACCATCTCAAGATCGAGATCCGAGACTGCTTCTTCGCCCCGGCAAGCAACAAACAGATTGAAGATGGACTGGAGCAACCCCTCTGCCCCATCGGGGGTCTCATCGTGGCCGGGCTCCACAAAACCGCTCACATGCTCACAACCCTGGAGAAGGTAGAACACGACCCCAAAACGGGAATCTCCAGGCTCACCTTCAAGCTTTATTCCTGAAGGTGGAAGAGACGATGGCTGAAGGGTATGTCAAGGGGTCGGATGTCTGTGGATCCTTTCAGAGGTTCGATTTTACCTCGTCCCAAAGATCCTCTATGGCTTTGCCAACGCTCCCTCCCATTTCCACAACGGTCTTTTCAGATACCATAGCATCCACAACACCAGGCTCAAAGGGTAACTTCCCTGCCACGTCCACGCCCATCTCTTGGCATTGTTTCTCGATTTGCTGGGCCGCCTCTGGGTTGAGGTCGTACTTGTTTATGCAGACCAGGGCCTTAATGCCGAAGTGCTGAGCTACCCCCACGATTCTCTCCAAATCGTGAATCCCGGATAGGGTGGGCTCGGTCATGATCAGAGCCAGGTCAATTCCCGTTATAGATGCGATCACCGGGCATCCTATGCCTGGAGATCCATCGATCAGAACCAAGTCTTTCTTCTCCCTTTCGGCGACCTTCTGGGCCAGCTCTCTCACCAAGGTAACCAGCTTTCCTGAAGCTTCCTCGCCGGGGATCAGTTCGGCGTGGACCATGGTTCCAAACCTGGTATGAGAAACGTAGGCGTAACCAGAGACCTCGTCGACCATGGTGATGGCATCTTCAGGACAAACCAAAGTGCAGACCTTGCAGCCTTCACAGTGGCGAGGATCTACATGGAAATCTCTTATGGCGTCGAACCGGCAGTTTTTCTCACATTCGCCGCACTGGACGCATTTGGATTCGTCGATCACAGCCGTTTGCAAACCCATGAAGTCGTGAGTTTCTTTGATCTTTGGTTTCAGTATGAGATGAAGATCTGGAGCGTCCACGTCGCAGTCGGCAACCACCATTTCTCCTTGGGCAAGGTATGCCAGGGACGCCAAAACCGTGGTCTTTCCGGTCCCACCTTTCCCGCTTATCACGGTCATCTGTTTCATCTCACCATCTCCTCGATCTTTCTTTCCAGCTCCACGAAGCGATCCCTCCACTCGGGCATCTCCCTGGAGAAGATTATACCTTTAGAATAGAGCTCAGCTATCTTGCGGCTGAAAGGAATCTCCATGAGCAGGGGTATCTTTTGTTCCTCGCAGTAGCTGTAGACTTTTTTGTCGCCAATTCCAGCCCGGTTCACGATCACGCCGCAGGGAATCTCCATATCCTTCAAGACCTCCACTGCGATGCTTAGGTCGTAGAGGCCAAAAGGTGTGGGTTCTGTGACCAAAACGCAAAAGTCGCTATCTCTCACGGCTTCGATCACTGGGCAGGCGGTTCCCGGTGGTGAGTCGATAAGGATGTGATCAGATTTGGCCCTTCTCTTTGCCTCTCTGATCAGAGGGGTGGCCATGGCCTCGCCGAGGTTCAGCTCGCCCCAGATAAGACCGACATTGCCTGCTTGTGCTTCGTAAATCTTGCCGATAGGTCTTGTGCCCTCGGTTATGGCATCTTCAGGACAGGCGATGGCGCATCCGCCACAGCCGTGGCAGAGTCCTTCGAATAAGAGGACTTGTTGGGGGAAGACTGCGAGGGCGTTGTAGGCGCAAAAGTCTGAGCAGATTCTGCACTTGGTACACTTCTCGTCGTCTATGATCGGTATTGGCAATGTGCAGTCAACGCTCTCTTTCATCTCTCGATCCGGAAAGAATAGGAAGGAGTTTGGCTCTTCCACATCGCAGTCCACTAGCTCGACTTCGCCAATTGAGGCGGCGATGTTGGTGGCAACGAGGGTTTTTCCGGTCCCGCCCTTGCCGCTGGCGATGGATATTATCATCAGTGAGTCCCCATTATGACCTCGACGCCTGTCTTGTCCCTGATGGCGCCGGCTATCTCTTCAGAGTATTTGCAGACCGGTTCAGATGGTATCGGTTTTATCATGCAAGTGCATATGAAGATCACTTCAGCACCTCTTCGCACCATCTCTTTTGCTTGACGGACGGCGTCTCTTCCAGGGCAGCCTCCACAAGGCACCATTCCAATGATCTCGATCTCTTCATCTGCGTACCGGGCAAAGCTTCCGGTTTTCTCTCTGATCGCCCTGAAGCACGATGTTCCAGGGCAAATTCTCATAGCACTTTCACATCTGACAAGTCCTACTTTGACCAATTATCTCACCTACGCAACCGAACGCTAGCTGATTAAGGGTCATTTGCGATGATCTATTTGCTGGTTTCCCCCAGGAGGGTGGAACAGTCTTAAACGAGCAGACAAACTCCTCTTAAAACTAGGGATGTGAGGGGCGGGCGCAAAGAGCGTGAAGAGACGGCTTGGGGCGCAAACATCTGCCTAGCCAAGCGGATAAGTTCCTCGTTAATTTTCGGCATCCCTGCAGCGCTCAAGAATCGAGATGGTCTCTTTTTGTCTTCAAACCTCCACGACTTCGCTTGGGATCATCCTCCCAGAAATTATTACTTCAGGTGCGCGGAGGGTCACGAATACTCCGTCTTTTAGGGCGGGGTGCGCTGTTTGACTTGGAAATATTTTTATTGGAGTTTGTATACTCAAATAAATGCTCTCTTGTAAATAGCGGTGGCTAAAATGAATATCTTCACACTAAATCTAGAATTATTCATACTTATCAAACATCGGTGGTACTGTGAATTGGATTACATTTGTTATTGAATTTGCTAATTCTAGACTTTTATCTTCACTTGTTGTAGCTTGTTTAGCGGTTTACCTCGGAAATAAATACACAAAAATTGCTGAAGAAAGACAATTGCAGTATAAGCGCCGTGAAGCTAGTGCTGCAATTGTTGACATTCTTGCAGAATGGGTACGTGCGTCATAAGATGGTGATTTCTCTAATAAGGATCGCTGGAAACTACAAACAACTTATTGGAAACACATATTGTGGCTCGACAAAGAACGACTGGATATGCTACTACTCAGGTTAGCGAACGCTGAAGAGGCTCCAGGTACCAATGAGATCATTGTACAGGCTCGCAGGATTTTGCTTGAATTACCCGAACCAGATATACGCCGACGTTCGGCAGGACCTCCCCCTAAACGTAGTATTTTTTGCATTCTTCCCCCAACAGCTCAAGTATATCCCATAAGACATCAGTCATATTAGCTATTTGAGCAATCTTCTCAGTACCTATTTTGG
>Ga0272443_10001217_pt1 | contig 39614 bp, 35 predicted proteins | sample SSMAcet12_FD_193581 | JGI IMG/M metagenome (GOLD analysis project Ga0272443, IMG submission 193581) | Marine sediment archaeal communities from Little Sippewissett salt marsh, Falmouth, MA, United States - SSM-Acet-12 | ecosystem: Environmental > Aquatic > Marine > Wetlands > Sediment ...
TATCATCCTCTGGGCCATGATGAGCTTCGTCGCCGACGCTACAAGAAACGGTGGAATCCCCATGTCCAGAAGCCTGCTGATTGTTGACGGTGCGTCGTTCGTATGCAGAGTCGAGAACACGAGGTGACCGGTCAATGCGGCACGGATCGCGATCTCTGCGGTCTCCGTATCTCGAATCTCACCGACCATGACGATATCAGGGTCCTGACGAAGGAATGACCTTAGCGAAGCAGCAAAAGTCAGTCCGATGTCGGATCTCACAAGGACCTGGTTGATTCCATCGAAGTTGAACTCAACCGGATCCTCCGCAGTCATGATATTGACATCAACCGTATTGAGCTGTTTGAGCGCTGAATACAAGGTCGTGGTCTTACCCGAACCGGTCGGACCGGTTACGAGGATCATTCCGAAAGGCAGGTGAATCGCATTATCGAATGAGACGAGTGAGTCTTTCTCGAACCCAAGCTTGGTCATATCGACCATGAGTGATTTCGGATCAAGAATACGCATGACGACCTTCTCGCCGAAGATCGTGGGCAGCACCGATACACGGAGATCGACGGTTCTTTCACCGATCTTAATCTTGATCCTTCCGTCCTGCGGCAGGCGCCTTTCTGAGATATCCAGATCCGCCATGATCTTAACACGCGAGATTATGGCCGCACGGTACTTAAACGGCAGCGGAGCCATCTCGATCAGCTTACCATCCTTGCGGAACCTCACTCTAATCCTCTTCTCATAGCACTCGATATGAATATCAGACACACCTTTGCGGATCGCATCCGATATAATCGAGTCAACGAGCTTGACCAGCGGCTTGTCCTGAACCTGCGATTGCAGATCCTGCTCGGAGGGGACATCATCATGTGACTCGATAACTTCGAGTCCGGACTCCTCCATGTCCCTTATTATCTCGGAGAAGCCGTCATCTTCCACATAGTACTGGTCAATCGCCTTTGAAATCGCCGCTTCAGGAGATATTACGGGCTGTACGTTACACCCCGTAATGAACTTGACAGCGTCCAGAACATAGATGTTGTTCGGGTCGCTGATTCCGACGACCAGCGTCCTGTTTATCTTCGAGACCGCAATGACATTGAACTTCCGCGCAATGTCGAGCGGAATGAGTTTGACTACATCAGGATTGAGCTCGATATCCGAGAGTCTTACTGCCCCGATATTGAGCTGTTTGCCGATGAATGAAGAAATCTCCTCCTCATCGGCTATCGCTCCGATGCGTACCAAGATGTCTTCGAGCTTCCCCTGCCCATCATTTTGCAGTTCTAATGCCTTCGTGAGCTGGCCTTCGGTGATCTTGCCAGCCTTCACGAGCATTGTACCCAGTTCGCCTACCATCCAGCAGTATTCCTTCCTCGATCAATCGTCGCCAAGACGGCTATTGGGCATCAGTCGTGAAAAATGTCATCAAGCTTGTCACCGGCGGACGTCGTGAACTCGTCCGATAGCCCGGTCTGCTCTGACTGTCCTTGCTCCAGGCTGGCGTTGAACACCTGTTCCAGTTCAGAAGCCGCTTCCTTCGCATACAGCCTCACCATGCCGATCGTGGTCCTGTCATCGAAGACGACGACAAGAATCGAGCGATCGCCGACGAGAGACATATGAATGTGATCGCGCTTACCCTGGTGGAACAGGACGGAAAATTCCGGTTCACCCACGAGCCTGGCGATCTCACGGGTTGATGCGAAGCTGCCAGCGAGCAATGCTGCTAACGATGTAGTATCAAGAGACTGAGTGAAGCCCTGCCGTGTCACCAAATGTCCGTCCTTATCGACAAGAAGGGCGCACTTGGCCTCCGACCCTTTAAGTAGCCTTTTGAGAGTCAGATTGATCTTTTCGATCTCGGCCTGGTAGATGATCAAACTGTCTTCCATCTTGATTTATCCTCCTGATCTCAACCTTTTCTCGAAAACAAACGGAAGAGGAAGAATCTACTCTTCTTCTTCTTTGCCCGAAGTGACTGCTGCATAGTCGGCACGGAGAAAGCATCCTGTTCAACCGACTCATCGGTTTCCGGATCGGATTCATCCTGTGGAGTCACTCCAAGTTCCGGAATCTTCTTATATATTTCATCGTCAACGTCAGCCTTCTCTGGTTCAATCTCGGGAACCTGTGAAGCATCCGACAATGACTCCTGATCATTCGATATTATCTGATCGTCAAGATCAGCAGGAGGCTCTTCGACCTGGTTTGCTGAGACTACCGGGATGCGGTCCGTTCCAGTGACACTGTCAGATGTCACCGGTTCTACTTCGGGTTCTACCGCAACAGCAGTCTCGCTCTGTTGGACTTCGAATGACTCCTCCGCACCGCCGAAAGCCTGTGCGGCAGCCTCGAGCTCTGAGGTATCTGATTGAGCAGACGGTTCCGGTGCCGGTGATGCGCTCGATTCGGCGCTTGCAGCGAGATTCGTCTGGACTGCCGGTGTCGGTTCCTCAATTGGCTGAGGAGTAACCGGTGTGACTTCTGCCTCGGGCTTCGAAGCCGGCTCATTCGCGTCTCGTGCAACCTCAGCTGTCGGAGCTTCCTGACGTTGAGCTTGAACGGATTCATCCGGTGGAAGCTGAGCGTCCTCCACCCTGTTACCGGACGCAGCAGCTTTGGCTTCAGGCGACTTCTTGGCTTTGTCGAGAACCAGCTTGATAACGAACTTCAGCGTGTCAAACACGCCTTTGCCGGTAGTCGCGCACGCCTCGAAGACCGGCCACTTACCGTCATTGAGGAGCTCATTGAGTTCGTCGACGGTCATCACGTCCGGCAGGTCTCGCTTGTTGTATTGAAGAACAAGCGGAAGGCTCTGCAGATCGAAGCCATATTCTTTGAGGTTCTCTTTGAGGTTATTGAGGCTTTCCACGTTCTCGTCGGCCTTGGCTCTTTGGCTGTCGCCGACGAAAACCAAACCGTCAACACCTCTCAGCACCAGCTTTCTGGTGGCGTTGTAGAAAACCTGTCCGGGCACGGTATACAACTGGAATTTCGTCGCAAAACCGTTGATATCGCCAATGTTGATGGGCAGGAAATCGAAGTAGAGCGTCCTGTCCGCATCGGTCGCGAGGCTGATCAAGTCTCCTTTAGTCTGCCCCGGTACTTTGCTGTGTATGTACTGAAGATTAGTTGTCTTACCTGAGAGTCCAGGTCCGTAGAACACAATCTTACAGCTTACCTCTCGAGTGTTATAATTGATTACTACCATAAGATGTCAGTCCCCATCACTGTGTCTTGATCCTCGACACTGCATTCTTCATTTCGAGTCTGATAAGTCCGATGTTGACGTTTGAATCGGCGGTAACCACAAGAATGCCGACCTCGTTGGAGGCCATGAACACTTTCCCATGAGTTGCTTCGATGGTGATCTGCGACAGATCGTCTTCTTCCAGCCTCTCAAGCGACTTGTTTACATTAGCTGTAATCGAGGCCGCAAGCGCACCGACGGTTTCCTCCTGATAGCGCGTATCAAGATCCGCCGCTATTACGATGCCATCATGCCCGACAACCATGCTGCCGGTCACGCCACTTGTGCGATTGATATCTTCAAGCACTTCATACATAGCTTTCCTCCGGAACTACTTTGTGTCCGCTCCGAGAATATCTCTGGTCATAAGCTCTTTTTATCATTTCAACTGATTGACTTATTCTCACTTTTTCCAACTCCTCCGATTGCCGGTCCGCCCCCACGAGCAGCCACATGTCCGCGACAAGAACACAGTGAAGCCTGAACGTATCCAGCGAGAGATCGAATCCCTGAAGGACGAAATCACCAGCCTTCAGAAGTGATTCCTGAACCCTCTCGCCGAGTAGTCTGCCGATAGGCGCCCACACGTCACGAAGTACGGTTTCATCACCGGCGTATGACACAGGAAGGCCTTCTTCGCTGAACAGGATCGCGAATTTCACGGCAGACAGCTCGAAGACATGATTGACGGCACTGTCGAACGAGAACCGTGGTGAATCGCTCAGGTCGGACTTTACCCTCCCAATCACTATTCCCGGCTTTGCCTGAGATGATACACGGGACATCTCATCAATTGAGGAAGCTGATTCAGACGGGTCCGGTGGGTCCGATGGCTTATCCGTAACAGGAGTTATTGATATTTTTCTCGTCTTCTTGTTTCGCGAATCCAGATAGGTTCTTATCAGCGACAGCATTATGAATGGAACCGTAAGAGTGTGAAGGAGCACTGCCGGCTTGTAGTTCCAGAGTCCGGCGCCAGCTGCAGTAATCGGGTTGACGCCGTTCATCAGCATGACAAGAATACCGAAAGCGATGCCGCAGGCCAGCCTTGCACCAAGGCAGACGAATGACGACGCGATCACGTCTTTCATCGACCTCCAGTCGAGAAAGACCGCTATTACCGTGCCGAAGTAGATCAGTTCCAGCAGAAGGTAAAACGGCAGCGACATGCCGAACTTCAGGCCGAGATCACTCGGGAAGAAAATCAGCGGCACGATTGCTACAATCAGGAACAGCAGCACGGTATGCCTTATTTCACGAGCCTGTATATGCATGTGTATTCCTTTGTCAATCCTCTCTGAGGTTTTCCACTATCTTGTTGAGCCTCAGCTTGAGTGAGCCCAGGTTTACATCCTTGTTGCACAGTACGACGAGTATTCGGTCTTTCAAGAGTGTCAATACCGATGTTCTCGTTTCGGATTCTATCAAAATGTCACACCACGTTCCCATCTGAACGGTTTCGATGCTCGATGCGACGAAACGGCATATCTCCGTTAAAGAGGCTGCGTGCTTCTCGAGATCCCAGTTATCCGGGGCAAGCGAGTCGCCGACCATTCCATCCAGATTCGAGTAGAAGGTTGCCTCTACCTTCGACAGCTTGGACACCTGTATCAGGGCAGACTCGAAGTTCACCGGAGCCTCGTCGTCGGCTGTTTCGTGGTCCTCCCTGAAATCCTCCGCTCTCTCAGATCTCATGGATGTGCGGTAGAATTCCTCGGTTTCTGCCAGCTTGGCTTTCTTCTGAGCTACTCCGTCCTCTATCTGCTTCATCAGTGAAGCGAAGTACTCGTTTCCCGGATCTGCAACCCTGATTCTGTCGAGAACCACTTTGGCTTTCGAAAAGAATCCGCGCCTTATAAGGATCTCAACCTCGAGCAAATCCGTCGCGCGAGTACGCCCATCGAGCTTAATGGCCTCATTCAGTTCGGCCTCCGCCCAGTCATACATCTTCCGGTCAAAATTCACCTTTGCCATCACGAGCCGTCCCGGACCGTAATCCGGATGAAGTCTAAGGCCTTGACGGCAGACGCGGAAAGCGGCATCGAGTTCGCCTTTTTTGCGGTGAGCATCCGCGAGTGCGGCGAATATCTGCGAATGAGGATTATCCTTCAGAATTCTTTCGCACTTGTTGATCCGCTCGTCTATTTCGACTGTGTCAATCATAGTCTTCCTCGGTAGGTTGCGCACAAAGACGGGCTCAACTGAGCACCTTCTTTATTCTTGCCACTCCTATCATGACTGCACTTAATCCGACAAGCCTGACCAGCATCACCGCATTGTCCCCGACACTGGCTATACCGAGCATGTCGACTAATCTGACTGCTTCAGCAATGATCAGAACTACAAAAGAGATCGATAGTATCTGCCATGCCGATGCGAGTTCTCCGCCCCGCAAGTACGAAAAGACTTTAAGTGCAACGACAAGGCACACAACGATCAGCATCAGCATCATACCACCGAGCAGAATACCCGCCGTAGGGGAGCTTGCTCCTCCTGTGTCTGCGAAAGCCTGTCCCGGTGCGATTGCCGAAGCTGATCCTGCTATAGTGAAGGCAATCAGACGATTCATTATTGACCTCATACGGATAGAGTTTTTTTGCTATCTTTAAGAACTCGAAAAATATCACTTTCGAGTTCATACTTAGAACTCACATTTCGCTTCTCGGCGATCGGTATTGAGATCTCTTTCTTGATCTCAGATTCTACCGTACGCAGGACATTCACTCCCAGCAATGACCGGACGAATCCCAGTTGCTCCGCCAATATGTGATTGAGGCCGGACAGGAGTTTGTGAACCCTTGCCTCTTTCGGTATTTTTTGTGCAGTACGGTGGAAGTTCGTGAAATTCGTTTTGAAATCGGATGAACCGAGCCCCGTGAAGTATGCCCAGATGCCCTTGCGATAAGTTGAGAGCATGTCATTTACCCGCGTGTTCTCTGTACCCAGCTTGCGTTCGAGATTCCTCTTGATGGCGCTGAAACAGGCCGAGTAGAGCCTTAAAACGAGCCACCAAAGCTGTTCTTCCTCAAGCGGGTCTTCCTGGGCTTCCTTGGACTTGACCCCCACGACTTCTATCAGCCCGGATGCTACGAGCTTATAAACGCCTCTGTAAGTAACGAACTCGCCAACGGGTGATATCGCGACGATATCTGGGAGAGTTCGCTTGCCGTCAATAAGAGATAGTACCTGGAATTCTTCAAGCGACAGGGTAATTTCGTCAGCTTTCGCGCTTGGTGTAAGGCTGACCCTCAGCATCTCGTCTTCTGTCGGGAGCGACTTCTGTATCTCGATCCACTCATCGATTCTACGAGTTCCCTCCATGATCACGTTCATGGTGGGCAACTCTACGAAAATGTCTTTGACCTGGGGGAGTTTCCCCTCTCCGAAGATGAAGTCTCCGCTGTCCCAACTGAACAAGTTGTAGACTATTTCTTCTACTTGAAGCTTCAGGCAGTCCGCGATCTCTTCTCGCGAGAACAGCTCCATGTCTACGAGTACCATACCGAGTCTCTTGCCCGAACTTTTGTGAAGATGCAGGGCACGGTCGAGATCGGTTTTGCTTATTCGTCCGCGTTTGAGCAGCAGGTTGCCGAGGAAGTCTTCCTGCGCATTCTTCGAGGAAGCATAAATGATATTACCTTCCTTGAAGAAGATTTCCTTCTGCACAGATCCCTTGGTGATGGAGAGAACGCCCGTCTTCTTTCCAGTCGACAGCAACTGCAGAATGTCCGGAAACGCCACCGTTTTCAGGTTGCCGGTGAAACTCATACTAAACCCGCGTGGATGTTAATTTGCCACATATTGTTTCTTTATCATTATCGTCCGGTGGGTTGGATATCTTTACTTCGCAAGTGCAAAAGTGCTTTGGTTTCAGGAAGTTTGGAGCGGATTGTGGGGTCGGTCCAAGTGCCGAAAACGGCCCACACAGCCTATTTATCGGCGCGAGTGGGAGTTACGCCCAAATGCCCACGCCCAAAAGCGCACCTGATCGCCCCGGATTTCGAAGATTCTATCAATCTGGTTCCATTACAGGCCAGTCTGGACAGCTCGGCATCATCATGTAAACCGAGGCCGCCGAAGGGACTGGTGTACAGCACCACTGTTTTCGGCCCGATACGCAACACTTGGGGAATTAGCGCCAAATCGCGCTTCTTCGGGTACGGCAGGGCGAGTATGTCAATACGATGCTTCTGGTCGCCAGTCTCGGTGGCGATTTGGCTCCATGATGTCATCAGGACAAGGGTCGAACCCAGGCAGGATATTCCCATCGACGTAACCCCCGCATCTGTCTGCAACATCCGGATTCCGGACTCACCGGAAGGGGTGGTTTTTGTTCCCGCCTCTACCGGTATGACGTCTCCAATTGGAACAGGGCTGTCAAAACTCGACACCGGGCAACCCGTAACGATCTCGGCGGAATCGCACCCGGTTGCGTCAATGAGATACGGCTTTACTACTCGGTCAATTACATCGAAATCCGGATTCCATTTGGCATCAGTGAGCACGAAGTCGTTTCTGCACGGCATGTGGACGTGAACACAGTAATTGCCGCCGGCATCGAGAAATGTGACATTTAAAGCCTCATCCGAGTCCGCTGTAACCGCACCCCATACTATCAGCGCGGCCCACATGAGTCCAATCGAAACGAGGCTGCGAAGATTCTTACGCATCTGTATGACTCGATACAGCACGAAGACGGAGACATAGTACAATCCGATACTGATCAGGCTGGGCGAACCGATGTCGATACGAGCCGCTGGGACCGAGGCGAACATGTCCACCGATCGGATTGCAAGGTGCAGTACAGCCTGCGTGCAGACCGAGACTGTCTCGGAAAGCACCGGAATCTGCGCAACCGCAGTGAGTGCAAGTGACAGTATCACTGCCGCCGATGCGAGCGGAATGACGACAAGATTCGACAGGAACGTTATGACAGGGATCCTGCCGAAGTAATACGCGAGAATCGGGGCAACCATGATCTGAACCACCACAGATGAGAGGACAATCATCCATCCATGCTCTCTCAACCAGCGCTTCCACGCCGGATACTTCCGCTGACGAGGAAGAAGATCTTTCAGGAAAAAGACGAGGCTGAATGCTGCGGCGAATGAGAGTTGGAACCCGACATCGAATAGCATCATCGGCTCAACCAGCAGTATGAGGAGAGCAGATACCGAGATGATATTGAGAAGGTTTCCCCTGCAATAGATGATCTTCCCAAGCAACACGAGTCCAATCATCAGCGATGCCCTGACGACAGATGGTTGATTGAATGACAGCTGACAAAACACGAATATGATTATCAGTGAAAGGAAATAGGTCATGCGTCTCGGAATGCACAGGGCTTTCAATAGCAACATGAATGGGGCAATGACAAGAGCAACGTTCGATCCGGAGACCGCGAGAAGGTGAAGAGTCCCGGTATCTCGGAATCGGTCGTAAATATCGGGAGGAATGAAGCGAATCTCGCCGATAAGGAACCCGGCTACAAGATTTCGTTCGCTTCCGCGAAGGTGATTGCCGAATACTTCAAGAATGTAATTCCTGAGTGGAATTATCAGTTTGGACAAGAGCTGATCACCTCCGGCAGAGCCTGTCACCCGTACCTTTTCGCAATGCTTCACGTACACGACCGTATGTATGTTTTTCAGTGATAGATAACGCCTGTAATCGAATGATTCGAAGCTTCTCTTGCCTTTCGGGCTAAGCAGGCGGCCGTCGACGGAGATTCTGTCAGCATAGCTGAAGCGATCGTCATACCTCGAAATCTGCACCAGCACCAGTCCCGAGGAAGGAATCTGTTTGCCCCTCACGAGTATCGAGTCACAGTCGATAGTCAGAAAAGTCTTCTCCGGTCTGAGATCGGGCTCGCGCACGATACGACCCATGATTCGTGCATCATCTATCAGGTCATTGAAGCGAGAAATATGATTGGGAGGGAGGTTTGCCGAAAGGAGGTTCATACGAAACAGACCCAGTCCAACCATGACGAGGCATACCGTCAGTTTCGCCAATGAACTGTGCTTCAGGCAGAGGAAGATCACACCCGTCGAGATGAGGAGGACGAGCGCACTGAAACTCACAAAGTCGGGGAGGTGAATCGTATCCCCGATGATGACACCGATCATCACCAGTACGCAGGCAATAAAAGCCGGATATTTAGTCATTTGCGCTTACTGAACAGCTCTAAGAGCGAGCCCAATTCAGGAAGTCGCATGATCCAGGCGGAAATGATGTAAACAAGCGCTCCACCGGCGAGGAAAACCGATGTGTAAATGAGCCAGCCGATCTTGCTGCCGGTCTGCAGATCACACGGTATCACAGCCTGCGCGGCGATCAAGTATGCCGCAAGCAGTGCTGATGCCGCCACGATACCCGCAAATTCACGAAAGTGTCCTCTCGCTGCGAATAATGGTATTCGCTTCGATAGGACAAGTAAAAGGAGCGCAAAATTAAGCCAACCTGAGCATGCAACCGCAAGGCTCAACCCTTTGAAATCAAGATACCCCGTGAGTATGAAACACAGGGCTATATTAACTGCCACGGAGGCGACGGAAACCGCTACCGGGATCCGTGTCTCCTTCATGGAATAGAATATCGGTACTGTTATCCTGACTGAGGAGAAAGCTACAAGGCCGATGGAGTAGTAAGCAAGTGCGGCCGCAGTCTGGATCGTGTCTGAGGCCCCAAATTCCGCGTGCTGATAGAGCAGTGCCACAATAGGCTCCCCTCCGAACAGGAGAATCATCTGCGCGGGTAGAACGAGAAACCAGCCGAATCGCAACGCCTTGATGTACATCTCAGCGAGCCCATTCATATCCCCCTCTGCTGCGATTCGCGACGCGTTGGGCAGGGCTACGGTAGCTATCGCCACACCGAACAAACCAAGCGGCAAATGCAGAAGACGATAGGCATAATCAAGGAATGAGACCGCTCCATCAGCTAGTCTTGACGCGAGGTTCGTGATGATGAAGACGTTGAACTGCGTCGCCGCAAGGCCGATAACCATAGGCGCCATAAGCGTCAGTATCAGTTTGAGGTCAGGATTATTGAATCGAAAGTTGAAACTGAACCTGAAACCTCCCCTAATGAGCTGCGGCAACTGAATCAGGCATTGTCCGAGACCACCAATCAACACGCCGATACCGATGCCAAGTATGGGAGGATCGACGAATGGACAAATCAGGAACCCTGATCCGATAATTCCCAGATTGAGCAGCATCGGTGCAAACGCCGGAGTGCCGAACTTCCCCAAGGAGTTCAACATCCCCATAAACAGGGCCGCAATCGAGATTATCAGCAGGAATGGCATCATTACCCTGCCGAGCAGGACTGTAAGGTCGAATTTCGCGGGCAAGTCCTCGAAGCCGGGTGCGAGACCGGATACGATCAGAGGTGTGATCACGATCCCCACAACAACGAGCAGACCAACCACTACGAGCAGGAAGTTCAGCACCAGATTCGCGGTCTTCATGGCATCCGATTGACCGAATTCCTTGAGTTTCGATGTGAATACCGGTATAAAGGCCGCTGAAAGAGCACCCTCGGCGAACATGTCGCGAAGCAGGTTGGGAATTTTGAATGCTACAACGAATGCATCGTTCGCATCAGTCGCCCCGAACAGCCCCGACATGACGCTCATCTTCACCATACCGAGGATTCTGGAACTGAATGTACCGGCCGACACCTTAGCGGTTGACCTCACAAAGCCGGATTGTCTGGGCTCATTTTCCATTGACAAATCAGTGCTTTTGGCTATATTCAGCCGTTATACAATTCGGGTCGCGCAAAACCAAAGGAGTTTTGATTGGCGCATCATTTACACACAAAGAAAGCGATACGGCAGACTGCCAAGCGCAAACGGCGGAACCAGACGACAAAGTCTAAGATGAAGACCGCTATCAAGGACTTCATCGCGGCAGGCACTGCCGACGATAAATTCGCGGCTCTCAAACAGGCCCAGAGGGGTATCGACCGCGCCGCGAAGAAGAACGTCATTCACAAGAACGCGGCTGCTCGCAAGAAATCTCAGCTTGCCCGCGCATACGCGAGCCTGGCGAATACCGCTTCTTAATCTGCCGTTTACAGCTTCAAGCATATCTGCCGGCGATCTTTCGTCGGCAGTTTTCATTTCCACACCAGCCTGGGAGCATACTTCAGGAGGCTCGGCTTCTGCGTCAGGATCTCCCTGATCACGCTGACGGGATCAATACTACTCAGTTTACTATGCCCAATAGTACTATCGGCTATCTTCAGGACCGACACGACATCATCTCTGCTCATCCTGCGGTATATCTGGTGGGCAAGTGAGTACATGCGCAGCTTGCGACCATGAACTTTCATGAACTGTCTGGGATATTCCTTAAGCATCCGCAGCTTCATCCCTTCCCTGATACACCTGCTTCCCATTTCGCCGGCAAGATATCCTGAGTGCAGCGCTGTTGCGATTCCTGCGCCCGTCAAAGAATCAATCAAACGAGCAGCATCGCCCACTGCCATAACATTACCCTGAAGCATTGTCCTGCGCCCTTCAAAGACAGGTACGATCCCCATCGTCCTGCTCTGGATCGAGAAGCTTTCGAATCGCTGCTTCACGAATCGGTCGAGGTATTCGAATGCCGACATATCGTTGGCCATCGTCGGGATGACACCCAAGCCGATACTTGCAGAATTGGCGCTGTTCGGAAACATCCAGGCATAGCCGCTCGGAGAGCCATCTACATTGAAGTGAAACTCGAGCAGGTGTGGCTCTATGGAAATGTCGGTCACCCTGTATTGAGCGCAGCTCGCGAGCATCGAGGGCAGGAGAGTCTTCGTAAGCCCCAGCTGGCGGGCTATTGAGGACTCCACACCATCAGCGGCAATGAGTATCTTCATGCGGACAGTTTGTACCGTGCCGCTGGAATGAACATCTACTTTTTTGCAGGCTCCATTCTCGTTTACGGGGTTCTCAGCCCTAGCACCGGTAAGTACCTCAACACCGCTTTGAATGGCGAGGTTGGCTAAGTGCTGTTCGAATTTCGCCCGATCCAGAATGAATCCTGCATCAGGATGATCCACAAAAATGGAGTCGCCTGATGGTGAGAAGAGCTTCGCACCGTCGATTCGGCACCTAATCCATTCCTCTTCCGGCTCAACGATCCTCTTTAGCCCGGAGGTACTGATCCCCTCGGCACAACAAACGGGCAGACCTATTTCATCGTGGGTTTCGACCAGGAGCACGTCGACTTCGTTTTTCGCCGCTGAGATCGCTGCCGCAAGTCCCGCAGGACCACCGCCCACGACTACAATGTCATATTCCGGTTTCATCTTTGAGTACTATCGCTCTTGATGGGCAGGTAATCAGACACAGGCGGCAGGCGGTACACTTTCCGGGGACTTCAGTAAGACCACTTCTGTCCAACACGAGTGCGAAGTAGTCACAAACTGCAGTACAACCACCGCACTCACCGCACAAGCTCTTGTCGATCAGCAAACGTAAAGGCGGCATAACGAGTGTTATGGTAAACAAGTGGGAAGTTCAATTCAAGATAAATGTTTGGCGGCTGGAGGCGGAGATGTCAATCTCCGAGAATGACGACAGACTGCGGATAGAACACAGATCTGCTCCGCATCATGCGCATTCGCAGAAGTTCGTCGAGGAATTCCGTCTTCTCTTCTCCCGAGGCGTTTTCTGACAAGATGCCCAGTGGAAACCGTACTCCAAGGAAGCGACCCGGGAAAGAGCAGTTCAGGATGTGTGGTGGAAGAAGCTTGCCCTTCTCGCTCAGTTGGAGCACTTCTGCTTGATCGAAGTCCGGCAAGGTAACATAAGTCTGGCCGTTGTCTGTCCATGACGGAACTCTTCGCGATGAAAGCCCCTTCGGATATCGCACCATCGGGGAATTCGCAATATAGGCCTTAACGAGACGACATAGAATATCGTTGAACTCGTCGAGATTGCTTCGATCGAGAACTACATCACAACTGACGCCACCGGGGAACTCGAAGTGAACTCTATCCGGGCTAACGCTGCTTTCGGCAGATCTGAGAGTTTCGTCTGAGGTAAATACATTCAATCCGATACGATCTGCGATTTTCCGAAGTTCAACGACCGTGAGATGATTGACAATATGTCGCCAGCTTGACAATCGGAAGCTTTCTCCGTTGTCTACAAGCTGGATGAGGGCATCCCTTGCACCGATGCGTTTCAATGAGTTGTGCCTCGCGGCTCCGTCCAGAATGAGAAGCTTCCCGGAATCCGCACGCATGACCGAGATCGGGTCTTTCTGTACACCGCTCGCTGTTAGATAGTGAGCCATCTCCCTGACAGCAGACTCTGTCGTCAGCGCCACCGGATGGAGTGATTCGATCGGTACAATTCGCAATGAATGCCAGTTGTGTTTCATGAAAAATCCTTGTTCGTCCCGACAACATAGGATTTAGCAAAAGATGTGCCCCGCGACCCGTCGACGGCGACAGAAATTGCGATAACTGGCCCATACATGCTTGTGTCTCTCATAGAGTTACAGACTGGGACTCCGCCGAAGTACGGTTATCGGATTGAAGTGGTAAATGTTGGTGAAATCAACCGTTCGATTAGCACAGGAGATTACATTTGGTGCAAAACTATGCGCAGTTAAGCCTTAGCGAACGATTCTGAACATATACACGTCGGTAGCGGTGCAAACCAGAATGGTGTCCTCATGAGAGGCAAATTTGACGGCAGGAAATTGCCGGCTCCACCGGTCGTAGGACAGAGGATGATCCAGCAATTGCTCCCCTATTCTGCTGAAGAGCATGACTCCGCCTTCGGTGTGCTCGGTTTCTCCATTTGAGGTACTCGGTGAATCGTAACCTATTGCGATAAAATCGGGTGAGATGTCGAGACTCGTGAGTTTCCTGTTGGTATCATGTAAGTTGAATTCCCATTCCATTTTCATTGCGGGAAGACTATAGACTTTCAGCGCATTCGGGTACAGGAATCCTGCTACAGATAAAGCCTGATCGAGCACAATGGCAACCTCCGATCCTGAGTTGCCGGGGTTGCTCGTGGAAGCCTTTGAACGCATTCCACTGCTGAAATAGCTCGGGCCGGACGGAGTGGCTGCGGCGACCTCTTCGCCGGAATGTGAAACGCTGAAAGCATGGGCTGGACCAAACACCCTAAGCTTGTTGCCGAGTGTATCGTATGAAACGAGGCCGGAGTCTGCGCTGTTGACGAAAATCATTGAGGCCGAAGGAGAGAAACGCACTTCTTTGAGTTCTCTGACCGGAATCCCGGATGTTGCTTCCCCATTCGAAGAGTAAATCACAACCTCCGAGTTCAGCATCCCGATACCGCCGATAATTCCAATCGCCATGGCGCTGGCATCGGAGACGACGAAAGAAACGGCACCAGGCTTTGAAACCGACCAGAGTTTTTGCCCGCCGCTGTCGTATAAGTCGAATCGAAGAGCCGAGAAAGTGGTTGGAGAGTGATCGTTGTATTTGAGAATGCCGAAGTGCCCACCGTTGTCAGAGATCATGGTCCTTTCATTCAGTCGCACTCTTTGGTTGACGATCAGCTTGTTGTCAATCGTATACGACTGCAGGCGAGTTGAGCTTGTGCTGTACCAGGACGATTTATAGGGTGTTGCGCTCTTGCCCTTTCCCACACTCACCCGACTGACTTCTTCGAGATCGCTCGCGGGAGCTGTACCAAGGAGCAGCAAACCAAGAATGACTGAAAGAAAACATACGCGCATAGTAATTCCACCTCACCGTATTGATCGGCAATGCCTGAGATGAATTAAACACCCGGAGACGGTATTGGTTTCAGAGAAGAGCAATCGCGCAGATCGTAATCAAGAGAAGTAGGAGGAATTTAGAACTTCGCTGACATCCGGGTGAATGATGAGCGGGACTTGCCGTCGGCACCCTTTTTTCCAACAGCGAAGTCGAAGTTAAACTTAAGAGGCAAAGGCGGGAGTTCCGGCATTCCGGATGCCGCTCGATTCAGCGAAAGCGGGACCCACGACACCTCGAACTGCAGACGATTCTTGAACTTCATCACGTGTCTGTACAGGTCTTCTGTTCGTGATGTCACTGGCATTTTACCGGCGAGCTGGTAGACCACAACCGCCGAATCACCCTGCAATTGAAGGACTTGCTTCGCGAATGCTTCGGAATTCGTCGATATGAACTCGAGAAGCGCAAGGAGCGCTTTATATTCGCATTCATACCGCTCGCCACTGCAGCGTGTTCGATAAACCACGCCGATATCCGGTATAACGAAACTGAGGAATCCCTGTTTTGTGCCGTTGCTCGCGATCCCAGTGCATGACCCGTGGAAGTAGCATTTCATAGTGTATTCTCCTGAGACATAGCTTGGCAATTATCATGCCGCATGAACTGACCGGGGAATGATTTGGGGCGAAAGACTCAAGATCAAGGGTTGCACGCGATTAGCTCGCCTCGCATTGTCTGTCGGGCTTATCCTGGTCGATGGTAGTCAAAAACGGACAGCAGAGTTTGTGAAGGCCTTTGCAGTATAACTGCACAAACCGCCGATATTCAGGATGACTGCTGCAACAGGTCGTGAAGATCTCCTTTTGCTTCGAGATAAGTTGCGTTTGCAGTCGCGACAACTTCTCCCCTCTGATTCACGGCTTCACCGATCGTCCGATACAGGTGGTGCGATGTCGAAGTCACTGTACCGGTAAACACGATCTTGTCACCGACTTTGACCGGCAACCGGAACTTGATCTTCATCTCGGCGGTCAACGCGAAAATCCCTCTTGCAAGAACCGCTTTAACCATCACTTCGTCCAGCATCGAGAATACCACTCCGCCATGGATAATGTCCTTGTACCCTTGAAACCTGTAATCAGCGACGATTTCGGAAATTACCGAACCATCGTCGCGCGCGAAGAATTTGGCTTTGAGTCCATTGGGATTCTGATCACCACAAACAAAACACTTGTCGTACTTAAGCACTTCTTTCACAACACATCTCCTTGCACTTCAGGGGACCTCTGAGAGCATGGTGAACAGACTAAGGATAAGGTTTATTGGCTTGCCGGGCAAGGCATTAAAAAGGCGGAGGGATCACATCCCTCCGCCACGCAGCTTGTAGTATGCCGTCTTGAAGACTTAGTTGCCGAATGTCTCCGAGTATGTCCAGATGGTATTGTTGGAAACCGCCTCAATATTCGCGGCACCGTCTTCGGAGACGTTGACAGTGAAGTTCCAGTTTGTCGTGGTGTTGGTCGATGAATTATTCTCGGTGACCTCGTTCGTGAAAGCAACCACCATCGTTATGTTTCCGTCAGATGGAGTGTTGTCTTCCCAAATGTAGCCTTCATTTCTGTCGAACTGGACATCCTCGATATTGATCGTGTAATTCCAGTCCTGATGAGTGGTTGAACTCGCAGTCGTAACGTAGTAATCCACGTTGATGTCGAATTCACCATCGAGCTTGCATGACGGCCTGTCTACCTCGGTGTAAGAGCTGTAACAATGGAATTCCGATTCTACGTAGTCGGCTTCGTCGCCGTCATACGTGGTAACCCGGTGCTGTTTCAACTCGATTCCCGTAGTGTGGGTGTTGTAATGGGAACTCGGGTTGTCATCTCTGAGGAACATCACACTATCCACGACCACAGAATTGACGGAAGTCGCGAGCGATGTTACTTCGAGGAGATACCAGCCTTCGGACGGGTCATACTCATAGGTAACTTCATCATCCGGGTGCAATGACGCATAATCGGGCCAGTCTGAGATCGAATCGAGGGGGAATCCCCAGGGATTGGTCAACGGCTCAAAACCGCTGACGAATACACTGTCGATGATTTTGTTGACTTCGGCTTTCACAGTCAGGAACGTAGCATCATTCGGGTTTCCCTGCTTCATCGTGATGTCAGTTCCGGAGTCTGAAGAGCATCCCGCAATCAGCGCAAGAACCAGGATCAGGGCAAACATCCCCAAGTACACAGGGCGCATCATAACTGAAACTCCTTTTAAATGATTAAATCCTTTTGTTGTTCTCCAATAGCTGCGTCATAATCGCCTTCTGGATGTGGAGTCTGTTCTCGGCCTCGTCGAACACTATTGAATGCGGCCCGTCCATCACCTCGTCAGTAATCTCTCGGCCCCTTTCTGCTGGAAGACAATGAAGGACCTTGACATTCTCCTTGGCTGACTTCAAAAGCTCACTGTTGACCTGGAACTTCCGCAGCAGGTCTGCCTTTTCATCGGCCTGATGCTTCTGTCCCATACTGGCCCACACATCCGTATAGACTACATCGGCATTCTCCACTGCTTCTTTAGGATCATGGATTATCTCGATTTTCGACACGCCCGCTTCCTGCGCCCTGTGCAGAGTGTCGGGATCGGGCAGTGTTTCAGGAGATGTGCCGATCACAAGGTGGAGCTTGAAGAGCGTTGAAAGGTTCAACCATGAGTTTGCTATATTGTTGCCGTCGCCAAGATAAGTTATCTTGATATCTTCGTATTTTCCCAGATGCTCCCACACAGTGAGAATGTCGCCCATGATCTGGCAGGGGTGAGTCAGATCAGTCAGACCGTTCACAACTGGAACATCGGCGTGCCTGCCAAGATCTTCGACGTCCTTGTGCGAGAATGTACGGATTTGGATAAGGCCCACATACCGGGACAACACCTTGGCGGCGTCATGAATCGATTCCCTCTTTCCCAGCTCGATTTCCTTTTCGGTTATATAGAGTGAATCGCCGCCGAGCTGGTGGATTCCGGTTTCGAAAGAGATTCGTGTCCGCAGGGAAGCTTTATGAAAGATGCAGGCTACAGTCATCCCCTGCATCGGCTTACCGGTGTATTTGCCGGCCTTCATATCACGTGCGAGCTGTAACGTGTCCAGTACTTCTTCGCGGTTGAAATCGGTGATTTGCAGAAAATCCTTAGTCATCGGTTTACTCCTCATTTATCAATTTCATCGTTGCAATTCGATTCTTTTGCTCGTAATTTCCGCTCGAATTTAGTCTTTAGGCCAAATCTGTCAAGGTAATTCAACTTGTGATCGAGGCGCAGTGGCGGTGAAAACCGCCCCGACTATGAAACTTGGCCAGGGAGGTTTCGTAATCACATAATAGATCACGTGATAGCACATACTTGACATTAGTCATCCATTAACAATATTGAGAACTCAAAGAAACGCACTCTTTCGATAAGGAGCAACCATTGGCAACTCAACCGCACCATGATGCCGGAGAACCCGGCGGAATCGTCGCAGTTTCCGCCGACAGTGTGACTCATTTGAAGCCGGTTTCCGTTAGAGAGCGTATTGAATCGGTAGATTTCCTTCGCGGATTCGCGCTGATGGGAATACTCATAATCAACATCTGGGCGTTCGGTCTTTCCTCCAGTGCGCTGTTCAACCCTATGGCAGCAGGCGGATTCGAAGGACTGAATCTTCTGGCATGGCAGGGCAGCTTCATTTTCTTCTTTCAGAAGATGATGGCGATATTTTCGATGCTCTTTGGAGCCGGGGTAGTTCTCATGTACGACAGGTATCAGTCGATAGGCGGTAAGTTCGCAGGTATGTACTACAGGCGAATACTGTGGCTGGCGCTGTTCGGGATTGTTCACGCCTACTTCCTTTGGTACGGGGACATATTGTTCGTATACGCCATCGCCGGACTCCTTCTGTACCCAGTGAGGAGACTATCGGGCAAGGTCCTAATAGTACTTGCAGTCATGGTCCTCCTGATAGGAACTGGACTTCACTTCGGAGCAGGATTCGCGATCAACTTCGTGAAGCAGCAGGCGGAAGAAGCGAGGGCGGATCAAGAAGCCGGTGAGACGCTTAGCCATACGCAGGAGGCTTTTCTGGAGGCAGAGCGCGAGATGATGTCTTCATATCATCCTGACGCAGACGAAGTGGCGGAGGAAATCGCGGCGATGACCGGTGGGTACTGGGAAATGATCAGCTACAGGTTTCCCTATACGCTCATGATGCATCTGCAGGCACTTCCCTTTTTCCTCCTCTGGCGAGCATTGGGATTGATGCTGCTGGGAATGGCTTTGATGAAAATGAGAGTGTTTGCTGCGGAACGCGGTACGAGATTCTACATAGTCCAGGTCCTTCTCTGCTACGTGATTGGCTTCCCGTTAACTGTATCCGGCATGTCAAGCCTGATTAGCACAGAGTTTGAGGTGGCGAGCTATTTTATGTCAGGCGGCCTGCTGGATTACATCGGCAGTGTATTTATCGCAGTCGGACATGTTGGCGTTCTTATATTAGTCTACCGTTCCGGAGTTCTGAGCTGGCTTCGAAAAGCGCTCATCGCGGCCGGTCGGATGGCCTTCACGAATTACCTTCTCCAGACATTCATTGGCATAGGCATCTTCTGGGGATTGGGGCTGTTCGGGAGTATTGACAAGGCCCAGTTGCTGCTCTTCGTGGTGGGGATATGGATAGTTGAACTTACAATCAGCCCGATCTGGTTGAGTCGTTTCCGATTCGGCCCCTTCGAATGGCTCTGGCGGTCGCTGACCTACCTGAAACTTCAGCCGATGAGGGCAAAGGAACTGGTATAACCAGCAAACCATCGCAAAAGCATTCATAACGGCAATGATTTATCAAGGCTCCACTCCGGTGGGGCCTTCACTTCTTCAGGGACTTCCTGGTCTAATTCACCATTGCCCCGCCCATGTGAATATACAGTCCCACTCAAGCGATCCATCGTGACGGTCGATCTCAAGAATACATCTGTTTTGGGCTGTCGAGATTCTGGGATCGGATATAATGGGCAAAGTTGTTCGCGTCTTTACACTGGCCTACTTAGCAATCCTCGCGGTTGCCTTTGTAACCGGGTATCATGGATTGTGGGGAGCATACCACCTCAGGCTATTTCCGACATGGCTGGCTTTCTCGCTGCTTGCGGTATCGGCGATCATCGTGATGATACCTGCGGAACGGATTCGAGCGTTCGCACATATCGAGAACACGCAGATATCGAACAGAATGCGGATAGCCCTGATGATAGCTATCCCCGCGGTGTGTGCGGTGTTCTTCATAATGGCGAGATCGAAGAATCTCATGCTGGGTGACTCCTACAAGCTGCTGAGCCAGATAACAGGCACGACTGTTTTCATGCCCACCGAGCATGTTAACATGAAACTACTCGCGTTCGTATACTCGCTCACCGGGAATCCGTGGACTTCATTCCTGCTCGTTGGAATTGTCGGCGGAATGGTATTCCTTACTTCCGTTGCCCTATTCGGATTCCGTCAGACCAAGAACCTCCCTGAGTATGTCGGTGTCCTGCTCGCATTTCTCGCGTTGGCACAGATACTGTTCTTCTTCGGCTATGTGGAGAATTACGCCCTGCTGAGTGCGTTCACCGCCCTGTTTCTGTTTCTCGGCTGGCGATCGCTGACTGACCGGAGGTTCTTTGGCTGGGCTGCATTAAGTTTCGTGTTTGCGTGCGCATTTCATCTTTCGGCGGCATTTCTCCTTCCGGGATTGATCTACCTGCTGGTTGCGCACCTCGAGGCCGGCGACAAGCGCGCCATCAGAAAAGTGATCTGGATCATCGGGGCAGTCATCGCCCTCGGCATTGCTGTCGCATATGTCAGACTGGATGGAATGGGAGTGTTCGTTCCTCTGTTTGAGACAAGATTTTCACCCTATACGCTCTTCTCGTTTCAGCATCTGACGGACATCGTGAATCTTTTGTTGCTGATAGCGCCGCTCCCGCTGCTGATAGGTCTCTCCACTTTGGTAGACAATTCACGAGGCTTGCTGAGTAAGAGCAAAGAGCTTTGGTTCTTTGGTTGGAGCACCGCCGGTGGGCTGTGCCTGCTGTTCTTCGTCGATCCCAAACTCGGGGCGGTTCGCGACTGGGATCTGCTGGCCTTATATGGCATTCCATTGGTCTTCCTTGCACTGCGACTCTCTTTCAAGACATTCAAGAGGAAAGGGATGAGATTCCTGCTGGCTCAGATCAGCCTCGCCGTATTGATATCGCATACCATTCCATGGGTAGCATCGAACTCCAATCCCGCCAAGACTCTGCCATATCTAAAGAAAGTCATAGCGCACGACATTCACTACACGCCGGACTACTATGAAGCGGACAGGCTCATGGCCTGGGGCAATATGGTGGAAGATCTTCACCAGGACCTCTACGAAAAGAAGCGATGCTTCAAAACGAGAGTGCAGGTCAGGCCCGATGATGTGAGGGCGTGGATGTACTACACCAAAGCATGCTCCGATCTGAATCTTAGAGATGAAGCGGTTGAGGCTTTACGGCACCTTCGAGAATTCGACGGTCTCGACGAAAAGCGCTTTACTACGGTGGTTCAGTTGGCACTGAATCTTGGAGAGACCGGGCAGGCACTGCAGACTTTGAACAAATGGTCCAAGACTCTTCCGGAAAGTTTTAGCCTGATGTTCCTCTACGGCACGGCCTATCAGGCGGATGGGGACATGCGCAAGGCGATGGAGTGTTACAGCAGGGCGCTGTCCTATAAACAGGATCACGTAGGTTTATTGCTGAATTACGCCAAGGCCGCGCTCGCAGCCGGTAACCTGGAGCTTGCCGAGGAACTGGTATTGAAAGTAGAATCCATAGACTTCAAGAATAGCAATTACAGCTCGCAGCTTACGGTTCTTAAGCAGATGATACTGAATTCCAAGCCCGGTCCGGAGAAGGCAGATTTAGCTGATTGACCCCACGGTATCGACCTCGCCCCTGAATTTCCGACGTTCTTAAAGAATGTACTTCGACAAATCCTCATCTTCGATGACATCCTGAAGCCTGTTTCTGACTGTCGCCTTGGTGATACGAACAGCCTTGGATTTTTTCTCCGGGCATTCGAACATGATGTCTTCGAGCAGGGTCGTCATTACGGTGTGCAGACGACGGGCGCCTATGTTCTCCGATGTCTGATTGACGCTGTCCGCAATCGATGCAATTTCCCGAATCGCCGCCTTGTCAAAAGTCAGCTTCATGCTTTCAGGGGCCATCAATGCAGTGTACTGCTTGACGAGCGCGTTTCTCGGTTCGGTGAGTATTCGGACGAAATCGTCCTTACCGAGGCTGTCAAGTTCAACCCGGATCGGGAATCGTCCCTGAAGTTCAGGAATCAAGTCTGACGGTTTTGTCATATGAAAGGCCCCGGCCGCAATGAACAGGATGTGGTCGGTTCTTATCATGCCGTATTTAGTCATGACGCTGCAGCCTTCCACGATGGGTAGAATGTCCCGCTGGACGCCTTCCCTTGACACATCAGGACCCGCGGAACGCGATTCAGAGGACGCTATTTTATCTATTTCGTCTATGAAGATTATACCCGAATTCTCTACCTTGGTGAGAGCGGAACGGATGACCTCATCCATATCTATCAGCTTGTCGGTCTCCTCGGAGACAAAGACCTTGAAAGCTTCCTCCACCGAAACTTTGCGTTTTTTCTGCTTCTTGGGAAGCATCTCCGAGAACATCTCCTGAAAGTTCACGCCAAGCTCTTCCATACCCGACGGTGAGAAGATCTCGACGACCGGGAAAGCCGTAGATGTAGTCTCTATCTCGACAGATCGTTTGTTTAGCTCGCCTTTACGCAGTTTCTCTCGCAGCTTTTCCCGCGTACGTTCCCACTTGTCGATCTGGTCTTCGGCTACCGCAACAGCCTGCTCTGACGAACTCACAGGTTCCGACAATCGTTTGGGAGGTTTCGGGAGCAGCATACTCAGGATCTTCTCCTCAGCGATACCTTCTGCCTTCTCCTTCACGATTTCCGACCGTTCGCGCTTGACGGATGTCACGGCGAGATCCACAAGATCGCGAACCATCGATTCTACATCGCGCCCAACATAGCCGACTTCCGTGAACTTGGATGCCTCCACCTTGATGAAGGGCGCATTGGCGAGTTGGGACAGACGACGAGCGATCTCGGTCTTGCCGACGCCGGTGGGGCCGATCATTACGATATTGTTCGGCAGGATTTCGTCCCTGATTTCATCCTCAACATGCTGCCTGCGCCACCTGTTGCGCAGCGCTATGGCGACCGCTTTCTTCGCGGACTCCTGCCCGATAATGTATTTGTCAAGCTCTTCAACTATCTGCCTTGGTGTCAATTCAGAATCCATTATATCCTCCGAAATTGTAACGTAGTATACTCCTGTCAGCGCGTAAGTCAAGCGGATTGCGGTTCAGTGTCAGCGTTCGCTATTTCTTGACAGCCCTCCTTTGAACCCATAATATGGCTAACAAAATCATCATTACCAGTTCGACAGACGATGCTGCATTAACATATGCAAAGGAGAACAGGTGGCTGATCTCAAGTGGTACGAAGATACCGGGCTGTGGGAGACATCGTGTGCGATCACGATGGAGCGTGAGTTTACTTCGGCAAAGGTATACGGCGACACAAATCGGCCACCATACGAGAGTGAAGCACGAAGGGTGATGGTGGTTGCTGTAAAATGACTTCGTGACGTTCGCCGTATATTTGTTGACGGGAGTAACTCCACAGTTTATATGTCTTGTTGGAGGTTGAATAGCGTGAAGAGCACTTGCAGGTACATCACGGCAGTCATGGTTGCGATCATCATGACCTCGGTCCTTTCATGCGGTCCCAGCCTGGAGGACTATCTCCGGGAATATGAGCTATCGCACAACAGCCACGACACCGAAAAGACACTGTCATTCCTCGCCGAGGATGTACGATATGAAATGGTCGGCAACTGGATAGCCGAGGGCCGTCACGAAATGCGGCGTTTCGAGGAGTGGGACTCGGCGACGAGCAGCCACATCGTATATGTGGACATACATACGAATGAAAACGTCTTGATGTGCAAGGTCATAGAACGCAATGACTGGTTTTCGCTACTGGGCATTGAAGCGATATACTACGATTCTGTCAGGATAACTTATGAAGACGGCCTGATCTCCGAGATAGTCTCCCAGCAGTCAGCGGAGAGTATGATAGCCGCACGCACCGCATTCGAGTCGTTTATCCTCTGGGCCGCGAGGGAGCGACCTTATGACTTGGCGGAATTGATGCGTGGTATCGAATTCGTTTTCTCAGGCGAAAATGCAGGTCGCTGGCTCAAGCTCCTGAGGGAATGGCGAGAGGCAAACAAGCCCGAAAGAGTCGCCTGAATCCTGTATCCAAGGTAGTGACTCTGAGACAATTTCATTCGGAGCCAACTGGTACCCCAAAGACAATTTAATTGCGAGAGTTGACATGATATCCAACAAGATCAAGTTCATGAACGACAGCGGAGTGGAACTGTCCGCTTCTCTTGAGATGCCGCTGGAAGGCAAGCCATCGGCCTTCGCGATCTTCGCCCACTGTTTCACCTGCAACAAAGACTACAAGGCAATCTACAACATCAGCAGGGCTCTCGCATTGAATGGAGTGGCGGTCTTTCGTTTCGATTTCACCGGCCTCGGGGAAAGTGAAGGAGATTTCGCAGACACGGGTTTTATGTCTAATGTCGAAGACCTCGTGTCAGCGTCCAGATATCTCGAATCTGAATTCAAAGCTCCAGACATTCTCATCGGGCATTCGCTCGGAGGTGCGGCCGTGCTTGCAGCGGCTCATCGAATAGACTCGGTAAAGGCAGTCGTCACGATTGCGGCGCCTTCCTCACCGGATCACCTCAAATCCCATCTGAAGGAAGCTATCGATCAAGTACGTACTGATAACGAAGCTCAGGTGAGTATCGCGGGGAGGAGTTTCACTATCCGAAAGAGATTCCTCGAAGATCTCGATTCGATTGGCGATAAAGACCGGATCGCACACCTGGGCAGGCCACTGCTGATATTGCACTCGCCGGATGATGCTATCGTGAGTTTCGATCACGCTATGAAGATCTACGAAAAGGCGCCCCACCCGAGGAGCATAGTCTCGCTCGATGGTGCCGATCATCTTCTCTCCAGGAGAGAAGATTCGATGTACGCCGGTAACGTTGTCGCAAGCTGGGTCAGCAGATATGTTTCTCTCCCCGTCCCGGAGTCAATGGAGTCCGACAAGAAGGTTGTGGTAAAAACCGGTGAGAAGGAGTATACGACTTACATAAAGGCCGGTTCGCACACATTCGTATCTGATGAACCGGAGTCACTGGGAGGCAATGATCTCGGCCCGAACCCTTACGACCTCGTCGCCTCCGGACTCGGTGCGTGTACCAGTATTACCTTGAGAATGTATGCCAACAGGAAGGGCTGGGACGTGAAATCCATTAAGGTACACCTGCAACACCAAAAGATTCACGCCGATGACTGCTCGGATTGTGAGACGAAATCAGGCAAGATAGATGTGATCGAGAGGATTATCGAGCTTGAAGGTAACCTGGATGAGGATCAGCGCCAGAGGCTTCTGCAAATAGCCGATCGGTGCCCGGTGCACCGAACCCTGCATTCAGAAGTCGTAGTCCAGACCAGGCTGAAAGAAGACTGACGGCATTCTCACAGCCGTCAACGCGTGGGCTAAAGCGTTTCGACGAGTATCTTATCATTCGTGTAAACGCATATCGAAGCGGCGACTTTGAGAGATTCTTTCACAATCTGTTCCGCATTCAATTTCGAGTGCTTGACCAGCCCCCTCGCTGCCGCGAGTGCATAATTTCCACCCGAGCCTATAGCTACTATGTTATCATCGGGTTCGACTACATCACCATTGCCTGAGATCCACAGGGCGTGGTCTTTGTCGACTACCGCCATCAGGGCCTCGAGCCGACGGAGATACTTGTCCAGCCGCCAATCCTTTGCAAGATCAACAGCGGCTCGCGGAAGATTGCCGTCGAATTCATCGAGTTTACCCTCGAATCTCTCGAACAGCGTGAGCGCGTCCGCAGCCGATCCTGCGAAACCGGCAAGAACTTTCCCGTCATACATTGTGCGAATTTTCTTCGCGCTCTCCTTCAGTATCGTATCATCGTACGAAACCTGACCGTCACCGCCGATTGCGACGTTGCCTTTGTGGCGTATTGCCAGTATTGTTGTGGATCTAAGCATCTTCTCCTCCTGGAATCATATCAGGCTCTCGGGTGAGCCTTTTCGTAGACCTTCCTGAGTCTTTCAAGCGAAACATGAGAGTATATCTGCGTGGTGGAAAGCGATGAATGCCCGAGCATCTCCTTGATTGCCATGATGTCGGCTCCAGCGTCCAGCAGATGTGTTGCGAATGAGTGCCGCAATGTATGAGGTGAAATCGGATCGGTCGTTCCGAGCATGCTCGAGTACTTCTTGACCACTCGCGAGATTGATCGAGACGTAAGAGGACCACCGAGCTTGTTCAGAAAGATGAACTCGCATCGCGAGTCAGAGAAAACGGACACCCTCCTGGAGATGTAGTTCTCCAGTGCCGTTCTGGCGTATTTCCCAACCGGAACAAGTCGTTCCTTTCGTCCTTTGCCGGTAACCCGCACATTCCCTGCGTTCAGGTCAATATCATCGAAAGTTATGTTCGCGAGTTCGGATAGCCTGCAGCCGGTCGAATAAAGCAACTCGATAATTGCGAGATCACGGCTGCCGAGGAACGTATCCGGATCGGGATATTGCATCAACCTGTCCACGTCGAATTGAATGAGGTATCGGGGCAGCTTCTTCTCGAAACGAATGCTCATTATCATCGCCCCGAGATTCTCGGAAGTTACTCCGGTTCTATGAAGGTGCTTTAAATAGCTCTTGACCGACGACAAAACCCTGCATATTGATCGATTTGACAGCCCGTCGGCATGAAGCCGCCTTATGAAATCACGGATCACCCGATTGAGGTTGTCTTCCACCTGCTTTTTGGAGATTGATCGTTCGAGTAGATACGATCTCAGCCTTTCGAGATCATGCCTGTAGGCTATGATAGTGTTGGGGGAATATGATCTCTGTTCAACGAGGTACTTAAGGAACTCTTCCGCATGCCTCTTACTTGCCGGCATTTTCCAGTTCCGCCACGGGTTCGTTTTCGCCAAGCGGGACCGTGTGCTTGCATTCCGGGCAGGCAAGGTGTTTGCCAAGCCGCTTGGTATCCTTTTCCACCATTATCGGGTACCCGCACGCCGGGCATTCCTTGCTCACCGGCTTATACCAAGTCGCGAACTTGCAGTCAGGGTACTTGGTACAGCCATAGAATATCTTCCCTCGGCCGCTCCTTCGTTGAGCGAGTTCACCATCGCATCCTTCTTGCGGACATTTGACACCAGTTGTTATGGACTCGGTGTAATCACAATCGGGGTACGCGCTGCAGGCAATGAACTTCCCGAATCGACCCGATCTGTAAATCAGCGGTTCACCACATTTGGGACAATCACGTTCGACAGGTTCGCCGTTACCGTCGCTGTCAAGAGGTCTGGTGTTCTTACACTCCGGATACGCCGAACACGCGAGGAACTTTCCGTTTCTGCCCCACTTGATGATCATTGGAGCACCGCATTTATCACATAGTTCGTCAGACTCTTTCTGGGTAATCTTCTTGATCTCGTCGATCTTGTCCTTGACTTCTTCCAGATTATCGGAGAACGGTGTGTAGAAGTCGCCAAGCACCTTCTGCCACTCATCGGCGCCTTCCTCGATCCTGTCCAATTCATCTTCCAATTCGGCCGTGAACTGGACGTTGAAGATCTTCTCGAAATACACGGACAGGATATCATTTACAGTCGTGCCCAACTCCGTCGGCATGAGGCGCCGGCTCTCAATCTCGACATACCTGCGCTGTTTCAGCGTGTTGATGATCTGCGCATAAGTTGAAGGTCGACCGATTCCATTAGCTTCCAGTTCCTTGACGAGGGATGCCTCGGAAAACCTCGGCGGCGGCTTGGTGAAGTGCTGCGCCGGATTGACATTTTTCAACAGCAGGCTCTGCCCTTCGTTGAGGTCAGGCACAATTGTCACTCCATTCTTGCCGTTCATGTCTTCATCTTTGGCTTCTTCGTATACTCTCAGATAACCATCGAATTTCAGTTTCGATTCGACAGCCCTGAACAAATAGCGCCCACCTTCCACATCGACCCTGATTTGATCATAGACCGCGGGATTCATTTGGGATGCAAGAAATCTATTGAATATTAGATTGTACAACTTGAATTGGTCGTTGCTCAGGTACTGTTTAATCTCTTTGGGAGCAAATTTCAGGTCAGTGGGCCTGATCGCCTCGTGTGCGTCCTGAGAACGTTTCTTCGATTTGAAGCGTCTGGGACTACTCGGCAGATAAGACTCACCGAAGTTCGACCCTATATACTCTCTTGCATTGCTGATTGCTTCCTCGGCGGATCGGATGGAGTCGGTTCTCATATATGTAATCAGACCGACAGGCCCCTCCCCTCCGAGTTCGATACCTTCATACAGCTGCTGCGCGATGGTCATCGTTTTCTGCGTTGAGAAACCGACCTGACGGGCGGCATCCTGCTGAAGCGTGCTCGTTATATAGGGCGGGAACGGCTGACGCTTCCTCTCATCCTTGAGGATTTTTGTCACTGAGAATGATTGCTGACGGATTTCCTCGACCGCAGCCGATGTTTCTGACTCGGAGGACAACTCGAATTCCTTCCCGTCAATCTTGAGAAGTTTAGCCTCGAAGCAGCAGTCGTTGTCCGGTCCGAACTCAGCCTTGATGCTCCAGTACTCCTTCGGCACGAATGCCGCGACTTCGGCTTCCCGCTCGCAAATCATGCGCAACGCAACCGACTGAACGCGCCCTGCAGAAAGACCTCGGAGTACGGTCTGCCATAGTATCGGCGACACCTGATAACCGACAAGCCTATCGAGAATACGTCTCGCCTGCTGGGCATTCACCTTCTTCATGTCGATATCAGTGGCCTGTTCGAGCCCCTTAAGGACAGCATTCTTAGTGATCTCATTGAACGTTACGCGCTTGATCGCCCCCTGAGCCTTGTCGAGCTTGGTCATCAAATGATACGCTATCGCCTCGCCCTCACGATCCGGGTCGGGAGCAAGATAGATGTTCTTCCGCTTCTTCGCTTCATCGACAAGAGCCTTTATAACCGTCCCTTTGCCGTGTATAACGGTATAACTCGGAGCGAAACCGTTATCCACCTCTACACCCAGCTTGCTCTTCGGCAGATCAATTATGTGACCCTTTGTGGCCATGATCGCGTATTTCCTGCCAAGGAATTTCTTGAGGGTGCGAATCTTGGTCGGGGACTCGACGATTATCAGGTCGCCCTGCAATCCTTTTGACTTCTTCTTGCTGGAAGACTTCTTAGTGGATTTCTTCGCTGAGGTCTTCTTTGCAGAAGGCTTCTCACTTTTGGTCGCTCTTGTCGGCATGTCTTCTTCTCTAACTATTTGCGATCCCACTTGATCTGGCCTTCGGCCAGTTCTCTCAGTGCGATCTCGGTAACTTTCCTGGTGTCAATGTCGATACTGTCATCTTCGGGCATCAACTCGAGTTTTGCCATGCGCTCGTCATTAAGTTGGCGAGACCGCTTTGCGGCTATGATGACAGCCTCATAAACATTGGACGTTTGATCCTTGATCTTCTCCAGATTCCAATCTGATTTCTTGTTCATGCTGTCTCCTTCCAGTCAACCTCTGAAATTGTCGCCTTCTATTGATTGTTCCCAATTGAAGCACATAACATGAATCTGAAATGGAGCAACACACTTTCGAATCGTTTCACGCTGTTGACAGTGTCGTCCATCCCACAGAATCCTTTAGAGCCGTTCTGACAAATGTCTCTGATTATAACCGGATATGCCCCGTAAGTTACTCAATATTCTGTACTTGCTCCCGAAGCTTCTCTATCTCAACCTTCAGCTTGATCACCAATGATGAAATCTCGACAGACATGGACTTCGAGCCGATCGTGTTCGCTTCACGATTGAGTTCCTGTAGAAGGAAATTCAGCCTCTTTCCCACAGGCTCATCCCTGCCCATGGTAGACAGAAACTCCTTAACATGACTCTCAATACGTACACACTCTTCCGTGACATCACATTTCTCGGCTACGATCGCGGCTTCCGAGGAAACTCTCTCTTCTGCATCAGGATATTCCGTGACCAGTTCCTTCAGCCTGTTCTCGAGCTTCTGCCTGTGAAGTTCATAGTTGTTCCTGCAGAGACCTCTGATTGATTCAACCGCATCCGTAATCTTGGTCAGTCTCGGCTTCATGTCGTCAGCGAGTCGTTCGCCTTCTTTTCGTCTCATCTCGACCATCTGACCCAGCGCCGATTCGACAACCTCTTCGAGCAGCAGGGCATCGGAATCGAGACTATCGCTTTCATCTATAGGTTCAAGGACCCCTTCGAGTTGAGCCACGTCAGCCACGGTGGCGCCACCCGGCAGCGAGTACTTGTTACCAAGGTCCCGCAACAGCTTTACGTACATCTCGGCGACAACTTCGTTTATTCTCAGGGGCGGCGTATCCAGCCCCGCAATCTTCCATGACACAATACAGAGCACTTTACCGCGCTTGATCTTGCTGTGTATCTGTTCTTTGACTTTCGATTCGAGGATGGAGAGACGTCTTGGGAGTCTAATCTGAGCCTCGAAGAACCTGCTGTTGAGAGAAGACAGCTCTACAGTCACTTTCTGGTCATCTCTCAATACCTCACTCTGCCCGAAACCTGTCATACTTACGATCATATTCTCTCCCTAAGCTTGAAGGCATAAAGAATATATACCCAGACTATAGAAGTCAACTCCAATGTAACATTATGCAAAGCCGGGCCGAATATCGGGGAATTTCACCCCACTGTGGAGCGTGAATCAAACGTCCCGAAGAAATTGGTTGCCAATGAGCTACATGAATCACGATTATGGAGTCAGTGATATGAGACTTTCTGCCACACAAATAGCAAGATGGGTTGTTGAAGCCGAAAAGGAGCTTCTGGGCTGCTCGGTTGCAGGGCTTCAGAAGGATGAGTTGCGCAAACTTGTCGCAATAAGTCTTACGGGACAAACAGAATTCGTGCTGTCCTATCTGTTCGTACCTGGGGAGAGTGTTTTGCACTACTACACACCTGACACAAGAGGTCTTCGAAGCAGGGCGAAAACACCCAATTTTCTTCCCCAGCTGATGGGCTGCGTTGTGAATTCAATCCAGCAGATCAACTTCGACAGGATCGTGGATATTCGTCTCAGCGATTCAAAGAACAAATACGGGCTCGTGTTCGAATTGTTCGGCCCCGGCAGCAATGTCTACTTGTTGGACGAGAACTCCCACATTATAACATCGCTCAAAGCCTCCTCTCAGGAGATGCAATATACTCCCCCACCTCCTCCCGAAGGTGCCCATCCAGCTCAACTTGATCCTCAGCAGATGATGGAGGCCGCCGCTGCAACGCCTGAATCGACCGTGGGGCACCTGCTGGGGCAGATCATTAGAGGATGCGATCGTTCTTTCTGGACTCTGGTCGGGCAATCGGCGAACCTTGAAACCGCTATCGGTGACCTGTCGAAAAGTGATGCAACCCGATTGGTCCGGATCATTAATAGCAGGCATCAATCCGTCGTTAGTGGAGATCATCCGGTAGAAATGTCTGATACATCGATTAGATGGTCGCCAACTGAGGAAACTCCCCGCGATTTCATGTCACTGAATGACGCGCTCTCCGATCTGTCGACGGCACTTGGGGTAGCTTTCGCACGGAAGTCGGTGCACCAGAGAATCAGTCACGGCATCCGCCAGCAGCGAAAACGGCTCGAGAGCAAACTCGAAAAAATGCAGACGGTTCTATCCGACGCTACCGACGCGGACAAGTATCGAATCTGGGCTGAATTGCTTATGATCAACATTAACAAGATCAAAAAGGGAATGAAATCAGTCTCCGTCGTCAACATCTATGACGAACAGCAAACTGAAATTGCCGTACCGCTCCAGCCGGACTTGTCTCCCAGCGCTAATATCAAGAGACTCTTCAAACGATATCGAAAACTGACGGACGGCGTCAAGGAAACACGGCATCAGATCGAGGAAGTCAGAGAAGGCATAGAGGCATGCAACGAATATCGGGACGCTCTTGATTCGGCTGATTCATTCTCAGATTTGTTAAAGCTGGATCGATTGCTCACGAAGCAGAAACTGCTCAAACCCACCCCGGGGAAAAAACACCCCAGAAAACTTGAGCAAGTTGCAGGATTCAACCCACGAGAATATAAGACCCTTGCAGGAGAGTCAGTCCTGGTGGGCAGGAACGGCCCGGAGAATGAATACGTCTCATTCGTGCTTGCGAAGAAGCATGATCTTTGGTTCCATTCCCAGCAGACTCCGGGTTCTCATGTCGTCCTGCGCCTGAAGAACAAGAACTCACCTCCTTCGCACGAGAGCATCGTATTTGCTGCGCAAATTGCCGCCTACTACTCACAGGCGAGAACATCTTCCAAAGTGCCGGTCATCTATACAGAGCTGAGGTATCTGCAGAAAATGAAGGGAGGTATTCCGGGAAAGGTCAAATATACGAGAGTGGAATCGATCATGGTCGAGCCTGGGCTTCCGTGACAGGTCCGGGAGCTGTAGCGGGTTTTTCTGAATGTAGATGTATTGGAGCATTCTCATGAATAGAGCTGTATATGTAATCATCCCGATTCTCGCAGTATTGACTGTTATCGCTTCGTGTTCCTCTGACAAGTCAGAAGTGAAAATGCCCGAGGAATTCGACAAATTCACTTCGGTCTATGCCGAGCTATCCGTAGCATTCGAGCTTGCCGCAAGGGACAGCCTGCGATATGTAGGGATGAGAGACTCAATACTCGGTTCGTTTGATGCGGACACAGTGTGGCTGCAGGAATTCACCGGGAAATTCAAGTCAGATCCGGAATTGTGGCTCAAAGTGTGGGAGGAAATATCGAAAAAACTTGAGGCTCGAAAGGACTCACTTACTCCGTGAACGCGCCGACCACGTGCTCCAGAGTGTAGCCTCCGCCCTCTTTGGGGTAGTAACAAATTACGTCCAGCCTGAATTCGTACCCTTCGAACATATTGTCGGCGATGTATTTTTGTGCGGCCATGATAATATTCAACTTCTGTTTCTTCGTAACCCTGAATAGAGGGTGGCCGAAGCTCAATTGCCGCGCCGCTTTAACCTCAACGAAAACAACTGCCTTCGAGTCTTTAGCGATAATATCTATCTCTTTGTGACCGACCCTGAAGTTTCGCTCGAGGATTTCGTACCCTTCGGATTCAAGATACCTGGCGGCAAGCTTCTCTATCTCTGCCCCGAACTCCTTACGGTCATCAGTCAAAGCCTGAGTTCTCCCTGGATAACACCGTCGGGGAGAAGCCTGAAGGACTTGCGGTGGATTGCGCAAGGGCCATGCGAGTGAATCGCCAGCCTGTGTTCTTTTGTCGGGTATCCTTTGTTTCGAGCGAATTTGTACTGGGGGTATTCTGCGTCGTATTCGCACATCATTCGATCCCTCTCGACCTTGGCAAGTATAGAGGCGGCACCGACGGATACACACCGAGCATCGCCATGCTTCACTGTCAACTGCCTGAGATCAAGATCAGGTATCGGCTTAATGCCATCGACGAGAACAATATCCACCTGGGATTCCAGCTTGAGAACAGCACGTTTCATAGCGAGCAGAGATGCCTGGAGGATGTTGATTCTGTCGATTGTCTCGGGATCAACTGATTCGACGGCCCATGCAACCGCAGTGGATCGGATCTGCCCGGCGAGTTCTTCGCGACGTTTCGGAGTCAGGCATTTTGAGTCATGAATGCCATTCCTCATTGTGCAGGGAGGCAGGATCACTGCTGCGGCTGTCACCGGTCCGGCAAGCGGGCCGCGCCCCACCTCATCTACTCCGCAGATCAGTTGCAGCCCGTCATTCCAGAGTTCGATTTCCATGACTGACATACGGAACACCTTTAACGTCTGTCGCTCGGACAAGAACGTAAAGTGCCCTGATGCCAAGATCAACAAAAACTAAGACTGAAGATCACTCCACTGTAACTGATTTGGCCAGATTCCTTGGCTGGTCAACATCACAACCTCTCATAACAGCTATGTGATAGGCAAGCAGCTGTAGAGGCACAATGGAGAGGAGTGGAGTAAGATGATACATCACGTTGGGGATTCGGATGACGTGATCCGCCAGACGATCTATATCCTCATCTCCCTCAGAGGCTATGGCAATAACCTGCCCGTTTCGCGCCTTGATTTCCTGGATGTTGGAGATAACCTTGTCGTACACCTGATCCTTGAGTGCAACCACAACAACCGGCATTTTCTCATCTATCAAAGCTATAGGGCCGTGTTTCATTTCAGCGGCTGGATAGCCCTCTGCGTGGATATATGAAATCTCTTTGAGCTTTAGAGCGCCTTCAAGTGCGACAGGATAGTTGATTCCCCTGCCGAGGTAGAGGAAATTGTCATGGCCAGCATACATCTCGGCAATCTTTCTAATGCCATTGCTGTTATTCAGTATGCGCTGCACCTGCTCAGGGATTGTCTGCATAGCGCTGATGACCTGACGGCCTTTCTCCAGCGACATGTGTCTCATCCTCGATAACAGGAGAGTGAGCAGGGATAGGACCATGATTTGAGATGTGAAGGCTTTGGTGGACGCGACACCGATCTCAGGGCCGGCGTGGATATAGATGCCACCGTTGGTTTCACGGGCAATAGTCGAACCAACGACATTGCATATGCCCAACCCGGTCGCGCCCTTTCTCTGGGCTTCCCTGAGTGCGGCAAGAGTATCCGCTGTTTCTCCCGATTGAGATATAACGAATACAGCTGTCCCATCGTTAATGATTGGTGACCTGTAACGAAATTCTGACGCATACTCGACCTCGACAGGTATTCTTGCAAGGTCCTCGATCATGTATTCACCGATAAGCGCCGCGTGCCAGGATGTACCACAGGCAGTGATGATTATGCGATCAATGTTCAGCAACTCTTCAAGCTGCAAACGCAGCCCGTTGAGCCTTGATATTCCCTCTTCGTAATTCAGTCGGCCTCTCTGGGCATTCCGGAGAACAGTGGGCTGTTCATAGATCTCTTTGAGCATGAAATGCTCATAGCCGCTCTTCTCGATCTGCTCGAGAGACCATTCGATTTCCTGCACCTTCGGGCTGACTTCCGCATTCTCCAGTGTGGAAATGGAGATGCCCTCTGGTAACACACGAGCAACTTCCCTGTCCTGCAAATACGCCACCTGTTTCGTGTGGCGAAGAATGGCTGAGACATCTGAGGCAACGAAATTCTCGCCGTTACCGCAGCCAAGAACAAGGGGCGAACCAAGTCTTGCTGCCACGATCTCCTGCGGATTGTCGCGGCAGATGACAGCTATGCCGTAGGTTCCTTCCACTTGAGTCATGGCGATTCTGACCGCAGATAGAAGATCTCCCTCGTAGTTGTCTTCGATAAGATGTGCGATCACCTCTGTGTCGGTGTCTGTTCGGAAAGTGTGCCCTTTGCCCTCGAGGTATTGCTTGATAGCACGGTAGTTTTCGATAATACCGTTATGCACTACTGCGATTTTACCGGTCTCATCGGTGTGCGGATGGGCATTCGTATCATTCGGCTCACCATGAGTTGCCCAGCGAGTATGAGCTATCCCGCAGGTTGCGGAGAATGTCTTATCGGCAAGGTTGCTTTCCAACACCCTGATCTTGCCGGCGTTTTTCTGAAACACCATCTCGCCGTTTTCGAGCAATGCAATGCCTGATGAGTCATATCCCCTGTACTCGAGCTTCTTTATGCCCTCCAGGAGTATTGGGACGGCAACCTTAGCCCCGACATACCCAACTATACCACACATCTTCTCCCCCAGTCCTCTATTTAAGGAGATCTTTGATCGTTCTTACCAAATCGCGAGCCTTGGGCTTCGTTCGAGCCTCGGCAATTACCCTGAATATCGGCTCAGTGTTTGACTTGCGAACCTGAACCCATGAGTCCGAATAGTCTATCCTGATTCCATCGGTCTCATCAATATTTACATCGGAAAGCTTAGCTTTCAGCTTCTCAAGTTTTATGTCGAAATCGACTGGCAGTTCCCCTTTGTCCTTGTTAATTACGTAATTCGGATAGTCTTTTGTTGCGTCAGAGACAGGCTTTCCCGATTCCGAGAGATGTTGAAGCACAAGGGCAATGGCGACCAGAGAGTCCCGCCCATAGTGGGAAGCCGGGAATATCACGCCTCCGTTGCCTTCTCCGCCGATTGCCGAACGTTTCTTTCGCATCAGTTCAACGACGTTAGCCTCGCCGACTCTCGACCTGTAGAATTTGCATCCGTACTTCTCCGCCGCATCCTGGCACATGCGGGATGTTGACATATTTACCACGACCGGGCTGCGTCTCTGGGACAGCACTGCATGAAGGGCAATCGCAAGCGTGTGTTCCTCGCCGATGGCCTTTCCCTCGTTGGACACAATTGCGAGACGGTCAGCATCAGGATCAAGTGCGAAACCGATGTCGGCCTTCTTTTCGAGAACCTTGCGTCTGAGCTGCGTGAGGTGCGCCGGGACCGGCTCGGGTCCTCTCGGGAATCTCCCATCAGGGTCACAGTTAATAGCCGTAACATTACAGCCGAGCTTTTCAAGCAGTGCCGGACCCGGTATCGATCCACCACCATTGACGCAATCGATCACGACCTTGAATTTCCTGCGCTTGATCTTTCTGACATTGACCGCGTCAAGTTTGAGCACACGTGAGATGTGGTCGTCGGCAGCCTTGTCGTAGCGACCATAAGATCCCACCTGTTTCCATTCGGACAACGGCAACAAAGGCTGAGAGAGAATTCTCTGGAAGATGTCGAATTGCTGCGGTGTTATGAACTCGCCCTTCCGATTGAAGACCTTGAGCCCATTCCATTGTACCGGGTTATGGCTTGCAGTGACAGCGATCCCGCCGCGTGCTTTTAGATTTCGGATGGCAATCCCGACAGTAGGTGTCGGGCAGATTCCTATGTCGATTACGTCGCAACCGGCTGCCATGAGACCCGATGCAGCCGCACTCTTGAGACAATCGTGGGATGTACGTGAGTCACCGCCCACAACGACTACCCCGCCTTCAAGATATGTTCCGAGAGCTAAGCCGTAATGCAGGGCAAGGTGCGGAGTCATTGATTCCCCCACAATACCGCGTGCGCCCGAAATGCTTTCTATGAGTTCATGTGCCATGTTTTCCCCGTGATTCGATTCGGATGCGTTTTATGATAGCCACATAATATACTGCCGACGCCGCTGTTAGCAACCCATTTCACATCTTGGTCCGGTGTGAAATGAGTTTCACACGAGCATCGCCGAGTGTTTCAGGCTCATGACACGGCTAACTCCTTACAAATGCATGACTTATGATGCCGCAGGACAATCTCTCCATTGTGGCACGGTTGTTGAACCTGTTAGTATTGAACCAGAAAGCGAAGCGATTCATCAGACAGGGGTTTCCGATGAAGAAGTCAATCATACTGATCATTCTGCTTGCAGTACTTCCTTTGTCGGACATCTGCGAGGCCGGATATTTATTCTCACATCCAAAGGGAGGCGCATTCAAGCAACAGCCTCTCGATATGGACGTGTGGTACTACCCGGGCGACGCTGATTGGAGCATCCGGGCTCCTGACAAGTGGCAGCATATGATGGGCTCCTACGCAAGTTGCGAGGTTTTGAATCTTGTGGTTGATAGACGGCTGGCGGCGGGGATTGTATTCGGACTCGGTTTGCTCAAAGAGGTCGAGGATGGATACCGCGAAGGATGGAGCATCCGCGATGTCATGATGGATGCCGCAGGCGTTGGGGCTTCGCTGTTCAACAACGGGAAATACAAAGTCTGGTGTGACTGGAAGCACGACTATATACAACTGAAACTCTCTTTTACGATTAAGTAGGAAGACTCCTCAGCACTCTCTACCATGCCCGCTAGCAGCCGGTAACCAGCAACCGGCTGCTACTCTTTTTGGATTATCTCACCGCCAAACGCATCCCTGACAGCCGTCTTACAACTCGGATCGCTATACAGCCTGACAAACATCATGGTGTCAGAACATATATGTTGACATGGGGGATGTAATTGCTTATTTAGGTATTCTTAGATCGCGGGGTGGAGCAGTCTGGTAGCTCGTCGGGCTCATAACCCGAAGGTCGCAGGTTCAAATCCTGCCCCCGCTACCAAATTCAGTATCAAGACACCTATCAGATAATACAATTCAGGGGTCAAGAGCGGGCACGCGGTTCGATGTTGTTGAGCTACTCGATTGGCGGTGACAAATTGCGGACCGATTTACTTCGGAGGTGCCCACGTGTCAAAGAAACCAGAAAAGAGAGTCAAGCACAGTCGCCCGCTCGTGCTCGGCCACCTTGAATTAGTATCAAGTAAGATGCTGTCCCAGTACCCCAAACAGCTCACAAGTCTGGTAGAGCAGCAACACGGTGTGTATGCGCTGTACAAAGGCAAGCGTCTTTACTACGTCGGTCTGGCAACCAATCTGCGAAATCGAATAAAACACCATCTACGTGACAAGCACGCCGGACGATGGGACAAATTCAGCCTCTATCTTGTTAGAAAGGCTGACCACATAAGGGAACTTGAGTCGCTCATCATGCGCATAGCGAGTCCAGCAGGCAATGCCGCTACGGGAAGACTGCCAAGGTCCGAGAACCTTCGTCACATGCTGAAATCCGAGATCAAAAACGCTCAGGACAAACAACTTCAATCGCTTATGGGGATTCCCCGCGCAAGGAAGAAAGCAATTAAGAGCAAGAGTAACCGGAAGCATGTGACCAGAAGTGACAACAAAAAGAAAGCTCCGAGCGGGCGAAAGCCATCACTGGGCCCGTTCGTGGATTCAGCTTTCCGCCTCAAAGCCACACACAAAGGTCATATATACCACGCACGTGTCAGGAAGGATGGGAGGATCAACTTCGACGGAAACTTGTACGCGTCTCCATCGCTTGCCGGCGTTGCCGCAACCGGGAAGCCAAAGAATGACTGGACCTTCTGGAAATACCGCAATTCAAACAAAGAATGGGTACCGCTCAATAAGCTGAGAGAGAAGGAGTGAAGTTGAAGCAATGAAGAACAAGAAACTCGCAGACCTAAACTTCAAGAGTCTACTTGATTATGGCCGGGTGGCCGCGATCTATGATCGCGGTTTACAGCCTACTCGCTTCGCGTACCAAAGAAATCGGCAGGATCACTTCGTCACACTCTGCGTGACTTCGGATCACTGCCCTACAAGATCAGCCAACAAGCAAGAAGAGCCCTCTCTTTCATTCAGTGGCCCGCCCTTTGGGTGGGTTTCTTTTAGCCCGTATGCCGATAATCGCGACGACCCCACAGCAGAGTAGGTCGGAACCCCCGCGGTTCCGACTCCTGAGTTGTGGCAGAATACCGTCAGGAAAGGGTGTTCAATGTCAAGACATAGGTTACACTTGTGCCGGGACATAGGTAACACTTTTTATTGGTTTTGTTAGCATGAACTCCTTTAGGAAGTGATTCCGGAAGTATACATGCCAA